>OBUZ01000021.1_pt1 | contig 192018 bp, 236 predicted proteins | sample 1494961 | NCBI WGS metagenome assembly OBUZ01 (sample SAMEA2579939, study PRJEB22360) | human gut metagenome | biome: human gut; feature: human-associated habitat; material: faeces | place: Denmark | collected 2008/2010
TTATGGATATATTATGAGCGAAAATTTGCAAAATGACAAGGAATAGCAGCCTAACCCATGACTGAAGTCACGAGAATGTGGCTGCTAAATATTTCAAATCAGATTTTATTATTGGAAGATGACAGTAAAAAAAGGAGCTCCTAAGCTCCTTTTTATCTTGCATTAATGGCATGTATAAAAGCAATGTAACATCCCATGTCACCAATTCTTTTTCGGTTCACTTTATCATCTTTTTCATATCCAAGCTCATCCCGCCATAAGGCAGTCTTTCCCTGCATCCTTAAATATTTTGCCAGCTGATTGAATTTGACAATCAGAGAATCGTGTTTCATTGTCCTTCCTGAATCACAATCGAGTTTTTCCTCCACCGTCATTATCGTCCATTTTGAGCGTATTGTGAAGTATTCGATTGCTTTTCCTAGAAGTTCTTCATATAGTTCCATTGCATCTTCATCTTTACCAATTTCATCAAACATTGATTTATGTATCGACCTGGCATCCTCCAGTGTCAATATACATTCATTTTCCAAATACCCATCATATGAGCAAATCATATACTATCCTCCTTCTTAATCAGAAATTCACGATTTTCATTGAGCATTTCCAACAACTGTTCGGCCGTTTCTAACCTTTCGATTAGTTTTAAGATACTTTCCCTTGAACTGAGACATATATTTTCGACACATAGAATGGCTGGTTCATCATTTATGGCCTTGACTAAGATTTCTTTAAATTGGTCACTGGCCTCGATTTCTACAAATCCACTATCATCAATGTTTATATTGATTAGGAAATCCCTGTACTCATAGGTCTTGAGAAAAGCAACAGATGGAATTTTTTTTGATTTTATCAGCTTTAAGTTCATTCATTCTCCTTCCTTCTTTTATATAGATAATATGTATTTTTTCTTTTGCCAGGACTTGGCTAATAACTCATTGGTCATGTTTATGTGAACAACTTCCTTATGCCGGGAGGCCTGCCGCTTGTAGCACCTTATCCTGTTCTTCCCTGCCATATACTTCTAAATAATTATACTGTCCATTTGATCTTGTATCAAGGAATACTTCATTTGAACTTCTGGCATTCATATATTGTATGAAAAGTATGAACAGGTATTGCTTTTGTATCTGAGTTATGATACCATACCCAAAAGAACGTACGTTCCGGAAAGGGGATATATATGAAAGTTTGTGTCATTCGAACCGGTGGGTTAATTAGTATAGAAGAGTTATCAAATGATGATCAACATCAATTGTCTGAAATACAGAATATCATAGGCGGTTATATGGAGCCTTTGTTTTTCCCAGGAGAAAGACTGTTGCTGTTAGTGAATGAAGAAGGAAAGTTACAAGGACTTCCTTATAATTGTTCTGTTCTAAATAATGATGTACTAATTCAATTGGTTGGGAATATCATTTTAGTTGGTCAGAATGGTCTTGATTTTTGTAGTATAACTGAAGACGAAGCTTTTTCTTTCATAAACAAATATTTTAGGTTCTGATATGGACTATTCTGTGAACTACTTATAGCTGAAGCCATGGGAACGCATCTGCTGAATACAAATAAAAAGAAACCGTAGTCGTTAACGGTTTCTTTTTTTATAAGCATTTCTAACTTTTATATTCTTTACTATAATATCTGATTTTTTTACCAGATGACTGCGCATATCGGATTTCGCTGTTTGTACTGCTTCCTATGTACCCACCAACATCGATTACAAAGATTTCATCAGCCATGTCAATTTTCTGTCTGTGCATATCATCAAGCATCATCTTCGTTTCAGTTATTTCACCTTCTGTTTTACCTTCCCAGACCTCATCGTCTCCAGAATGGCCAAAGAGACCAACTGAGATAACAACATATCCATTTAATGTTAGTTCTTTTTGTACCTGCTCAAATTCATTCCTGAACCTGGTACTTCCACACAACGTAATTACTTTATAATTTTGATGTTCCATAATAACTCCTTTTATTTTTATTATGATGGAACAGAAAAGAACCGATGGAGTTTATTGTTTTATATAATAGCTATAATATGCCGGCTTTGTTTTATTTGGCTTCTTCAGACAGGAAATTATAAGGGATGCCTCCCTTCCGGATAGCTCATCCACATGCTGCAAATTCACCTTGAAATCATTGATATACGCAATCTGTTTTTCTGTAGCAGGGTAATCGTTATTTTCATCCTTATAATAGGGGTTTACCACACCCTTTAGTTCTGGAAAAAAATTCAGTCCTTTATCATTTAGTAGTTTCTTTGCTTCGTAATAGGTGATATCCCTTTTTAAGACCAGGTAATTGATTGGCAGTTTTTCATAAAAAAAAGTGATTAGATACTCATTGAATTCTTGGCTCGTAACAGTTTCTAAATCCGCTTCTGTAACTGTTTCTGCCTTTCCTAGTGTCTTTAATACTGCCTTTGCTGCCATTTTGGGATCGAATGCATTCATCGTCCTGATTGGGTCGGCACTATCCGCTACCCTGTTTGCATATTCCCGGACATAATGAATCAATGCATCTTTTATATTCCTTGATATTCTCATTCAGGAAGTCCCCCCTTTGTTTTCTTTTCTAAATTTTCTTTCTTCTGCCACTGAAAAACGCTTTGTGTTGTTTTTCCTATCTTGTTTCCCATATTCCATGCCTCCTATGTTTTATAATGATAATATGCAAGATATAGCGACCTTTTATTTTGCCGGATACGGAAACAGGAACCGATTCATTATTACTTCCTTCATTCTTATAATGAACAGTTAAACCAGGAGGATTCGAACATGTATTTTAATTTTATATTGCTAAACAGGAAAAAGAAAAAGCACCGTTTTGCAGCACTTATCGTATTATTCCTTCCAATCCCTATTGTTTTCACTCTTATGACAGCCGTTATATCCCACAATGCTTCGTGTATGATTCTTTCCCTATTGCTTATCATGGTTTTTCTATTTTTTTGCAGAAAGTTGATGAACCATGGAAGTTGCATTGGATGGAATTATCTTGAGGGGATGGAAGTGTTCCGTGGGCATTGCCATCTGGCTCCTTACACCCTTTTAAGAGGATCCGAGATAAGAAAACGACCTTCACTGTTGTATAGGAATGTTTTATTCCTTGCCAAGGATTCAAATGAAGCAGCAGCGTTTGGCCCTGCTGATTCACCTGATTTTTTCATTCCTAAGCTCACACGCAGTGTTGCCCCGAATGAGCTTCATGTCGACTGCATGAATGGTATCATGTACATCAATCCAAAAACATATCATTCCATGAAAACATATACCATCTTTAGACCTTTGATGACAAACTAAAAAGAGGGCTTAGTACCCTCTTTTTTATCGGTTCATGTTCCTGCACATTCCTCTGCACTCTACTCATCATACCAGCCGCAGTTTTCGCATAATTCATTAATCTTTTTATTCACTTTACGGAGTTCCTCCTGTAAGATAGCTTCTTTTTTCTTACTGTCAGTGCGCCTTGCCTTAGCCTGAAGATTTTCTCTTTCGCTCATAAGGGTATTATAGACCGAATCCAAATCCTCCTCTTTTACAACTTCGATCTTGATCTTCTTTCCGCAGTGCGGGCAGTACTCAATCGGATAATATCGATAATCCGTGTCATAATAATCTTCCCAGGGAACCGGATGTGTGTCTGTCTCTTCTATCATCATGGCCAGTTTCATTCCTTCTGTATCTGTCTCTTCAAATGTCTCGCAGCCTATACAATGATTCTCGCCATCATCTGGGACTTCGCAATGATCACAATAAGATGTTTCTACATATGCATGTAACAGTTTGACCATAGGGTTTTTCTCTAACTTCTTACAACAGTACTCCATCTTTTTTATTTTGAAAATAGTTTTTTCATCAAATGTCTGTTTAACAACCTCAATGTTCATTTATTTTCCCCTTTCTCTAATCATCTGTTTTCTTTAATATGCGTTTTTTTTAAAGTTGTAAAACAAAAAGAGCTCTGCTTGAGCTCCTTTACCATGTGATGTTCTATTTGATTTCCAGCACATCATTAGCTTCCTCTTCATCCAGGATATCAATTTTCCCTAGTTTACGCTGTATCATATCAGTTCTCGATTTTAAAGAATCCGTAGCCGTTTGTGCTTCTGATAGTTTTTTCTGTGTCTTATCAATAAGCTCTGTAAACTTTCCATACTGCGTCTTGATTGCACCTAATGTCTTTAATATCTCCTTCGACTTTCTGTTCACAGTAAGGTACTTAAATCCTACTGACAGGCTGTTGAGCACTGCTGTCAACGTTGATGGGCCTGACACGACAATTTTATAGCTGTTCTGGCATTCCTCCACAAGCCCCGGGATCCTCAGCACTTCCGAATATAATCCTTCTGTTGGAAGGAACATGAGGGCAAAGTCCGTGGTATCTGGTGTAGATATATATTTATCGCGAATCGTCATTGCTTCTGTCTTGATTCGCTGCTTCAGTTCTGTTGTAGCTGACTTTAATGCAGATGCATCTGCAGATTCAGAAGCAGAAATAATGCGGTTATAAATATCGGCCGGAAATTTAGAGTCTATTGGAAGGTAGATGAATCCACCCTTATTTTCCTTATCTGGTATTTTCACGGCATATTCCACCCTGTCATCCGAACCTTTCTTAGTGGCAACATTCTCATCATATTGACTCTTGTCCAATACATTTGCTAATATGTTTCCTAACTGGATTTCTCCAAAAATCCCACGAGTCTTAACATTTGTCAATGTCCGGTTAAGACTGTTCACTCCATTTTCAAGCTGTTTCAATTCTCCCAGGCTCTGATACAGGCTTTCCAGTCTTTCACCAATTTGCTTAAAGCTTGTATCAAGTCTGTCGTTTAATGATTCATCCAGCTTGCCATTAATGCCGGCCTGGATGTCATTTAATTTCTTTTCATTTGACTCTTGGATATCCTTCAGACATTCCCTGATTGTCGTATTCATCCGATTCTGGCTTTCAGCGCTATCTTTGATCATATCTACACGGAAACCTGACAGCGATTCCTCCTGCCTTTTATTGTATTCAACGAGTGTGTTTATCTGCCGGGTCTCTGAGTCCTTAATGATTTCCTCAATCGGAAATTTATCTTTCCGGTTCATTCTAACCAGATTTATGATTAGCAGCCCTGTGATGAGGACCAACATAAATAAAATGATGTATTCCATATATTTCTCCTTCTTTTTTTTTTCACTATTTAATATGTGAAATAAAACCGGCAGCAAAAAGGCCATTATTCACCGTAATTAATAATATCATCATAATATGCTTCATCATTCAGAATCCACAGCCTTCTTGTTTGCACCTTTCCTGTGGAAGGAATCAGCATTGATCCATCCACCCTTGTGATGCCAATTCTATATCTTTTATGTTTTTTTATGCTGGTCAATACTCTTTGCTCCATGCGGCTTTCCATTAATGAACCGTCTTTCCTGCACGGTACACACAATGGGGTCAGCAGGATTTTATCCCCGCTTTTTCGGTATCCATATATTCCGGAATCAAAATCCCTTATATTGAACCGTCCAGTCCATAAGATGAGTAAGGCAATCATGACCGGACCACCAAGCAAAGCAGAAAGCATGCCAATACCCATTTTTATGTCGGCCACTTCATTTCTTTCATTACTTTCAGCAAATACAAAATTGTCATGATCAAAATACATGGTTACTTTATCACCATCCTGTACATCATGCTGGTTGATGCCCGCATCTTTTAAATCAATGTATTTTACTACATTCTGTATGTATTTAATTTGCCCATCCGCTACAATCCCAGTTCGTTTATCCAATCCCACTCCTGGATTCATGATAACAGAACTGATTGACATCATCCCAACAACAATTGCTGCAATAAAAACAAGTATGATCATGGACCATCTGATTGTTGTGACTTTTTTCATGAGCAGGTAATAGGGTGCAAAGGCTTCCTTATTTACTACTTTATATTTCTTTCTTCTGTTTTTATGATGAACATCACTGTATCGGCTGTTCTCATAGATGTAAAAAGTATCTGGTATTTTATTGTAATTCATATCTATCATCCTTTTCTTTATTGTTTTACAATTGATTTATATGTAACTTTTATTTTCTTTCATAAATAGCAGAAACATCATCCTCATATATTGATACATAATTAAAATCATGTTTTATTGTTTGATATAGGTACTTATCTATTGATTTATTTACAAGAATTAAATTGAAATCATATTTATTTAAAAAATCTTTATAATAAATGTCCGCAGATCTTATCTTTAAATACTCTAATAAAATATCTTCTTTTTTGTTGTTCTCTTTTCCATAAACTTCAAGTCTTGGATCAATATATACCTTAAATCCTTTGTATAGCAGATAGGCTCCATCATTTACATTATTATATAAAGTTATCTCTTCTGGGTTCTTATTTTCAGACAACCAATTTATTGCGTCTTTTGAAAAGGTACTTGACAGGTTTTGTTTTTGCACATCTGATTTTCCCATCAACATGAAAGTTAATCCACAAGATATAATCATAAAAATAGTGATACTGTATATGTATTTTGTTATTTTATTACTAATGGAATCACACTTTATATTCTCAAACACAAATACATAAACAAGCATACTTATCGGATAGAAAAAAATAGAGTTTCTAATAGCTATCAAAGCCATCAAACATGTTCCAAGGTATAGGAGAATGTATCGTAAATCAATTTTAAAATTATGAAATATAAATAATCCGATGAAAAGTCCAAAATTAATCATGATGGTGATTAATCCTAAAGTATTATTCATACTGGCAGGAGCAAGTTCAATAATTATATTTGAAATAGGTTTGATGGATATCATTGACCTAAAAATGTATGTGATTGATTCTACCCCATATGGATTTATTAGTGCACTTAAAGTTGATATCATCATGGTTATGGCGAGTGGACGAATCTTATATCTATGATTGATAAATCCCTCAATAAAATATGGTAATGATACCAATATCATCATAATCCATAATGAATTATGAAAATTTATCTCTATCACTGATAAAAAAGGAATTATCATTAGATATTTTGCTTTACTTTGCGATACATATTTTTCAAAAGCATATAGTTCAATTAGTATTATTAAAAGGCTAATTATATATGGTCTAGTCGAAAACATGTAGCTCGATACAATTGTCATTGACAATCCTGCTAATAATGAGGATAGTACATTATTGTTTGATATCAGTCTTAATAAATGGAATAATACTAATTCAGTTATAATGAATACAATTGAAAAAAATAAAGCAATGCCCCTTGTTCCTGTATACAGATGTATGAAATATAAGATTACAGCGGTTAACCATTGAGGAATCATAAATTGGAAATCTGAATGTATACTGAATGGCTCTACACGGGTAAAGCCATTTCTTATAATATATTCCCCATGAGCAAGCATGAAATAATTGTCATTATCAATCTTCCCATTTGAAATTTGCATAATCAAGTTAAGGGTAATATAAAAGGAAAATATCAGGAAAATAATGATATAAATCATTTTATTTTTCGATATAATACACCTATGCTTTTGCATCACAATCACCTTTATTTATGCGCATCTTTAAAATTGTTGCAAGTATTTTTATACCATCATCATAAGTATCAATTTTAGATTTGCTTCCTTTTTCTCGGTCATAGTATTTTATTGGTATAAAAACGAATTTCCACTTTCCTAAAATAGCTTTAATCGTTATTTCTGTTTCGACTTCAAATCCTGTACAATCAATATCGATTTCCTTTGCAAAATCATGTGAGAAAGCCCTGCAGCCACTAAGAGTATCCTTTACTTTTCTTTTAAATAAGATTCGAATCATCGAGTTCACTAAAACATTCCCTAGTGAATGAGATAATTTCTTGTTTTGCTTAAAATAATCAGTAGACAGCCTATCTCCAACCACCATATCATATCCTTTTTCTGTTATAAGATATACCATTCTTTCCGCTTCTGTTTCTGAATATGTATTATCCCCATCTACCATAATCAGACACTCTGCATCATTGTCCTTAAACATCCTTTTGACAACATTGCCTTTTCCTTTTCTGCTCACACTTCTTACTATAGCTCCCGCCTCTTTGGCTACTTCCCTTGTTCTATCGGAAGAATTATTGTCATAAACATAAACATCTGCTTGTGGAAGCCTACTTTTCCATTTTTTCACTACTTTTCCGATTGTTATCTCTTCATTGTAACAAGGAATCATAATTGCGATTTTTTTAGACATATAAGATAACCACTCCTTTCCTTTTAGTATGTTTGATCCAATTGCATATACGCAATTAAGTTATCTGAAGTTTTTTTCTGACATTCTTATAAAGGACCTATAAGGAGGTAACTATCATGGGAAAATGTTTTATGACATTGGAAAAAATAAAAAATTACAATCAAATGTCCGGCAAATATAAACACAACTATAGGGAAATTGAAGTCTTGAATGCAGATCCTGACAAAAAGGACCTAAATGAAGAGTTAGTTAGTCTTAATGGCAAAAACTATAAGCAAGCGTTCACCGAACGGGTTAAGGAGCTTGGATATGGGACGGATAAGAAGATAAGGAAAGATGCTGTTCTTGGTTTCGAGGTCATTACTACTTTCTCTCGTGAAGATGCTGAAACAGTTGATTTGGAAAAATGGAAAGAAAATAATGTAAAATGGCTAAGGGAACATTTTAATGCCTGCCCGGAAAAGTATGGCGATAATGTAGTCTCTGTTATGTATCATGCAGATGAGCCAGGCAATGTTCACTGTCATGCGTTTATCATACCTATAGACGATAAAGGACATCTAAATGCACGTTATTATGTACGAAGCCGGCAGAAAATGATTGAGATGCAGGATTCTTACGGGGAACTTATGAAGAAGGAGCACAATCTTGATCGTGGAATCCATGGAACAAAGGCAACCCATAAGGATATCAAAAAGTACTATGCAGCATTGAATGCAGCAATCGAAAAGGAGCTTCCAGCAGTAAAAGATACGGAAACGGCAACGGAATATCGGGAACGCGCCAACAAAATTTATCAAAAGGCATCTTTAAAAATCATGGGCCTTGAAGATAAATTGACACGTGAACAGCTTGAACATGAGCAGGTAACCAAAAATGCAGTTGGGGCTGCAAGAAAAGAGCTCTTCGCTAAATTTAAGGACAAAGCTGATCAGATGGATGAGTTAGTCCGAGAATATGGCAATTTTTCAGATATCAAAGAAAAATGTGAGAAATCAGAGAATTTGGAAGTAGGTATCAACGCCCTTTCATCACAGGAAGGGATATCAAATTCTGATAAAGCATCCATTTTAGAGATTATAGACAGCACAATAGACACAGGAAAGAAAGTCAGACACAATCGCCAAAAAGGATTAGACGATCTAGAAAAGTAATAGTTAAACTTATTTATTTTTAAATAATGTGTAAAAAATAGATACAACTTGCTTTACTTTCTAAAAAATAATGTTATAATAATAATATAAGGGTGGTAAAGACATGAATGTAAAGCTTAAAACAAAATTTCATTTAAAATATTTTTTAGGAAAATTAATAAGATTGATGGCTTATTTGATATATCCTCTTCTATTTTTCTGTTTTGTATATTTTATCTTTATTTACAAAATGGATGGAGGATTGGCTTTATATTTCCGTTTTGGTGAATGGAACGAGGAAATTATGCATTCCTTGTCTGAACCACTTAAAACTTTAACAGGATACAGGCATGTGCTACAATCAATCCTCGTTTTTGCATATGCATTATTTTCTACGATTCTTTCTGTAGTTATTTTATTTATAATTACTTTTTACATTGCCCGCTTTATCAAAGATAGAATTTATGCATCCAGCTTTGATGTTGATGCATCTGCTCAATATGATTACGAATTATATCATGGGTTTGAACACATTCACGTGATATCTGGTAAAGAGTGGTTAAAGGCAAATAAAGAAGAAAGAAAATTGAAAAAGAAAAAAGATAGAGAAAAAGAAATGTATGGCTATACTTCAGATGCTTTTGACAATGTTCGACGGAATGAAGAATATTTTAGGCAAAAAGAAGAAGAAAAAAATAGGGCAGCTTCTCAGATTAAAACAGAAGAAGAAAAGTTAAAAGAAGCAATGATTCTTTACATGTTTGATGATTTAAATTTTACTCAGGAAGATTTAACTAAAAGAAGACGTAAATTGTCAAAAAGTTTTCATTCAGATGAATCCATAGAGACTGAGGAACAGCAGAAGCGAATCAACGATGCATATGATATATTAAAAGCAAATATAAAAAATTAAAGAGGCTATAAGGCCTCTTTTTTAGTCTTCAATGTTCTCTTTTAAAAAGTATTTGTATATAAAATATATGATAATCGAAATAAGAGCAATTATTCCAATAAGAATCAACACTCCAACTAAGGTATTATTATTTGTATTGTTATCATTTATTTCAGGGATACTATTATTTTCGGCATTTGTCGTTTCTAATTCCATACTTTCTGTTGTTCCAATAACTTTCTCCTCTCTCTTTGTAACAATATTTAATGTTGATACTCCGGTTTCTGTTATATCAATTTCAGAGATATCCCATTCGAGAGGGTAAGTATTTTTGGTATCGTTTTGTACTTTTGCAATGTATACCTGATAATGTCCAGTTGGTAAGCTTTCTTGTGTTTCATAGTTATTTCTTTTATATAAGTAGAAAGCATGCAGATTCATATTTTCATCATACATTCTTATTTCTATTGGATATTCAGGCCAATCATCCGGTTGGCTGAATCTTATGATTAAGCTTCCTTTTATGCTGCTTACAGTCTCTGCAGGAGCCGTTTCAAACATCTGAGCAATCGATTCTTTTTCTTCTTCAGAATAATACAGGTCATCTGTGTCAACGGTTTCAGATAAATTATTATCATCTCCCGCTCCTTCCTCATTGGAAACACCATTAATATCCCAATCAAGAGGTTCTCCTGTATACGGATCTGTTGGAACTTCATCTGCAAAAGCTGTCATAGTACTAAAGACAAACACAAATAATAATATATAGATAATCTTTTTTATCATCTCTACTCCTTCTTTTTATTTTAGTATGGTGTTTTATTTACTAAAACTCCACCATCCTTTGCCTTGGTTAGCTAAGAATTGTGCGGTATATTTTTTTGACGACTTGTCCGGATGGGAAGGATCATTCACATAACAGTATCCTTCATCGTCACAGCCGGTAATTACAATGAAGTGGCCTTTTGATGTAAATTCGCCAGGCTTACAGCTCATGATAACTGGATTGCCATTTTTTAAACTAGTAAGAATGGAACCAGAACTAATCTGTGTACAATTTAATCCATATATTTGTGCAACCGCAGGGAAAATATCCCAGCTCTGCCCTGAATCACCCGCATAAAAATGATTGTAATTACCATACTTGTCAGAAATTGCTGCAACTACTTCATTTGGAAATACCCAATTATCTCTGTTGACTCCTCCCAGAAGGTAACTTATGACCATCGACAGGCTTGTTACAGAACAACCACTATAGGCGATGTTTCTTCCTCCAAATGGAACATTGGCCCATGCACTGCCTCCAGCTCCATTGCTTTGTCCTAAATATACAACAGGGTTGTTTGAGTCATTATCCGGAATTTGGTATGTCTCTGCATTAATTGATATTCCGTCTATGTAGATTCCACCAGAAACACCGGTTGTAAAATCAAGTTCTCCACCCTTTATGCCGTATAATTCATACCAGTCTCCAGCCGTCCTTAATGTGGTGGCCCATTCCTTATTACTTGTATTCCAGCCACCGGTTTCAATGAAGGTTTTAGATAAATCATTTTTATGTTCTTCTATCCAATCTTTTACATAGTCATGATACATTTCTCCACTAGACGAAAGAAGTGCTCCCAAAGTACCATTCATAGGGAATACCGTACCACCGCTTCTTGCTGCAGTCAATTGAAGATTGGACCATCTATTACTTTGTGATGGATGTTTGGCTGTTTCTGCTGCATATATACTTTCCAGCCATTCCTCTTCGGTTAATCCCGCTTTATAGACTGATTTCATAGTTGCTGCACCTGAGTCAGCCCCGTCTCTTATTGAAAGAGAATAAGCGGTTCCTTTCAATATCGGACTATAATCATCAAGATCAATCCCTTTTTTCAACAAACTTGTTTTAATTGGCACGTAATATTTATCATATGCAAATTGATCTTGAAGTTCTGAAAATTCATCTGGATATTTATTATAAATGTTTGACCAAACAATATAAAAAGCTTGATTGCTTTTCAAAGCTGTCTTATTAATTTTTGTGTATGGAAGGAATGCCCCAAATTTTTCGGCATCATTGTTAATACAAAAAAGAAGAAATTCCTGTAAACTATATCTATAGTCAAACTGATATCTACCACATGCACTGCCTTTATCTCCGCCAGTTTGATTATAGCCAGCACCTCCATTTTCAAAATAGGTCCACCCCATCCAAATTTCTTCTCCATACACACTTTCCGTTCCTGTATCTGCATATGTATTTATGGTAACTACACCTATATTGTTTATCATTAAAGAGACAGCAAGCAGCATGGAAAGAATCATATTTATTTTTTTTGAGATTATATTTTTCATGATACCCCCTCTCCCACTTCGGCTTCTTTCGATTCTAAATTATCCAAGTTTTCTTCAACCTTGCTTTCATCCAATGAATCCATACCTGAATTTTCAGCATCTTCGTTGACCTCAACACCACCTAAAGTCATTAATGTTTCCATATCCGCAATATTAATGTTGACTGTCAGATCTACATGTCCAAAGCATGTAGCAATATCATGTCCATCTGGACATCCATAATGGTCATGTCCTAAACATTCATAATGTCCAGCACAACCGAGAGCTCTACCAGAGCAATCATGGCTACAGTTATCACTGTTACAGCTATGATCACAGTCCCATACCGCTTCATAATTTGTACATCCATTATGAGATCTTCCCATATCTCCATTTTCTCCATGATAGCAAGTTCCAGTTACTGTGCATCCTGCGTAATCTTTATATTCAACTCCGTTACTTTTACATACGACACACTCCCCAGTTGGAGTTATAACGTCCGAATATTTCCATGGTTCAAATTTTAGATCAGATTCAGAGTAATTTAATTTGTCCTCCCAGCATCGATAGTGAGTTGTGGTACATCCAGACTGACATTGATATAAGGCGCTTTCAAAATATTGATAAAAATGGCTAGACTTATAAAGAGCTTCTTCAAGTGCCAGAGCTTCATCCATATGTAGCCCCTGTTCCTGATGCATTATTACAGCCAAGCAGCTTAATATGTCTTCTATATTGGAAGATACACCAGTGGCATATGTAAGGGTTACACCTTCTTTATAATCCCCATTTACATTGGTTTCTGGGTTGGAAGCACCATTTACACCATATTTTATTTGCTCACCTTTTTTATTTAAAGTGGTCGCATATCCATTAATTAGTGTATCAATTTCTGCCAGGAATTGAGTATCACATTCATCATATTTGTCTTGGAATACCTGATATGGATCTTTTCCATTTTCTTTTGCACTTTCATCTCCAAAAAATACAGATAAAACAGATCCCATAATCATGATTACAGCTGCAATAGCTGCTACTGCAGCTAAGGCGATTCCAACAGGAACGGCAATTTTTATTAATATTGCTTTTATTGGTGCTAATAATTTTGCAAGACTCTGTAATGCTTTATCTCTAATATTTCGTACAAAGTTCAGAGGTTTTTGGAATGGCCTAGCTAGGGTTCTTTTAGCCTTATTTAATGGTTTCAGCATCCTGGAGTTTGATACCTTTGTTTTCAGTAATTGTTTTCCATCCTTTATCTGGACCTTGGATTTTGCCATCAGTTTCTCTGGAGTTGATAAAACCTTTCCTGTTTTGCTTATCCCTGTGTTAATTTTACTTGAGGCCCTTCCAATCTTATTGTCTTTCCATTTAAATACTTTTGTTCCATCTGGTAAAAAGTCGTATGTTCCTCCTATTTTGCGGGTAAGTGCCATGGCTCCCTTCCCGGCCAACATGATTGGATATTTATATGCAGCATACTGAACTTTTGCCATCATTTTGAATGCTACTTTATAACGCTGTAAGGAATTCATTCCCTGCATCACTTCAAAATTACCTAAATTAGTATTAGCCAGTCTCCTCAGCTTAAATTTCATTGCATGTGATTTGTAAAGATTAAGTCCTGAATCGGGAAGTTTATTTATAGACTTAACGGTTTCCAAAATCTGCTTTGATTCATTTAAAAACCTTGTATTATCAGGTCCTAACTTTTCCAGTACTTTATCCAACTGATTTGCCTTTAAATTTGTTATATCAGCATATCTATATCTTTCACCTAGTATTTGCCCCAAATCAATATTTTTTCTTGCATATACATTAATATTCTTTTTTAATTCCTTTAAATCGTTAAAATTCCGCAATCTAAAATCAGGAGCATCGCTTGTAATAATGCTGGTTTTTTTCAATGCATTATATGTATCACTTAATTGGTTGATATTTACAAGGCTATTGCTTGTTCCATTTTTGAAGTCATTAAACAATACATTTTTTTGTACAGTCGTTAGCGGTTTTAACTGTATTGTGGCCTGAACCAGTGTCTTTAGGTGTGCATCCGCAGTCGGATTGTTAATAATAGACGTTAATTCATTTTTATCCATACTGAACAGTTTTCTTCCATATGGTGAATTTTTCAATCCATATTGATTGATTCCTCTCTTCAATTCATTGAAATCTTTAGTTCCAGTAAAAGAGAATTCTTTGTCTTGTCCGAATATATTAGAATCCTTTAATACGTTAAAAGCTTCTTCTATATTTTTGTTATCAACAAAATTGGGATTTTGTATTGTCTTTATGACTTCACTGTTATGAGCACTCATGGCAGCCCCATTTGCAAGCGTCAATCCTAAGCTTGTAACACCTGTAAAATTCTGGTATGCAAGGTTTCTTCTTCCCCCGCTTAATGATTCTTCAACACCCTCTTTTATATTTCGTGTTGAGTTCATCAATCCACTTCTGGCCGTACCAATTATATCTTTCGCAATACCTTCTTTGTTTGTAAGGTTCTCTTTTGCGATATTCTCAACAGGAGAAGTAGCTCTTATTCCTCTGATAACAATCTTTTCTGTGTTATTATAAAGTTTCATAGCGGTTTCTGAAAAACCGACTCTGCTTTTCGCCAATATTTTTCACCTCCGTTTTAAATGAAAAATAGATAATGTTATGAATAGGATAATTATAGAAATTATATAAAACACATTATCAGAAACAAACCTTCCTAAGTTTGTTAAGATATCTATCATGATTTGCTTTATATATTCTCCAAATGTTTTTTTATCATGATCTTTTTCTGTTGAACTAATTGTAATATTTCTTTTCTGAGCTTGATTTAGCTCTGTTGTAAAATCTGATTGTTTCAATTCGTTTATTATGTTTTGTAGGTTTTCACTATCTGATCCATCAGATAAAGTTTCATTTGCAGTATGGGTATCATATTGTTTTGATGCCGGATAAGCAACAAAGGTAGATATTGTTATAAACAACAATGTAAATATATAAAATATTTTTTTAGTCATTGTTTCTTCCAATTACTCTTCTGCTATTATCAGTTGATATTCCATTTCGTCCTACCCTTATCACTTGATTATCATCAATGTTTCTGTCAGACATAATTTGGCTTTCACCCATACTGTTATCTGTATTATTGCTTTCAGATCTTTCATCTTCCCTACGTTCTTTTTCTCTTAAGTATTCGTACTCTTTATTCACTTCATCATGTATTTCTTTGATATTGATGTCTTCATTCTCATGAATAAAACATGTATCGATATCAAATAGCAGACTTATTATGTTAGGCATTTTTCCTGTATCCTGTGATGATAAAACAGTAAATATTGGTAAAGACATTTCAAAAAAGACAGGTACATCGTTCATAAACTCTGTAGGCATGGCAATAATGGATATTGTAGGAATGTCTTTTTCTTCAACAATCGCTTGCGTCATTCTTTTATTAAAATCACATATCACATTCCAAAAGGACGATAATTCAAGTTCATATGGAGATGTGAATATAATATCTGCCTTTAGATAATATTTATCATTATTTGCGTAAACAGATAAATCAAGCTCTGGTTTTACATATGTATTCAATTGTGTTATACCTGGCTCATTATCGCTTGATGGAATTTGATCATATTGTAAAACTTCCAAAACAGCATTGGGTCTCCCCATGTCATCCCGTCCACAGGATACATCGATTATTTCTTTTAATGTCATATATTTTTCCTCCTAGTTATTAGTTCTATTTTAATTATGCAATATCCACATCGGTCTTATAATTGATATTTTGCCAAAAAAGAAAAGCCTATACGGCAAAAAATAAAAAGGAGCTTTAAATCTGTTGAAAACAGATTTAAAAACTCCAAGATCCTTTAAAGCAGTTCCATGAGAGAATCTATTATCTTTTAATATTCTCTGTGTTGATCTGCGACATCTTCTGGTTTTGTTGTCATTACTCTATATAGCATGGTATCTGTTGGGAATTTATCTATAAATGGAACGATTGTTTTTCCTGTATAGATAAGCCCTTGCCCTGGGTCACTATGAGTAATGTAACTTAACTGTGTCTGGCTGATATTCAGCATTTGTGCTAATTTTGCCTTATCAATTGGTGACTGGTTTAACATCATTATGAATTCACAGTTATTTAAAATAGCAATTGCTTGATCTGAAGCAAGCAAATCCCCTACGTTCTGTGTAATTCCGGTTGGGATTCCTTGCCATTTACGTGCTCTTTTATAAACCTGTTGTAAAAATGAAGCAGCTGTGGCAGTTTGGGTCAACAAATAGAATTCATCGATATAAAACCAGGTATATTTATTCTTCTTTTTATTTTCGATAATCTGATTCCATATCTGGTTCAAGCACACTTGCAGTCCAAGCTCTTTTAATCCATCTCCAATGTCTTTGATATCATATACGATGAAACGGTTTGTCGTATTCACATTTGTGTGGTGTGCAAATATATCAAGAGAACCAACACAGAATCGCTCCAGTGTCAGGGCTAATGATTGTGCTTCGTATTCTGGTTGTCCCAAAAGCAGTTCATAGAATTCTTTAAGAGTCGGAGCAATTGTGGTATCGCATGTTTTTATTGGGTTTCCAAGACGTTCATTCTCTTGATTTCTAATATTTAGTTCTTCCAAATATGGTTGATATAACATCCTTACGCATCTGTCGACAATAGATTTCTGGATTCCGGACAATGCCCTTTTATCTCCAGCCATGGTCTCACACAGACCTCCAATAAAGTCACATTTCATCGCGATTGGATCCGTTTTATTATCATCACCACGTCCATAATCCGTATCCATATCCATGGGATTCAAATAGACTGAACTACCTGCTGCTATTTTTATAACTTGCCCACCCAATAATGCTGCCAAAGGCTGGTATTCGCGCTCCGGGTCAATGATATAAATATCATCATCCGTATTTAATATTACATTCACCATTTCTCTTTTTGCTGCAAATGATTTACCAGAGCCTGGGGTTCCAAGAATTACACCATTAGCATTCTTTGAATTCTTTCGATTAAATAACAATAAGTTTTTTGAGACAGCATTCAATCCATAATACATACCATTCCTTTGGTTTAATTCCTGTGTTGAAAATGGAACGAAAATTGCAGCTGATTCTGTCGTTAAAAGCCTGTCAGTATGTATGTCGCATCTTCCTATCGGTAATGAGGTAGCCAATCCCTGCTCCTGTTGATATGAGAGTGTTTTTATTTGACATAAGTATTTACTGAATACTGACTTTAAAGAATTCATTGTCTTATTAAGATCTTCCATGTTCTCTTCCATCATCGTAATGATGAATGTTCCAAGAAATAGACTTTGGTTCCTGCTCGTGATATCATCCATAAGTTCCTGTGCTTCCTTTTGAGCATTTAATAACTCCGGAGAGATTAAATCAGGAGAATATCCTGATTTTGCTGCCCTTTTTTGAGCATCCACAACATTGGCATTAATGTTAACAAGCTGGCTTTTTAATAAACTCATTGCCTTGTCTGGTTTCAATTTCTTGAAATTTATACTAAAGAGTAGGTTCGTATTTATTTCCATTACATCCGATAATATATTTGCATTTATGAAAGATGGGATATTGGAGATAAATACAGACCTTGCATATTTATTTCCTATCATAAAATGATCCCTTGAAAATTTGAAGGAAGGCGGACCAATGATATCTTTCGTTGTCAAGCCTTGTTTAACCATATCGGAAAAACTGAAAGTCTCTACATTTTTTCCACCAATGTTTGCTTTTTTGTAGAATTCATTTGCATTATTTTCTTCGCTATAAATATATGATAGTATTTGAAGTCTTTCCACTGCAGTCATCGGACTTGTTTCCTGCTGATTGATTCTCTTTATTGAACTGGTGACTTCTCCATCAATTTTTGCAAACTTGGTAAAGGCTTCCTGTATATCTTTAGCTTGTAATGTGATTGTTATAATTTTTTCCCTTGTTGTATTGTTTTTTCCTTCAGACATTTTTTCTAAAAGCATGTTATTATATTCTTTTCGATATTCATTTAACTGATCCAGTTTATTTGGAATGAATATTTTTTCCCTAACAGAGTCCTCATCTACACTTCTGTTATAAATAACAAGTTGAATTCTAACATCCGAATCAAAGCTATTCAAAAAATCAACATATTTCTGAAATATGTTCATCTGTTCTTCGTCTGAGGCTATCTTAAAATTAATATCCTCTAATGCATAAGATTTCGTAAAAATCCCTGGTTCTATTTCGATTATTCCGTTTTTATACAAAGCCTTATAAGGAATTGAATCCTGTACGGTTTTGGGAATTATCATTGGATTTTTTTGTTTTTTCTTATTACTGCTTTTCTTATTTTGTTTTGGTGATTTATTGGATTGCTTATTCTGTGATTCATCAAAAGATTCATTGTTTGAAAAACCAAGATCTCTTTTGGTTACCTCTGCTGTTTTCTTTTTAAACATCTTTAGACCTCCTTTATATTCCATAAAATAATATGAAAGAAGGGCTTGATAATTTGGATATCTTTTTCCACAAAAAAGATCAGGCTTTATTCCTGATCCATTTTTTTATTTGTAAAATTCAAAATCCGGGTTATCTTTACTTAGTTTAGCATCTCTCTTAATTCTCTTTTGATAATCCTTTTTAGAAATAGGCTTCATTTCATCATTAATTTTTGAAAAAATATTGTTCGTAACATATTTTCTCTCCCTAGGAGCCAGAACAAATGTTACAAATATTGTCTTAATAAATTTTTCAAAAGCAATTCCATAAGGTTTTACCCATCCAATCAGGATTAATGGTGAACCGATGATTATTGGAATTGTTAGACAAATGTTCTTTTCTATGCCAAACCCTGACAAAAATTTATAACCGGCCATTACAATCGCAACCAGAATAATAAAACAGATTAATTGTCTCAATGTAAAAGGACCAGCGAACTTTGCATCATATTTTCGTATATCTTTTGGTATTTGTGCTTCTAACATTGATATCCTCCTTATGCTCCGACAATTTCGAAAGCTATGCTCTTTGACTGGCCTAGAATTCCTACCATTGCAGCTACAACACCTAAATATTTCATCAGAAATACAGTATTTCCAATCGTAAAAACACCCTCTCCCACAAGTAATTCATTTATAAATAATGCAGAAGCAGCAATTATGGCAATCATTATTCCGCCTTGCAGTGAAATTCCAAGCATTCTCTTCATATATCTTATTCCTGAAGAATTTGTTCCTCCAGTAATTACATCTGCACAGCCTATTGGTGCCATCATTGATCTTAGTATCATTTCCAGCGCCCTTCCGAATCCCATAAAATATATAGCTACTCTTAGCACAGCTGATATTAAAAATGGAATAATTAATTGAGCAATTAAAGCGATTCCTTTAATAATACCACCCAAGGAATTGTCTATTCCTCCCATATCGACGGTTGCTTGTGAAATTCCTCCACTAGCATCTACAATCTGCATCATAAAAGATACTCCAGCATTCATAAACATGAAGGACCAGCCCGTAATGTTTGTTATAATGATTTGTCCGAATGCAAATTTAATTAACAATTTAACAAATTGTTCTGCGCTGAAATTATCGGTTGTAAGTTTTTCCATTAACTCTAACACTAGATATATTGTTAACAATACTGCGCCTATGGGTTGGGCAACGGATTCAGATATGTTATTTATCAATGATACTGAATCTGTTGATAAATCAACCACAACAGCGTCTGTTGCTGCAGTAATAAAACCTTTGCCAAATATAAAATCTATAAATGATTTTACTACGTCATCCATTTTTTCATCTCCTTTATGATAATGAATTTATTGTAGCTATAATTCCTGGTAATGTGACTAGCAAGACACCGCCTAAAAAAACCATTGTGCCTTTGGCTTTAGCGTCTGGATTATCATCTTTAAATGCTAAGAAAATTTGACCTAGGCCAAGCGCAATTAAGATGCTACCAGCAGATGTTACAAGAATCATTAGACCATCTTTTCCATTCAGAAATTCATCTAAATCTTCCACTGCATTTCCGGATGCATTTCCAGCATTTATATTAATATCAATCTGTTCATTGCCCCCTATTTTAAAGCCATCATCTTTATTTGTCGTATTATCATCACAGTATACATTCGTTACACTAATTACCATGGCTACCAATAACGTCAAAAGGAATACAACAACTTTCAAGTTGGTTCTTTTTTGGATTCCCATACATTACCTCCTATTTAATAATAGGCCTGGATTTCCAGGCCTATTATCATGATTAGTTAAGTAGTGAATTTCCCTTATTAATCATATTCACGTCTCCACCTGCTGCACTTTGTAATGCTTCATAAATACTTGGTACGCAAACCAATAATACAGCCGCAACGAGTACCATCATAGCTCTTGACTTTGAGTCTGCATCTTCATTCTTAAAAGCCATAACCAGCTGTCCGATTGCCCATACCAAAAGAACTGAGCCGATTAACCTAAAGATATCGCAGACTGTACCAACAATACTTCCCATCATTTCATTAATTCCTGCCTGAGCGTAAATAGGTGCATACATTGATACTGCCATCATAGTCATCATTCCATAATTCATAAAATCAGTCTTATGGTTTGAAATGAAGCTTTTTGTTTTAGTAGTTACATTTTTTAACATATGATATATCCCCCTTTATGTAATTGGACTTATATGATTTATAAGTCTTAGCAGAAACCGAAAGTTTCTGCAAATGATAGAAGTGAAAACATTAAAAAGGAAACTCCAATGATTTTTATTGCTCTTACTTTTGAATTAGCTTCACCATCTTTTATAGCCAGACACAACATCCCTATTCCAAAAGCAAGGACTGGGAATGAGAACGACCGAATGAACATCAATATAGCTTTCATATATTTGTGGTCCATTTGTCCTGTTCTTGAGGCATTTTCAGCTACACATCCAGTTAAAACTGGCATTAAAAAAAATGGGATCATTAGTTTTACTTTTTTCATTTTCTACCTCCACTAAAATTATGTAATTTGCCTTTTATAAAAAAAGCCGATTTTCATGTTTTTGCTCTGAAAAATTATTCTATATTATAATCAAACTCTTCAGCCTCTTTTTCTTCTTCTACTTTCTCATTCACAATAAATTGGTTCTTCTTCAGTTTGATCCTATGCACAGCATCTTTTGCTGTCTGTATGTGTTCCTCATCAAAAACTTCTTTTAAAGGTTTTGTTGGGCCAACATACTGTTCTATTCCTACCGATTCAAGAGTTGTCTCTTCTTTCTTATCAGCGTGTAAAAGTCCATAGTTTGTAATTTCCGCCTTACAGTTAAACAGATTTTTTCCGTCGGCGTCCCCGCTTTCCTTAAAGTTAGGATGCTTAACCAAATCATATTTTTTATCATAAAATGGATCCAGGCCATTGATGATTAAAATACATTCATCCTTGGGCATTGTTGAAATCTCATTTGGATCCATCAGGTTACGCTTTGACTCTCCAACGTTATACCCGGAACTACCACCTTTTCCACTACGGTTCCGGCTCCGGCTCTTTGTTTTGATGCTTGCAGGACCTAGTAACTTACTGATATATTCCAAAGTTGAATACTCTTGACCACCCAAAAATAGGAAAGAATCACAGTTACCTACAATGGATTCCCAATCGTCCTTATACATTGTTTTTATCTGCGCAAGGTTCTGCAGGATAATCGTACAGCTTATTTCATATTGTCTCATAGTAGCTAATTTTTTAGTAAAATCAGGTATTTGACCAATATTTGCAAACTCATCAAGAAGAAATCTTACAGGATAAGGAAGTCGAATAGCACCTTTTTCGATTGTTGCTTTTTCTAACCTCGATTTATAAGTCTGGGCATCTTCTCTTGTGTAAAATTCCTTTTGGAAATTTTTTGTTTTAATAATGAACTTCTTTTTACTTTGTTTGATAGGAGCCCTCTTTAATCCCGATAATAATTTTTTCGCATCATTTTCTGTGTGGTTAATACCTCTTGGTGATTTATCTGCAATAGCTAGAACATCCTTTCCATCTTTGATATAGTATTGATAAGGACATTCATTTTCCGCATGATAGTAAAGTGTTTCAAATAGCTGTGAATACATCATTGAAACAAGGAAATTGTATGTATCATCAGCTGCAGGGATAACAACAAACAAAGCTGTTTTTTCATCTCCTATACTTTTAAGATCCAAATCATCATGCATTGTCAAATGTTCAATTTCCTTAAGGTTAAAAACTGTTAATCGAACAGCACAGGATATCAAAATCGATTTAAGTGTTTTTCCTGCACCCATCTTAAAAGTTTTGTATTGCTTCACAGCAATACTATTTGGATCTTTCGCTTCCAGATGTGCAAATAATTTGTCTAATGGTGATTGGGCATTCGGATCATTTTCATTTACTTCCGCTGCCTGCAGCAGCTTCATTACATTCGTGAAGTTTTTATTTTCTTTTGGGATATCTGGATTTTTCACCAAATAAAAAACCAATGCCTGCAAAAGAGCAGTTTCTGATTTTTCCCAGAATGGCTCCCCACCCTTCTGCCCGTTATTTGTATTTTTTATGAGGCAGTTAATCATCATTAAAACTCCCAAGTCATCTCTGATATATTCAAATGGATTGTAGGAATTTGAATGAGCCATATCCACTAAATTAAAGACCTTAATTTTATATCCATGCTTCCTTAACATTTCTCCTTCTGAAGCAAGGATTTCTCCTTTAGGGTCTGTGACAACAAATGAACAATTTGCTTGGAGTAAATTTGGCTTAATCATGAATCTTGTCTTACCAGAACCAGAACCACCAACAACTAAAACATTATTGTTTCTTCTTGTTTTAAATGATTCCATCGACAATTTCACATTTTGTGTGAGTATAATATTGTCAAATTGATTCTTTTCGTTGGTAAACTTTTTGGAAAATTTTTTAAAATTCGAATTCCATTTACCTGATCCATTTGGATCCTTAACAAGGCCTTTTTTGTTTTGTTCCCACATAACTTCCACATATAGAGCAATAAAAGCAAATATGACGGTATAAATGAGAAGATATTTCCAAAACCTCAATGTCATGTGAACATTTGTGGGATTCGATGCTGCAGATTTCAATCCATTAAAAGTATCAAGGAAGATATTGTTTGTTGATACCTCCAATCCTCCAACATGTAACGATAACACAATTACAAGTATATAGCCCAAAACACATGCAAAAATGATTGAAAACCAATCTGTCTTTTTAGGTCTCATGTTTTTTTATGCAACACAATAGGTCACATTACCTCCTTTCTGATTACTAATGTTAATATGCATTTTGGGTTGCATTTTTAAGTCCAATTTGACGTTTAGCATTTAATCAGATTGAAAAAACCGAATGTGTATTTGTATTACAAAAAAATGCAGGCATATAGCCTGCATTAAAATTATTTATTACCTTTTGAATTATCGCAAGTCAATTATCTCATTATCATGCTGTTCTTCTTGTCCATCTCGTTCCTCTAATTCCATTCTGGCTGTTTCTATCAGCTTATCCACTGTTTCCGTAGGAAGTTCTTCAATCTGCATGTTTTCATCTAAATCATTGACAGCCTGTCTATATTCCTCTTTCAAGTTTTCATTTATCGAGCCATCTAATTCAACAATTTTTGATATTGTGCAGTCTGTAAATGAAGTTCCTATCTCATCTTTATCTCCAATCATGAATAAATCCTTGTTTGCGCGAATACTTCTTTTTGTCTGTTTTCTTATTCGATTGGACGTATTTGTGAGTTGGTTGCTATAAATTTCTGGATTTTCATATTGCTCCAGTGATTCAATTGTATTTTTATTTAAGGGCATTTCCCTATACAATTCTGTTTTTTCTGCTCTGAGCTGAGCAAGGTTATCAATGTCTTCCTGACTTTTATCTGCTTTTATATTAATCTGATCCATCTTCCACTGAATTTCAGAAATACGCTTGTTTAGAGACCTTGATTTTTTGAATTCCTGTTCTGTCAGTACTAAAAAGGTTGATTTATCATTAACCTGGCAGTCTTTCATGAATTTATCAATATTTGCCCTTGCCCCTTCTGGGTTCTGTGTCCTATCCGGAATCCGGATATCGTTCTTTCCTGGTTGCCTGATTGTAATGCCCTGTCCTACAACCATATAAGAGTTTTCTTCACTTCGAATTCTATAAGACTGCTCATTTGTTTCAGGATTATACATGATACTAGCTGGAACAACATACACAGCCTTTCCTATTTCACTCAGATTTCTAAGAAACTTTCCTTTTTCTTTAATATCCAAATCACAGTTCTTTAATAGATTGTAAAGATTGTCTTTTTCACTTGGAAATTCATCATAACGAGCGATTGATTCTATAATTTTCATTTTGTCATCATATTTTATGCTCGAATTATTAACAGCAGTATAAATGTCATCCAAAGCAAAATATTGATCTTTATTCATAATATCATTTAATGCATTCTCACGATAATTAGTGTTCGCTTCCAGCTTATGATTATATTCTTCGGCATCTCTACTGTTTTCAAGCATTTTTTCATTAATCATGATTGACTTAACCATTTCTGGGATATTATAGGATGTCGTGACCACTTCATTATCCGAGTTTCTTAAAACAAGGCCGCGCTCATCCCTGACTGCTTTCGGTTCAGTTCTTTCCAAAAAAGCAATATCATATGTTCCATCTTCATTTCGTTCTGTAAAAAGTGTAAATCTCATATCTTTATCTAAATTTGCAATTCCATTTCTAAGGCCCTCATATTGGGTTACGGTCATGTTCTGTAAATGGTACACTTTATTATTTTCTAGCTTTCCTGAAAACTTTTTTAATGTATCCTGACTCAGTTCAGAAGCCAATCCAGTTCTAGCATAGGCTTCTGATATTAATAAATCAACCTTATCTTCCTGAGTCGAAAAAAACGTAAAATATTTTCCTGTTGTGACGGTATTATCCAATTTCCCATCTGGGACTAAATCCGGCTGAGATATACTATGGAATTCACCATCTATTTCACGTCCAGCAGCGGCTTCTCTTTTTAGTATATCGTTCATTGTATTTATGATATCTGGTTCACTTATGTATTTTGAAACTAAAATTGCATCCCTATTTTCTGGTTTAGATGCACCCTTAAGTATCATGCTTGCAAAGTCTCTCGTTTCTTTTTGCTTCAGCCATGCACTCAACATTTTTTGTGCCAACTCTATGCCCATGTCTAGTGTTCTAACAAGAACTTGACTAGCTTCTGCAATTGTTTTTAAATCTTTTGACATATCTGCCATGCCTATACCTCCGTTATTTGTATGTATATATTTGTATGTAGTAAGAAAAAATTACAAGTCTCTTTCTTCTTCTTTTGAAACCTCTGCATTTGAAATAAAAGATTGCAGATTACTTCTTTCAGCATTAATCAATTCTGACACTTTATCATGTTCCTCAAATGCCGATCTAATAGTATATAGTGATTCTAACTTAGCGATTAATGCAGCTTCTTTATTATCCAGAATTTCTTCATTTTCTATGTAATCAGTATAGTCTTCATCTTCTCTCATAATCATTTCCATTACGGTTCCTGCAATATAATTATCCAAGTTCATTAAATTTCTGCCATTCATATCATCTGACATTAACAATAATTGCTCACGTTTTCGATTGAGCATATCAATTAGTCTTTCTGAAATCTGTGTTTCCTGCATTTTTTCTGGTTCAATATATTCCTTGGGACGGTTGTTCTCGTAAAATAAGACATCCTTTGAAGAAATCATGACTTCATTTTTATAAATCTGATATTCTTTTTCGGTCATAGGAACGACTGTATGATTTAAACCATTTGACATTTGTTCTACGATTTTATTTATTTCTTCATAATCAATATCCTTATTATTAAAATCAACAAAAACTGCTTTATCCATGAAAATATTTATATAATCATTTTTATTTGTGATGGCAGGAACAAGATAATAAGGAAAGTCGTTTGAGAAATACAAATCCTCAATACTTTTTAATCGAATTTCATCTTCCTTTTTCATCTTTTCATATTCTGCCTCAAGGACCGGATCCCTTAATAAAGCTGCAGCTAAAACAACCGATATGATTTTAGGAATATAATAGGGACCTTCCTTTTCAATCCTCTTCTCTTTCATCATCACAACCGGTTCTGTACTTGTAAGAAAACCAATATTCAATTTTCCATCAGCTTCTTTTTCCGGAAACAGGGTGAATTTAAGTGGATATGGTAATTTTTTTATAGTTGCAAGCATTGCTTTGTAAGTATCCTCATTGACACCACTTATCTCAAACATTGGGTTGTTTGTTTTTAGATTGTCCTTTATAAAATTTACGTACTTTCGTTTTATTGCATCTGCAGTGCCAGAAACAGATATTGCTTCTAAAATAGCTTTATCAATTAATTCCTTTTGTTTTGATAAGAAAAGGATATTAATTTTATCACCTTCCTCATAAATTTCTTTTTCTTCTCCATTAAAATCTAAAGGGATTATTCCTAGGCTATCTCTTTTACATATGCTAAGCAAAGCATTAACCGCTCTTACATCAATTGATCTTGTAACCAATGTTGATTCCATATACTTTGGTGTCATATAAGAATTGCATAATGTTGACACCATATTTTTCATCTCATCATCATCAAACATTTCAGAAATTAATTCTTCTACTGGTTCTGCGTTTGTAAGCGAGACTCTTAAAAGTTTTTTAATCACTTTTTTACATTGGCTATCTGTGAGATTTTCCATTTACATGCCTCCTCTGTTTACTTTTAGTATGTATTTAGAATTATGTAAATATATTGATTATTGTAATCTTTTGATTTATGGATTATAATAATTTCAGAAAAGCAAAAGGAGTACACATGCAAGGCACTATCAAATTTTATAAAATTGATAAGGGATATGGCTTTATCGCTGGTGACGATGGAAAGGACTATTACTTCCATATTTCAGATGTAGTAGACAGAATTCCAGAAGTAACAATGAAAGGAACTCTGGTTCACTTCACTCCATTGGAAACAAGACGTGGGATCATGGGAAAAGAGATAACAACGCTGGAAGAAACAATAAAAAAAGAAAGCTCTGAGCATCTGAAGCAGATTGATAGAACATTACAACAGAAATTTCTATATCGTATCACTTTGCTGGGGTCTTTGTCTATCATCCTTCTTTCATTTGCCGGACTGTTATTCCACCGTTTTACATCAATCCATTTGACAACCACTTTACTAGTCATGTTGATAGCATCAGCCAACTTGTATTTATTGATTAAAAAGGAAAAAAGCTGACTCATCATTCCGTATCCGTTTATGAGGCAATAAAAAAACAAAGCATGGAAGCTTTGTTTTTGTTTTCTGAAGATTTGTTATGATTGGCTCATCAGAAGGCCGGCCAGGAAAATCTGTACCTTATTACTGATTTTATTGCTGGGATTGCTGGCAATCTTTATTGCCTCTTCTACGGTAACTTTAACGGGGTGTATTTCTTCTGCTCCCTCACATCCCTTTAACGTTCCGGATACGCGGCAGACCACTGTTCCAAGCTTTTCATCTGACATTCCTTCCGAGGAATATCCTCCAGGAAATACCGATATGATTTTTTCCACTTTTACACCTGTTTCCTCCATGAGTTCCCGAACAGCTGCTGTACATGCATCTTCACCTGGATCAATCAGGCCAGCCGGAAACGCCCATACATAGTCATTTAAAGGATATCGGAATTCCTTAATCATTAAAAGGTCTCCATCTTCAAAGACCGGAATGATTGCAACTGCATTTTCAACATCCGGAAGATCTGTTCCCATAATTGCATTCCTTGAGACAACGTCATAGTGAAATTCCTTACCATCAACATCATAGATAAAGTCATATTTCTTGATAAATTCCCTGGTGGCAATCATGTCTTCACTATGCTCAGCATAGTATTTCAACATATTTTTCTTGATTCTGTCGTATCCTGAAGTTAATAATAAAAACCTGTAATCATCCGTGCCGAACAGCCTTACTTTTTCAGAGTCAGGAATGCCACCTGCTTTCTCTGGTATCATCATCATCTGAATGAATTGCCACAGGTTCTGCTCATCCAGTTTTCCGTATTTCTTAATTTCTAATAACTGTTTCATAATCAATCTCCTTCTCATCGCTTCTCGATTTTTCATTAACATACATAATATGATAAAAAAAATATGCGAATAAAAGAAAGGTTCATAATCTGTTTCTGATAAGCAATGAAACAAGGTCCAAAAGCATGTCGAGACCAGGCAGCATCAGCAATATGAGTAATGAATAAGATATATATATTGCTTTTCCCTTCTTCTCTTTATAGAAAATCAATAGTGATATCATGGTTCCTAAAGCAATGACTGGAGCTACGATGTAGACCCAGAACAACATGATTACGAATATTGTAAATGATGACAGATGGTATCCCCATATTTGGATGTCCTTGAAAAGTGTAATTCCTCGTCCATTTAGTAGTATGATTATTGATGCAAGAATGACTGGTGTAACCAAAAATAAAGGCATTAATGACAGGATTTTATATAATCGTTCTTTCATGGATGCACCTCCTTAAATGTAATATGTAGGTATAAGGTTCTACAAGAATAGCAAATTCTGAAACAGAAACGGATATAGGTATATCGAAACACATATTTTTCCGAACTAAAATTAGCACATAATAGTTATGAATAAAGATGATTGGAGGCTTTGAAATGAAAAAAGCAGAGAATTTACAGGCATGCAGCTCGAGGATCACAGAAATTGCAGATACAATCAACCGAAAAGTATCTTATCGTATCAATCAAATCGAATCAGAAATTTCAGCTGGCAATGACATATCCTCCCTTCCTGGAAGAAACTGTATGAACGTTTTACTTTTAGGCGATTATCAGGATGAAATCAAAGTAACATTAGAAAAGACAACCGGTCTACCAGTAACCTTACTTAAATTTTCAAAAGGAGCAGGACATTACAAGGAAAAGTTAAATCCTGATGAACAGTTGAATCTGTTTCGTACAGAATTTGTCCAGGCGATTAAGAGGAAAGGAATCGTCCTTTGCACAGACATTGACATGATTGAGTTTCCGTTCGTATTAGGGTATCTCGTCCCAGCACTTGAGATGTGTCAAGACCCTTCAACTGAAGTCCACAGGGATCCTCTTTGTGCATTGGTTGCCACATTCAATGTTGATGGTTCAGGATGTATGCATGCAGTACGGGCACGCTTTAATTGTTCACTTATGCTTTAAAAATTCCATAATCGTAATTTTCAAAAAAAAGAGGGGCTACCCTCTTTTTTTAATCATAACATATCTATGCTCATCTGCTGATTCAGTTATATCTGCCACTTTTCTGTTCAGGGTTAAACCTCAGCTTTATTTTAAAAGATACAGATTCAGAAGCAGCTTCATACATACAAAAAAGAGGAGTCACGCCACTTTCTGTTTTAATCTTAATACTTCCAGGATGGAATCGGCTGCTGATTCGATTGTACCATCATTGTCCAGGACATAGTCACAAAGTCGTTCGTTCTTCTTTTCTGCATCAATTGCTAGCATTCGGTTTAAGAAGTCATCTTCTGTTATCATGCCATCATCCATTCGCCGCCTCATAGATTTATATATATCTTCTTTATTCCTTTTTATATAGATAAGTACTGTACGGTATTGCATTTTTAAGGCCATCGCACCAGAAATATCTATTGGGATAACACAATGTTTACCCTTGTCCAAAATCTCATTAATGCTTTTGATTTCTGAGCCGTACTGTGCATTTGCATAAGTTGAAAATTCTGCAAGCTCATTATTCTGCTTTAGTCGTTCAAATTCTTCATTTGAAACAAAATGATATGATTTTGGGTCCTCCCCTAATCTTGGATCTCTTGTCGTTGTGGATTCTGGTTTTTCAATTCCAGGATTTTTGATTAGCTCTTCAGCAATTGCTGTTTTTCCTGAAGCAGATGGGGCAACAAGTGCCAAAATAGTTGGGCTTCTGAAAGAAGGCTGTTTAGGGCTGTAAGAATTACAGATAACCGTAAAAAGATTAAGAAATTCATCGTAATTATTCACGGAGAGAATTCCCGTCATGTGCTGATTCCATGGCCTACGACGCAATACAGGATACGTTGCATTGGAGGCAAGGATGTTGTGGGCTCCATCATCCAGTAAGAAATCAGCCTGTACAACATCTTTTCTATAGGCAGGAATGAAGTTTTTTTCCGGGATTTCCTTAAAAAATGATTTAAGCTGTTTAAATCTTATGCCGGCAAATTCTGCAGGGATTGCGGTTACGAGAAATACCTCTGCTATTTTTGATAATTTTCTTACAAATTCCTCGGCACCTTCCAGTGGCTGCTGTGCCTCGAAAAAATCCTTTCTTTTAAAATACTGGAAAATAACATCAGTCCTTTTTCCGCATGGACCCCATTGTGTCACTTCATCAATTGCTAATGGTGGATTGAAATTATAATCACGGTTTGCCCATTCCACTGCCTGGCCAATACAGGATAATAATACGTCATCAGCATCCAACATTACAGTAAATTTATGTACTCTTCTCATCATTTTAAAATTCTCCTTTATTCCTTTTAATCAGGTCTCTGAATGTGTATATGATTTCGTCAGCAATCTCATCAATGGTCATTTGATAGTCATTCGAAATCACTGAGACATTTTTCGTCTTCATCTTTATCATGTCTGGATTGTCATGTTTGAAATCTTCACGGTCCGAAATAAATCTGCGGCACAGTTCCTTATAATCAGGGATATCCTTTTTCCTTTCCCTCATGATTGCATGAACTATCCTCTCCTCTTCATCTGCTTCGATATATAGGCCGATTATGTTGATAAGCCCAGCATATATATCAACCAGCATGTTAAACTGTTTCGGACTGACAACAGCAATAAATGGTATATCTGAGTCAAGTTCTTCATGGGTCAAGCGCTTAAAACCAAAAAACCATTTTCCGCCTACAGTCTCGAAGCACGTGTTGCATATGATGTCTTCTGTTTGATAATCCTTTTCAGATAGAAAAAAATATGGATCCCCATCCGATTCTTCTGGCCTCATGGGTCTCGTTGTGTAAGGAATGATATATGTAATCTTTCCTTTTTTTGTCAACGACTTAGCTAAGCAATCCTTGCCTGATGATGATTTTCCCATCACGCAGAAAATTGTGTTCATTTTTTTATCTCCTTTCATTCTTTATTCAGCTTTATAATGGTGAGAAAATAAGAACGATAAAAAGACATCATTGATTTATCAAAATATTTTATTTTTATAAGTACAATTTTTTGAAATCAATTCATAATATTTATAGATCCCGCCGTAGGGATAAATAAATAGCACATCGTAGTGCTTTACCTGTGATAGGGAAAGGAGAAATTATCCAAACATGGATAAACAGGTATTGTTATACGAGTATGAGCAGGTCCTGCTTGGTAACAAAAGCGGATTTGCTCCGTATTATTTCAAGTACGGCACGGATATGCCTCAGAATTATGCCCTTTATATCATCAAATTCGCTGTTGAAAAATACTTAAGATGGGATCCTTATGATATGAAAAACCACTTTAATAAAGAAATATCAGAGCAAATGAAATTAGAACCATTAATGAAATATATCGATTATCCTCCTGAACTCAATAAGGAGACCGATTATTATTATCTTGCAGCTCTTCTTTATCCACATGTGATCAAAATTGATATCAAGGAATTAGTTTTAAAAACATACAAAGATGTCCTTAGTGGCCAGCTATGCAAATTTCCTAAGGAATATCTGTCCGGCACCCAGGGAATGATGCGTGCCAGTATATGTTTTCAATATATGTTGAATCAGCATTATACCTTCAACAGCATACGTGACATTTATAAGTTTTTCTCTGAACCGTCTGGTGCAAGAGCACTAAAACAGTATCGGTTGAACAACATATGCAACGAGATTTATGAACACCCAATTGATTATCTTCATGAATCCCTCCCACGGTCGCAACAGGATGATTATTGGTATCATTATTACCGCTTTAAGGTTTTTAATAATATGCAGGTTAAGCAGTATAAAAAACAGGGGAAATTCCGAGCATAACTATTCTTCATTAACAAAAAAGGACCAGGATCTCCTGGTCTTTTATAATTTAATTCCTAGTCCTTGACAAAGGTTCTTCCTGCATATGTCATATGCTGCCTGGATATTGTACTCAGTTTCAGTTTCCAGGAAACTCTGTAGGTTCCGGCTTGCATTTCTCTTCAATATTTCTTTAATGGGCTTTTCAAGAACATCCTGCAACTCAATCAAGAACTTCTTTACTGCAACAGTATCAGATTTGTCGATTCCTTTTATATAGTTCCACATGAACCTTTTGCATTTTAAAAACAGGGCTTCTTTTTCATCATGATCAAGATTTGGGAACTCCTTGTATGCCTCTACAAAGTCTTTTGTAGAATTAACCATTTCAATCTGTCGCTTTGACAGGATTTTATCTGTGGATACTTCTTTTGCTTGTGCAGGAATGGAGAGTGGCTCTGTATTTGCAGGAATGACGTCTTGAGGTGTTTCAATTTTATTCATTACTCTATTGTTATTGATATTCAGCATATTGGAGACAAAGGCAAGTGCCTTTGTCTTATCCTCATCTGTCGCGTTTTCCAACACGATGTAAAAACGGTTGCCGTCTTCTAACAGTCTGATATCAGCCATATGTTTTATCTCCTTACCACTTTTTGACCATATCAGAGAATTTCCTTGAGATGCCCGTAAATAAATCTTCTCCAGTTGTAATGAAAATAAAATCATTACCATACATATTTTGAAGTGTACTTACATCAGCACCAATTGCAACGCCGAGGACGATATTTCCATCACCTCTTGCTTCCCTGATAGCATCTTTCGTATCCCTGTATCCAGCATCTCCTTCATAAGCATCGCAAGCAGGCTGTCCATCTGATATGACAATCATTAATTTGTGTTTTTCCGGCCTTGTCGACAGAACGTTTGATGCGTACCGAATGCTGTAGCCATCGAAGTTATCACAGTCAGCATGCATGCTTGTAAGTTTCAGCCTGTCATCGAAATTCCGGCTCCACATCAAATAATGGTTGTGGACTACGTCTGCACCTGCCGTATCTGCTGTATAACCCATGACATAAGTCGGTATTTTTAATCTTGAAAATAATTCTGCCAAATTGATTGCCGCTGCTTTTGCTCTTTCGATTCTGGAACCGTGCATGGAACCGGATTCGTCAATTGCAATCATTACAGCCAAATTGGAACGATCTTTTGGCTCGACTTTTTTTGTGAACATTTTCGCAGTGATAGTTCCACTGGAAACCCTTTTTAAGCTGATCTTACCGGATGTCTTATACTCTGTTGTTTCACCTTCTTCTGCAAAAAGCGCCTTTAATTTCTTGTAGCAGGCATCGAGCTGTGAAGCATATAATGCAACGATGTCATTATATGCCTGTGTGGCTGTCTCCACATTCCGAAGTGTGGTTGTACGGTTCAAACATTTATATTCCCTTGCAGTATACTTTTTCGCAATAGCAGGAAAGTCTGGAGCTTCTGTTAGCGATTCATCTGCCTCTTCCACCTCAAGTTCTGACTGGATAAGCCGGTCAAAGAAGTCACAGCCTTCTACATCAATTTCATCCATCATTGGGTCATAATCGTCCAATGTTGAAAGGTCGATATCTTTGTCCGCATCATAGATGACAGTAGACTCATCGCTGACGTAAGGAGTTCCCCCCGCAGATCCTTTTTCTTCCTCTTCTTCCTCATCTTCTCCCTCACTGATGATTTCTTCCTCTGAATGGCTTGCTTCGTACGCTTCTTTTTCTTCCTCATCCAATTCGGAAACTTCTTTAAAAGTCGTCTTTCTGTAACCACCTTTTGAAAAATCTGCTGAATCAGCAAGTTCTTCTGGGTCTAACTCCACCCCAGCACCGATTCCTGGCATATAAGAACTTCCAATAAAGGAAGACAATTCTTCCATGATTTCTTCAAATTCCGATGAAGTAATATCTTCAATCTCTTTTGACCATAAAGGCCTAAGCACCTCAAAAATTTCACATTCCATGTCAATCCTTTTTTTAGGATCTCCTTCTTTGATGATCTCACCAATTTCTGGAGCAAGCCGATAATAAAGCTTCTTAGCCGCAATACTGGTAAAGTGACCTTTTGTTGGTCCCATTTTCCCAAACTGGCTGACTGCCTCAAGGAATTCCCTGAATGGACTTCCTGCCTTATCTATAGGCGGTGACACATCATATGCCCGCTTAATCGCATACTTTAGGCTCTTCAACAGATACCCTCCAATATAAGTTGGAGAGAATGCTTCAATTGACGGCTCCTCGAGCAGGTTGGAAAGCATGATGAATAAAACTTCTTCATTCTTATTTCCAAGCCTTTTAGCTACTTCGTTCTGGTAATCAAAATCGGTAAATTGGATTCTTCCCATTTCTCTTACGAATAAACCAAACCTGACGGCTCTTGCATGTGGCTTATCCAATCCTTCAGTTAAAGGACTTTTTTCGGAAATATAAATTGTCCTTGTCCTTGTTGTATATGCAATCTGCTTTCCCTCTGCTGTCCGGATTGGTACTCTGTACCCCATGACAGCACTGAATTTACTTGCCATTGCTTTACGTTCTAAGTTCCACTCTCTTTCTTTTCTTCCCATTTTTTATTCTCCTTTATCAATATTCAGCTAATGCGTCAAGAACATGTTCATCTACTCTTCTTGCGGTTTCGAGATCAATTTCTGCGATCTTTCCTACAAGCGTATTTCTGATTGCTGTTTTTGGATCTTCACCTTCTTCAATGCCTTCCAGGGCTCCAAAACAACCTCTCATGGTGAGATTCTCACACAATTCTTCCTGTGACTGCTGTGGATCCTTTAAATAGTTCGTGATACGTTCATATGCAGTATAAACATACCTGCACAGTTTCTTAGGATGGCCTTTGGCTGCAAGGATTTTGACGAATGTGTTCTTATCAGGGTCATCAAGGATATAGGTTGTCTTAAATCTTGATGATAAAGCCTGGTTAAGCTGCTTAGAACCAGCAGTACCACTGTTCATTGTTCCTATGATGATGCACAATGGGTGCCTACGGATTGGCTCATATCCATCCTTCATTACGATAAACGGATATTCAATTGCCTGTCCCATACATCCCATTACTACGGCTGGATCTGCCAGGTTTATCTCCTCACATACGATAATTCCTCCATGCTGGTAGGCTTTTAAGAAGTCGGTTTCTACAAATCCAATTTTTCCATCGATTACTTTGTTTTTACCTTCTACCGTGTCCTCTTCCGTATTTTTTGAAAAAGGAATCGTGTAAATAGGCATGCCCGTCATAGCACTGATTGCATGCATTAAAGCTGTTTTTCCTGTTCCGGGACGTCCTACAAGCAATACATTGATGTAGTCATTTCCGATAGCTTCAACTCCTTCAATCCCGGAGTTTATCTTGGCAAGGACACGGTCCATACGAAACTTAATCTTGTTGGCAATGGATTCCGTCTGTCTTACCACCACATATGTATCCAGATACTTCTGGCTTGTGATTTTCAGCTTTTCTTCTTCGGTCCAGCCATCATATTCCACAATATAGTTCTTCTCAGCTTCCTCTTCTTCCTCTTCTTTTACTGCTGATGGTGTGGCCTCTGTAATGGTTGCCTCGATTCCTGACATGATACTCATCGGTTTAAAAATTCCTGTTTCCATACTTCTGCTTATCATGGCCGGTGCCAATTCATTTGGATTTGAAGTGATGGTAGGGTGTCCATCCTCTCCCATGAATCCATAATAGAATGCATCACAGAACAGGATAACGGCTTGTTTTACATCTTCGTTATTCTTTATGTTCAGGAAATACTCCTTAAGCTCAGTTGATGCATCTGTATTATAAATATCTGATACAGCGTAAAGGATAACTGGAATCAGCATCATATACTGCTTACGCGGTTCTTTTCCAACCCATGAAATCCCGGTCTCATCGATACAGCATTCATAAGCCAACCCATCTTCCATGAACTTTGTATAAACGCTGTCTTTCGTGTTGTAGCCAACAACTACCTTATCCACAAAAATTGCATCCAATGCTAACGCGACTGCTGAATATTTTGCCGGCTGTGCATTTGAATGAAATTTACTTATAACTCCCGAAGGACCATAGCTAGAAGTTGTCGCATCGGCAAGCTGGATTGGCGTCTTTACTACTTTAAACAGTAAATCATTTAGTTTTCTTAGTCCCATATATTTTTCAATCCTCCATTGATTAGTCTCTTTTTTTCTTAGTACAAACTAATAATGCGTGTTTTATTTTACGAATAATTTAAATTCGTATCGATTTTTGATTTGTCTTTCATTTTAGGAGTTTTCATGGGGATGCATGGGTTAAATGAAAATAAAAAAGCTGCATGCATGCAGCCTTATGTGTGGATTCTTTTTCCTGAAATCTTATTAATCCGTTCCACAAGATACGAATTCCTTTGAGAGTCATCTATTTTTCTTGAAGCTCTTCCAGCTGTTTCCTTTGAACCTATCATAGCCAGGAATCTAGATGGACGCGTTACGGCTGTATAAAGTAAATTCCTCTTATAAAAAAAGGAATGTTCACTACTTACAATTACAATTGCGGCTTTGTACTGTGATCCCTGTGATTTATGGATACTGATTGCATATGCAAGAATCAGCATGTTCTGGCTTTCGCTGAATTTATATTCTGCTACCTTTCCGTCATCGAATTCTACTGTTAACAATTCCGTTTCCGGTTCTATTTCAATAACCGTTCCTGTATCACCATTAAAAACGCCTTTTTCTATCTGACCCAATATCGTAGTATAAGACTTTTCATAGTCATTTTTAATATTCATGATACGGTCACCTATCCTGAACCCACTTAGATTATCAGGATTTAAACTTGTTGCCGGATTATAAACATCCCGTATTTCCTTGTTCAGCCGTTCTACCCCTCCATATCCTTTCGCTTTAATCGGGGACAGGATAATGATATCCACAGGGTTGTATTCCTTCAATAGTGACAGATACAGGGAAATTGTCTCTTTTATGATTTCCTCCCCACTGGCCTCAATGAATCGTGTTTCTTCATCCAATATGTATTCCTTTGTACTTTTTCCATGGTTAATTAAATCTGCATTTTTGGCAATTGAACTTGCATTCCTGAATCCTTTAATCAGATAGGATGTGGGTATATGGACTGACATTACCATGTCTTTAAGGAAGCGGCCTGGTTCAATTGATGCCAGCTGGTCCACATCACCAACAAATATGATCATACAGTCCTTAAACATCTCAAAGATTGTTTTAGCCATCATAATGCCCGCCATTGATATTTCATCAATGATGACACACTTATTAACCAATGTCTCTTCTTCAAACGGGTTGGTTTTGGAACTTTTGATGCTTCCACGGAAACGATGGATGGTACTGGCCTGATGTCCAGTTACTTCCTCCATCCTCTTTGCGGCCTTTCCTGTCGGGGCAAGAAGGATCAATGAATCATCGTCATCCCAGGCTCTCATGATTGCCTTTATGATAGTTGTCTTTCCGCGTCCTGGACCTCCTGTTATGACTGATAGCCGGCTTTTCAATGAATTTGTAACGGCTTCTATCTGTTCTGTTGTGAAACTACATTTTTCCTCTTCCTCAAGTTCAGAAATCGCAAGATCTATTTCCCATTCCTCAATTTCCTTAACGGGTGGTTTCTTGATCATGTCACATATGATTCTTGCTGTTATAACCTCTGCATCATATAGTTCTTTCAGATATAGCCGGTTCCCATCCACTACCATTGTTTTTTCTTCGACATTCAGACATATGGAATCGCTCATGACAGGTAGTATTTTATCAAATAACTCAATATAGTCATTCAGCTGCTTTTTACAGGTTGACTTTTCGATAAAATCAAACAGTTCATCATCTGCAGATGCTAGCAGGTCTAAAAATTCCTCATATGCTTTTTTTGTCAGTTTTTCCGGTTTTTCAATCAGAAGCCTTGCGACCTCTTTTGTCAAAGGTTCCAGATACATGAAGACGTGTCCATCGCTTACAGATATGTTTTTCATCTGATATATGATTGCAGCACTGATTCTTTCTTTTGAGTATTCATCAATACCAGAAGATTTCGCTAAATGGTCAACAGTCTTAAAACCAAATCCATCAATATGAGATATCAACCAATATGGATTCTTTTTTATCATCTCAAATCGGCTTAAGCTTCCTTTACATGCTCGTATGATCTTTGTTGCCTGGCCATAAGATATGTCATTATTAAAAAAATCAAAAATACTCGTATAAAATTCAATATCATCCGTGTCTTCCAGAGAGGATACAATCATTTTGAGTTTTTTCTTTTTTATGCCTTTTACCAGAAGCAGACAATCCGGATTCTTTACGATTTTTTCAATACAGTTCTCTCCATACATCTTTACGATTTCCCTGGCTGCTGTAATTCCGATTCCGTTTATGCATTTATACAAGAAGGTTACCGTCCGTGATTCATTCAGACGTGATTCACTGACAACAATCTGTTTCCCATATTTGGGGTCAGTTACAAATTCACCGGTAAGCTCGATTTCTGTATCAGGAATCAGGATATCCTTGAATGTTCCTTTTGCGGTATATGAAATCTTTGTTTTTGCATCAACAAATTTTATACATCCCCAATCATTCTTCTGTGCAAATACCTTTATTATCTTTCCTTGAAAATCCATGGTCCCTCCACTCCTTCTTCTGACTGAAAATTTTTCTTATGATGTCTCATATATTTTTATTTCCTCCTTGGTTCGTTATTTGCTACATTTTTAGTATGCAATTTCTCAGAACAATAAAAAAAGAGGTATTCCTACCCCTTTTCCAGTTTAGACGATGTGATAATTCTTTCTTTTGTTATCAGCGTACTTAATAACTTCAATGATAACTCATGTAATTCTTCTCCTGTTGTTGAGCCACAAAAATCGGATATGACCGCACAGTCCTGTACATCGTTGTAACAATCCAGTACACTATGTAAAACACAGCAGCCTGTATTGACACCAACAAAATAGATTTTGTCAAAACAATGTTCCTTAGTAAACTGTCTAAATTCCTCGTTCCAGCATGAATATTTGTCTTTTGTGAATACACGGCTATATATTCCTTCCAGTTCATGACAAAGCTCTGTGTCTTCGCTTCCTTCCATACAGCCTTTCCATCCCTCAAACAGATAACATGCTGTTTCAGGATTGTTTATGTACCTGGTTGCAATAACCTCATCAAAGATATTTGGATTTGAACAGATAAAATCCCTTATTTTTCCTGGAATATCTTCGGTATTTTTATTCATAAAACCCTTTTGAAGATCTATTAATACCAAACATGTTTTCATTCACATTTTCTCCTCTCCCGTTTTTAAATCAGCAGGCCTTTTTCAAAAGATTCAAGCATATATTTCTCAACATTCCTTTTTTTCTTTTCTTTGATAACTTGTATTTCATCATCAGTCAATCTTCCTATGATTTCTTCATCCTGAAGCATTTCTACCATTGCTAGCAGATGATAGATTTCCTTTAAGATTTCTATTTCATTTGTTTTATCCGGTTTAATACATATTGGTTCCTTTATACCAAAGCGCAGGCCTTTTGATATGGCCTGCTGTATTTCTGCACATTCCTCAGATGTCACAGTTAATAAGTGTTCCTGTCGATTCATTTACATTCTCTCCTTTTTTATCTTACTTTTTACATCTATATAATGTGGTATTTTTTCTTTGGATACTCTTTCATACTATTGAGAAGGAGGAAGTAAATATGAATTATGAGATAAAAGGCGGAAATTTGCCAGTTGTTATATGTAATCTTGCGGAGGGCGAAACTCTGTTCAATGAAAGAGGCGCCATGTCATGGATGAGCCCAAATATGGAAATGAAAACCATAGGAGGAGGATTTGGAAAGGTATTTGGAAGAATGTTTTCTGGTGAAGCTTTATTCCAAAACCAATATGTTGCAAAAGGCGGACCTGGTATGATTGCATTTGCGTCCTCGTTCCCCGGATCAATTAAAGCAGTCAATGTCAGCAACAAAAACGGATGGATTATACAGAAATCAAGTTTCCTGGCGGCTGATGCCGGCATTGACTTATCCATTTATTTTCAAAAGAAAATAAGTGGTGGCTTTTTTGGAGGGGAAGGGTTTATCATGCAGAAACTATCAGGAGACGGGATTGCCTTTTTAGAAATAGACGGGGCAGCGATTGAATATGATCTTTCTCCAGGGGAAAGTATTGTTGTCAACACAGGATATGTTGCTGCAATGAGTGATTCTTGTAAAATGGATGTACAGATGATAAAAGGAGTAAAGAATATACTCCTCGGCGGTGAGGGATTGTTTAACACGACTGTGACCGGACCTGGTCATGTCATTCTACAGTCCATGCCGATTTCAGCTACTGCATTAGAGCTATATCGATATATGCCTCATCCAAGTAATAGCTAAAAAGCAGGGACACTCCCTGCTTTTTGCGACATATTATTTACACTCGATAATAATGGGTTCTCCATCCGGATCTTCCGTTGTATAGATTCTGCACACGATACAGTCTCTGCCCGGATCATACTCAACAATAGCACCTGGCTCACCTGGTTTTTGAATCAAAGTTGAAATCCCCAAATAATCATCATCAGGCATGATTTTTGATAATATCGTCCCGGCCGGAGTTTTAACCTGAATTTGATTTTCGAAATTGTACTTCACAATCTCAATCCGGTCTTCCTCTCCTCCACCATAGCGGAGGGAAGCTCCATCTGACCATACATCTAAATCAATCATCTCATCATCATACATGCGCATGTAGTCATCTTCCGCTACCGCACCCTGGTAGATTGTTTCAGCCGTTTTTTCATCCATTCCATAAATCATTTTTAGCCTTTTTATAACCTCTGTTTTGATGTTTTTGGCCTTTTGGTCCCATCCAAACGGGCCTGCAACAATTCTCTGTTCCAAGTACTCATCATTCCATCCTACTAAAAAATAAGTATCCATTCCATCTGTCTCCTTTCGTTTTTGTATCGTTAATATGCACAGAGAAAAGAATCAACAAAATAAATACCTGACAAAAACAAAGACAGGGTTCAGTCCCTGCCTTTTTGATACAAATCATTAAATATTTTTTTTAACTCTGTTGCCTGCAGTTTTTTCTTATTCGCCCGATAAGAGAATTCTGTCACAAGCTTAAACCACTCGATATCCTCTTTATCATTTAGTGGTACATTATTTCTTGCAAGCCACTCGTTTATGGTATATCTATCATCTGCTTGGTTGTCACATTCGTAGTTTGAATCCGGATCACTTACTACATAGGTATCCTCATAATGAACAAATTCATTTCCAATCTGTTTAAACAGGATTGCCCTGCCCAAAGGATATAAGGAACAGGTTCGTGGTCTTGCCTCATAGATGCTACATCTCCCCTTTTTTAGGAATGTACAGACGCCGCTATATTTAAACCTCAGACTGCAAACCTGGATTTTTAAATCAGGATCCAATCTGACATTAATATGCCTGTCAAGCAGATCAGCAAATGATAGGTTTGTAAATTCCATGATTCTCCATATATCTGGACCTGACAAAAAAATTCCTGTTTCATCTATGTCATTCATCCTTCCCCTGCAACAGTTCCCACAGGCATTACACTTAAAATGGAATGAATCTTCCAGGCCTATTCCTTTTGCTCCAATTGCTGTTGGGTCTTGCATGAAACCACTCATCATTATCTCCTTGCTTCTATATAATAATCCAATCATATTTTATCATCACTGCATGGATTTGTCTATTACATGAAAAAAGAGGGATTCTTCCCTCTTTTATCTTAGTCTGTTTATCTCATTCTGAAGCTCTTTTTCCGATACAATACCTCCACTCTGTTCCACAGTTTCCTTGATAAGTTTCGTGATATGATCATCCGCTTCTTTGTTATTTCCTCCTTGTCCTTTGACATCCCGTAGAATTGACTCTGCTAACCGGAAATACATGTTACTTTCGGAACGTTCCAGCAAGTCCTTTGCATGTTTTATATCTTTCATATGCATAATCATATGTTCCATATCCATGTCCGGATCAGCATGGGTCATATTTTTCATAGTGTTCATTCCAACATATAATAAATTCTCATCATCTGCATGGAAACTACGATTAACAATCACAACGGACGAGTAGTTCTTAATTCCATGCTTTGTTATGACCTTTTTACTGAGATGTGGGGTTCCGCAGAACCTTTCAATCCCATTCATCCCATCTTCTATCCGATCAATCAATTCCTCCTTGTTTTTCTTCATTACATGCCATCCGTCATTGAGGATTGCCATTACTGTCATATATCCCATGTTAACCACCTACTTATTTTGATTGTTTATTGATTTATCTGCTTATCAGTTTATTTGCGTCTCCTTTTATGTCCTCTGGTTCCATTACATAACACCATCCCTGTGGAGCTCTTTTTAGTCTGTTTCCGTTTTTGCATCGGAAGTCTCCTACTTCCATAGGAATCTTAAATAAAACCGGGTTTTCTAATTGAATTGCAAATTTCCAATAAGACTCGTCATACTCGTCATAAAATCCAATCTTTCTTCCCCAACAATCACAGCGCTCACACAAATCATTTTCTTTCTGTTTTGCTTTGTTATACTCTTTTAAATCACTTCCATATGTAGGGTAGTGTTCTGGAGGCAGCCCAGTTTCCTTCATATAGGATAGTGCATCATCTTGAAACAGGTAACTTAAAATCAATGAATTAGAATAACCATTCAGCTCTATATCCATGGCTTTCTTTACGGTTTCCTTTTCTTCATCAGTTCCATATTTATCAACATAATACGGTAAAAGGAAATAGGTTCCCATCTTCATTTTAGGGATTGGTATGATCTTTTTTATTTTTACAGAACCAATGACAGAGCCGGAGCCGGAATTCCGCTTGGTTTCATATATGTATATGGTATCCACGCAATCAAAGTTCTTCCCGATTCGTGTCCTGAATTCCATTGGCTTCGTGCCATCAAAGATCCTGCCCGTATATGGTTTCCGTATCGACATTAATATATCCATATCTTTCCTTTCAGACCCATCATGTAATTCTTAATACAAAACCACATTGTATACAGAACCATCCGTATCATAGTATTTCAGGCTCACATCATGGATGGTATGACAGATTCCATAGTCCGAAGTTGGAAAATCTACATATTCCAAGAGATCAAGTTCTTCTTCTGTTAAGATTTCATCCATTTCATGTAGTGCATGCGGTCCCATTAATTTTTTACAAATGATCTGATACACCTCAAGTAACCATTCAAGTTGTTCCGGACCATAAGCTGCTTTTTCTGAGATATAATCACCATCGTTTGAATCAGCATCGATATACAGTTCATAATATGGTTCTTCTGGTACTATTTTTTCCAAATAATAGTTCATATTTAATCCACCTTTTCTTTTTATTTTTCATGATAGAAATCAATTAGCTGACAATAAGCTTCCCAGTCTTTCCTACCATCCTTGATTAAATCTTGTGCCACTAGTCTTTTATTCGTCCATTTTGAGAAATACGGGGACTCAATCTCGTTTCCTTTTACATAATTCCAATACTCTTCAAGGATGAATGTTTCAGAATATAGTTTTTTCCAAATTTCTTTCCATTGATTGATATCTTCTGGATATGTTTCCTTAATATGGTCATGAAGCCATTTAGGATTGTAATAATTTTTATCTTCATCTGAATTAAACATCCTCTCAATACAGGCTAGGGTAATTGATTTAGTTAATTCCATGAAGTCATCTGCCCAAGCCTTTATGATAAGGACATCATCTTCCGTCATGTCGTCAGACATGATGCCGATGGTATTTCTTTGCAATTCTCCGCCCAACCCTATATATACTTCATACGATATAAGATCTTTGGGACCATATGTATCATCTTCCTCATTCCAATAACTGGCGAAATGTTTATGGATTTTTTTCAGCCGATAGGAGTCTTCCCTCAACATCCCCGTGCATGATATTTCATAGGTTGATTCATAATCTGTTTCTGATCTGGTATCCTTATCAATGAAAAGGTAATCCTTTTGACCATTCTCATCAGGATTTATACGGATGATATCATCAACACATTCAGACAATGCACGGATGGCTCCAAATTCATAAACAGAATTCACTGCACATGTGACCCAGTTAGCCTTCACCTCTTTCTCTTTTTTAAGCTCATCATATTTACTCCACTCTGTGTTATGCTGCCATTCGATGTCGTAATAAAAGTATAAGATATCATCTTTTGAATCATAGATATACTCATTGAATGGCTGCACGCTTGGATTTGACAATATGATACGGTCTTCATTGATGTCCAATATACACTTTTCTGCTTCTCGGTAACATTTAATCATTTTTCTCCTTCCTTCATATTTGATTTAATCAGTATGTTTTTTTTCTTTACCTGACAATAACCCTTTTTATATAATCATCTGCATGGTCTATTTCTTTTACAACCGGCTTTACCCGTCCAAAAAGAAGGTAGCATAAAAAAAATGTAATAATTCCTAATGTCAGGCTGAGACCAACCCCACCAAATAGATAAGAAGCCAGTGAAATCATTCCAATGCATACAAAAAACGAAATAAAGACAAGCATGGTGCATCCTATCATTTTAAGTTGGAAATAAAAGCCACGGCTGCGGCTCTCTATCTGGTATTTTCTAATAACACCTTCTAACGTGTGGCTGCATACTGGACAGATCTTTCGTTTGCCATTGTACTTACTTCCACAATATGGGCAGTTTTTCTGATTTAATTTAACCAGGTCTTCTTCAAGACCATCAATGCATTGATTTAATTTATCTGATAACCCATTTCCTAAATTTTTCATTTCATTCCTCCTGCACATATGGATTCTAATAAATCGATTATTTCCGGATTCATTGCTGCTTGACCAAGTGTTGTTCCAATTATGGTAATGGCTGCCACAATTACTCCGTATATCATGCTTGTCTTTGCTATGATAAAATCATATGGAAGCTTTCCCACCACCTTTCCTGTCTGCCCATTTACAACATAATGGTATGTTTTTTTATAAAGCCTGACCCTATAGATAAAGATTGGAAACAACCCATACGATATCTGTTCATCTTGATATGTGGTTTTAGGACATTGTGCCGAATATTCATGGAATTTACTCCTTATGCTTCTTATTGCCTTTCTTTTAATCCTTCTTATACTTTTATCCTTATTTTCACTTGGGTTTTCTGCCTGATATCCAAGCAGATAATCTGGACTAAATGTATCGGCTCTTCCAACGTCATAAGGAAAAACCAGGTCAGCTTCGCTATTCCTTATCTGCGCCGTCCCCTTTCCTGGAATATTTTCAAATTCAACCTCAACTTTTTTTCCAATCCCCGATGCAGTTGCCTTACAACTATATAACCAAAATGGTGCATATACAGCCTTAATCATATCTAAAGAACAGTTGTTTTTGACTTTTTTAGGAATAAACCATTGATTCTTTACATGGCCTAATATTTCTTTTTGGGCATCCTCTGCTGTCAGGAAAAATGGGACAACAATATCAGGTGCTCTTTGATTGCTGATTTCTGATTTTAGGATTAACTGATTTCCACAATATGGGCAGGTTGAATTAATTGAATTCGGCTCCATCATGATTGGGGCACCGCACCCTGGACATTCATAATCCGAAAAGCTGCTTGCATCTGATGTGTCATTAAATGACATAGGTTTACTCTCCTCTTTGCAGCTTTCACATACCAAGCTTCTCGTTCTTGTATCCCATTTAAGCGTCCCTCCGCAATTATCACATCTTCTTATATAAAAATCCCCCATCTGTCAACTCCTCCTTTTTATCATTAGTATGATGTCTAAAACGAAAAAAAGGAGCTTTATCAGCTCCTAATATTTGCTTATGCCTTTTTGTATCCGATTTTCTTAAGCAGTTCATCCATCCACTCATAGTACATGTGCTTTGTCTTCTCATGAGCCGGCCAAGTCTCAATCCAGTCAAGGGAGTCCTTCATTTCGCGGCATTTATGGATTTCCTTCATTGTTTCAGTGTCGTCTGCATAAATTTCTTCAAGTCTGTCAAAGAACTTATCAGATCCCCCTCTTATACCTTTATATCCCTGCAATTCTTTTACTTCTGTATCTGTTAGTTTTTTCATATTCAATCTCCTTATCTTAACTTTTAATGTATTCCCTGCAATCCGACCTATGATTTTTGTCATGTGCCGGATTGTGAATGCGTCCATGCTTTCATGGCATCTCTTAATTTCTGCATAGATACTGCACAGCGATATGTTTCCATCGAGATTTCACTCCTTGATGTCTCATCATAACTTGGAGACCCATGATAACTTTTATTTTCCATGCGTACGATATATGGAGTACTGGAAGTTCCATTCGTATCCATTACAAGTTTATAATACATATCTCGATAATCCTCAAACAGGTAGCCTATTTCGAGTTCTTCTGCAAGAGCTTGAAACAGATCTTCTTTGCCTGCATCGATGACTAGGGATGTCATAAATGTTCCTTCTATTTTTGCCATTCGATTTTTCCTTCCTAATTTCCTGACAGGATCTTTGCCAGTTCGCTGTTTTTATCAAGGATGATAGTTTTGTTATCCCCCTTTAGTGATGCTTTCAAAGCATCCAGTGAACGAACAAAATTGTAAAAATCCGCTTTGGATTCATCATTATATGCGTCACTTAATATCTGCATATACTGTGCTTCGCCAGAAGCCTTGATTTTTTCTGCTTCTGCTTCCGCTTTTGCGAGTGTCTCTTTGACGGTCCGGTCAGTTTCATTCTTAATCAGCGAGGACTGGTAATCACCTTCCGCCGTATACTGGGCAGCAATGTTATTGCGTTCTGAAATCATACGTGCGTATACCGATTCCTTGTTTGAATCGGGTAAATCCAGTTTCTTTGTTTCAACTGCATGAACGAGAATCCCATATTGTGACAAAGGTTCCTTGACATCGTCTGTAATTTTCCTTGCCAGTTCCCCATCGCGTTGCGAAATGATATCGTTCTGATTCGTTGATGACAGGATGTTCTTCATTGAACTATATACAATATTTCCAATCCTGATTTCAGCTTTTTCGTAATTCGCATTCAGCTGCTGAAGATAAAGAACCGGGTCCGATATCTCCCAAATGACAAATGAATCCGTTGTCATTTTTTTCTTATCTTTGGTTGTTACCTCACTGGGGATTAAATCTGAAATCATTTTGTATTTCGGGATGCTTTGCACTGACTGTATGAATGGAATTTTCAAGGAAGGTCCGGCTGTGCTTTCCACCCTGACTACTTTTCCAAACTGCTTGATTAATACATATTCATCTGCTCTTGTGACAACAAGCGGATTAAAAATCGCTGCAACAATTAAAAGTACAACTATTGTGATTGTCCTCTTTATGAATTTCTGCATTCTACTATCCATTATTCTGCTCCTTTCTCTGTAGCAATTGTTGAAAAGGAATCCAGTGGCAGCACGGTCTGTGTGCCGTTTCCTCCGTCAATGATAACCTTTAGTGAAGGAAGCACATCTTCCATCGTCTCATAAAACATCCTCTTTTTCGTAATTAACGGATATTTTATATATTCTGTATACATGTCATTGAATCTTGCTACCTGGCCTTCGGCTTCACTGATTCGCTGCTGTTTATAGGCTTCCGCATCCTTAAAAGCTTTATCTGCCTTTGAATTTGCTGATGGGACCTGTTCTGATTGGTATTTCTTTGCTTCATTAATCTTGGTGTCCATCCCTTGTTTGGCATCCTCAACAGCTTTAAACGCGTCACTGACTTCTTTTGGAGGTTCTGCATCTTGGATTGTCACATTTATGATTCCAAGTCCGATATCTTCTTCCTCCAGCCTCGCGGAAAGCTGACTTTTAACCTTTGCTTGGATTTCTGCCTTTCCAGTCGTAATAACCTCATCAACCCCATAGGAACCAACAGTGTCCCTGATATATGACTGTGCAAGATTTTTAAGAATCGGTACTGCGGTATCTTTATGGATATAGGCCCTGACCGGATCTACGATCTGATATTCAATATAGAAATCCACATTTACAAAGTTAAAGTCCTTTGTGATCATTTCCGATTCGGAAGGAATCGGCACCGGGTTGTTTTCACTGTTTGCATGATTTTCTGTATCATAATCTGGATTGTATCCAATTGACATTCCTCTTATTTCCTTTGACATCTTATATTTTCCCTGTATAAATGGAATTTTAAAGTTCAATCCTGTTTTTGTAACCGGTTGTGGCTGTCCAAACGTTGTAACAACCGCGACCTTATCTTCTGACAACATAAAGGCGCAGTTAAGAGCTAACACGGCAGCAATAACAAGAATAATCCCAATTCTTATTCCCCGTATGGCCCTTTTGGTATATGGATCTTCTTTGTAGGAATTGCTTCTTCCATCATCAATGATTTCTTCTGAACCATACTTGTTCATACCTCTTTTTCCATTTTTAAACATATTCTCTCTTCCTTTCTTTTTATATGCACAGATAATATGTGTTGAAAAAACGAGGAATAATAACTTGTGCCGTTTTCATTCTATTTTTATCCACATATTAAGGGTAATCATGATGGAAAGAGAGGAAATGAAATGTATGAGATAATCAATAATTCCCATTCATACGCAATTTACCAATGTGAAGAAGGGTTTTATGACACGAATGGAGGATTCTATAAAAAACTTTTAAATAGCCAGGTAGGATTCCTTAATAAGATTTATTATTTTGAAATGGAACGGCAAGAGGATGCAATCATATTACATATTTTCCTTACGAAAACAGACTGCTCTGGAAACACCATTACATTCACAGAAACGGAAACGGGAACACAATGCTATAAAGGAGGAATTCTATCTTTTACAGGAACCTCCTTAAGCTCTGATGAATTGTTTCAATATGCGAAAAATCCGGAAATCTTAGTATCCTATATGTCGCTTATACTTGGGCAGAATGAATACTATCCTAAATTATTGGAATTTATCGAATACTATTCGCAGTTTAAGGAAAATATGATGCATATCTATATGCTGATATATGACATGCTACAGAAAGGTAATGAGGCTGTTTTATATGTTTTTATTGTACATCATATGTTTAATATGCTTATTGCTTTCTTTAATTGGTATAAAAAAGGAAGCATTTCGAAGCTGACTAACTTCAGTCAGTTCATTCAAATATTGAAAAGGATGGAGAGGATTTCTCTATCTGGGTATGGACCAGAAAAGGAAAAGCCAACCAGTCTAAAGGAGTCCATGTTTACCGGAATTTTACAGTTGATTGTTCTGTATGGGAAAGAAAATACAGCATCATTCATACAGTTTATCGAAGTAATCCATCAATTAAATGAAAGATCAGCCTCCTATTATCATAAAGCTGAATCAATATCTCTTATTAATGAAGCGATTTACTTATTGGTTGAAATAAAAGAAATGTTTCCAGATGTTCTTTTTAGTAAAAGCACGAATTTCATTATTGGCCAGATGTTCCGAACTTATGAGTTCAACTTAACAGCCGAAGGAATGATTGACCTGATCCGTATCTGGAAGGATTATTTGACAATGAAGTATGATTCCGAACCAATCTATCCAGATGACATTAAAAAAAGTCATGATTCTATACAGAATACATATCTCGTAAGGTTATCTGCAAAACAGCAGAAGCAATTCACAGACATTGTCACTAGGTATAAGAACCTTGAATATCAGGAAGAGCAATTCAGGATCATTGTCCCATCATCAGCAAAAGAATTATCCGAAGTTGGAAATGCTTTACAGATCTGTGTAGGCTCATATTCTCGAGCTGTCGTAGAAAAGAAGACGAAAATCCTATGGCTTTATACCGATCAAAAATATCCAACTGTTGTACTTGAAGTAAGAAATAATGAGCTTGTACAGGCAAAAATGAAACGGAACAAAGAACCATCCATTAAGGAGAAAGAATTTATTAAAAAATGGTGCCAGAAGAAAGAATTACGGAATTTAGCATGTTAGGAGGAAAAATGAAGAATTTAGATAAGGGAACTTTATTTAATTATCTGCAGCCTATGTCTGTTGATTTTATAAAAGACATGTTGATGTTAATGAACGGAAATACAGAAGATTATACTGATGTTGCTTTTGTAGTAAAAAACAATAAATATATACATTATCTTTGTAGCTGCGGAAAAATCGAGACATTCTTGAGCGATAGATATAATCACCACAATGATGATCGGATTCGTAAACTAACTTCTGCATGCGATTGTGGCAATCGTATTGTTGTTGAAGAAATTGAAGCTGGCAGCAATGAATTCATATGTATTGGCGAACAAATTGTAGTATGTTATCAGGATTCAGACAGGATTCAAATTCGTATTATTCCATATGGAATCAAAGCAGATGATTTCATGTATATAAAAATATCTGACTATGCTTATTTTTTATCGTATGATAAACATCTTAATGTTATAAGCTGGAACTACGAATTTCTATCTGATATAAACCAGTTAGATACCTTTAGTCCCAAAATGGAATATTTTAATCTTCAGTATGAGGATGATTATCTTCGCCCCAGTCTATATAATTACGAGGAAATGATATTTGGATACTGTTTTACTCTGGTTGAAAAAGGTTGTTCCAGGCTTTATGAATTACTTATGCCCTATATCCCTACACTCCAACAGCTAGGGAATAATGATGATATTTTTGAAACAGTAGACTTAATCATCAGGCAGATAAAATACCCCATTTTTTCAAATCCAGAAGCACAGAAATTCTTGAGGTTTAATTTCACCTATTCCGCCGAGTTTTCATCCTATCTGGATGATTTGAGGAACAAAGGATTTAATCCAGAAAAATATGGGTTTAAGGAATGCTTCCATATTGCCAGGAATGATGTTGATGGTAATTCGATTGAGGATATATTACCTGCAATAGAATGGAATGATATGGTTAATTCACATGGACTTGATGGTTTAATTTCATATTATACAGATACTGTCGGAAAAACATTGACTGCAGAAGACAAATACCATCTAACCAATTACCCGGTCAAAGAAGTTGGCTTTGTTCCATATCTAAAATATATCATGAGGGGAGCAATAAAAGAAGGAATTGATGTCAGACTTGCAATATCCAGGACTGACACCTGTCTGAAAAAGGGCTTAATCAAAACATGGACAGGACATTATTCCGAAACATTATGGAGAAAGGCAAATGTAACCAATACAACTACCTTATCATTGGATATCATATCAGATGTAGAAAATCATGCAACACTTGATTATCTTTATAAGAAATTAGCTACCATATAAATTCAAATAAATAAAAAGGCCTTAATGGCCTTTTTATGATTCTTCATACACATGTTCCATAATCCATTTATAGATTGGCAATTCCTTGTGCAAAAAATCATTATATAGTCTTTCACATCTTACGGGATCGGTAGACCAACTATAAAATAGCTTTTTATATGCCTCTGGATTGGTGCTTATCTTTTTGTTTATGGGATAATATCCAGGCAACGGCAGACTATCATTCTGTATGCCGATATCCCTTATCAACATGTTTTTTACAATATTAATATGTTTTTCTCCACCTTTTCTTTCTGCTTCAAGCGTCAACACATATGTTGGAAGTTCCATAGCTTCTTTTCTTATGTATTCTTGGATTGTGTCTATGACCTTTATATAGTAATTATCTAATAGCCAGAATGCAATGTCCTCATCAAACATATAATTCAGATAAGCATTAAAATTATGGGCTCCAGGAATACCAGCCGATTGGTTCGGCCATTCGTATTTAACAAGATGGATATCATTCTTCATCGCGTATTGGTTATATTGCTTCATATTTAGGTCGAACACGTAAAACATGTTGGATACACGAAGTAACATTTCCAAAAGTTCTTCTGTGATTATCCCATCTTGTTCAAAAGCCTGATTGCTTCTTATTTTATTGCACAGATAATCCATGCTGCATAAATAAGCTTTTTTATAGTCACTTGGTGACGTTGTTCCAATTGGCGAAATACTCTTCATGATGGAAATCCATTCCTCATCCTTTGGATCAATATATTTGCAGAATAACCTTTCATAATTTAAATCCTCAAATGTACCCATTACTCCTCCTTTTAGCCTCTACATGAATTCACTCAAACTCAATTTTAATTCGAATGTCATCCCGCAACCATGCACACAGAGCGCATTTGCTATTGAGTCTGCCGGTTGGTTTATCACATCAAAATTAATCCAGAAATCCAGTTCCCAGCCATTATCCTCAGCACCTGTTTTTTTATACCCTATCCCTTCCAACAATCCCCATAATGTATAAGGGTTTAATTCTGTATCACTTAAATCAAGAGAAAAGGTATCGTCAGGGGCTGATTCGATTTCTTCTTCCGTCATATTGTTTATCTTAGATAACCAAGCCTGAATAACTGGTTCCCATTTATCTTTTACTTCTTTTGAAAGTTTCCATCGGTTCTTCATGTTATACTCCTTTCATATTTATATAATAAGTATGCCGAATTATAGCAACAAAAAAGGGGGAACGGCTCCCTTTACGAAACTTACATATTCTGTTTGGACTGCTCTCTTTTCCTTTTTTTTTGTTCCATATTTTTGGCAGCTCCCTCTTCCTCCTTTTTTAGGACTCGCTCAGGCTTCACATTCCTTTCGAATTTGTCAATCAGCTCTTTTCTAGCATTCTCATCAAATACTACAAATTCTTCATATTCTCGCTTTTTGGCATCTTCTAAAGAAGCCAGCTCTGTAAGACGCATTCTTTTCTCTTCTTCATCCACTACCGCAATGCCATACAGCAGATCCATCGTTTTCTCTCTATATGGCATTTTATTCCTCATATAGTCAACTTTCATCTGCTCATATTTTTCCTTTGCTTCTGCATAATCTAATGCCTCTGCCTGGGAAAAGATTCTTAACCACTCCCCTCTATAATCAATACATCTCTGGATGTTTTTCCAATCCGTTTCATTTGCCTGTGCCAAGGGTTTTACAAAATTCACCTTTCCGTTTCTGACACCAATCAGCATATGTACATCAGCACAACCATCTTCAAGTAATGTATCCCAAAGATTAATGATATTGAAATTTTTTGTGTAATTGTACCAGCTTGTACGGTATGGAACCTTGTCTCCAATCCTAAAGCGCCGTAAGTCTCCGCTGGTAGTCCAAATCTCATCCTTAAACTCAAAATACCGATAAAAACATTTCACCTGATCTCCACAGATCATATCGTACATTCCCATTATAACCTCTCCTTATCTTTATATTTTTCACATAACCAATCATACGCATCCTGTTTTGATGGAAAGCGATGGATGAGCCCACTAGCAGCAGAATAAAAAGCATTCGTCTCATTATTCCAGATTACGTACGTTGTCTTTCCATCCTCTTCAATAATATCCAATTTCAGTCTCACTACATTATTTCTAATATCTGAATCAATGATGTCAGCAATGTATTCCTCGATGTTTTCCCACGTCATGCTTGGAATATAAAGCGTAAACGTTTCGTAATCCATGAATATGCCTGCAACTAATAAGATACAGTCATTTCCAAACTCAGATCCTGCATATGAAAATCGAATAACACCATTTTTTAAAAGTTTCTTTAAATAATCTTTTTGATTCACGGCCTATGACTCCTTTCTGTCAGACGCAATGACAGGGTCTTCTCCCCTACCATTTAAACACTTTATTATCTTCTTTCATTCCATGTTCTAACATCCAACATATAACAGGATACTGTTCATTTAAAAATTTTTGATACTGTTCCTCACTGTAGAACCTTTCCCTGTATGATTTTTCATCTTTATACAAATCTGATACCTTGTAATAATATGGTAGTTTTAAATCCTTGTTATTTTCTCGAATTGATCGGATTAACCTGTACTTCACTATTTCAAGCTCTCCATGGATACCCCGAGCATAGTTGGATGAGGCTTGATGCATATATTCTGGCAGGACCATTCCATCTGCTTCGACATAACTTAATATCCCGTCTGTGTTGAAATCAATAAGTTTCATGATTACGTCAATATTATGGACAGTGATTGCCCTGGAATATTCAATCATACTATGACATCCAGGAATGCCTATATCCCCTGTAAAGATATTCGGATCCAACCATTCGAATTGAACCATCTCTTTATTGTAATAGCTGGCTGATTGATTTAATTTCATCATTCTGCTACCAAAATTGTAGAATAAAGATGTCATTTCATATACTGCACATTTAAAATCTGCAATTGCTTCTGTGTCCCGCTTATCACAATACCTTGCTGGGTGCTCTCGTATAATTTCACATAAAAGCTTCACATGCCTTAAATAAGCTGTTTTCATATCATCAGTTCTTTCTATCCCACTACGGTTAAGCTTATCAAGGATATCCATCCAGTCTGACCATCTGTCATCAAAAATCTTTTCATAGTTTAAAAATCTAGTCGACATATAATATATCCTCCGGTTTTCTAATTTCTTATAATATGTGTTTATATCTTTCCTAATAAATTATCTAAGTTTTTATGTTGTAAAGCTATCTCTTTTTGAGTATACTAGTAATAGGGAGGTGTCAATATGCCGTTATTGGATGACTATCGAAAGAATGAATATATTGATGGAATAATTTATGACATGTCGCCATCAGCAGATTATCGACACGGGATTGTTAATTTAAACTTGTATAAGATAATTTCTGCTGCATTGAAGGATACTTTGTGCCTTGTCTTTGCTGAAAATTTAGATTGGAAATACGACTCTGAAAAAAATGAATATGTAATTCCTGATGTGATGGTTGTCTGTGATCGAAAGAAAATTAAAAAAGGGCAATATCTTGGTACTCCTAAATTTATAGCAGAAACGTTGAGTCCAGGTACTGCTTTAAAAGATAAAACCATAAAGAAGGAACTGTACGAGGAAAAAAAGGTAGAGGAATATTGGATTCTTGATATTCATTCACGAAGCATAGAAATTTATCAGCTGGAAAACACCTTCTACAAGCTTGTTCACAATCATATTTTAGTAGATGATCCAACGGATACAGATTACAATGCAGACCTCGAAATCCAATTACATTCATTTCCTAATGTGTCGATTAAACTTTCTGATATTTTTGAGAATGTGTAAGTTTGTTTTCTTATTCGCTAAAAAAGGTGCTCAGCTGGCACCTTTTTCTAATGCAATTACAATTATAGCTAAGAAAATACTCCCTTGATGAAAAGCTAATGTAAAATGCCCTACAACATGCAAAAGAAAATATAGCTCAGAAAAAATCAATCTTTACATACTAAAAACAAAGGGAGGAAATATGAATGATTGATAAATTCATACGGTTTAAAGATGGAAAAATGTTTGCTTGCCTTTTAGGTGTTATATTTGGTTTCTTTCCAGCCTTATTTTCTACAAACGCTGCCATTATATTTGTTCCAATGGTTGTACTTACGTTGAGTATTTCAGGAAACTGTATTGTAAACGAAGAACTAATCGAGCGATTTACTGGCAGGAGCACTTATATTCAGAGGTTGTTATATTCTCTATCATTTTTCTTATCTTTAACCGGATTTTGGGCCCTTTTCAATCATCTATAGTATTTTGTGGGCCTTAATTGTTTGTAGAAGAGATGTAAAAAAAGCTCAGAGTACTGAGCTTTTTTAATTTGTAGATCATCGTTTTTAATAATCCCAGCCGGCTTCTTTCATATAATCCTCGACAAACCCCTTAACAAATATTGTACCTGCGTCTCCGTTTCCGAGTCCGATTCCGGCTTTTATCAGTCCATTCCGGATATCAGTTGCTATATGCGAGGCCATACCATGGGCATTATTGTCTTCACATACAGCGGAGAATATTTCAAGATAATCATCGGCAATCCAATCCTTTTGATCCAGCCGCTGATCATCCGCTCCCACTATGTCTTCTTTTTCTTCATTGTCTAATTCTTCATATCTATATATATAATAATGGCTATTATCTTTTTTTTGCATGACAGTCCAATTGGTTAACTTCATGGTTTTCTCCTTTTTGGTTATTGGTTCCTAATACGATTCCCTATCAGCCCCGGACATTGGGACAAACGTACACTCTCTCAACTTATTCCATTCGATAGGAAGTAAGTCCTTTGAACTACCACTACTTGCAGAAGTAGTGGTTTTCTACTATGATTTTAGATAAAATAACGCCTCCTCTCACACTCCTGTTAGTTTCTATCATTTTTCCTCCTTTTCCCATTTAACTTTAGTATGTTCTAACCAATCCATCGCCAGAAATAATTTTGCATGTTCGGTGTTTAAAAAAAAGCGGTCTGAAACCGCTTTAAAATATTCTCCTCATCAATTCTGATACGGAAAATGAAAATGATATGATCCAGGAAACAAATGCCACTGTCAGGAAAATGACAGATACGGATACAGAACCTGCAGCAGCTGACAGACCTACAATGGCCAAAGCAACTTTAGCGCAGATGGTTGCTAACACACAGATTAGAAACGATGTGATAATGATGACTTCCCTTTCTTTCATAAATGCCTCCTTTTTAACTCCATTTTTCTTTTACATAGATATGATGTGCGGAATTATAACCATATAAAATAAGAAGGAGGACTAAGCCTACCTTCCTTATCTTAATCTTCTGCTTCACAAAAAAAGTCACAGGAAACAACCGTTTCACATTCAACATATTCGCTGATGGCCTCCGTACCTTCCATACTTGGTTTGTGCTGGCATATCATTCGATCATCCCAGTTTTTTTCTTTATAATAACAGTGTGAACATTTATTCATAATACCTCCTATCTTTTGACTTCCCCTTCATTCGTTATTACTAAGTGAAAATCAGATCCATGATTATCAAATTGCAGCTTGGCATTATACTCTTTTCCATCCGGGCATAAAACAGTTACATTTTTATGTTGTGTTTTATAAAGTGGTTGTTTTCCAAGCTTATTGAATAACTGATACCATGTCATAGCCATCCTCCTTTTTCTACCACCACATGGAAGGAAAAAGCTCAGCAAATATCTTGATCGAACAGATTCCCTTTTCAATACCTTTCCCTTCATTGATAATGTTTTCATCTGTGTCATCGCTTAAATTTTCTGTGCTTATCAAATAGTCCTTCAGGTATTCGATACATAAGTCTATGCATTCTTTCTGCGTATGTGTCTCGGTTTTCTCTTCATACCAGGTTTTGTCTGTTTCCTTCCACTCTGCTCTGTCCGTTTCATATAGAACCGGGATATCAAATGTATGATATGAAAGGTCAACAATGGTCCCGGCAGATTCCAGATACATTTTCAAATGGCTGTACAACCATACTGCAAAAGTGTAATCCAGATTATAGCATTCACGCGCATCGAATCCGTACTTTTTTCTTTGCTTCTTAAAACGCTTGGAGTCCTTTGCATCTCCAGCACCGATTACTTTATTTTTATGTGTTTCAATTCCTATTTCATTTAAATACTTATTTTTCATATTCCTTTCTCCTTGTACGATTGGTAACCACTGATGATTTGGTCGAGTGTTTTGGGTGTATAATCCATCCACGGAAGCATGCAGCCAACATTATAGGCGTTTTTTAACTCCGGATGATTAAGGATTTCGTGTGTATCCGTCATCCCATCTTCGGCCAGGTTTCTATGGACATGTCCATAAACATGGTAACTTCCTCTATGACTCTGATCCCATACAGCCAATGGATAATGACATAAAATTACAATTCTTCCATTATCTGTGATTCTTTTCAAATCATATACTCCAGAAAGTTTTTTCCTGCATTCTGGATTTTTAATCCACCGGTCATGATTGCCAGTAACTAAGAAGATGTTTTTACATTCAATTTCATCAAGCATTTTACATACTTTATCCGGTGAGTACCAGAATGCATCACCAATGAAATATAAGTCATTTCCTCTTGCCACTGTCCTATTAATATTATCTAAAATCACCTTGTCCTGTTCCTCCAGACTTTTGAATGGACGGTTATCAAACTTCAAGGCGTTTGCATGACCAAGGTGCATATCAGCAAAATAAAATTTCACTATTATATCCTCCTGTTTATCATTCTATTGGATTATTCACTGTAATCGAAATAGCCTCAAATGCCTAATGATTCCAGAAATCTTCCAATGACATCTCAATTGCGTTTTCTCCCTCTTTCTGGGCTTTCATGATCTGCATACACATAAGGCTTATATCATTACAATCCAGTATGTCTTTCCTCACCTGATCAACTGAATCTCCAACAAGGCCTCCACTTTCTCGCTCAAACACATATTCCTGTCCATTATTTTTTAGGACCAGGCCCTTGAACCCCATACCTAAATCAATCAAGTCTGAAAGTTCAGCTTCTACTGTTGTAGCTATGTTTTTTCTTAGTTCTCCACCTATTTGGAATGGTTTATAACTTCTTTTCCATATACGAATTTTCATGTTGTTCCCTCTTTCCTTAATCCTCGTCATCTATTTCGGTGATACCGATGTTAACATCTTCATAAGTTAAAAACTTATGGCCTAACCATCCATAAACATCACCATATTCATCCGGATACCTCAAGAACTTAGTATAATCGGTTAGTAGTTTAGGACAGTTATTTTCCACCCACTCTTGTGTAGCTGTAATGCAGAAATTCTGCGACATATCAACATAACAAAAGACGACACAAAGGCAGTTTTTTTTGACCCATTCTTCATCCAGGAATTTTATGTTTAAATCATCTTGCATCCAGGATAAAAAAGGTTCATCATTGGGATAGTGTTCGCCAGAAAACCAATTGTTCAGTTCAAAATATATAATCTCCATTAAATCAGAACTCCTTTCTTCTGTATCCATCTTAGTATGTTGGTTTTTATGCGTGCGATAAATCAAATTGTTCCTCATTCCATATGTACATAATAAAGATGAATAAGAGTGAAAAATAAAGTGGATTTTTGGGCGCACTTATATAAGGGTTCATAAAACCCCTGATTTTGCGATTGTTTGACAATAGAATAAAGATTAGTTATCGTTGCGCTTCACTAACTTAGAACTATCGTAACCAAGACTTTCAAGATAGGCAAAAACATTGTTTTCATTCAGAACAACACGCTCTACATGGTTTTGAGGCTTCATCAATTCCTCATAGTCAGCAGGGGTAAAAGGTTTCTTTTCCGAGACCATATGGTAAATACAGACCATCATCATTCTTGCGATGGCAATGATTGCTTTCTTATGGCCACGACGCTTTTTGATTCGCCCATATTTGATTGCAAAATAAGGCTGCTTTTTGTTTTTGATTGCGGCAAGGGCACACTGTACCATCATCGGTTTCAAGTAAGCGCCTGCTTTGGCAATTCGGACAGATTTTTTCTTACCTGCGGATTCATTGTTGGAAGGAGAAAGTCCACACCAGGAACAGAGGTGTCTGGCATCATCAAAAATGTTCATGTCAACGCCTGTTTCTGCGAGAACAATGGTGGAACTTAACTCTGTCATGCCGGGCATGGTGCTGACAAATTCCACAAACTCATAATAAGGTTTGATACGGACATAGAGTTCCACTTCGGTCTGGGTAATCATACCGTCAAGATATTCCAGATGGCCAAGGGCCAGTTCCAGTTTTTTTGCCTGGTCTGTTTCAATGTTGCAGCCTCTGATTGCTTCGATGATTTCATCAGACTTGGCTTTGGCCCCTTTTTTTATCAGTTTTCGGACAGCCTTTTCGTCAATGGAATCAGCGGTATGCTCCAGCAGATAAGACATGATTTCGGTTGCTGTTTTGCCGAAAGGGTCAGAAAGCACGCTGGCAATGCCGACATTGGAAACGGTCATACAGTTCTGGATGCGGTTCTTCTCAGAGGATTTCATGCAGACCAGCTTAAAGCGGTATCTGGCAAGTTCCCGGAGCTGGCGGAAATCCTTGGGAGGGATAAAGGAACATCTGACAAGGTCAAATTTGTAGAGGTCGGCAATCCATTTTGAATCCTTTTTGTCCGTTTTCTTGCCTTTGATAGCTTTGACATATTTGGGATGTGTAAGGCAGACCTCTATGTCCTTTTCGAGATAATTAAAAATAGGAATCCAATACTTTCCTGTGGATTCCATACAAACGTGATAACAATTATTCTCGATAAGCCAGTTGTGAAACTTTTGAATATCCGAGTTGATGGTTGAAAAGGATTTTTGCCTGTATTCGGATACTCCGTCCCTGTTAGTGATTACGATGGTTGCAACGATAACATTTTTGTGGACGTCAAGCCCACAGCAGATGGGGTATTTTAACTTCATCATAAGTATCACCACCTTATAAAAAGGAATAGCAACAGTGACTGTCATCCTGTGACTGAATAAACATGGTTTATTACCAATGATAAGAGTCCGGGCTCAAAGTCCCACTTGTTTGTGCTTGAAAGGATGACGGCACATATAATGATACGGGGTCGGAATAAATTCGCCACTCCTCCTTCCGTGCTCTGTAGTGTATTGCTATTCCCTACAGGGATTATAAATCAAATAGTGGAGAGGTACAACATTTTTTCATAACTTGTTTGTGCCTTGAGCGAAGCGAAAGGAATGACAAAAATGATGAAAAGGAGAATGTATATGGAAGCAATTAAAATCAAGAGTTTAGGTGGACTAAAATGTGACAAACCGGGGTGTGGATATATCATTAAAGATGTCCCGGTTAAGGATTATAAGGATTGGATTAATAAACCTTGTCCTCTTTGCGGTTCTAACCTCCTTACGGAGGCCGACTATCAGTGTTTTATGAAAACGCTTTCCTTTGTTAACGGCGTCAATTCCTTGTTTTCCCATCTTCCAAAACCCTTGCAGAAACTTTTGTCTTCTGGCGGGGAAGTTGAAGGAACTGTTAATTACAACGGGAGTGGCAAAGCTTTTGTTCATATCAAGGAAACGCATAAAAAAGAAGGATGATAAAATTCCCCCAGATAAACTCAAAAAAAAAGGAACCCTGAGGTTCCTTTTTATTTTAGTATTCTTCCTAAAACTTCATTAACAAGTTTTCCATCCGCCTTCCCTTTTACTTTTGGCATTGATACTTTCATGATTTTCCCCTTGTCCTTAGCAGATGGTTCCGTAAGGCCAAGTTCTTTTAACGTTTCATGGATGACTGAAAGAATCTGATTAGAATCCATATCCGCTGGGACAAACTCTTTATAGATTGCCAGCCTGGCTGCAGCATCTTCACGGATATCAGGACGTGATTCAGGAGCTGAATCATAGGTTTCCTTTACCTGCTTAATTTCCTTTTTGATAACCGCATCTGCTTCCGCATCTGTCAATTCAGCCCTTTTCTCAATTTGTGCATTCTTAAGTACACTTAATAGCATTGAAAGAGCATCTTTACGTGTCTTATCTTTTGATTTCATGGCTTTAATCATTTCTGTTCTAATTAATTCGGTTTTGTTCATATTATTTTCTCCTTTTCGTTTCCATCCATAACTTTGTGGTTTTTATTTTTCTTTTTCAATTTTCTTTATATTCATTATGGTTTTGGTCTCTTCTTCCGAAAACCACTTTTTCTTTTTACACTTCTGACAGTATAACAGGTAGGATTGCTTCACCCTTATCCAGCCATCGACAGGTCCAAGATATACATCCTTATGTGCTTCATTAACGATTTTCCAATCGTGATTACAAAAAATTTGATTTAAGATTCCCACGCTTACCTCCTAACATAATTTTTTATAAATCCGATAGTTTCTTAATTGCCTCAATCAATTCATCAAGATCAACCTTATCACCGTAACAAACTTGATACTGTGTCTTTTCCTGAATGTTTAAGATACAGCAATATCCAAGTTTCTGGATTATAAGGTTTTCCCCTAATCGGATTCCTTCTTCCAGGCCTTCTTTATAGCTGTCATTGATATCCTCATCGATTTCGTCTTCTTTCTCATCATAACCATCGCTATATCCATTCTTGTATCCCTCCAGATACCGGTCATCATTGCTCTCATAACTTCCCGTCGAATAAGCAAACATCAATTGTTTCTGTATATCCTGTCTGCTATCTGCCAAACGCTCTGTATCAACCATATAAACATTCCTCCTTCATTATGGTGCTGTTTCTCTGACGTTCTATTTATGTTTGGTATATTTAGTATGGTGATTTAGAATACAAATAAATAAGAGCCTGTGGGGCTCTCTTTTTTGCTTCATCTTCTTCCTATCCATGAGATCTGAAACACTTTTTAGTTGAAATCGAATTTTGTTGTTCCATCCTTTTGGAGAACAAGCGAGGCGTTGAATTTTTTTCCGGTTTTTGACGTAAAGCCTGATATTTTTTTGGTTTTTTTATTCAATATCAGTTCCTTTAAGTCAGATTCTTTTATTTCTTTTCCTGCAATCTTATAATTCAAGCTGAATCCGCATCCGTTTTTACATTTCCAGGCCCATTTATCGGAAATGACTTCCTCTCCACAGATTGGGCATTGATAGGTTCCCTTTGTCTCTTTTGGCTCCGCCTTGTCAAATTGGAATTCTATTTTATCTTCCTTCAATTTCAGTCTTGCGGAAAAGGTCTTTCCGGTCTTGGATTTAAAACCGCTGATTTCTTTTGTAATACCCTTTGTCAAGAGTTCCTTCACATTAGCATTTGTGATTTTCTTGGATGCAATTTCTTCGCTGATGGTAAAAGTACAGGATGAGTCTTTCTTTCCTGAGCAGTACCACCCATATTTGCCTTTCATAAGCTGCTTATGGCATATTGGACATTCAAATTCAGTTCCAGCGCTTCCTCCCCAGGATGACTTTTTGATATCTGATTGTTCGATTTCCTTGACCGTCTCTTTCACATAGGAAATCATTTCATCATATACCGTTTCAAAAGGAATCAGTCCTTGTCTTAACTGTTTCATTTTATATTCCCATTCCGCACTAAGCAATGGGTTTATTATGGAGTATCCTGATAAATTCTCAATATATCGTTTTCCAATATCTGTGATGTAAAGACCTCCAGATTTTCCCTTCTTGTCATTCATATATCCATCTTCTATTAAATCACTGATGATTTTAGCCCTTGATGATTCCTGTCCAAGCCCTTCTGCTTCCTTTAACGCTTCTTTTAACTGTTTATCGTCAATAAACTTGGCAGCGTTTGTCATGGCTCCTATAAGGGAGGATTGTGTATATCTTTTTGGAGGCTGTGTTGTTTTTTCAACTAACATGAATTCCTTGACATCAAGCATATCACCTTTTTCATGGTTTGGGATAACAATATCTTCAGGTTTCTTATCATAAATTTCAGTCCAGCCCTTTTTTACGGTTGTTTTACCATTTGATTTGAATGTATTTCCATCAAGATCCGTAATCAGGACCACTTTTTCTTCTTCCAGATCTTCCATGAAGTGCGACAAGAATCTCTTATATATTAAAATACATATATTTAATTCTTCTTTTGACAATGCTTCAACTTTAGGGATTTCGCCTGTCGGCATCAAGGCATCATGGGATGCTTTGGCTACTTCTTTGTCATTTACCATTCGTTTGTCTTTCTTAGCCCTTGATATATCAGCTGCTGTAATCTCTGAAGTGAACTTATTAAGTTCCGGGATAAAGGAACATGCTTTAATCAGATCCGGAAAATTTTCAGCTTTTGCTTCTGAAATATAATTTCCACTTGTACGTGGGTATGATACAATTTTGTGTCCCTCATATAATGACTGCACGATATCAAGTACCTGTGTCGGTGTATAATGGTATTTTGCCCCTGCCTCTTGCTGCAGATCTGACAATGAATATAGCAAAGGGGCTCCTGTTTTCACTTTCTTTTTTTCAAAAGATTGTACCGTAGCGGTCTTGCTTAATGATTTTATGAATTTATCAGCATCTTCTTCTGTTTCAAATCTTTTTTGTTTATTGTCCTCATCTAATAATGAACCGCTGAATCCTTCTGCATAGTTTGCGTCAACTGCAAAATCAGTATGTGGTACAAATTCATCGATGGCTTTGCAGTTGTCATAAACCATTTTTAAGGTAGGAGCCTTAACTCTTCCCACTCGCATTGTAAAACCAGACTTAACAGATGAGCCGAGTGTGAAATTCATACCCATCAGCCAGTCCATGTGTGACCGAAGAATATATGCTTCTGTCATATGTACATGCTTTGGATCGGTATAAAAATCAGTCATATGCATGAATGCCTCAAATATCCCTTTATCCGTTTGGTCATCCAGAAACAGCCTAAGTGCATGCATCTTTGTGATTCCGATATAGTTTGATAAAAGATAGTAGATTCCATTACCTTCACCTGAAGCATCCGCATCAGTTCCTACAATGATTCCATCATAGTCCCCTTCCTTTATTTTCTTCTTGATGTCAGCTATTGTCTTTTTCATTCTTGGTATTGCATCTATTTTAAATACGGTTGGAATTATTGGAAGATCTATATCCTTCCATGGTTTATTCCAATCTTCATATTCTTTTGGTTCTATCAGCCGGCATGCATGGCCTGATAAAGATACGAAGTCCACTATACCCACTTTTTTATTGATATCAGATCTATGTTTATTATAACTGTTTTTAATGTCCTTCATCAAAGAAGGTTTTTCTGCTATTAATAAATATTTCAAAATGGCATCTCCTTATTATTAGATATATATATTATGTTCGAAATTAATTGAATTGTTAATTTGTCAGAAAAATAATATGAGGGGAACCCCCTCATATCTACATCCACTGTTTTCTCTTTTTCTGGCTTTTCCATGATTTATGCTTCCTCAAGGAAACGCCATCATATGCGTCATCCCATTGGTGCTCATTGAATGGAATGGCCTTATTGCGTATATATTTCCCATATTCAACATCCGACACCATTACATGTATCCGCTTCATTCCTCTGCATTTCTTTGTATGATGACCCACTCCACGTTTGCTGCCAGTATGTGAGACTGGGCCTGACCGGAATTTATAATTATCTTTACCAAAGTTACTATAAGAGCAGTGATTGAAACGGCTTACCTTTTTATCAAACAGAATAAAAGCCTCTTCTAAATAATTCTTTGGGTCAACTGTATTATAATATCCGTCAAGATATAAAACATTTCTTAAAATAGAGGTTCTTTCTGTTATAGGCTTGTCTTTCGGACCCATCTTTTCATTTTTTGACATGAGATAGATTTCTTTCAGGAAGTCATTCCTGTTACCGATAAGGGTCAACTTATCATCTGACAAGTTATATTTGAAATATACATCTGATTTGTTATACACATTATACATAATTTTGTTCTCCCTTATGATGTTCTTGTACTTAATATGTAATCTCGTTTCAAAAAATCCTGTGTTTTATGCTGATTCTTTGCTGCCAAGATGACATATTAACTATGAATAAAATAAAAAGGAGCCATTTTATGAAAACAAAAAAAATTTTATCTATTTTAACGGCCGGAGTATTAACAGCATCTGCATTAACCGGCTGTTCATCAGGCCTTACCTATGATAAGGATTTAGTAGGCGAAGGCGAAGTTTATACGGCAGTTGCCGATTTGAAAAAGCTTGATGATAAAAAAGCTGAAAAGGTCATTGATACGCTGAATAAAAAATATGAGAGCGTGGATTATTCATCCATGGAATTAGATGCAAAAATCCTTTGTAACATGGAGATGTCAGCTGAAGGGATGTCAATGAATATCGGAATGGATTTAACTGATAGCATTGCATATGATCTCACAGACAGCATCATGTATCAGAAACTTGATGGTACGGTTTCTGTCCTTGGGATGAACGTCCCAATGACAAGTGAGATTTATGCAAAAAAAGACGGGACAGATGCAATTATCTACAGTAAGACATCTGCATCCAATGAGGAAGGTTCATGGGAAAAAACCAGTGATTCATGGGAAGCTTTTGGTGATGACAGTAACTATGGGATAGGCGGGTTCAGCAAGGATTCGATTAAAGCTGTCTATAATGACGAAAAAACAAAGGCCTATGTCCTTGAACTTAATCCTGGCAGTTATGAGGGGCTCGACTCCGTTCTTGACAATACTTTAAATGAAAATAATTCCATGGGGATGGATTTCAATTTGGACAAGGCCCACATGTATATGTCTGTCGATGACGGACTGGGAATTATCGGTATTTATGCTGATTTAAAGGATGCAATGAAACTTGATTATGAGGATATGGATACAAAGATAAGTGATTTCTATATGTCAATTACTTATAAATCCATCAACGAAGCGCTTGATATCAAGATTCCGGATGAGGCACTAAAAGCCGATGAGACAGGGATAATCAATTCAGGCAACAGCATCTTAGATGATCCATCTGATATCATTACCGAAACGAAAGAGTCAAGTCCAGCTGCAGCGAACCTCTCAGCTGACAGCAGCCAGTTAAAAAAGCTTGCCATCAATGGGAAAGAGGTTGTATTACCTTGTAAGGTTTCTGATTTAACTGCAGTAGGGCTAACTTTAGATGATTCCGGATCCATGGAACCAGGAGCATTTGATTCAGTCAGATTCAATAGAAGTTCAGATGGTGAATCCATCAGTGCATATGTTTCTAATGATACGGATTCAACACTTGATGTTAATGATTGTACTGTGAAAGGTATTTACTATTCCTCATATTCCATGACAGCTTCAACCGTATCGGTTTCCGGATTCGATATTGGTGCCAAGAAAGATGACATTATAAAAACGTTTGGAAATCCTTCTAGCACTTATTCCAGCGATGTATATTCCTCCATCACTTATGAAACGGACGATTTTTTTGTTGAATTCTCATTTACAGATGACATCCTTGATGACATGAGCATCTCTGTATACTAAAAAAGCAGGCAATGCCTGCTTTTTATTTTCCTTCTTCCGGATCATATAATTTCAAATTGTCCCTTAATAGTTTATTGATATACTTTTTTGATTCGATTTCCGCTTCTGTTTCCGGTTCTTCATTCGTTTCCAGCAACCATGTTAGGAAATCAATGTTTTGGTTGATTTCACCATTAAGCTTTTCCTGCAGTTCTTCTTTTGTTGGCCAAAATCCGTCACATTGATATGGGTTGTTCTGGATCCGATCACACATGGCATCATAGTCATCAAATGTCATCCTCTTCATCGGTTCACCTCCCTACTTTTTAAATATTGTTGAGCCTGCCGTATGACGCGGGCTGGATTTACTTGTTTCATCAATTTCATACCCCCAAAGTTCACATAATCTTCATGTATGGGACATGAATCTCCATACGATTAAAATCTATCAATACGTCCTTTCTCTGCGGCTCCATATATACGGCAAACCCCATGAAGTCCTTATCCTTGTTTAATATGACCCTTATTTCCGGGATTTCGCCCTCAAAGACTATATCGATCTGATCCATTTTATTTTTTAATGGCCCTTTCACTTGTATCATCAAAGTCAAGGTGTCCTGCTCACTGAGTGAAACCCCAGTAATTTCTTTTTCACTTCTCATAATATCAAGTTTTACTAGCCTTTCAGCACTTAGGATATCAGTCATTGTATTTAATTTCTGCCTGGTCTTTTCTAATGAAGAAAACCGCTTCATTATTTGATATGTTTTTACGAAAACAATGAAACCAGTAAGGTATATTAGTACCATGTTAAAAAAATGGTTATCCGTCAGAAGCATCATGACAAAAATAACTGGATACATAAGGACATATTTATGTGATATTGGTCGGATGGCCTGTACGGATTCTGCAATTTCTGACACATGTGGCTTTATTTCATTTTCTATTATTTTATCCAGATATTCTTCCAGTCCTATGAATGAGACTGGATAGTCATATACATACATAAGGCTTCTCCTCTATAGTCGAATATTGTCAACTTTCACCATCCCTCTCCACTATCTTCCATCCGTCATCTTAAGTTCTTCATTAATTTGTTGTTTTACCGTGACTAGCCGGCTGATTGCATTATACTGCATATTTACAGCTTCTGTTATGTTGCTGATTGCTTCCTTCCGGTCAATTGCGTCATCAATTTCATCCTTTTTGATATTCTTGTCCCTCTTTGCTTGTCGGACCTTAATCTTAGCTATCGAACTTAGATAAGCCAGATATGGGAAGGCATTGGCAAGCCGCGTCATTAGTATACCAGCCGCTTTTAAATCATCCGCAGTTTCTATCATCCCATCTTCTACTATCAGATGGTATCCAAATTCCTCATTCAGCAGTTCAGTCAGTTCATATGGATCCAGTTCAAATAACTCATCTGTCTTATAATCCGATAATCTTCTATGTTGTTTATCTTCCATTTTAAATACCCCTTTTTATTATTATAATTGGGTTTGTTCGATAAGTAAGGGTGTTACCATCTACTATGTTTATAATGTAGTAAAAGTAAGAAAATGAGAAAAATTTCTTCACGGATTCATGTCTGAACCAGAAACGGAATGCTATTAAAAAAAGATGGGACTCCCATCTTTTCCTATGCGCTTTCAAGGCAGCGATCTGGCCTTATCTGATCATTCTTATACTGCTTATCTGAAAAACCAGAATCATCCAGTGTAAGCCATCTCAGATTACCACCTTTATCAATTCCACATTCCAGGCAGAATACCCTGTCATTTACCTTCGTTGACACATAATCAGGATTTCTGTGTCCAAAGACCTCATATGTTTTTTTAGGTGTCTTTAATTTGAATGTGTCTGATATTTTTTCCACATCGTTGTAAAGCCCTACCCCGTGGATATACTGATAAGCAGATATCTTATCTGGTGTGTTCGGGATATCAGCGAGACCACCATGGCACGCCATGACCGTTTTACCTTTATAATTATAAAAAATATTTTCTGCCAGGCTTTCGCAAAATTCTTTCACGTCAGCTTTACTAATTCCATGAGTGATTAGATCAGGTAATGTATAGTTCCTGAATTCGTCAATGTAATCATCTTCGTTTTGTACCCAGTTCCACAACCACTTTTCATGATTGCCTTCACATACAACAACATTATCCCTTTTTGAGATTTCCATCATGAAAGTAAGCACATCGGCACTTCTGATGCCTCTATCTACATAATCTCCAAGGAATATATAGAATTCATCATCTTTAATTCCTCCATTATCCATAATAGATTCCATCATTGTTTCATAGCAGCCGTGTATATCACCGATATGATGGACTTTTTTGTATTTTGACAGGTTCCGGTATTTCGTAAATACACTATTGAGCTCATTTGGTTTGATTACCTTCATTTCAGATGGGACTTTTTCTGTCTTGAAAGAATGATAGAGCTTTTCTATGGTTGATTCAGGAACACGTTTCCTTGATGTTCTGTTCACATTCCGATATTTAGCTGTTGCAGCCGGTATATCCGTAAAGTCAACAAGGAACACCTCGTAACGGTGCTTTTTTGCTAATGTGACATAGGCATTTAATGTCTCTTCCTTATCATTGATTGCGTCTATGACGGTAAGTTCACCGTCTTTCATCCTTTCATCTAATATTTTGAACAAATAGGTCCATGTCACTGGATTTGCTTTTTGCGATGTTGATTCCTTCCCATAAATGGTCTGTATTGGGCTTGTGAACAGCATCCGTATATTGTCAAAAGATAATGTATACGGAATAAGATTCTTTTCTTTCACCCACGTTGTCTTTCCTACTGCGGGAGCGCCTCTTAAGACAAATAACTTTCTCATACAGAGTCCCCCTTTTTTGTTTTATCTTTTTCCATATTGATTCATCCTCCAAATTTCCTTTCCATGATCTTAATATGCTGAAAAAAAATTGCATATAAAAATAGAGCCGGCAAGGCTCTATTTAATAATCATTTTAGTTACCACAGAAGATCTTCATGAACTCTTCGCCTGTGATTGTCTCCTTTTGAATCAGGTACTCTGCCAATTCTTCCACTTTCTCTTTTTGGGATTCAAGGATTTGATGTGCTTGGTCAAAGGAATTTTTTAACAATTTCATGATTTCATCATCGACTTTTGATTCCATCGCTTCCCCACAGTTCAGTGTTTGCTTTCCGTCTAAGTATCTTAACTGCTGTGATGTTAATGAAACCATACCAAGTGCATCACTCATCCCATATGTGGTTATCATGGACCTTGCTATACTGGTCGCCTTACTGATATCATTTGATGCTCCTGTTGTTTCAATATGGAAGAAAATGTTCTCTGCTGCCCTGCCCCCCATCAGTGTCACAATCTGGTTTAGCAGTTCATCCTTTGAATATAGGAACTTTTCTTCTTCAGGAACCTGCATCACAAAGCCAAGTGCACCCGTTGTTCTTGGTACAATTGTTATTTTCTGGATAGGCTCTGTATGCTTCTGTGTGGCAGCAACGACAGCATGACCGATTTCGTGATATGCCACGATGCGTTTTTCCTTATCACTTAGGATTTTTGCCTTTTTCTCCTTGCCAACCAAGGTTGTCTCAATTGATTTTAACAAGATTTCCTGCGTCACGGCCTTAAGCCCGCACTTTGCCGTCTCAATTGCAGCCTCATTAACTACATTTTCAAGGTCTGCCCCGGAAGCTCCGGCGGTTGCCATTGCAATCTTCTCAAAATCCACATCGTCCGACAATGGCACTTTTGCTGCATGCAGTTTTAGGATCTTTGCCCTTCCTTCCAAGTCAGGTGTATTTACGATTACCTGCCTGTCAAATCTTCCTGCACGAAGCAAAGCTTTATCAAGCGTTTCTGGACAATTCGTAGCACCTATGATGATGATACCTGCAGATGAATCAAATCCATCCATCTCTGAAAGAAGCTGGTTTAATGTCTGATCTCTTTCGCTGTTCCCATCTATGGTATTCCTGGCTTTTCCAATCGCATCAATCTCATCGATGAAGATGATGCATGGCGCATTTTTTATTGCTTTCTTAAAAAGGGTACGCACTCTTGAAGCTCCAACCCCAACAAATTTCTCCACGAAGTCCGAACCTGACATTGGGTAAAAAGGAACCTTGGCCTCTCCCGCAATCGCTTTTGCCAATAATGTTTTTCCTGTTCCGGGAGGTCCAACAAGGAGCACACCTTTGGGAAGCCTTGCCCCAAGATTCGTGTACTTTGATGGGTTATGTAAAAAGTCAACAATATCCTCAAGCGATTCCTTTGCTTCATCAATTCCGGCAACGTCTTTGAACAGGACGGTTGGCTGCGTCACTTTCTTTACCATATCGGAGTCATTCGGGCTGCTTCCCATGCTCATCCGATATTGTTTATACATGATCACTATCAGCATGATGAAAAAAGCTATTTCAGTCAGGTTCAATAGGATTCTGAACGAATCCACATTACTCTTCGGGCTGCTTTCAAATTCAATGTCATGTGCAACCAAACGTTTTGTTAATTCCTCATCCTCAAATTTTGCGACCTCGTATTGTTCCCCTTCTGTGTTTGTTACAATCAGCATCTCACCATTGATCACAACAGAAGCAACCTTTCCTTCATCTACCTGTTTGATGAAATCACTATAGGTGGTTTTCTGTGTTCCACCAGTTCCAAAAAGCAGAATGAAAAGCATCATCAAAAAAGGTATCAAAAGCAAGGTATTAATCAGAACCCTCTTATTTTCATTATTCATTTTTTAGTATCTCCTTTCAACCTTATCATTTTAAGTATGCTGATTTTATTTTAAGAAAAAAGAGGCTTGCGCCTCTATTCTATAATCTGATCCAATTTTTCAATGAATTTTAACAGGGTCTGCTTTAGCATCTCTTTATCATATGGGTCATCAATGTCTATATTCAACAGAGATATATCAACAGAGTCTTTTGGTTTCTTTCCAGAAAATATAAAAGTGGCGATTGCCTCCCCTGATCGAATCAGGTCCATGTCTGAATCACTTAATGTTATATCAATACTTGCCATATTATTTCCTTTCTTGTTATTGTGACTGGCAGTCAGTTTTACTGCCAGCCGTATTTATGGTTCTTCCTGTGTGGTTTCTGGTTCTGCCCCTGCTTCTGTTCCAGGAACTTCATCCGCCACTGCTGCGGTATCATCACCTGCTACAGTTCCTGCATCAACTGGTTCTGTTACCGGGGTCTCTTGTGCTTGTGAGAACCGTAACCATACACGTCCTAATTTCTCGCCTGTGACATTCAGTTCCCATTCACCTGGTTCGACACTAGGAAGAGTCAGCGCCAACTGTCCATATGTTGAAGTAAATCCTTCATTTGTTCCTTCCGTATTGGTCCGTGAATAGGCATATTCTGTCCCGGATGGTGAAATAATGGTTGCTTGGTCAACTGCATGGTCGGAATTCTCCCAAGTTACATCAACCACTGCCATTCCGCTAATGCCATCTGTATGAACCTTAATACTACCTTTTCCATTTCCTGAGTGGACAAAGCTATCCGCATTTCCGCTGGATATGGATGATACTATATCATAAGGGCGGTCTGCTAAATTATATATCTTAACAAGCCAGTCGCCGGATTTCATTCCATCCATTGAAAGCGAGAGTACTTTCCTTCCATCCTTGCTGCCTGATTCAAATTTTGTTTCCTCGCCATCTGGGGATATGATTTTGGCTTTTGGCTCCTTATAGAAAATATTAGAGGTATCCTCACCTTCAAATAAGTCATACAGAATATCCATGCTGTATGATTCCTGCGTTGCATCAACTGAAATTGTAAACGTGCTCCCTGCTTTTTCCTCCTCTATTTCAGAAGTATCCTGTCCCGTTAATTTTTTCCATTCTTCCAGCGTTATTTTCTTTCCGTTTTCATCCTCATAAAAATATGGGACCGAAAAATCAACACCGGCGATTCCATCGGCTCTGTCGTTTGCCACATATTTGAATACCCCTATCCCATTGATGAAATAATAACCCGATAAGAAGTAATCAGGGATTTTTACTTCGGCATAGCCATCCTTATTTAAAGCAAATTCGTTCGTCTGGTATAATTCCATGGATGAAAGGATATGCGTATCTACCGTAGCAGGTATTTCAAAATGCTGTGTTCCTAAATACAGGTCAATATTTGCTGGGGAATCAACTTTCAGGCCACTGATACTGCCGGCATCCGTTAAATTAGCAGGGGTTATTGCAGATCCACCTACGCGGTCAATCAGGATGAGACTGGTCTCACTCTGCACCGGAATCTGACTGAAGGTGGAAGCCAATGAGGAAGCATGTGCATAGCCGGACTCCCCAATTGTATATTTTACCTTTCCGTTTGAATCATCTTTCAAGTTAAAGTATCCGATGGAATAACCATTATCCTTCATTCTTTCCCATGTGAATTCTGAAATCTGGCTTTGTGAGTAATAGACAAGTGAATCATCCTTATAGATGGTCGGGATGAGCGAATCATCTTTTGTAAAAGCAATTACCCTTGAGGGATCTTCCTTTTTTGCTATCCTATTGTCATCCTTTATATTTGTTTCCCCCATATGGACTTTGTAAAACTGATCATCTACTTTTGCATAGAACATGCCTTCTTCCAGATTTTCCTTTGTAACAGGGGTAAGCTGGTATGAAACCGGATTTTCCTCTTCTGGATTTTTTTTCTTTGCAAATGGATTGCTGCAACCAGACAGGAAAACCGTCGTAACCAAACATAAGGCAAGTGCCTGTATGTATCGTTTCTTCATCATGTATCCTCCTCTTTTATTTTTATTATGTCAAATTGCTTGCTGGACTTTCATCCGTTTCAGCTATAGTGCTTAAATGTTTTGAAACCTTTCCAGTATTGAAAGATTGCTTTCGCAATGATCCTGTCTTCCTTGATAAAATGATCATCCCAGAATCTCGAATCATAGGAATTATTCCGGTTGTCACCCATGAAGAAATAGGAATCCTCTGGCACCTCAAACTTCAGGTATCCATCCACCTTCATCGCTTCATTTAAATATGGTTCATTAATTGTCTCGCCGTTAACAGCAACATGCCCAACTCCGTTTCCATCAGGAATCAGTTCTACCGTATCTCCGGGAAGTCCTATTGCCCGTTTGACATAATGTACCGTCAGGTTTTTTCTGTCATTCCTTCCACAGGTAGGACAAACTCCTTCATCCCGTTTCTGATACTGTGTCTTGCAGCTGTTGCACCGGTAACCATAAATGAAAATAACAACATCCCCTCTCTCCGGGGTTCTTCCAAATTTATAGGAAAGCCGGTTTCCAATCATCCGGCTTCCTGTCATGATGGTTGGTTCCATGGAAGCGGTTGGGACTACCGCATTTGCAATCAGGAATGTCGTCAGAACCCACGCTATCAAAATAGCCGGGACAATCCCTTTTAAGATTTCAATTAAGTCTTTCATAAGTCTTTTCATTTTATAACTATCTCCTCCCACTACGTCTTTCGTTTTTTGATTTTTTCGACAAGACCGGTATTTCGTTTATCGATAGTTATAGTATGCACGGAATCATATAAAGCGGAGTTGACATATTTGATTGAAACTTTAGCTTTTGCCCTTGTTATAGCCGTAAACAGTAAGTTTTTTGTCAACATGTTCTGATATCGGTCTGTCAATACAATTATGACATGTTTGAATTCGCTTCCCTGGCTTTTATGTATCGTGATTGCAAATGCATGGCTGATATCACGGAAGAGGTTTCCGGTAATTGTCTTACTGTCATCATTCACCTGAACCACAATTCCATTTTTAAGTACATCTGTCACAATCCCAATATCTCCGTTATAATAATCTTTTTCATAATTATTTTGGTGGAAAATGATTCTGTCTCCGATTCCGTATAGGTTTTTCCCTACCCGGAATACTCCTTTGTCTTTCTTCTCGTCTGACAGCAGGTTTTCAACAATCCTTTGATTTAACGCTATTGTTCCCAACTGCTCCAGTTTTACTGGGGACAATATCTGTACACCAGAAATATCTTTTTCATCATATATATTCAGGAATTCCGTGATGGCGGCCTGGCTAGCCTCTTCCTCACTTTCAAACTCTTCTACACAAAAGTTTTCGTTCTGGACGAAAGTCTGTTTTCCTTCCAATACTGCATAGGCATTATCAATGATTGTGGAATCCCCTTTCTGGCGATACACGGTTTTTAGGCGATATGTCTCAAATTCATTTGACCGTATCAAATCAAATAAGAGGTTTCCTGGTGAAACACTTTGCAGCTGGTTCTCATCACCAATCAGTAAAAGGGTACTGTTCTTTTTGATTGCCGGTAATAGTATGGAAAAAAGTTCCGTATCAACCATTGACATTTCGTCCACTATGATGAATTCTCCATTGATTGGGTCATTTTTATCTTTGTGATGGATTTCATCATCTCCATAAGGCGTGAATTCTAAAAGCTTATGTATCGTCAGGGCCTCTTTTCCTGTCACTTCTCCCAGTCTCTGTGCTGCCCTTCCGGTTGGAGCACATAAGCGTATGGTTGCCCCTGGGTGCAACGATTCAAATACATGGATGATTCCATTCACAAGGGTGGTTTTACCAGTGCCAGGTCCCCCTGTCACGATTTTCACACCAGGGTTCCTTAATACCATGAAGGCGTCTTCCTGCTCTTCAGAATATTTAATTCTATTTTCTTCTTCAAATTGTTTTACAAGCGTTTTTATTTCTTCTTCTGGTATTCCTTTAGATGTATTACGGTTCAGTTTTAGGATTGTTTTTGCGATGATTTCTTCTGCTTCATACAATTGTTTCGGATAAATCCTGATACCGTTTGTTATCTTCTCATACTTTATTCCACTCATCTGTTTGATTGCAACAGCCAGAAGCGGAGACGGAATCTTATCTTCTGGATAAGACGAATGCTTTGATATCCGGTTTACCTGCTTAATCAGAACTGATTGTGTTGTATAGGTAGCCCCATTTGATTGGACAATTATATTGACAGCCTCATAGATGATTGATTGAATGCGTTCCTTGCAAAGCGCATCAAATTTCTGTGACTGGGCAATCTTATCACATGTATGGAAATCCAGGCCAATTGCATGTCCTACCTTATAAGGATGGAGTTTTAGGCGACGCAGTGCTGATGTGCCATACATCCGGACAAGTTTGTCACAGTTTGCTATATTCCCGCCAAAACCTGATATGAAATTAATAATTCCATATGATTCATTGATACTGATTAACGCATCATAGATCTTCTCTATTTTTTCAGGGTCTGCTTTTATTGTTTTTAATTTATCTAAACTTCCTTTTTCATAAATAAAATCCAGGATGTCAGGTCCTGTTATGTCTAGGATTTTTTTAACAATTGATGGACCAACCTTGAATGACTCATCATTTTCTTTTAAATCTTTAATGACCCGTTTCAACAAACGCTTACTTAAATCAATTGTATTGGAATATGGTTTTGCATACTCTACATCAAACGAGCTTTCATCTTCCTTCCACTTTCCTTTGACTATGACTTGTGTCTCTTCCGGCCAGGCCGGGATAAATCCATGACATTCTACTTCTCCATATAGGTTACGTTTAACAGCAATCTCATCAGTGACTATACCAAATGATGCAAAACCAGTTATCTGATCCCTTTTGTAAATCTTCCCAATATGCCCTTCAAATTTATTTACCATGTCAACACCTCCACTATTAGTATTGGGTGTTTTGGATTGAGTGTACGGAAAAACTTTTTTTAATTTGGGGAGTATATTATCTGGCAATTTTCTTTCACATATTAACTAAATAACATGAAGAAAGGAGCATTGCATGAATAACGACTTTTTATTGAAAATGGTCAACGATTATAAGGTATTGGATGCTGAGCAAAACAATGAACTGGCTATACGTGCACAGGAAGGCGACCCTGAAGCGAAAACAAAATTAGTCTGCCACAATGCAAGATCAATCTTAAAGCTAGCCAACCATTATAAGACAACAAACTATAGCGAGGAGGAACTGTTCCAGGATGGTGTGATTGGTTTGTTGAGAGCTATCGAGACATATGACCCATCCAAATCGGCCTTTTCCACCCATTCACATTCATGGATCAGAGCTATGATGTTAAAATCCTTTAAAACGCTTGATCCAATCCACTATGATTCAGCTTTCTACGATAAGCGGAATCGGTACGATAAGCTGCTACATGCATCCGGGAAGAATGAGTTTGACGACATGGAGCTGAAGGATTACAACCTTACACAAGATGATATTGAAATGATTTTAAAATACAGCAGGGAATCCTGTTCTCTTGAATCATTAAATGAGATATCCGATATGGATGGAGCCACAAGGCCTCCTGATAACAGAATTGTTGATACAAGCGAGGCTGTCGACGAAAGGCTTTTCCGTAGTGAATTAAGCGAAACTGTGAACAGCATGATTAATCTGTTATTGACCTATACAGAGGCTGAAGTGATCAAGGCTATTTACGGAATTGGAAGGGACTCTGTCAACATGGCTGAACTGGCCCGCGAACGTGGGGTAACAAGGCAGAACATTCAGCAGATAAAGACAAATGCTGAAGGCAAGTTAAGAAAAAATGAGCTATTAAGTTCAACTTTTAAAGAATACTGTTAAAGTGGCTATACGCCGCTTTATTTTTTTAAGAAAAACTCCATTATATATGTATGACAGGATAAATGGAGGTAAGGTCATGTTTTATGATATTGAAAGGATACAGCAGGATGCTATACCAATCGGTGTTGCAAAATACCTGAAAATGAAAATGTGCCACAGTGGCAAGAACATATTCATTCCTTGTCCGGACCACGTAAGAAGGCTTGGCAGGCATAACCGAGATATCTCCTGTTGCACGCTTGGAAACAGTTTCCAAAATGCCTACTATTGTTTTGGGTGTGGCGGAAAAGGTAATATATTTGAAATGATAGCCGGATATTGTGATTTAGATATCAAAAATGATTTCTATCAGATTCTTACGATTGCGGCAGAATCGTGTGGTGGCTGTGAGAATTATCAGATTAAGAATCCAAAAGATTACAAGAGTAAAAAAAAGAACAAATACTACCAGTCAAGCGAAACCATGCTTACGGCCGAACAGCTTTCTGCGATTGGATTAAAACAATCCGTTTTTGGAAAAATCATTGTCGAATGTTACGATGATTCACAGATATCAGACAATTTCTGCTTCACAAAAGATGTCTGTTTTTTAGATAATCATCCTTTGAGAATTCAGGATACTTCGTATCTTGATATGGATACAGCTATTTTCAGCTTATCCGCCCTATCTGATAAATGCCCAGACCTCTATCGCAAGATGATTCACGATCATTCCAAAATTGCAATGGAAAAGTACAAGCGTCTGGCCACTATGGATTATTCGGAGCTACATCTTGACTTGGTCACAGAAGACGAACTGAGGAACTGCTACAAACAGAAATATATTATGTGCAATGAAGTATTTAAGGAATATGCAGGTAATGAAGAATACAATGATATTGATATTAGCTGGCTATATGGCTATGATGATATCCAGACAGAAAAAGAGCCCGGGATGATGTTTTGAAATCCCAGGGCTTTTTATTTAATTTTCTTCCGTATCCGTTTCTGTCTCTTCTTTTTCTGGAACTTCATCCATGTCTTCATCCTTATTCTTTTTCTTATCATCCAAGTCATCATCGGCCGGCTTATTGAGCAGGCGCTCAAGATTGATTGTGATTGCATTTTTGGCCTTGCTGCCAGTAACCCTGATTACATATATGTCATTGTAATATTTTGCTAACTCAACAGCCTTCTCATATGTACCTTTTCCCTTTTTGATGATTTCATCATCCTTTTTTATTTGTATTAAGATTGGTCTGGTTGGATCAATCATCTTTCGGATGTTCTCCAGCCTTGACTGTATCATGTCAAACCGGCATGTCTTTCCTCCTCCGATTTTTGTATTCTGTTGGATGTTAAATAGTTCATTTGTTGCATCTATCATGATTTTATCTCCTTCCTGTTTTTGAGAACTTTGTTTTTGGCATCCGGTTTTCATCCGGTTTGTCATTGATGAATGTTGGGAGCCGTAATATTTTGGATATCGTATAATAAGCTTCATTATCTTCTACCAATGCATCCTCATCCACATCTATGATTGATAGTTTCCCATTTGGGTTCTGTTTCGTTGGTGATATGAATTCAATTGCTGCCCCGTTCTTCAAAACCACGAATACAGAACTTGTGTTTCCTGCATCAATAACATGTGCCTCAACATCTGAAACCTCATTCAGTCTTTTCGTCAAGGTCAGGTTCATCAAGAATGCAATTACATTATCTTTAAATCTTGAGTTCTCATCTGGTTTATAATTTCCTGATGTAAAGAAAATAGGAACGGATTCATATATCTTTTTTAATATATAAAGGACTGTACCATCGGCATCCTTTTCCATATGATCCGGGATGCACGTTATTTTTAACCGTTCTCCTTCCTTTTCCGCTTTTACACCGCAAAGATAATGGTCAAAATCCGGTTTTTCCTGTAAGCCATATAAAAGGTACATGGTATCGACCTCTTCTTTTGCGATGAATGATACTGTCAATCCATTTTCCGATGTGAGGGGATTGAAAAACTCATATATATCAAAAACATCATCGAACACAGGGTCAGACATAAACTGGTTGAAGCCAGCATCAATCTTACTCTGTTTCATGACTTTTTTTAGGATTTCATCCTCGTCTGTTTTTATCCCATCCAGAAAGAATGTTTCGCCACTCTTTCTTATGGAAAAAACTTCTGTGTCAAAAGCATCAGTATATAAGAGGTCATACCCATCTTCTGTTTCATCTATGTCATAATAAACTTTTGCGTTGTCAAGCTTTGTTAGGAATGAATCCTTCTGTTCATTGTTTGTTTTCTTTTTATGTAGCATATCTAATAATCCCATAGCTTCTCCTTTATAAAAATAGTATGAAAGGTTAACGATAGGCCAACCGCGAAAATAATAGCAGGATCACATGATCCTGCTTTCAATCAGCGCGTAAGTGTTTTAAAGTTAACCTTAAATATGTCATTGTCCCAGCTCGTGCTGACGGCATATCTATACTTTTCCCCTTTTATAATCATTTCAGGTACATCCCTTAAAACCTTGCAATCCACATCCTGGTCAATGCCATAATCCTTTACAACCACGGCCATGAAATTGGAATAATCCCCAAAGTCATTCTGGTCCGTGACTGGAATGATATGGGCAATGGTAGCATGATCTGCATATATCACATTATGTCCAATCCCAATTTCATCCATTGAGCTTGGACGGATTTCCTTTTTCTCTATCTTTGATTTCACTTCTGTACCGTTTCCGACAATGGAGATGGCCGTTTTAAAATCTCCGTTTTCCCAAGAACCTCGTATCAGGAATGTATAATCCTCTCCACGTATGATTAAGGTTGAATTTTTCCCTGGGGCAACAGATGCGCCATGGATTTCTCCATTACATTCCATATAGGCACATATATCTGTTACGAGTGCCGTTCCCGTTTCCGGAATTGAAATTGGGGCAATTACCAACTTCACCTTGTCTTTGGTTTTTATGCTTCCTTCCTCATAAACGACAATTGCAATCTTACAATCATCCAAGATGAACCCATCTTTCATCCTTACGAAATCTGAGTCCCGTTGTAATTCATATGCATGTTTCTCAGATCTGGTATTTCCCTCCAATTTAGCATCCATCAACCGGTCCTTTTTAGATGCTGTGATAATGTCACGTGCAACATTACTTACTTTCCCTATTGCTTGCTCCGCATCAATGTCGCCGCTTTTTACATTTCCAGTTGATAAGTCAATAACATTTCCTTTTAATTTCACATTCTGTGCATCATTTAACTTCCGTTCAAGTTCTTCCTTGTCATAAGCCGCCCTGCCTTTCTTTAGCTGGTCCAATAAATCTTCTGTATCACCAGATACAGCTTCTGCTGTAAATTTATGTACAGGCTCATCCTTTGTGACAGGGGCAGGGGTTTTAGGTTTTTGAAATTCTTCCTGTGACAGATTGAATTTGCTCATGGGCTCCCTCGTTGATGGTTCTTCCGTTTTTTCTGGTTCGGGCTGTGTTTTGTTATCATCTTTTACCTGGCTGAAAATATTATGGTTGAATTTCGAGACTGCTTCTTCTGTTGGCACACCGATGGCTGGCTGCTTTTCATTGCCTTTATCTGAAATAAGGATATCATCCTCCATAAAGCCGAAAATGTCATCTTCCTCTATTTCCTGCTCCGCAGTTTTTTGAGGTATGATTGGTATTTCCCCTGGTTTGTTTATGTTATCGGATGTCTCATCTGTTTTTCTTCCCTCTGATGGTTCACTTACTTCTTCTGGCTCCTCAAAGAAAAAGAAACTGTCATCCACTTCTGAATCTTTTAAGTCACTCTTTTCATCATCAGTTTCTGCATGTGTTGGTTCCTTTGCGGACGGTTCATCGTGTCCGGATGTGAAAGGGACATCTAGGTCATCTGTAAAAGGAATATCAAGATCATTATCAAAATCAAAAACAGGTTCTTCTGGCTCTTGTGTATCAACTTGCTCTGATATCTGCATTTCTGGTTCTTTTTCCGTATTATTTTTTTCTGACTGCCCAGAATCATCTTCATCAAAAAATGTGGTATCTTCAAATGGGTCAAATAACTGCATCTCATCATTTGGTTCGTTTTTCCTTACCTCAGCTTTATGTTCATCAACAGGCAGCTTTTCATTATCCATCTTTTTTGGCTTACTGTTTTCAAAAGGCTTACGTTCCTGTACTTTTATAACTGGTTTCTTTGTATCTGGGGTCTTACCTATTTCTTTTTGATACTTATCTTCAGTCCCAGCTGTTTTTAATCTATCGTCCACTTTCACAGGATCCTGTTCGTTTTTATTATCAGGTACAGGCGCGGATACGGAATCCGTTTTCTGAATGGTTCTGATTGTTTCTGGATTATCCGTTTTATTTTTGTCCATTATTTTCTGATAATCATCCTGTAGGATTGTTTTTATTGCATTGGCTGAGAGGGTACATTTTTTATCGTCAATGATGATTGTTATTTCATCCTCCGATAACAAACAGGTACATTTATAGCGTAGGAGCAATGCGGCTGCATTGTTCCTCATTCTATAAACCGATGTCAGTATTTTTTTATAATACTGGTGCAGGAATTCTTCTTCCCCATCGAAACGTATGTTTTCAATGGCTGTATTATATTCATTTTCAATCTCCTTCATCAGGATATCTGAATCCCTTAATAAAATGGCAAGCTGGTTAAATATGTTATTCATTATGATCTACCTCCTTTGTTTCATCCTGTTTTTTTCCTTTCTTTTTTGCTGGCTTTTCTTTTGGAGGCTTTTTTTCTTTTGGCGGTTTCTTTTCCTTGGATCCAGATGAGAGAAATGAAAACAATCCACCTTTCTTTTCTTTCAAATTCATAACACGTTCTATTTCAGCACTTGTTGGCCAGATTATGTTTGCCAAAGAAAGCAGCGCTATTTTTGCAGGCTTTGTCTTAATCTTTTCATCACCATCAAGTACGACAGGTGTTCCTTCATATACGCGGTTCAGGAATATGGTCTTTTCCATCGCTGGTATTTTAGCAATCAGTTCCATCCCATAATCATCCACCAGCTGGTCTGCTGTAAAATGCAGTTTTTCTATATCCGTCCCCTGGCTTTTGAAATCCTTTGAGTTCTCAATATTTTCATTCAGGACCCACTTTATCTTTCCTGTCAGTCCCAGCTTCTTAAGGACCCCAAGATAACGGAGGTTATTCCTTACATTGTTTATATCTAGATTGATGATATAGAAGCAACTTTCTGCCTTCTGAAGGATTGGATAGGTTGTAACATGGAACATGGATGAATTTGTATCAATGATCACAATATCATAATTCTTGCTGACATGCTCCAAGAGATAAATATAATACTCAGGTGAAATCCTCAAAGAATCAATTTCTTCCGGAGTCAAGGTTGAGCCCGTCAACACCCTAAGGTTATCAACCTTTTCATATGGCACCATGCAGTCATCAATCACTTTATTGACGATTCCGACTGTGCTTTCATCCCCGATCATGTTTCCTCGGTCAAAAATCGTAGAGATTGCTTCCATTGCCGTCTTCATGTTCTTTTTCTTATTTTCCTTGATATCCAGGATTGTCCCAATTGACAAGGTCTGAAGGTCGGCTTCAATCAATGCGACTTTTGGTTTCTCTCCATTAGACTTAAGTTTTCCATATGCTGCAACGGCACATGCAGTGTTTACGGATAGGAATGATTTCCCTGTACCAGGCTTGATGGATGTAAAAACAAAGACGTTATTCATGGTCCCGACAAGATTGTTTTGTACAACAGGAATTCCTTTTAGGATAATTTCCTCTTCCTGGTTGTTAATGATGTTCTTAGCAAGATATGAGACAGATTCCTCTGCCATCGGTTCCTTAATCAGCTTTTCAATGATTTCGAAACTGATTTCATCAGAAACGTATAAATCATAAATCCCAGTCAATACCATCCTTCCAAGCTCATCAATCCGCTCCTGGTTCCTTGGATCTACTTTTCCTGCCAGGTAAATAATTCGTGTATAGTGTTTTTCCTTTTTAATGTTTGTAAGTAACTCAGGTAAATTGTCATGTCCTCCCAGCTGGTCTGATGCGATTATGATTTGCGGAGTGCTGCTCGATACATCAAGATAGAGATCCTCTCTTCTTTGGCATATCTTAACCACTTCACATTGGTCGATTGAACCGACCCCTTGGTCAATGACAGGGATACCTGTTGCCATCAGAATCTTATAGGTTCTGTTAATGTTCATTGTTATCCCTCACTTTAATTTATTTTTGATATGTATTTGCTGCCAATATTATTATGCAAAGAATGAAACTTTTTGAGTGAGAATTCTGAAAAAGAAAAAGGCCCTGCTGGACCTTTATATGATGCGGTAACGAGATTCCTCGTAACAACGCATCCCTTTGCTTGTTTCTACAAAGCGGAATGTTTTGAAAACACGCTTCTGCTTTTTCTTCTTTTTATGGAAAAATGGGATATGGATTGTGATATATGTATTGCGCTGCTCCCAAGCCAGATAAGAAAAGAAACAGATGACACCCAAAAATAAGACAAAGTTCATTTTGCACCCTCCATCATAATCATTTATAATCTTATAATGTGGGTTTCTTTGTTTCGATAACGGTCAGTTTCTCAATTCTTCCCTCATCTTGTGCGTCTCGATATCTGCAAGCCTTGTTGGTACAGGGATGTGGCTTCCTGTTGATACAAGTTCCATTGCAAGCTTAGTTGCATCTTCCAATGAGATATGGTTTCCAATGGATAGATATACTGGCTTAACGTTTTTCATCGTCCTCAATGCTCTTCCATATACCTCACCATGGATCATGATATCAGAAAAACTTCCTGGTTCATTCATTGGCATGATGAATTCGGTATTCTCAATCATATAATATGATTTTGCAATTCCGATTGTGGGAATGCCAAGTATGATTCCGGCATGTGTTGCAATGCCCATATGTCTTGGATGGAGATATCCATTTCCATCAAATATCAGTAAATCCATCTTGTTTTCGACCATTTTCAATGTCTCCAATATGAGTGGCAGTTCCCTGAAAGACAATAGACCTGGTATGTATGGGATGTCGATCCGATCACTTAAGTGCTTTGATTCTATGACTTCCAGTGTCTTCCGGTTAATGACTACAATGCAGCATACCGCATATTCGGCTTCTCCTGCCTTCCAATAAGCAAGGTCAATTCCTCCAATGAGTTCAATTTCATCCAGCTGTCTTAATGATATGCAGGATATCTTTTTTTGAAGCTCCACCTGTTCCGATATCATGGCTGTTTCATAATCAGATGGAGTCTTTACCCAATGTTTTTCTTCCTTCATATAATTTCTCCTTCCATTCATCTTCTATTCCTTGTATAGTATGTATATCTCCATGGTTTCACAGTAAGACTGTCTTGTATCAATATTTATGATATGTGTATTGTCAAAAAAATACAAGGGCTTTTCAGCCCTTGTCTCATTTCACTCGTATAAGTACTTCTAACGAGTGCCCAAAATAGGGAATAAATCAAGATGTTGAAGATGCACCGATACTATCTTCTCGGCACCTTCATAACTAGTATGTAGGAAGTCATATTGTATTAAGGACCTTTTTTGCAAAAATAATTGCATTTTTTTCTGAATCACATGAAGCAATGAAACCAGCTGGATGGACAAACTTTAATCCATCTGAATATGTAAGCAAGAACGTTTCATCTTTACCTCTTAAATCTTCAGGAAAGTATATCCGTTTTGCGTTTTTATTCTTAGGAATGGATAAATCCATTTTTTCTTTTTCACACATATCGGCACACAGGATGTTATATCCTTCCCTTCCTGATGGATATATGATGAATTTTACATTAAGATGCTTTGATGTCATGGATGTCATCGGTATATATCGGTCAAATATTACAATGTTCTTATCTTTCGCTGCCTGATAGAATTTTTCACATTCGGCTTGTGCAGGTACTAGTGCATTGATTTTCTCCAATCGGTGTGTCATGATTGTCTGAAGTGTTTTGATCCTTAATTCTTTGCGAATACAATACATGGATATAATGAATGGGGAAGTCTTAAATTTCCCATATCCATTATTCACCTTAGATAGAAATGAATTAACAAACAATGGTGTTTCTTCATTTTCCAAAATCCCAATGCAACAGGAGTAATAGTTTTCTTCCGGTTTTTCATATAGATCAATGTTAATGTTGAACCCCATTTCCTGACATATGTTTTTTAGTGCCTGATTAATATCACATTCAATTGATCCAACGTATCTTGGGATGAAATTGTGACAGGCGTAGTATTTTATAATATTCTTTAGAACAGGGGTAAACGTCCTAACAGCCTCTTCAAACCTAGTATCCTCATCGTCATCGGAGTTCCATGGAGGATTAAACGCTTCTATTGATGATGATAATAGGTTCGTATCAGAAGAATTGTCGCATCTGTCAATTTCAGATACAAAGATGGAATCAAACAGCTGAGCATGTTCTTCATCCATGAACTCACTCCAAAGGTCCCTCCACAAAAGACCAAAAGCAGCATACTTTATTCCGTTTGCACGTAATTCTGCATTTTTCTGATGATGGTCATATCTTCCCCATCCAATATCATAAATAACTCCCTTAAAACCATCCGGAACATCATTTGTCCTTTTCACTGAAAATTTTTTATCTATCAACCTGATCAGGCATGTTGCCAATACATCATCTGCATGAAATACGGATGGGTGTGTGATACCACCATGCCGAATCATGCCTATTAAAGTTTCTTTTTCCATACAAAAAAATCCTTTCCTATATCTGTTGAAGATATAATGTGGGATTTTGTATGAAAAACAGGTTGTTTTTGAATTTTTTATTTTGCTTCCTCATCTCACATACTATAACCGTTGCAAAAAAACAAAAAGAGAGGTATATCAATGAAAAAAATTTTACTATTAACGACACTGATGACATTCTTCTTTTCTTTTTCGGCATTTGCTGGTCCAAATGAGGATGCAATTGATTCGGAAATATATTATGAAGATTCGGATGGCTCGATTGTTGCAGCCGCCCTGACAGATGAAGAGATTGCTTTTGTGGAGCAGCTGAAATCCGTGGATGAGCTGAAGGAGGAAGCTGATTCTGCTTCTGCTTCTGAAACTGACTCTGACGGACAATATATTGATCTTGGAACCTTTAAACTAACGGCCTATTGTGCATGCAAAGGATGCAATGGCAATACCAGAGGTCTTACAAAATCAGGGACAACCTGTACAGAAGGACGAACCATAGCCGTTGATGAACGCGTTATTCCATTAGGCAGTATTGTTGAAATCAACATCCCAGGGGAAGGATGGCATCAGTACATTGCGGAAGACATTGGCGGTAAAATAAAAGGAAACCGTATCGATGTCTTCATCAATGGGCATTCAAACTGCCGGCAGCCACAGTATAATTCTGTAGCTGAAGTAAGACTTGTGATATAAAAAAAGAGGCTATGTTGCCTCTTTTTTATTTCAACGATGGAAATGGTTTTTCTCTCTCTCTTTTATCTTCTATTCTATGCATCACTTTTAATACTCCCATTAGAATCATCAACACACACAGATGCATGATCAGACACAGGACCAGATTGTAGATTTCCAAATCACCCTTAAACGCATTCATGATGATGATATAAATACTGATCCCAATACCACATCCCAGCATCAGTTCAGACAGACGCAGTCCTTTTAACCTGCATCGTCTTATATCATCCATGTAATAACAATATAATATCAATGTAGGCGGGATAAAGGAACTGACAATTTTCACGGTCTGGTTAGCATCCATACAAAATATCACAAACAGTGGGATCAGACAAGCAATCAGCATCATATAGACATTGTGTTTTATAAATAGTTTCTCTTTCATTATTTTATCATCCTTTCTTCTTATTACAGATAGTATGAATGATTTAATAAAAATGGGATTAATATCCTAAATACCATCTATGCTGATAAAACCTGTAACTGGCTAGCATCAAAGTAATCACATAAATATTTCAGACTGCTTTTTTCAAATTGACTTGAGGACGATGGATAGTGAATCGGATCTTCTAACTTTCGATAATTCAAAGAGGCCAGAATCATGACTAAAACAAATACGGAAACCGGAACAGGGATATAAGGGAATCTATCGTCCGGTTGATGGATGGTTCCAATAATGAAGAAATTAAAAAGGTAAGGAGCTTTTAACTATTTTTCATTCTTCTTAAGAAAACAGGGATATACAATTTCATATCTTTTATTGGCTATATAAAATTTTCCCATAGGGGAGGTCTTTTTCTATTCGTTATTACTTATTACGCATTTTATCCATTTAAAATGAGGAATCATGCCCTTCTTGCCTGTCTATCAGCAAAATCACCGGACATTTATTGATTTCTGCATAAAAAAAGACCGAATATTTCATGATGAAAATAATCGGTCAAACAATATTTGTAAACATGCATTCATACTCATCGGATAAATATATTTTTATGTGTAAGAGCTAATCTTTTTTCATTTTTATGTCTTTCGCCTGTTCTACAAATTGTAAATTTTTTCTGATTGCATACTTGGAACTTCTTAGTATTTCGGATAAAATCCTAATCTCCAAATCGGTACAATCTTTTAAAGTGTCCTGTATATCTATGGAAAATTCAGTCCCACACTTCAGGAGATTGTCACACAGGAGCCTGTCAACAGATATCTGCAATGCGTTTGCAATATGAATGATTGCTGGTAAACTTAGTTTTGTGTTCCCCGTTTCTATATTGCTTATATGTGAAAGCGACATCCCTACTGTTTCTGCTAGCACTTCCTGGGACATTCCGATTTTCGCTCTTTCCGCCTTCAAGCGTCTGCCAATCGCTTTATAATCAATCGTCATTTGGATACCCCACTTTTTTTCATGTTACTATTGTAACCGTTGCATTGTCGTATTATAATAGCCTGTATAAGTTTAATACTTACACAGAGAATATGGAGGTGCTTTTTTGAAAAAAAAATCGTTTATAGTGTTGCTGTTCCTGTTTCTTTGCTCTTGCTCTGTTTCAACTTCACAAGGAAGTAAAGACTATACCACAGAGCTCGTCACATAGTTCCTCTTCTTTTATAATTGATTCATCTCGATAATGGTAAGTCAAATTGGCCATGATGCGGTTTGAACTTGTACTGGAAGAGAAAAAGCACTCTTTTTCACCACAATTCATGAGGGAAAGTCTGCTTCCTTTTGTTTCTTGGGGGTTCCCATCATCATCAAAATTTCTGATATGTGAATCAAGAATTTGCCATGTGTTCAAGCAGATTACCCCTATGGAGTCAAATCTGGAATAGTAGGACATAAGACTGTTTCCATGCCCACAAAGATAACAATCGTCTTTTTTTATGTTTGATTTGTATGGAAAATAGTCTTCTGATGTGGTGTAATGATTCTTTGATTACTCTTTGATGAGCATATAAAAAGAAGGAGCTTCCTGCCCCTTCCTCCTATTAATGGATTAATAATAATTTCTTGGTTGGAACCCTGTCGATTGCTGCTGTGTATAGGTGTCTTTTTTTACTTCCTCCTGAACAGGAGTTTCCTGGATGACTACTTCTTTTTTAGGTTTAATGCCTATGATTTCATTTTCACTGTCGTCTAACCGTATGCTGTAGTTCTTTGATTTGTCAAGGATATCCTTGATTAATTTTTTTCGGTAATCCTTCAGCTGTGGAGTAATCATTGCATATGGAATCGGGATCTGTTCATTAAGGGTGCCTGAACTTGTACTGCCGTTGATACGTATTTTACATTCAGAGACATCTTCATCACTCAATAATATGTTTAATGATGAAACAATTTTTAGGGATTCCACTATCTCTTTTAATGCCTGTTCCTGTGTGTCTGTTTTAAATATTTTTGCCATACTGACCTCCAAAAATAATTCTCTCATCTTAATGGATGAGGACACTTTTAGTATGTTGGAAATATTATTTTATAACATCATTTATCCAATGTTCTGAAAGATATCAATATAGATTGTGCAGGCGGTCATCCATACAGAAGGTTTCTTTCATACTAAAAATAAAATAGTAAAGAAGGGAAATCTTGTAATGAATGTAACTTATACAAAAAGAATTGTCGAGAAACTGATAGCATTAAAAAGGAATCTGTCCCTTTCCATGGATTTTTCCAGTCTGGAACCAGCAATTGATGGAGCTGTTATTGACAACATGGTTTTTACGGATTATCACGAAGCGAAAGAGCTTTTGTTTGGTTATGCGAAAAATGAGCTTGGCTTTTCCAGGCAGGATTTTGACAAATGCATTACAGAAGTCGCATGCATCTCAGCGAATGATTTCTTGAAGAATCCTTATCTGCAGGATATAAAGCTGACAGAATTCGATGTTGATGGAATCAAGCTCGAAAGGGCTTATTATAAACGGCATGAATTTGCAATGACAGACATCCCGGCACAGGAACCATCCCTCTTAAAGAAATTTAAGATAGGTATGTTTGATGATATCGCATCCACTTATGTATTAAAGACCGATTCTTTTGTTTGGATGTCAATCAATCCGATGGAAATGAGGACAATGAGTGTCCCGATTTCTGAAGCATGCGGGAACATGTTGATTGTAGGCGGCGGCCTTGGGTATTTTGCTTATATGGCTTCACTGAATGACTCTGTAAAGGCTATAACAATCATAGAAAATAATCCTGTTATTTATGAGTTTTTAAAAAATAATATAATCCCACAAATACACAAGGAAGTCAAAATCATACTATGCGATGCGTATGATTACATGAAAGATCTGAAAGATGGAGTTTATGATTATATTTACTTTGACATTTGGGAAGACAATGTATCAGGATATGATAATTATATCAAGCTTGTGAAGTATGAAGATTTCCTTCCGGGGTGCAAACTTGCTTATTGGATTGAGGAAGCAATCCTTGATACGATTATTGTAAATATTTATCAATATATGAATGCAAAAGTCGGAACCGATGATTTTCAGAGCTATTTTAAAATGGTAGCCCCTTCACTTTGGAATTACCTTGAATCTATTCCTGATACAATATCAAGGCCTGAGCAGTTTGACTATTACTTCACACGTGAATTTGCAAAACAGGTAGCTAAACATCTCTAAGAGAAAAAAGAGACCACTAAGGTCTCTTTTTTAAACAAAACGAATGATTTCTTCTACTAATTTATTAATCAGCATATTTAGTCCATTATCTCCATTTGTTTTAAATTTTTCATAGTCTTCCAGCATGCTGATTGGGATAAGAGGTCTCTCATCAAGAAGGATCATGATTGCCTCACCGCTTCCGTCACCAAAATCGCGTTTCACCACCTGAGCAGAAAGGTTCCTGCCACTAAGACGGTTTTCCGGATCATTGTTCAGCATGTGCTCTATGATCTGAAGGAATAGATGATATCCGGTTTTATTTTCTTTGCAATGAATTGCAATGAGCGGATAATCACGTTCAATGATTTCCATCCATTCAGGACTTGTTCTTACCTCTTGATCAATCTTATTCCATACATACGGTGGTAATGGGGCAGTCCTTAACGTTTCGTTATATGCATTTAACTCTTCATGTGTCATACTTTTTCCTCAACTTTCTTTTTTTGATAATCTGTTTTCGTGTCTATGTATATGGTATCCGACTTGGAGGTATAACCGCAGCAACAGTCATACCATACAACAGGAATTCCTACATTGTATTCTATGTGTTGTTTCAAAATCTTGCCGCAAACAGGGCATTTATGCATACATTCCATCTCCTACTCTTTTGTTCTATGTTCCTATATTAATTATGCAGTTTTTTTTCAATCAAAAAAGGAGGATGGCAATCCTCCTTAAGATATTTTACATATCTGCAATGATAATTCCGTAATCATTATCCTTGCGCCGGTACACAATAGAGGTTGCCTTTGTCGCTTCATCAACGAAGACGTGGAAATCATGTCCAAGATTTTCCATTTCCTCAATGGCTCCCTGGACAGAATCAATTACTAAGGGAACATGCTTTTCCCTGACAACGAGTAACTTATCCTCTTCCATCTCCTCTTCCATTATCTCCATCGGCTGTCTCTTCTTATCAATGTTCTTATTCTTATTCCGTCTTAACTGTTTAGACAGAGCTTCTTCAACCATGTCAATTGCAGCATATAGGTCATTGGACCTTTTTTCAGCCCTTATGCTCTTGTTCAGGACTGGGATTGTTACTTCTACAATCTGGTCATTCTTCACTGTCCTTACGACCACCCTTGCAGTCACATCCTTATCATTGAGATACTTGTCAAGTTTTGATATCTTATCTGTCAACTTTGCCTTCATACCTTCAGTTACTTTTACGTTTCTACCAATGATATCTAATTTCATGTTGTTTCTCCTTTAGGTGTATTTTAGGAATCAGATGGATTACACTCAATCTGACTTCTTATACTTATATAATGCGAGATTTTAAAAGCGAATAGTTATCAATCCATAGTTATTGATGTTATTTTCAACACATATTTAGTACGTATAAACATGAAAAGAAAGAGAAAAAGGAGAATAAACTTATGGCATTAGTACCCACCGTAATTGAGAGAGAAGGAAGTATGGAGAGGGCATATGATATCTATTCTATGCTTTTAAAGGAAAGAATTGTATTTTTGGATAGTGAAGTAACGGATGTTTCGGCAAGTATCATTGTAGCTCAGCTTCTATACCTTGAGGCGCAGGATCCAGGCAAAGATATCAATTTTTACATCAATAGTCCAGGAGGATCTGTCACAGCCGGCATGGCTATCTATGATACAATGCAGTATATTAAGTCAGATGTATCGACCATCTGTATTGGCATGGCAGCAAGCATGGGAGCCTTCCTCCTTGCTGGAGGTGCAAAGGGGAAACGTTTTGCATTACCAAATGCCGAAATCATGATCCATCAGCCGAGCGGTGGCGCAAAAGGGCAGGCTACAGAGATTGAGATCGTAGCTAAGAACATCTTAAAGACGAGAGAAAAATTAAACAAGATGCTGGCAGCAAATACCGGCCAGGACTACAAGACCATCTGCCATGACACGGAACGCGATAATTACATGACAGCTGAGGAAGCCAAAGCGTACGGGCTTGTTGATTCCATCATCGAAAAGCATTAAAAAAAGGGAGGCATGGCCTCCTTTTTCATATGGATGAGATTATTCTTAATACTAACAGGTCAATCAAGCTGATTCCACCAGAGATAACAAATAAAGACATCAATAATAAAAAATAATATTTAGTGACATCTTTTTTCTTTACAAATCTCATTTCTTTAACATGACTCTTCATTTTTTAACTCCTTTTCCGATAAACAAACGGTTTTTTCTAGATGTCTTCATATAACGCGATCTGTTTTTTACGCTTATTGAAGCCGTTTTTAGTTTTTTAGAACTTTCTATGATGATATTTACACAGATTAACATGGATGTTCCACCGATTGACAGCATTGCCAAACCAGACATATTGCAAAGCCCAACCGATGTCAGGATGATGGCAATGACAATGGTCGTACCAATCTTTGCCATTCTTGAAGCAACTACATGTAAGTATTCTGCAGTTGGTTTGCCTGGACGGATCCCGTTTACTGTTGCCCCCTGTGATTTTAAGTTCTGAGCAAGTTCATTTGTGTTAAATGAAATTTCTAAATAGAAACTTGCAAAAAAGAATGTCAGCAATATGTATGGGACACACCCAGCCGTGTGAATTATGTTATCCGGATTAAACCATTGGCTTTGGTTCGTGAACGGACTAATTACCTTGAACAAAGTTGCTCCGGGAAAAAATTGTGCTATCATGGTTGGAATGCTGAAGATACTACCAGTAAAAATAATCGGCATCACACTGCAGATATTTAGCGGGATTGGAAGCTCCTGCTTTTTTGATACACCTTCCATTTTACGAGAAAATGACATTGGGATAGCCGTTTCTGTTGTATTTAGCAAGATACAGATTACAATCAACACACTGATAACAGCGAACAGTATGGCTGCGGATACCGCCGCTTTTGGCAGTGATTGTCCGTTTATAAATCGCTCATATAAAGTGAGGATATCACCTGGAAATGTAGACAGGATGTTTAACAGTAATATGTAGGAAATTCCATTTCCTAATTCTAATTTTGTGATTTTCTCCCCTATGAAGATGAGTACGGTTGCCCCAGCGGTCCATATTGCAGTCGAGCATATGACCATCCACCACGTATATGGTTCCAGCAATCCTTTGTTTCCTAATCCAATTGACAGCATCAACGCCTGGACAAAAGCGAGTAGTATCCCCACCATATTCGTTATTTTTTGGATTCTCTCCTGTCCAGTTTTTCCATCTTTTGTCATCTCTTCCAATACAGGAATCACAGTTGTCATTAGCTGTATGATGATGGATGCCGTAATATATGGGCTAATGCTTAACGCAAAAAATGACATATGTGACATTGAATTTCCTGTTATCATATTTAGGAAAGCAAACCCCTGGTTACTCATGATCTGCTGCATATATGAAGCATTAATCCCTGGTATCGGAATGATACTTCCGATACGGATTAATATGAGCAATGCTACAATCAACAGAATCTTATTCCGCGTTTCTTTATTTTTTAATAGAGCTGGCATATTATTCTTTACCTTTCTTATTTTTATAATTAGTATGACCTGATTTGCCGGAATCGGCACAAAAAAAGGCCTCACAGCCTTTTTATTATGTACGTTAGACATCACTAAATCTGCTTTCCAGATCCATCTTGTGTCTTACCTATTGGATAACGTCCAATAAAACATGCTCCTTCTTTCATGTCGTTGCTAAGATAATCATTCCACGCTTCATTCATCGGAGAATTGTTTATGGAACAAAATTGGATTACTTCATCTGCGACCTTCCCATATCAGGCATAAGAATCCCTTTCTTTTTATTGCATTTGGACTGGTTCATTCGCTGCTTCTGATTCCGCCTCTGTTTCCATTATGGTTTCTTCCGGAAAAACAGTTCCTGGCCCATATTCCACTGTTTCTTCCTGCATGTCTTCTTCCTTTATTGGTTCCGTTGTTACATATCCAGGACCATAATTCTCAGTCTGGATGGATTCCTGTGATTCCATTTCCATAGTTTCACTGATAGGTTCCACTGGCTCTGATTCATTTATCGCTTCATCTGCTGCTTCCGGTTCTGGAACCACATATGCCTCTGTCTCAGTGACAGGGACAGGATCAGGGACGGAATCAGCCACATTACTGGAGGAATATTCCTTCCTCTTCATCTTCTGTGATACAGCTTCACTGATTGACTGGACCATTTTTGATGGCTGGTAGTTTTCTGTTCCATAAAGGAACTTATGTAATTCACTTACATTGGATGTCAAATCATCTGCAAACACAAATGCCTGTTTATCCACTGTTTTTTCTACATGGGTAAAAGGAAATCCGCTTGTTTCTGAAAGGTTGTATTTCAAAATGTTCCTCCCCAATGCAATAACATCGCCTGTATCAAATGAAGTTGACAGAGTCGGCAACACTGTCACGATTATGTTATTGATGGTTGCCCAGTCCGCAGTTTTTGCTTTTGATAGCATCTGACCAATCACTTCTCGCTGGCGTTCTGTCCGCTTAAAATCATTATCTGTATATCTGATTCTACAATGTGCAACTGCCTGTATTCCATCAAGATGTTGTAATCCACTCTGCTTCAATTGGAAGGAGCCGATTCCTGTACTGTTAACGGTCTCTGTTATATAGCCATTTATATACTTCATCTCTGCTGTGGAAATATCGGCATCAATTCCTCCCAGGATATTGATTGCCGTAGCTACTGATGCCCAGTTTACGGTTATGTATTCATCAATCTGCAAATCCAGGTTCTCATTCAATACTGCTACTGCTTTTTTAGGTCCGCCAATAGCATAAGCTTCATTTACCTTGCGATACCTGTCATCCCCAGTCTTTAAGCATGTGTCCCTGTATATGGATGCCATCTTTATTTCTCCCGTTTTATTATTGATGGAAGCAATAATTATGACATCTGAATTAGCTCCTGACTCAATTTCACCATCTCTTGAATCAAGCCCAAAGACCGCAACCGTAAGGGTATCTTTTAATTGTGTCAGTGTTTCTTCTGACAGATTTTCATTCACCATCTGCTTGATTTCTTTTTTATCGATGCTCTGCATGCTATTGACAGCCTGGTCAACTTTTGTATAAGCAAAGATGCAGATGCTTGTAATGACAACTGTTAATATTGCTAAAATGCCAAATGCGATTTTTTTTATCCGACTGTTCATAATCTCTCCTTTACTTATGGTTCTTTCTTAGTATGGAGATATTTGAAGAAAATAAAAAAGGCTTTATCAGCCTTTTTATAATACGCTTTGGAATGTCAGCTTCTGCCCTCAATTAACCTTTATATAATTGAAGCTTTTTAAGGTATGGTTTTAATGTTTCTTCCTCACATGGAGTAAAGCCAATACAGGTTGTTACCCTTCCATCCTCCTCCAGATAATCCTGTAATTCCGTTCTTGCACTATCATGGATTACAAAAAAATCTTTTCCTTCTTTGAGTCCCCCTTCTTCCAGCTTCTTTATTAACCGGTGCATCGAATCCAGATTTTTAGTTTCCAAAAGAACCTTTGTAAACGATGTCGAAGGGCTCAGCCATTGTTCCCATAGTGTAGATGGAATGTCCATCTCCACATGAACATTTCCATCTTCATCAATAGATACATGTTCCTGCAGCATGTGTGTCAGGAAGGACATAGATGCATGCGAGACCTGTGCGGCCAGCTTACCAGACGACATTGGAAGGTCCTTTCGTGCTACGATATATTGTTTAAACATTATTAAACCCCCTTATCTTCTAGATAAGGATTTTCCCTCTTTTCGATATTATGGATAATAGTTTCGCCATCTTCCGTCATTGTCCGGAAAGTCTCAATCGTTTCCTTCAGCTGTGGAAGAGCCTGCTGCTTATACTGGCTGATTGCATCAAATGCCTCCAATGTATCTGCAAAAGCGGTCTTTAAGTCATTTACATCGATATTTGCTTCGATAGCCTGTCTCTGGATTTCTGCTCCCTGTGTCTTCAGCATCCTTGATGTTGTAGCAATCATGTCCGATGTCGTCTCGTTTAAGACTTTCACTTTTTCAAGGACTAGTTTCTGGTTACATAATGCATTCGCCACCATCACTGCAACTCTAAGCGCAGATACGGTAACGGTTTTTGCACGTTCTACAGACCGGATCAATTCAGCATTGTTCTTACGGATGACCTCCATTGCAAGGATTCCCTGCTGGTTAACAGCTAACATCTGTTCGAAATCCATGATTCTCTGCCGTAATGGGAACAGAACTTCTTCTTCAACGAACTTGATTTTTTCAGGATCCCCATTGGTAACTTTTTGGTTTTCAATTTCATTACTTAGATATGTATCAAGCTGCATACCAAGGACAATTTTCTCATTTAACTGCTTTGTCAGATCCCGCATGGCTCCCTGCTCAATTTCAAGCGTTGTGTTGTCATTTTTAAGTGTTCTGGCTCCAGTATCAAGGGATTCTATGATTTCACCAATCGTTGCGTCCGCTGTCTGGTACTTACGAAAATACTTTTTTGCTGGATTCATCAGTTTACCAAGGAACCCATTGTTATCAAAATCGACTTTACTTGGATCAAGGCTCTTCATCTGGACCGACAATTCTTCAAGTCCTTTTGCTACCTCGCCATTTTCGCTACCACTCTTGGATAGTGTACCCAACCTTGTCTGAAGCATTGTATTCTTTTCAGTTGATTTTCTTACAATATCCGTACCGAATTCCTCAATGGCTGTCGTGATTTCACGTTTATCCTTAAACGAATCTAAGTCCACTGACATGATTTCTTTTGCCTTTTCCTCTGAGGCTGTCTTGATTGCCGTGACGATTTCCTCGGTTGGTGCTGTATCTTCTATGATTTTTTCTTTAATTTCAGTTGAATCTTTAACTTCTAAATCAAACGCCATATTATATCTCCTTTTATGTTTATTTATGTTATTAGTATGGCTAATTTTATTTCCTATAAAAAAATAAAAAGTGGGGATCCCCACTTTTTTTCAACATTAACCGACCACTCTATCCTTGATTTCACCCAGGAACCTCTTTACTTCTTCCGTTTCTTCATCATGTATAACAAGATTGATTGGCTTGGATAAGTCAAGACTGAATATCCCCATAATTGATTTTGCATCAATCACATATCTCCCTCTCACAAGATCCACATCGCAGGAAAGTCTTGATACCTTATTGACAAAATCATTGATTGCAGACACTTCATTTAGTTTCACATTTACAGTTATCATTTTTATCATCCTCTTTTTTTGATAAATAATTAGATACAGGTTTATTATGTGACCTTTTTCATTCTGTAACGGTTCTTTTCACCTGTAGAAAAATGATTTCATGGAATTTCTCTGTTATCGCTATAGCAAACGGAATAAAGAAATTTTCCATATTGCATTCTGTATAAAGTCATTCCGGTTTTGCCATTTATATTCGGCTTATTTTTATGTATGTTCATGCTGACATTAAAAAAGCAGGTTTCCCTGCTTATGATCGGTGACCGACGGGAGTTGAACCCGCAAATAGCGGAACCACAATCCGCTGCTGTACCAATTGAGCCACGGCCACAGTTACGATGATGGGAATCGAACCCATATTATAGGTTTAGGAAACCTGTGTTCTATCCATTGAACTACATCGTAAAATATAATTGTTAAGTACCAGTAGCTGGAATCGAACCAGCGGCCTCCAGGATATGAATCTGGCGCTCTCACCGACTGAGCTATACTGATTGATAGAATCTTATATTATCTTTTTTGAGTAAATGAAAAAGTATGCATCTTAGTCGCTTTATTTAACACTGGACCAATCGAAGTTCGTTGGAAATCTGTAAATGAATTGTATTCCTCCGGAAAAGAGTCATGCCATCCATTCCTAAAATGATCCCTCTCTTTTTTCTCATCTAATATCAAAACGGTTGCTTCCATTAGAATTTCCCCCTTAATTTTGTTAAGCAAATGAAGGGAATCGAACCCTCAACTCTGCTATGGCAAAGCAGTGTTTTTCCGTTAAACTACATCTGCATTGGCATTCCTGTCCGGACCTGCCCCGGTTCTCGCGTAATCGCTCTCTACTTTTTACCTAGGAATAAGCGGTGACTTTGATTGCATGGTCATGACTCCATTTAATCGTATCACATAGGAACATAATTATTAGTACTGGAGTGATACTTAATCCAGAATAGTGGATACCAGAATTGAACTGGTGACCTTTGGCTTATCAGACCAACGCTCTAACCAACTGAGCTAATCCACTCTTTTATCAATCAAACGATGCTAAGGCTGTGGCTGTGGCTGTGAATGAAATCCACGAAATGCATTTGTGTCCTTATATGTATTAGATGATTTTTTCTTCTGCATGCTTTTAAGGACTTCAAAACCAACAACGTCCACATACAGATCATGTTCTTTTAAGATTTCCCGTGTCATCTCGATTGGAAATCCGTAAGTATCATATAATGAAAAACCCAACATTCCTGATAGGATATCCTTATTCTCATCATCATATAGAAACCATATGACATCATCAAACCTATTAATCAGCAGCTTATCAAAGGTGGGTCTCTGTACTTCTATCTGACAGTCATCAAACAGAAACAGAATGTGGTTGTTATTTTGCTTAACTTGTTTTAAAACTCCTTTATGTGTCATCATAGTACCATTGACCGGCATGCGGATACCTATATAAACGTCTTTTAAGATACCAAAATTATACTTCATCTGTCCATCCTCCTCTGTTTACATGATATGGGACTGGATTACCTGCCATTGACCCAGAGCAGGATTTTTAATATGTTGAATAATCCCGGTTCCATCTTTTATTCTTATTGAACCATTGGGATGCTTCAGTTTTTTGTGTACACACATCATGCATGAACCCTTTTTCTTCTTCCAATGTCTTATATCCATTGCATAATATCATCATTGTTTGTTCGAAATCACAAGGGATTCCATTAATTCGTCTTTCCATATATTTCCCCATCAATATAATTACTTGATATCTTAGTCGGAATGACAGGACTCGAACCTGCGATCTCGTGATCCCAAATCACGCGCCTTACCAACTAGGCTACATCCCGCCAATACCCGATGCTGGAATTGAACCAGCAGCTTCCGATTTGTAAGAACGGCACTCTACCACTGAGTTAATCGGGCATGTCTTTAAATCATTTCAAAAGATTGATACAGTTTTTTGAAATGAATCGGAGCGGAGGGATTCGAACCCCCACATTCTCCCGTCCGAGGGGAGACGCCTGCCAGTTAGCTACACACTCCGTTATAATACTGTGATTATATGGATTAATAAGATGTATTGGCCACAAATGTCCTCAACCGGTTCACATCTTATTGAATATCCCTAAAGAGAATCGAACTCTTTCCATAGGCTTAGAAGACCCATGCTCTATCCATTAAGCTATAGGGATATAATGCTGGATGCTGGAATTGAACCAGCGACATCTGGCATATCAGACCAGTGCTCTTACCCCTGAACTAATCCAGCATGAGTGGTCCAGACTGGAATCGAACCAGCGACACGGGGATTTTCAGTCCCCTGCTCTACCAACTGAGCTACCGAACCTAACAAATAAATTTTCGGATGAACGGCCTAGACGGGACTCGAACCCGTGGCTTCCACGTGACAGGCGGATGCTTTAACCAACTAAGCGACTAAGCCATCATGGGATGAGATGGAGTCGAACCATCACCCTCTGGTTTTTCAGACCAGCGCTACAGACCACATAAGCTATCATCCCTTAATATCTCCAGTCGGACTTGAACCAACGACCTCTGCGATGTCAACACAGTGCTCTACCAGCTGAGCTATGAAGATATTTATATCGTGGTATATAAACCACAAACTGGAAGAGTCGGACTCGAACCGACGACATCTCGCTTAACAGGCGAGCGCTCTAACCAACTGAGCTATCAACCATTACGACTTCAACGGGACTCGAACCCGTAGTCCCCGCCGTGACAGGGCGGTGCTTTATCCAATTAAGCCATGAAGCCATCGGATGTTTCTGTTTAATACAGAACGACTTGTATGGGATTCGAACCCATGATCTACCGGGCGACAGCCGGTCGGATTGACCACTCTCCTAACAAGCCAAAGCTCCTGCGGTGGGGATTGAACCCACGACATACTGGTTAACAGCCAGCCGCTCTACCATCTGAGCTACACAGGAATAGTTTCATTAAAAAAGGAGCCGCAAAGCGACTCCGACGATATCTATGCAGATAATGAGAGTTCTGTTTTGCCCCTCATTATAACAATAGAACGGGATTCCGCCTTGCTATCTTACTATTTTTATCCACGCCAAAATGTCTATCCATGTCTGCTGCTACATGCACAGGGTTAATGACCATATCAAAATTAAACATATTAGTAAGCTTTAACATAGCGGTATCTCCTTTCAATTATTTATTCTAATTTTATTATGACAGATGCAACGCAAAGAGTGCTGCTTTTTTTAACTTTTTTTATTACATATATATTATAACCGATAAAGTTTTCAATGTTAATGTTGATTATTAAAAATTTTCTGCTTTATATCATCTACTTTATATCATAAAAAAGGCAGATTCACTCTGCCTTATTTCTTATCATCTCCTCACGACGCCTAATCAAATCCTCAGACATCTCTTTCCACTTTATATTCTTTTCTGAATCCATCATATATGAAATTTTCACCTGTTTGCTATCAATCTGACGGCATAGATATTCATATTTATTGGGGATAAGATGCTCCATTATTGCATATTGCAAAAATGAATCTGCTGCATGAAAGCAATTCTTGCAACCATATAAATCATTATATAACCAAAAACCTTTGCTAAGTGCTGAACCTTCAATGAAAAATACTGTTTCTAATTTTACTTCCTCACCACACTTACAACATGTTTTAAATTTAAATGGATATCGGATTTTGGTTTTTGTTACTTTCTGATATTTTTTATGTGTTTCAGCTACCATACGATTGAAGTATTTTATTTCATAATACTTCTTCTCCTCCAAGTCTGCAATCTCTTTTCTTTCCAAATCCTGCACAGTCTTTCTCATTCCCTTGTCTCCTTTTGTCAATCTGTAGCTATATTTTGGCTGAATCCTTATCTCCATTCTCCGTTGCTATCTACATAAAAACCATCTGGTGTATTCATGTTAGCATACATCGCGCCTTCTGGCAATGGACCATTTGATCCTTGCTGCAGATAGTACCATGGACCACTGGGGCCTCCCTGCATCCAGCCAGTTACCATTGCACCTCTTGTGCCATCTGATACTGGATTTAGATAATACCAATATGAATTTGTAAATACCCAGCCAGTCTGCATGATTCCATATTCATTAAATAGAAACCATTTTCCATCAATGAGTGCCCATGATGAAGAAATAGCTTTATTGTTGTTGGACGGATTGAAATAGTACCAATTGCCATTGATCTGCTGCCAGCCTGTTACATACTTTCCATTTTCATCTTTGAATGTAATACCATTTGATGAATTTGAAAAGTTTCCATAGGATGTGTTGTCACCACTATAAACCTGTTCATTACAGTCAACCCATTGGGAACTCTTTAGATATACTGACTGGTTTGAGTCCTTTGCAATTGCCCTGACCTTAAAGGTCACTTCATATCCATCCGTTGCATAAGAGGATAAATCAATCTCTGGTTTATCAACCTTTACCGTCTTGTGGTTTACAAATTTACCATCATCGTTCTCTTTCAGGACCTGGACTTCATACTGCTTACAGTATTCAACCTTATCCCATACAGCAAGATATTCATCCTCAAAATAGATGTTTTCAGGTTCCGCAAGTGTTACTTTAGGAATGTAATTCACCTTCAGTGTGATTTTACTGCTCTTAATCGTATCACTTGCAACTTCACCATTTGATACAGATACTTTCTTTATTTTTTTTGTATCAAAACTATACCCTTCCTTGGGTACGATTGTGATGTTATAGGTAATCTTGCTTCCAGGTTTCCAGTCACCATAATCTTTTGATGGTGTGCATTCATCAATTTCGTAATAGCTGTTGTTAGATCTTACCTCGGCTTCATAAACAGTTCCCGGCTCCGTTTTTGTTTCTGCAATTGATATGGAAACATTTGTTACCTTATTTGATGCGAATGCTGTCAGACAAAAGATACAACTCAGGAATACCGTAGTTACAATTGTTTTTAATCCTTTCATAGTTTAATCTCCTTTTATTCATATTTTATGATATTAATATGACTTTTTTCTCCTTCTGATAAAGCTGTTTTAATTATAAGTGACGGAATTTGGACTTATGGTGCTTGATTTTTTTAATAATAATTGGTAAAATCAAGATGAATATTATTGCAATGGAGATTAAAATGGACGGGAACAGTACAAAAGAAGAAAATAAATTACTTATGTATATGGAACTGCGTGGGGTTAATAAGGCTGCTCTTGCTAGATTGACACACATCCCGACATCTACCTTGTCCCGTATCATCAATAACGAAGTAAAGACCGTTAAAATGACACAGATGGAAGCAATCGCAAAGGCTTTAAATACTACTATCTATACACTATTCGACCTTCCAAACCTCAATACGCCTTTATCAGCTGCCCTCCGTCCAGAAGAAGCTGGAACACAGCTTACAAAGAACTTAACTGAGGATGAATCATTGTTGTTGTATCTGTATCAGACATCATCCGTGGAAGGAAGAGCTAAAATTATAAACGTTGCCAAATATGAAAGTTGTTTTACACAACATGAAATAATCAAAAAAACAGAGAATATCAGACACGGAAACGGACTTGAGGAACATAGGCTTGAAATAGGCAATAGTGAAGAAGCTTATACACAATTGAGTCTTGAAGTATAAAAAGACCCCTTATGGGGTCTTTTTGTTCACTAGTGGGATTATCTTTTTCACAAGTCCTGTAAGCCCACATACTTTATCTTTTGTTTCAGATAGGGAATATTCCTTACGGTATGTATACTCCCAAATAATTTTTACAATTTCCATGTCCGTGTCTGTATCAATCGAAATGTAAATATATATTTTTAACAGGATATCGTCTCTTTTCTTATTTTTCTCCTGATTCAGCCTAACAACTTCCTGATCATATGATTCATGGTTTTTCATGATTTGTTCCCGATTCCATTTTACACTTTTTTCCTCGTCCGTAATAAAATCTTTTGAAAGCCTCTTCATGGCTGGCCTGCACTCCATGCTTACCATATCATTCCATTCCTTCTCAATGAATCCCCATTCCATTTTTTTATCCTTATCCATATATGTAAGCTCATCTCCTTTTTCATCTGATACTATCAGTATGGTTCCTGCACTGGCTCCATAATCTTATCCTCATCTACCTTGATGGTGGGACGGACAATCTTTATATGGAATATGGTCTTTATTACATCTTCCCTGATGGATTCAATCATTGCATCAAACATCTCATAAGCGCATATTTTATACTCTACCAGGGGATCTTTTTGTGCATAGGCCTGCAACCGGATACTTTCCCTTAATTTTTCCATATTATCGATATGGTCCATCCATTTCTGATCAATAACATTTAGCAATACCAGTTTTTCTATATTTTCCACTTCATTGAAACTTTCCAATTGGCTCTTAAATTCTTCATACTTTTTACTGACTTCCTTTTGAATTAGGTTTCTTAAATCGCGCCTCGATATTTCTTTGTCCTGTATGTCAATATGGTCGATGTTAAACAGTGTTATCAGCTTCACCATAAGATGTTTGATGGATATCTTTCCTTTTTCTTCATTCAATATTGTATCAATGATGCCATTCATCACATCTTGTTTCATTTCCTCTACGATTTCACTGATTCCATCTCCTTTCAGAAGCAGGTTCCGCTCTTCATAAATCAGTTCCCTCTGCTCATTGTTTATCTCATCATATTTTAACAGGTTTTCCCTAATACCGAAATTATTGGATTCTATTCTTTTTTGTGCCTTTTCAATTGTCTTTGTTAATGACCTATGTTCAATTGGCTCCCCGTCTTGTACACCTATCCGGTTAAAAAAAGCAATCATCCGCTCAGAGCCAAAAAGTCTCATCAAGTCATCCTCTAATGACAAATAAAATCTTGATTCTCCTGGGTCTCCCTGCCTTCCAGAACGTCCTCGAAGCTGGTTATCAATACGGCGTGATTCATGACGTTCCGTACCGATGATCTTAAGTCCCCCAAGCCTTTTTGATTCCTCATCCAGCTTAATATCTGTACCACGCCCTGCCATGTTTGTCGCGATTGTCACGGCCCCTTTCCTTCCAGCTTCAGCTATGATATCGGCTTCCTGTTCATGGTATTTTGCATTTAATACATTATGGGTAATCCCAAGTTTCTTTAGCATCCCCGAAAGCATTTCCGATGTTTCAATCGTTATGGTTCCAACTAAGACAGGTTGACCTGTCTGGTGTGTTTCCGCAATATCATCTATGACCGCTTGGAACTTTTCCTTTTTGGTTTTATATACGACATCATCATGATCCTTTCGGATGATCGGTCTGTTTGTTGGGATACACACAATTTCCATGCCATAGATATTACGGAATTCTTTCCTCTCCGTATAAGCCGTTCCAGTCATACCGGATTTTTTCAAAAACTTATTAAAAAAATTCTGAAAAGTAATCGTTGCTATTGTCCTTGTCTCTTCTTTAATATCCACATGTTCTTTTGCTTCAATTGCCTGGTGAAGGCCATCAGAATAGCGTCTCCCGGGCATAATGCGTCCTGTAAATTCATCTACAATCAGGACTTCCCCTTCATCATTTACAACATAGTCCTTGTCCCGATGCATAAGGTACTCCGCTTTTAGAGCTAATGTCATATGATGCTGGATGTCTATATTTTTCGGATCGGCCAGATTATCGATATGGAAAAATTCTTCAACTTTTCGGATTCCTTCTTCTGTAAGATAAGCAATCTTATCTTTTTCATTAATTGCAAAGTCACCTGTTTCTTCTATCTCTTCTCCTAAAAGCACATCCTTTTTCGAAAATTCAACAAACTCGCCTTGTTCTAATTTCTTTGCCAGGAAATCACATGCAACATAAAGGCTTGTGGAATTATCTGATTTCCCTGATATGATCAAGGGTGTCCTGGCTTCATCGATTAGAACGGAATCAACCTCATCGATGATACAATAATGTAGTTCACGCAGGACTTGTTGCTCCGGTGATTTAGCCATGTTATCCCTTAAATAATCAAATCCTATTTCATTATTTGTGACATAAGTGACATCACAGGCATAAGAAGCCTTTCTTTGTTCGTTATCCATGTCTTCTACTACGACACCAACACTTAATCCAAGGAAGTTGTGTACTTTTCCCATCTGTTCCGCATCACGTCTTGCCAGATAACTATTGACAGTTATGATGTTGACACCTTTTCCTTCTAGTGCAATCAGGTATGCTGGACAGGTTGATACCAAAGTTTTTCCTTCTCCGGTCCTCATTTCTGCTATCTTTCCCTCAAAAAGAGCAATCCCTCCCATCAATTGGACAGGGAAATGCTCCATCCCAAGAACCCTCCTGGACGCCTCCCTCACAACCGCAAATGCTTCAGGAAGTATTTTTTCAAGGGATTCTCCTTTTTTTATCCGGTCACGAAACAGTTGTGTCTGGCTTTTTAGTTCTTCATCAGACATAGCAGACATCCTGTTCCTTAACTTTTCTATTTTCCTAACAGTTTTTTTAATATGTTTTAAATTAGCTTTATTTGATTTTTTTAACATCTCTACATCCTTTCTTTCCTAAACCTAATATTATTATGATGGCTTTTGCCAAATTCGTAAAAAAAAAGAGGCATAGCCTCTTTTAATCCTTTTTCTTATTCAGGATTTTAACCATAGCTGTAATTCCGGCAACCGCTACAGCGATTCCGGCAACCATAATAAGATACTTTTTCTTATTGCCCTTCTTTAACACTTCTTCTGCCGCTTCGTCAACCTCATCACTGTCCTGATTATCTGCCATGTAAATATCTACATCTGCTTCACTTCCGGCCTCTTTTATGTTTTTCCAGTCCATTGCCTCTTTCCCATTCATGAGACTATCAGATTCAACTTCCTTTCGTTCATCTGATGCGGTTGCCTTTAATGGTTCAGGCATTGAAGCTTCATCAGAATGCTCTGCTTCGTCTGACTCGTCACCTTCAGAAATAATCTCTTCGTATCCAGGCATATCTTCCGTACCTGTTTCCTTTTCCGTTTCCTCCTTAATACTGGCTTCCATTTCCACTGGCATTTCCTTCGTACCAGCAGGTACTTCTGTTTCTTCCGTTGCCGCAGTTACTGGAACCGCTGATGTTTCCTCTTCCACCACAGGTACTTCTGAACCAGGTACTTCTGAACCAGCCATCTTTTCTTCCTCTGCTGCCTCTGCCTCTTTTGCTGCTTTTAAATCTTCCATATATTCATCATAAACCAGCATGGGAAGTCCACATTTTTTACAGATCTTATCTTTTGTCTCACTTTCAATCTTGTAATCGCATTTTACACAGTATAATGTCACCATAATTCGTTCTCCTTTTTTCTTCTATTTGTCTGTTTTACATTTCTATTATGGTGATTATTTCTGTCGTAAAAAACCAGTTTTATACATAAGGCAGAAACAGATGCGGATTATCAGGCAAACCAGTTCTCAACAAGTTTGCTTGCAATCGGAATATTAGCATCTTTTCCGTCTTTAACATTCACAATTGCAATAATACCAAAGATTACACAGACTGCTGTTATGATAGCTGTAATAACTCCAATTCCTGAAGTTAGGATAGGGCCAACAACAGGAACGTACGAGAAGATGTTAAATACTTTTAATAGGGTTGAAACCAGCCCCGGGGTGATACCGACCAAAATTGCTTGAGAACATTGCCGGCTGCTCCATGTATCCTTGTTCATTATGGTAATAGCTAAAAGAATCATGTTGGCAGTGGTCAATTGTAGGATAGCAAACAGGAAAGCCAACATGGCCGGTCCTGTTTGTTTCAATGACCCGCTTTTATTATTGGTTCTTCTTATCTTATTTTTGACTAACGGCTTTGATTCTTTTTTTGTGTTAGCTGTTTCTGACTCCGCCTCCGTCTCTAAATCAAAACCACATTCGGGACAGAATCTTGGGTTATTTGGTATTTCTGAATTACATTTTGGACAAAACATGATTTGGTTTATCTCCTTATTTTTATATTGGTAGGAATGGGGCAAACGTTTTAATCTGCTCCAGAGAATCCTTCCAGATGATCAGTAACAGTTCCCTTGTCCCTGGATGGATTAAGGATATGGCACCTACGATTGCCAAAGCTATAATTATGACAGAGGATATGGATCGGATGATATCCTTCATCACTTTCCAGATTCCGATGATGGCATTATCTTTTTGTACTTTTATGCCAACTGTCCTTCCCTCCTCAATCCCATATTCCTTTCTGAGTTCATCGTTCTTTTGCTCAATTTCCTTATCTTTGTTGACTCGTTCCTGCAGTACGCTGTTAAATTTCTTGTTTTGGTTTGTTTCATTCTGTGGCATGATATTATCCCTCCTATTGCCGCTCCATCATAAGTATCTTATTAAACATCTTTACTGAATCCGAAGTTAACAGAAATGGATCCGTTGTGATTTCTGCAAAGAATGTCTTTTCTGCACGTTCTGCCATAAGGGAAGCAATGGATACACGCTCATCTTCTGGAACAAACGAAAAAATGAAGTATGCATCATCATATATAGGATTTCTCAAGATCTCCTGTGTCTTAAATATTTCATTTGGCTTTGAGCCACAGACGACTATTTTAATCTTTTGGCCTGAAAAAGATGCTTCCTCAAAAGACTCAAGGTCAGCAGAACCAAAATCTTTCACTACATAGTCATATTTATTTGCGGAAATAATCTTTCCAAAATTTCTCTTATACAGTTCTATGTTTGAGTAAATAACCTTTTCTCTCTCATCCTGTGCATTACTATATAACATGACTAACCGTTCCAGATACTCTGTCCGGTTCATTTCCATATAACAAGATTTACCCATTTTCTGTAGAGCCATTGTTGCCTGTATGGCTTGTGTTGTTGTCCCTATATGTCCTATACACCCTGCTATTGCTAATGTTTTCATTCCTATTTTTGCATGGTCCTCCATGCATCCTCCTTTCTAATACAGATAAAGACTTTTTTAAATTGCTTCTTCAACTAGTATGATGGAAACAAATCGATTTCAAGAAAAAAAGCACCGACTGGTGCTTTCTCTATAACATCTCCATATAATCCAATAATTTCTGGATATATGGTATGGATATCCAAATCCCAATAAGAATCAACAGGATTCCCGTTGTTAATATTGTCATTCTATACATGAGCATTGCTTTGGCATAAGATTTTTTAGTCTGGTCATTGTTCTTTATGGCCATAAACAGCAAATAGAAAAACCCTAGAATTGGGATTCCTGACTTCATGAATATGATATACCACTCCTTGTCATGAATCGATGTTGGTATATCCTGGGGAACTTGTTTTTTTTCGGTTTTCTCCATAAATCCTCCTCTTAATATCCTGAATCAATGATTGTCTGGTGGCTCTTCGGAGGAGCTGATTTCATTCCAGGGCCATACTCACCATTAATCTGATTGATTTCATTTATTATTGTAGTATTTACCTCTTCTTCCAAAGCATCCTTTTCTTTCTGCTTTTGTGATTCCTGAAATGCTTCGGATTCCTCTATTTGTTTTCTTTCACTCATATATTCATCATAAGTTTTCAGCGTTGCTAAACGATTGACTGCCTTTTTAAGACGTTCACCGTAGGACAAGTATGTATCATATTCTTTTAGTAGGGCAAGCTTATCATTTGCATCATTGACTAACTCATCAATATCGTCTTGTAGATACTGCATATTCTCCAACAGGGAAACAGAACTGATAAAATCCTTTTCCCTTATTGCTTTTATTGAATCCAATCTTGCTTTTTCTGCATCTTTTTGCGCCTGCAATTCTGATTCCTTCTCCGCTTCCGCTTTCTGCTTTTCATAAAGGCTGATTTCTTCTGCCATTGAATCCTTGATACTTACTAACTCCTTATATTTTGCATATATCCGATCATGAAAATCCTTTCTTACAGAGGCATCTTCTATTTCGGAAAGCTGATTCGCCATAGTAATGAAATCGTCCTCTATTGCATAGGTGTCCTCTGGCCCATAAATCAATGTACTTTCATACTCTGTAATCTGCTTTTCAATCTTATCAATCTTAACTTTCTTTTCCTGTTCCTCATAATATTCCTGCATCGTTATTTCGGCTGTCTTGGAAAAATAATCCTGGTATCCCGTTTCCACTTCAGATTTATCACCTGTTGCGGGATCATAATTCTCCAATGTAACTGTTTCCGGAGGTATCCAGTCCATCGGTTCAAGTCCTGCATGTATTTCCTCCATGATCAGGTTCCATATTTTCCCGGCATAGGTAGCTCCATAAACGCCTGGCATTTCCCTAGGCTGGTCATACCCAACCCATACAGCAGTAGTATAATATTTCGTATATCCTGCATACCAGGTATCCTTATTTGAATTGGTTGTTCCTGTTTTTCCTGCTGCCGGCATATTACTAAGACCCAATCCATGTCCCGTGCCATAGGGCTCTGTCATGGTTCCTTTTAAGATATCTGTTATCATGAAGGCAGTGTCTTCTGTAAAGACCTTCTCATTATTGACCTTATTCTTTTGTAAGACACTTTCATCTTTTTCATTCCTGATATCAATGATACAGGTATTGTTTTTATAAATGCCATCATTTGCGAGTGTTTGATACCCTTTTACCACATCGACAACCCGGACACCATTGGTAAACCCTCCTATTGCCAGTGCATCAACATCATTGTCTATATAGGTCAGTTTATGAAAATGAAGCTTACCCAAATAATCAAGCCCATTATTAACTCCTATTTTCTGTAAGACCTGCCATGCCACAGTGTTAATGGAACGGTTCAGAGCCTCCCTTATGGTGATTGCACCCCTGTATCCCCCACCAGAATTTTTAGGGCCATTTTCAATTTCATGGTCTTCCATGATTTTTGATGGATAAAACAGGCCAGTTTCGAAAGCAGGAGCATAATCAATTAAGGGTTTTATTACCGATCCAGGCTGCCTTGCACTAAGATATGCCCGGTTAAACTGGTCATCTTTTCCTCTTCCTCCTACTATAGCCACAATATATCCATTTGTGTTATCAGCTATGGCTACAGATCCCTGCAGAGCATATTTTCCATTTTCCTGCGTTTCTGAAAATTTCTCTAAGGTTGAGTCCAGTTTTACCTGCGCAATCTCCTGAATCTCACTGTCCAAGGATGTATAGATGTTAAAGCCACCACTGCGAATCAAATCTGTTTTTTCTTCATATAAACGGCTATAGGATTCGATATAGGATTCATAATCTTCTTTATTTGAGAAAGTATATTGGAACTTGAAGTCATCCTCTTTCATTAGTTCCAGTGCAGCACAATGGATTGCATAGGATGATTGGTATGTTTCGAATGTTGAGTCGAATTCCTTTTCCACAATTTCCATCGCTTCACCAAGTGCAGCCGTTTTTTCTTCCTCTGTTATGAATCCATTATTGTACATGTTTCTTATAATTTGATTTCTCTTTTCCAGCGCCGCTTCTCGATGCTTGACCGGGTCATAAGCGGATGGACTGTTGCTGATTCCAGCCAAAAGACAGGACTCTGCAATACTTAGATTTTTAGCATCCTTGCCAAAATAAAATTGGCTTGCCGCCTGCACGCCATAGCATCTATTACCATAAAAGTTAGTATTACAATAAAACTCCATGATTTTTGGCTTGCTGAATTTTGCTTCAAGACGTGGAGCCATCATCATTTCAATCAGCTTCCTTTTAAACGATTGTTCCTGTGTCAGATAGGTATTTTTTATCACCTGCTGTGTTATGGTAGAACCGCCTTGTGTGATTTCTCCTTTATTTTTAACCAAGGCCAGTCCTGCTCTTGCTGTGGAAATAAAATCAACCCCACAATGTTCCTTAAATCGTTTATCTTCCTGCGAGATATAAGCATTTTGCAGATTCAGACTGATATCACCAATCTCCACATATTCAAAATGGCCAGCACTGATGATTCCGATTGCATTTCCAGACTTATCATAGATATAGGTATCCATCGGTTTATAAAAATCTGCTTCATCCATTGTTGAAAGTTTATCATATGCAATTTCCATACATTCATCCAGTTCCGGTTTTAATTTCATAAATATGATTGTTCCCAATATACAGGCAAGAATGAATCCGATAACCATTATGCCCATAAGCCCTTTGAGGATGGAAACCATGCTTCCAATCCCAACCCATAAGCAGTTCGCGATAGCCTTCCAGATTTTTTTAATATGAATCATTTATTTCAATTCCTCTCTTTTCCTTTGATACATTAATAATGTCATTTTTCATGAGCTGCACACATTTTTATTACAGTGTTTTTTTTACATAATAAGGCTGTAAATAGACTACTGGAGAATTTCACAATCCAGTCAATAGGAGGATAAGAAATGAACAATCAATTAAGCGTAGTAGCAAGAAAAGCGGGAACAACAGCAGCTGGTATCATCAAACCCTTGAATGAACTGTGGGAAAGAATATATGAATTTTCCATGCAGCTTGTGCTGGTCATTCATCATGTTTTAATCCCGGCCTATATTTTCTATTATCTTTATAATAGTAAAATTGACCTGTCAGTTTTTGTTGGGTTCCGCAGCGAAATCGGCTTATACCCGATGCTTATGAAACTCAGTAGCATATCCATATGTATTGCAAATCAGGTTCTCGATGTGACAAGCACCTTCACGGCAGGTGAGTGTCTGTTGTTAGCCCTTGCATGCTTCCTATTTTGGACAGGAAAAAAGGCGGTGTGACCCGCCTACTTAGCCAGCAGCAGCTGGCTATTTTCTTTTTTACAAGGAAACTACTCTCATTGTCATTCTTTCCTTTTCATGTCATATTGCCCATATTTATCAAAATACATCAATGAACCATTTTCATCAATCCATGTATCCGTGACCATATAACCATCAGAATCGAAATAGAAGGTTGCTCCATCCAAGTAAAGATAATCACTTTGCAAAAAGATTCCATCCTTACAACGGTAACGCCAATCCCCATCTGTCTTATTCCACCCTAATCCCAGTGGAACATCGTCATCATATTTAATTTCATATTTGGACCTGTTTTCAGTTGCCTTATTCCGGTCTATATAAGCGCCTGTGCTTTGAATCATCCCCAATTCCTGATAGTCAGCATCATATATTCCAATTTCATAATGATAATCACCTTCCTGCTGCATCAATGGACTAAAATCAAATTCGTTTCCATATGTAAAATGTTTTTCTCCTATCATGTATCCATCTTTATATAATTCCAATATATATCTGTGTTTTTCATCCGTTCCTTCCCATGTCCCAATTCCGTTTTCCTCTAAATCAACATTGTTCATCCTGGTATCTGCTAATACCGGAAAACAACACAGAAAAGAAAAAGCCATTACACAAAACAATGTTATTATTTTTTTCATATCTTATCACCCTATTATATAATGGCATTTTTTTGCGATCTCATTTCGATGTTTTTGCAAATTAAGGAATTTGCAAGAAACAAAAAGAAAGAACCATTCATAGGTTCTCTCTCTTCGTGTCAGTTATAGCAGATTACAGGCATACCAGCATAGGCATTCTCATATATCGTTTTAGCCATCTCATAAGGAAGGTTTACACATCCATGGGACCCATTTGTTTTATAAATCGTCCCGCCGAAACTTGATCTCCATGAGGCATCATGGAGACCAATTCCCCCATTGAATGGCATCCAATATTTTACCGGAGATGCATATCCAGGTCCACGCAATACAGCGTCTAATTGCTTATACGTCATGGGATAGATTCCGGGAGGAGTGGTATGCCCTTTTGAAACATTCCCTGTAACACAGCTGGACGATTTCACAAGGTTTCCATTCACATATAAGTAAACTTTCTGGTTTGTCAAATCAATTTCCACATAAGTAGTTCCATAATCATCACCATTTCTGCTTGCTCCTTCCCGGACATATACTGGTTTACGTTCTACCACCTGTCCTGACAACAAGTCGGCACAAAGCTGTGTAGTCTCATCTTCTTTTGCAATCCGATAGCCATATGGACCGGTTACGGAAACCTTTCCTCCACTGGTGGTTGAAAATTCCCGTTGCGTGTAGGCTGTATCGGTTTCTGTAGCCAAATCTGATACATAGTTAATTGCTTTTTCACGGTCAATTGTTAGGTTTCCTGTATCATCTGTTAAAATCCACTCATGGAATGTATCTGCGTCCAATATCACTACTCTTCCATCAAACTGGTAATGGATCTCACTTGCAGCAACCTGGTTCAGTCTGTCAAGCATTTCCTTCAATGATTCTGAATCGGATGTTATGTCTGCTGAAAGATAACAGCTTTCTAAGTCAACGGAGTCCCCTCCACTTTTCATCTCTTGAAGGATCATTGATGAAGCTTTTTCCTTATCCAGAGCCGTACCCTTAACATCATCAATGATTTTATATCCCACACCATTTTCATATGCAGATATGTAAGCATTCACTGGTTCCTGCATTGCGCCATCATCCATGCATTTCAGTGAACGGATTCGTTCCATCAGTTTCTGGTCATCAATCTCAACCTCTGGTTTTATGGAATATTCATGTTTGCGTATAAGGTAGATTGGCCATTTGAACAAATTCTGTTCCTTCTTGATTTCTTCTAAATCATAATGGACGGATAACCATGCTGGTTCTCCTTTTATTGATTCGATACTCCCATTTCTTCCATTAACCTGGAAAAGGTAGTCACTAACATATGTATCTTCCAGTATTTCCTCTACATTTGCAAAATATTGATTGGATACATCCATTCCATTAATAGAAGTATTCGCCATGAATTTTTCTTTATATATTCCAATCGGGATAAGATAGCTAGCTGCTATCACAAGTATTGCTGAAAGGATGATTCGTTTTTTTAACTGTTTTTTTTCTTTCATTTTTTCACCTCAAGATAATAATGCTAGTTTTGAGTGAAAATGTAAAAAATATATAAACTGTATTTTATGTAACATTTTCGTAACAATTGCTTAACATTCTCTCATACTATAAAAGAATTTCAAATGAAAGGAGAAAATTATTTTGAAAAAACTAATCAACTTATTATTTATGACAACTTTATTGACATGTTCACTCCCGTTCACCTCCTATGCAGCACAGGAAGATATCTCACAGGAATATACAATCGATGAGGAAGGATATATTGTATCAGAACAATTATCGGATGAAGAAATAAGTCAGATTGAACAGATGCCATCTGAGCAGGAAGAACGGGAAAAAGAAATCCAGGCAGAAGCGTCTGAAGCCACAAAGTCAGAAATAGTCGATGGTGCAATTAATTTTGCCCTTTCCAAGCAGGGATGTCCATACTCAAAAGCACGTAGGGATTCGGGTAATGCATTTGATTGCTCCTCACTAGTCTACTACTCATATCTGTCTGCAGGTATTGATATAAGTAATGGAGGATCAACCACTGCGGCCGAAATAGCCAGAAGGTATTCCAATAACCAGGTATCCTTAAATGAAATAGAAGCAGGAGATCTTATTTTTTACTCAAATAGTCGAAATGGAAGATATCGGAATATATCACACGTTGCAATGAGTACAGGCAACGGGATGCAGGTTGAAGCATCTTCCGGACGTGGTGCTGTAGTACATAGGAATTCCTATTATGATGGCATTGTCATGGTTTGCCGTCCCATATCATAAAAAAAGAGCCTTGTGGCTCTTATTTTTATTCCTCAAAAATGCAGATGCATATTTCAATATCTGTATCCTTGAAGACCTCGTTTATGATATCCTTCACGTCTTTCCAATCGCATCTATCCCTTTTGGATGCAATCATCGGCATTGCAATCTTAGACTCATGATTCCTGATCATTGCCAGTTTTACAAGTTCTAATGATTTTCTTAAATTGAAGAGATACTCTTCATATGTCATGCCTTTTCCTGCATGGAACCAGTATTTCTTTTTCGTGAACATATTATAAACCACGCCAGCTTCATCAGTGTGGCGATAAGGAGCCAATACCCCGTCGTCATAAAATATACTTTTAGGCGTGCCATTCACGATTTTTGACATATCTTGCTTAGCCCTTTCCACATAATTTACACATGCAGCTTTAAGTCCAGGAAAGATGCTCCTGTATGCCAGTACCACTCCAGAACCCATCGCACAGTCTTCTGAAATACAATGTGCTGATACATATTCTGGAAGCTTTTTAGTTACATCTCCATATTCTTCATAATAATTCATTTCGTCCTCCTTATGCCTCTGTTTTCATTACATTATCCAATCCCTTCACATCCCTACGGTTAAAATGTGCCATATAGTCAAATACCGCTTTGATCTGTGCTTTTGTTGCAACAGTGGATTGACTCATATCAAAATAAGGTTCCCCGCCTATTGCAGGGTTCCGTACGACAATCCAGCCTTTTTCCAGTAAGATGTCAAGCATCCGGTCATTTTTATATAAATCCATTTCCTTGATATCAAACAGTTCCGTATTTTCAGAAATTATGGTCATGGCTTTTGCGTTATGCCCTGCATATCCGCAGCTATAATAATAGCCTCTTCTGTCTATCAGTCCATATTCTGAAATATATTCCCCATTAATCTTCACATCCGGCTGTGCAATGGAATAAAGCTCTTTATTTTTTATTTCTTCAATTTCAGAATTATCTACTGATGGTTTTTTGTTTTTTTCCGTTTCTGCTTCATACAGACGCTGTCTCTCTTCTATCCCACTTTTTTTAGGATGTTTTTCCCAATATTCATAAAGTTTCTCATAGAAAATGGAATCTCCTACGTTGTTGATTGTGTCCCCTGCGACTTCGTAGACAAGGACCGGATTCATGAGATAGGCTCCATTATCCGTATATTTTTTGGGATAGAAATACTCATCTTCTAAGGAGTATTTACCAGAATACCAATTCTCTGATGCATATAGCCATAATCTCACCATTTCTTTTTCGGATTGCAGTAATGGAATTTCTTTTGGGTCTCTCCAGTCTGTAAAAGGAATCGGAGCATATTCTTCCACATTTTTGGGACAGGCATATATATCAACATAACGTTCCGGGAATTCTTCCATTTCTTCCTTGATATGATAAATGGTAAGCTTCCTTTCATTCTCTTTAATCTTGTCTGTTAATGGACGTATGTATTCCCCATCCTCTTCTAATGTGAAAACATTCAGTCCCTTTAGAATCTTCTTCCCTTCTAATATGTCAATTGCAATTGACTTTTTTTCTTCCATCCCAATCATATCCGTACCTAAACATTCAATGAGTAATTCCATACATTTTTCAAATGGTTTGCCATCTTCCCAAAACCAGTCCCTTGCAAGATGACAGATAAATTCTCCATCCACCTTAAATGCCAAAGTCTCCATTCATACACTCCTTTTTATCTTTTTATTTATTAGAAGTATGATTTGATTTTCTATTCCATAATTAATGACCTTACATTTATGCTATTTTTTTTTAAACATAATAATCTTATAAGAGGTATATGGAGAAATGATTATACACTAATACATGAAGAAGGAAGATTGTTATGAAAAGAAATAAGATCTATTTGATTGACAGTGAGAACGTAAATTTCCATTGTATTGAGGAAATACTTGAGTTAGGAGAAGTACAAAGGAAGATTTACATTTTTTATACGAAAGAAACACCTAGCACGAAATGGAATGACATGGGAGCCATTCTTAAATATGCCGCACAGCTTCAGCCAATTGAATGTTTTACTGGTCCAAATGCGCTTGATTTCCAGCTGGTATCCTTTATGGGAACATTGATAGGTAAAGCTCCTAAATCTGAATATATCATTGTCTCTAATGACAAAGGATATGATGCCTGTGTATCCTTTTGGTCAGAGCGAGGGATTCTGATCCACCGGTTGGCTAAAGAATACCAAAATCCTTCAAAACAGCAGAATTCAAATCAGCAGGATTCGGAACGGAAAAAGACACTGGCACGGAAACAGAAATGCATCCAAGCCCTAGAAAAAATGTTGCATAACGAAAAATACTATTTTGACCTGAATAAGATTTCTGATGTATTTATTACACATAATCCAGTCAAAAAAGAGATTGGCCCTGCATTGTCACAATCAATCGGTGCCAAGGACACCACCCTATTTTTACAGACTATTGGCAAAGGCCGGTTGAAATTACTGTATAAAATATAAAAAGAGGTTTAAGCCTCTTTTTTATATGAATCAATTAACTCGCAAATTTTTCTACACTTTGTTATGTCAAACATCTCTTCGGTCCGTACAGAAGATTCCATATCTATCCAGAACGTATTTTTATTGATTGACTCTATTTCCTTGAGGATTTCCAATACATTTTCTGAATGAATCCCTCCAGCATATCCGAAATAGGAATCATCTGTTTTCATCCATTCAGTTCCGACAATCCCCTTACCGCCTGAAGCATCCTGAAATCCACATATATGTGGTGGATTTTTATATAATTCGTATAAACACGGCTGTTCCGATGTAAACTGTATGATGATATCTTTATCAACTGGAAACATTAACTCTTTTGATATTTTTTTCATACCTGCAACATTCAGCTGGATTCTTTGGAAAAATTCCATATAGCTTCCCATCATATCATATACAGGTCCCCAATTTCCGTATTTAACAACATTCCTGGCAAGCTTCCCGCATATATGCAGGCTTAAATCGAGAAGACCTGTTTCAAATCGATCCAATACCATCAAGGAAGGATATCTGTTATCCGTATCCTTATTTGTATTTCTTTCAGAAACCAACATACCATATTCAACAAAAGGATAGTCTTTTTTCAGGCTGACAAGATCCTTAAAATCCGTTTTATTGTCAATCCCGGTAAAAGTGACTTTGTCCAGCATATCTACTCCTCTCTTAGCCTGCAACCTGAAGTAATAGGTGGCCTTCTTTTGTTTCTGTTAAATCATATATAACCTTATTATTTTTTACTGATATGATAGCAATACCTGGCATTTTTGAAAGATCTGTACTATGAATGCAGTATCCCTCCGGATACAGTTTATCTAACTGCCTTACCAATGATATAAGTCTTTCCGTTCGAATCATATTTTTCTCTCCTTTTCTTGTTTATGAAATAAATATGTTAACTTTTCATCATCAATAAAAGAGTCCCATTTTTAGACTAATAAAAAAAGAACCCGAAGGTTCTTATATTTCTTCTATCACCTCACCTAAATAAGGATAGGTCTTTAGAAGTTCAAACAACTTATTTCTTTCATTCACATCAAGTATCCGATTTATTTCCTTCCTGGTAATAATCTTATGCATCTTCTTCAGTTTTTTAAAGTTCTTATCAACTGCGGTCTTTACATATTTCACGGATACTTCATCAACATCTTTGAAAGCACCATAGTGCTCCGCCAACTCCAGATCTTTTGCGGAAGCAGCTTTCTTTTCATGTTTTGTAGTGTTTTCTAAATCCAAAGTAAAATCATATAATTCAACACACCAGTTTAAGAAGGTTTTTATCAGCTCTTCTTCATTGCCTGAGCGTATCGTGGAATCAATGATGGCCTTAAAAACAGCATCCGAAAAGTTATCCATATAGCTCATCCATTCTCCTTTTCATCTATAGGTTTAACAGTTTCAAGAAATCTTCCTCTGACAGGATTGGAATTCCCAGTTCTTTTGCTTTTTTATTTTTTGACGAATTCGATGTTGTATCGTTGTTAATTAGATAACTTGTCTTTTTTGAAACTGACCCGCTTGTCTTTCCACCTAATGATTCAATCTTTGCAACCAGGGCTGCACGATTTTCATGAATATGAAGATCACCGGTTATTACAAATGTTTTTCCACTTAAGGCATCATCGTCTGAATCTGCTTTCTTTTCAGGAGTTTCAACTTTGAGTTCTTTCAGTAAATTAAAATACTCGCTGTCGCCAGTTTCCTTCCTGGATTTCTGTACCTGATACCACGCATTGATAGCCGCGTTATTAATCTCACCGACACCTTCTATATCTGTAAAATCTCCTGTTTCAAGCTTCTTGTTGAATTCATCAATATCCCCGCCTAACATTTTAGAAACCTTTTTTCCGACATCGCGTCCTACACCATCAATTCCGAATGAGGCAATCAGTTTTTCCAGTTTTACCTTCCGGCTTTTTTCAATTGCGTTAATCAGTTTTTCGTACGATTTTTCACCAAAGCCTTCTAATGCTACAATCTCGTCCTTATGTTCACAAAGATGGTATATGTCACGGTATTCCTTAATCAGACCAAGGCCGACCAATTTTTCTATTGTGGCTTCGCTTAATCCAGAGATATCCATCTGGTCACGTTTTACAAAATGAGCAAATTTCTTGATATGCTTGATCTGACAGTCGGGGTTAGTGCAGTACAAAACCTGGACCAGCTGTCCATCATTCGTGCTTTCCTTAATTGTGGTCGGATTCCCACATACCGGACACGTTTCAGGGACTACTTCTGTCCCGCTTTGAGTAAGATTTTCAGCAATCTGAGGAATGATCATGTTGGCCTTGTATACCGTAATAGTATCTCCTTTTCCAAGTTTTAACGCCTTCATGATGCTGACATTATGGATACTTGCACGGCTTACTGTTGTACCTTCAATTTCAACAGGGTCGAACACTGCTACTGGATTAATCAGGCCTGTCCTTGAGGCACTCCATTCCACATATTGCAGTTTTGTCTCCTGGATATCATCTTTCCATTTAAAAGCAATGGAGTGTTTCGGATATTTCCCTGTTACCCCAAGAGATTTGCCATAAGCGATATCATTATAGGATAATACAAGTCCATCCGATGGGAAATCATTATCTGCAATCTGCTTTTCCATCTTTTCAATGGTTTCGACCAATGTCTCCTTATCGACTATATAGAACTCAACGACATCAAATCCCTGTTCTTTCAGCCAGCTGAAACGTGTAGCATAGGTATCCATTAATTTCGTCACTTTTGCCTCCGGGACATTGTTTTCCAGATATGGTTCATTTTCCGCATAGACTAATTCAAATGCCTTGAATTCAACATGCCTTCTTGCTGCCTCTTTTGAATCAAGCTGCCTGACAGAGCCGCTTGCCAGGTTCCTCGGGTTCTTATATCGTTTGGTTACTGGAAGGTTCTGGTTGATCTGGTTAAATCTTGTATAGCTAATATATGCCTCTCCACGTATAACAAGATGTCCTTTGAATGGGACTTCTTTCTTCACGCCCTTAATATGTTTGGCATTATGCGTAATATCTTCACCAATCTCACCATTCCCTCTTGTCACAGCTCTTGTAAGGGTCCCATTATCATAAGTTAACTGAAGGGTCAGTCCATCTAACTTCCAGCTCAGTATTCCAAGTTCATTCTTCAGCCATGTTTTCAAATCTTCCTGGCTTTTGGTCTTGTCCAATGAGAGCGCCTTGTATTCGTGGACAATCTTTTCTAATGAGCTTTCCACCTCGTAACCAACCCGCCTGGTAGGACTGTCTTCTGGCTCATATGAGAATCTTGCCTCAAGATCCAGTAATTCGTCATACAACTTATCATATACGTAATTTGACATGATTTCATCAAATCCACTATAGTAAGCTTTACTTGCCTCATTTAATGACTTTACCAGGCTGTCGATTTTCTCCTGTGCATGTTTCTGTACAATTTCTTTAAAGGTCAATTCATTTTTAATCAGGAACCTTTTAGCTTCATCTTCTGTAAGACCAAGATACTCTGACAGGGAGACTTCATGTTCTTCTTCGGAGTTCCATTTCTCCATGTAGATATCAATATCACCGGAAACCGCAATTCCTTTTAAACAATCCTTTAGTAATGACATATTTTTCTCCTTTTCTGTTTTGATGTTAATAGTATGTTGTTAAAAAAGCATGGAATAAAATCAGATAAAGGTACAAAAAAACCCGGGAAACCCGGGGTTTAGTTAATTCTTATAGGTTGATTCGGCTAAATCGTATACGGCCTTTGCCCTTTTTCTCTTCAGCACATGATTATTACCTTCCTGTGCCATCTTAAAGAGCATCATATCCACAAACAGTTTTGTCTGAGGATGCATTGCTATCGGACGTGCGGTTTTATCCTTCCACCACGTATAATATTCATCCATATAATTGAATCCATTGCCTTTATATGCCTGCCCGGCAGCTATGTAGTCGCATACCATTTCAAGAGCATCCACAAAAGGCATTTTCAAGGGTGTCCCACCCTTATCAAAATTATCCTGCCAGTATTCATAATGATGCCGGTTCCTTCCTTTATGATGGAGCCAAGCATTTGAATATCCGTTTTCCTTCTTGCATGCATTAATCGGAGATGAATCACCCTGATAATATCTTGCACTTTCTAAGAATTCAGAAGGTGAAAATTTCGACAGATCATGGGTAATTCCCCTCCAATAGATCCCAGCAATACAACAGTTTAAAAAGACATGCTTTTTATGCTTACATATTTTCATGAAATGTTTTCTTGCATTATCAAACATCATATCCTACTCCCTGTAAAACATATTCTACATATATGAAATTGGATTTACCAATTAATTTTCATTTTTACGTTTTTCTGCATTTTCCTTACGCTTTGCATGCATCTTGGCCATGCGTTCATCAATTTTCTGACGTTCTTCTTCGGTGTACTCTTTCTTTGCCCTCTCAACAGGTCTGAAAATATGAAGATAACTAGTCGGCATATGTGCGAAGATGGAACCATCTTCATTCTTATGTAGTATCTTTACTTCATCTGGATATTTGAGTGAGAGTTCCTTTACTTTGTTTGCGAGTTTCTTCTGCGTTATGGTTCCTGCCATGAGCCTGCTATGCTTGATGAATTCAAAACAGTTCTCATTACAATCCATCATGGAATTCGCCCGGTCTTCTTCCATCTTCTTTATTTCTTCTAGGGTTTTAGCCTTCTCTTTTTTTGACAGATGCCCAATTTTTACATCTACATATGTTTGAATTTCCCCTTTGGTTTTCTTATATTCTTTCTCTCCTGGTTTTGGAATTTCAGTTGCATCATCAAGATAACCTCTTGCTCTTGACTCAATGATCATTCGTGCCTGGCCCATTGCAGAACCGATATCTTTAATTCCTTCAATCTCCTGGGAATAGCCAAAGTCTGGAATCTGAATTTTTGTCTTTTCTTCCTGAATCAATAAATAGATTGGATAAGCTGTTTTTTTCTCCATTTTTACATCCTCCTTATCATTTCACGTATTGCATCAGAGAATGCTCTTTCATTGATTTCTCCACCAATAAAAATGGTAATTCCTGTTTTGTCCTGCAGATCATATATGTCACTGTCTGTTAAATAATCGATAATTATATTTTCATTCATATTCTTTATCTCCTTTTTTTCAAAATAACTACATTTTTATAATGTGATTTTTTCATCGGAAATAAAAAAGAGAGGTCACCCTCTCCTGACTTATCAAATTAGAATTTTCAGGTTTATAAAGTACCTAAAACTAAAAAAGCACCTATGTATCCTAAGACGCAAAGGACGTTTGTGTTCACCGCATCTGCCTTACTCCCAGATTTAAAGCATCCTATAGAAAACTTTTTTCGTGAGAATGGATAAAACAAGGGAATTCCACCAATTGTCATCATGTCCTGAAGCAGATGAAGCAAATCCCCGGTTAGAATCCCAAACAGGAAATACTGGTTATAGATGTTATATCTGATTTTAAAGAACCAATAGACTCCGGATATGATGCCAAGAAATATTGGCGAATGGAACAAACCTCTATGCCCAAAACCTTTGTTCAATACTTTGGAAAGGATTGGTACACATCTGCCAAGCCTTGAGGTTGGCGAATCTATATCCGGAAGAATGGCTCCTATAATGGTTCCTGCCGCATACATGCAACAGGAAAACATATCCGCTTTTAAGAATAAAGCTCCTGAAATCCCTACTGCCACTCCGAGCTTCATATGTTGCTTTCCGTTCATAAGGCCTCCTTTTTAAAGCTCTGTTATGTAAAAATCACTCATTCTATAAGTATGGAGGAATCATGATGGAAAATTTGATTTTAATAGGTGGAATTCCTGGAACAGGAAAAACCACCCTCGCTTATGAACTTGCAATAAAGAATAAGATTGACAAAGTAATCAGTATCGACACAATCAAGGCAGCCGTTCAGTGTTTCATTCCCAAAGAAGAGGACCCTTATTTGTACACGACTACACATGAAGCTTATCAGATTGAAAAGATGTCCGTCATTGATGGATATAAAAGACATTGTTTATCCATCTGGAAATATTTAATTCCAGTCATAGGCCGGATACAGGACGAAAAAACCATCATCATCGAAGGAGCACAGATAAACATGGGAATGCTTATTCCACTTCACAATATCGGGATTACTGATGTTGTTTATGTGAATCTCTATATCGATGATGAGCAGAAGCTTGTAGAACGCTATCACATGAAGGAAAAAATACGTTCCTATAATTGGATTGACAATTTATCAAACATAATGGAAATTCAGAGGACACTTTTAAAGGAGTGTGACCAGTACAATATCAATACTGCTTCATTAGACAGTAAAACCTTGGCAGACCAGATTTCCAAACTTATTTAAGGAGGCACTATGAAACTATACTTTATGAATCAAGGAACCTGTACACGTGTGAAACTTTTCGGGGAAGATGTAATAAAATTATTCACTATAAATGGAAATTCCGTTTCCGCTTCTATTAATGAGGCTGATTATATCTTTGTTAATACATGCAGCTTCCTACAGTCAAAAGAGGACTATTTTATTCGTTTGATATCGGAATTATATGGGAAGAAAAGAAAGGATCAGGTATTGGCTGTTATTGGTTGCCTTGGTGCGACCAACAAGGAGGCCATACTGCATATTTCGGATGATATCCTGATATTTAAACGTGACATGAATGAAATTGCAGAATACTTCCACTTCAACCGGTTCCCGGAAGCAAAAGCAACATATGTAGCGGATAAAAAAAGCTTTTCAGACAGATGTATCAGTTTTATCAACGATACATTCCTACATAGTAAACACATCGATTACCGACTAAAGAAAGAAAGTGTCTGTTATATACAGATTTCAACCGGTTGCCTTGGAAAATGTTCTTACTGCAGCGAACGGTTTGTGACAAAACTGAAAAGCCGGCCAGTTCAAGAGATTCTTGAGGCTGTACAGGATGGGATTGACCGTGGATATTCGCTTTTCGGTTTATCTGCAGATGATACTTCCGCTTATGGAAAGGATATCTCTACAGATATAGCTGCCCTTCTTCTGGAACTCTCAAACATGAAAGAAGACATATATTTTACCATTCCTGAATTCAATCCGCAGGGGCTAACAGATGAAGTGATTGATATTCTGAAGGATCCTAAATTTCTTTATATTACGATTCCAATACAATCTGGCAGCCAACATGTGTTAAATCTTATGAAACGCCCTTATGATATCAGCCATGTCAAGAAGCAGGTTGCTAAATTGCGTGAAGCCAACCCGACCATTATGGTCAATACCCATATTATTGTCGGCTTTCCAGCTGAAAGACCATCCGATTTTATGATGACCATAAAGCTTATTGAAACCGGGATGTTTGACCGGGTTAAGGTTTTTAAATACAGTGAACGTCCTGGCACAGAGGCTGCCCAGCTATATGGAAAAATCCGTGAGGATGAAAAGGAAAAGAGAAGAAAAATACTTTTATCAGCAGTAAGAAAAATGAACATAAGAAAACATTCCCTTACTAACCTTTTATTAAACCTGGATCAGATTCGTTAAGGAGGCTATATGTTACAGGAACTTGATTATTTATTGGATTCGAATGATGATATCTGGATTGTGACCCACTTTCGAGAAGACGGCCCCTATGGATATGTCATCTATAAACGGATGGAAGGCGGTGATCGTCATAACTACCTAACTGGATATGATTATGTGAAGCAGCCAGAACAAAACATGTCTTTGCTTCCCTACCCCCAAAGGGTATTTCATCCGAAAGATTGCTTCACTGAACATTACCGAGATTTAAATGGTCTTTGGAAGACTTTTGCAGATCAGATGATTATTTCCGGAATCAACTCAGACCGAATTGGGATATTTGGGTCATATCTGGTTGGTTTTGATGTGAAAAAGGATATTGATTTTGTCTTATATGGAGATACAAGCTTGAAGATCTACCATGAACATAATGACAGGATTAAAACTGGATGTGGGTGCCGATATATTTCGAAAGAGCATGTTGACTACCAGGTAGAAAAATATGGCAGCCTTTACCATAAGCAGTGTGATTTGAGAAAAATCATTGAACGTAACTGGAGCGGAATCCAAAACGGGAACGGAATCGGAATCCTTTCCACACCAAGGTTTATTCCAGACTCAAGAATAATCATTCCCAATCAAACGAGCATCGATGAAACAATTGAATGCACAGTAATCACAGGCCTTACAAGCAGTTGTGTCCCAAGATATTGCGACGTTCTGTACAAAGGAGAAAGATATCGTTTGATTACTACATTTTGGATGTTTCAAAGCTTTGCAAAAGAAGGAGATCATCTCCGTGTAAGGTGTAATGTAAATGAAAAAGATAAAATACTGTTGCTCTCATCCAAAGAGCATTGGCTCCAATATATGGACTGATTGATACTCCAACTTCCGTGGTTGGAGTATCTTTATATAAGGGTATCTGAGTTTCGTTAATCCTTAATCAGTTGTATTGTGTCTACAAGAACCTTCCCAATCGTATCAGAAAAAATCAAACAGGCTCTACTATCAGCCGTGGTTTCTCCTTTGTTGATGATTACGATTGGACCATTATAGTTTGCAATTAATGACCTGGTCGGATTTACCAATAATGTTGTTCCACCTACAATAATCAGATCCGCTTCTTTAATTGCTTTTTTTGCTTTTATTAAAGGTGTAATCGGAATCATTTCATCATACAATATGACATTTGGACGTACAGTTCCAATATGACATCTAGGACATTTAGGAACTCCCTTTTTTGCACTTTTAAGTAAATCATGCATGGAATCCTGTCCATATTCTCTGCGGCATATCATGCAATGATTCTTAATTGCGGTTCCATGCAGGTTGATCACATTGACACTCCCAGCCTTTTCATGCAGTCCATCAATGTTTTGCGTGATAATAGTAAGATTCTTTTTCTTTTCTAGCTCATGTAAAGCATCATGTGTCACATTTGGTTTTACGTCAAAGGCGGGACATAAACTCTTATAAAAATCAAAAAAGTCGGCACAATGTGTATAGAAAAAACCTTTTGAAAGCATGTCTCTTGGTTTATACTTATAATTATTTTCCTTAACATATAAACCAGCCTCTCCTCGAAAATCTGGAATCCCGCTTTCTGTAGAAACGCCAGCTCCCCCAACAAATACAATATTGTTTGCCTTTGATATCATTGTGCTAAATTCACTTATTTTTTTCTTATATTCGTCATCAGCACTATTTTTTCCTAGTAAATCACTGTTGGTGGTATTTACAGCATCTTTTCCAAGGGTGCTTGTATCTCCATTATTTTTTTTAAAATTAGTCATAACAGTTACCTCCAGTGACATTATGCAAGATACTATTTATAACTAATAAAAAAACAGGCTTAGCCTGTTTTCATAGTCCTACTTTTCTGTTGATTTTATAGTTTTAAAGCAGCCAAAAGAGGTTCAATCTCGTGCTTCAGATTCGGATAAAATTTATACAAAGTTTCCCTTGCATTAAGTGGTTTGTCCGGTTTCGTAAATCTTGCGCATTCCCAATCAATGATCATCTGGATATAATCTTCTTTTGTTTTAGCCTTTATTTCATGGTGCCGGCTATGTTTCCTGTGGAGATTATGTACTGTCTTTGAATCCAGGAAGATTTTCAAGAAAATTTTATCCAGATCGTGCAGATAACCACGTATCGTATTATGTCCCAGAAGATTTTTTTCAACTTTTAAAAACGCCTTTTTATGCTGCCATGTATAATTGATGGCCTTAATCCTACTTTTAATGCAATTTAACATATCTACCTCCATTATAGTATTGTTAGATATCTCTGATGAAAAAGGAAATAACCATTAAATTTATTGCATGGAACAATTATTTCCAAGTCTATTTCTGCCTGTTTTACAGTTCATCATATAATGTCAGTTCACCGCTTTTATTTATGGAATAAACAAGATTACTTAATGTGCTGTAATTATGCTCCTCCTGTATTTCCTTCATGCTTTTTTTGATTAACTCGACAATATCGTCTGTACAGGTAGGATCTACCACAAAGACAAGACTGAAATCACAGGATCCTGCATATATGATGAATTCCTTTCCAAGATTAGCGTCTGCTATTTCTTTTAGAAGTCCTTCATAGATGAGGGAGGTACTGCCATATATAGCGGATTCATTCGTGACTGCATAGATAGCTTCAATCCCTTGATCTTCTTCATCGACAAAATCAGGGATGTCATCCATCGACTCGATGACAGCTTTCAGTATATTGGGTGTATTCTTTTTTGCTTCCTCAAAAAGTTCTGGCTCTGTCATTCCTAATTGTTCCATGTCTTTTTCTGTAATGGTGGAATCTCCTCTCATGACATAAGAGCCAAGATATACATATGCATATATCAGGGCCATGTCATAAATCATACGATGAGGCACATTACCAAGCTTTGATAATTGCTCCTGAGGTATCAGCTTATAACATATCTTGCTTTTCATATTTTCCTCATCACAGAAAAACTCCATAGAGTTTTCTAAATCCTTAAAAATCCCAAGCAGCATTGCGAAAAACATATCTTCCATTCCGCTTCCGTCTCCGCTTCCACCGCCTTTTCCTGGTCTCCCTCGGTTAAAATTCACAACAGGGGCTACTGTTTTCTGTTCTTTTACCATATCCTCTCTCCTTTTCCTAATATTTCACACTTAATATGTTATGATTTTCCTGAATATAAAAAAGATCCTTTCTCAAGGATCTTGTATTATACGGGTTAGCTATTGTCTGAATCGGATCCGTCTGCCGCCTTCATGTCATCATCAACCTGCCCACCCACGAAGTCATCACCGAAATCATCGAAATCATCTTCTAAGATATCCTCCTCATCCTTTTTCTTATTCTGGATGAGGCGGTAGCATAATGCTCCGCAAACAGCACCAACAGCAAGTAACAGTAATCCTTTTTTCTTTGATTTTACCATTTTATAAATCCTCCTCATATTTTGAACGTTTTAAAACCACTTTGAGAAACATACCGTCTTACAATTTGTCTCTATCTGATTTTGTACATTTATATTATGTTAGTTTTAACTGCTAATAATAGGTCAATTCTCTTCCACGATTGAATCTTCCCTGTGTAATCCCTTAATTTCCTTAATCTTCCCAGCTGATAAGACAACATCGATGGAATCTCCAACCTTTAATTCCTGCCAAGTGTTGAGATCCACTTTGTATTTTTTTTCCTTATCTTTTTTATTGATGGATGTGAATGTATATTTTTCAGTACGTCTTCCTTCTCTTTCATCTTCTGGGAGATGCAATTCCTTCCAGTATGGATTTTCGGTTGTTCCAGATGTCTTTTCATAGCGGTCGTGAACCCATTTATCAATTTCATAATAGTACTTCGTCATGTAGACTGGTTCCTGTCTGTAGACCGGTTCCTGCCTTGTTTTAGTTACATATCTAGTGGAATAAACATCCCTTGTACTCGTTATTTCCTCATAATATCCATTTCCTAAATCCCTATGACCAGACACATACGTTTCCTGTCCTGATACATAGCGTTCAGGAACTTCTTCCTTGATTGTCTCATAATGGTCCAGAACCCTGTCATAATGATGAATTTCACGATTTGTATAATGCAGACGCGCATTTGCTGGAAGGCTCCAGTCATCCTCATCCACAGTCCTATATGCCTCAACAGCAATACTTCTTTCCCAATCCTTACCAATGATATGCAATGTATCATTTCGTGGCATGAACAGGAACAGGGACATTCCAATCACAAGCAGAAGCGCTCCAATGGCCAGGAGCCCATTCTTTAATGATTCTGCCGTGAACGGCAGATGAGAAAGAAAACTTTGCCACATGCTCGAGTAGGATCTATTTCTCCTATTTTCCTCATCCGAACTTTTATTCTCTTCATTTAAATCAGGAGTATAATCATCCTGGTATCCATCTTCTGGTTCTTTATGTAAGTCTCCTGCCTTTTCTGCCCATTGACTCCCGTAATTGGAACTATAAGAATCATCGTCTCCATGATCATGTTCTGAAACAGAAACGGAGTTTTGCTTCTCCCTCTGGATCATGAAATAATTCCTTTCGCTGGCATCTTTTGTTGCTCCACATGATACACATTCATTTTCCTCATCAAAATTCAAGCGTCCGCAGAAACTGCATTCCCATTTTGGCTTTCGGCTTATCGTTTTGGCAGCATCTTCACTGACATAGTTATGCGGATCTTTCATTTCAAAATGAGTATTCTTATCCTGAGGATGTCCACATTGAGGGCATTCCTTGTATCTCGCCTTGATATCTTTCTTACCACAATGGCTGCAGTTCCAGCTCCCTTCAATAATTCTTCCCATGTAATAACTTCCTTTCCTCTCTATTTTTCTATTAGCACCTATAATATGGTAAATTTTTTTATATGGATAAAATAAAAAGAAGCCTTAGGCTTCTTTTTCCAGAATATAATCCCTCTCTTTTGTAATGATGTCCTGCAGCTCCTTTGAATTTATGATTAGCTCTTCTTTTATTATTTCTTCCATATATCTCGTTTCTTCTTCAGTCATGTTCTCAAGTCCTAGGGCTTCCAGTAATTCTTCCTGACTGAACGGGACTGTTTCCTCCTCTTCAATACTTGAAATGACCTCAAGCAGATCTTCAATCTCTTTTTCTGACGTCATTCTTTGCTCATCATAAAACATTCCGCAAAATATCATTTCCCTGTATATGGCTTCTGCACATTCATTCATTCCATATTTATCAATTGACCCCTGTCCAACCTCCATTGCAAGAACCTCACTCCAGTCCATGAATTCCAAACCATATGATTGGATATATTCATTTGAATAGGTATCTTCATCGACTGTGATATCTGGATCGAAACTGAAGATCTCTTTTGTTTTCAAATCCTGTTTTTTAATTCCGGACGCGCTGATGTAGCAATTATCCATATATTCAAGGTCTGTCTGATAAACGCATATTATGATCCAATCGGATTCCCCATCTGGAATAAGTGATAACATTTCTTCAAAGGATTCCATGATGTCAGATTCGTATTCCTGAATCATTTCATCTTTTTCCTGATCTTCCAATTCCTGCGCTTCCATATCAAAACATGCAATTTTATGTGCAATGGATTTCCTGTCCGCTTGTTCAAATAATTCTTGTACCGTCATATATTTGTCCTCCATGATCTAGTGGTTAACTTTTATATAATTAATATGTATTATTTATGTGGAATCAAAAATAAAAAATACCGGTTACCCGGTATTTCTATGTAAGATTGCGGTTAGATGTTAGGAAATGCTTTTCTTTCATAAGCTTCTTCAGAATTTTAATCTCCTGTTCTGTTAGCAAAGTTCGCTTATTATCTCCTTGCACCTGCGCAATTTCATAAGTCATTTCCCCTATGCTGTTTAATCTCTTTCGCAGTTCAATGGTAAGATATGATTCTGATAGGTTGTCTTTCTGTCTACCGAAGACAATCAGACAATCCCCACTGGATACACGGTCCACATAAGTACCAACACAATGACCAAGCCTTTGTCCTTCTTCAACTAAATCCTTTGGTTTCTCTGGTAACAGAATACTGACATCATCGCATTTGAACAATGTCAAATCATCCTCTATTCCCATCTCCTTCTTAAAGGATTCATATTGCAGTTTGAATTTCCTTTCATCCATTTCCTTTCTAAGCTCATTATATTTTAAACTGATGATATCATGTTCTGTCAAAAGTGCTTTTGGATATTTATCCGGGATTTTGGAAGCACTCTCATAATAAATAGTTGACATCTCAATAAAATCACAATACTCACCAATCTTGATTATCTCCATGCCTTGAGCATACAAATCAAAACATAGATACTCAATCAACCGCTTCATGTCAAATGATTTTGAATTTAACAGTTTTACAAACTTTTCGTTGGATATGCTATATTTTTCCGGTGTGTACCAGTAGTTGCGTCCCATCCCAACTCCATCTACGCCTACCATAGAGGACTTCGTATAAGATTCTACGAAATGTCTTGTGATATCATATCCTTTTATATCCATAAATGTTTTTGCTGCACACAGAAATCCCTCTCCATATTTATTGCTGCCTGATAAAAGTGGAGTCTTTGTTGCGAGTAGTTTCCACAACTTAGGATTATCTTTTAGGAGCATTGTTATGTAAGATGATTTTCTGAATAGTGCATGTGACATCAACCCATCATGTAGAGGACCTCTTTCCCTGGTTATCATATTATATATATCTGAAGCATCCTCTTTCATTATCTTACTAAAGACAATGTTATTCACATCAATGCCTGTTGCTGGAAATCCATTGAAAAATGCTAAAAACAAGCTCTCTGTCATATCTTCGATTTTTTGGATGACACTACCTTCCATTACAACATATTTGTCCTGCGATGGCATAAGGATGAGTTTTCTCGTTATCCCACCTTCTGTCCTTTCAATAACCGTATCAAGTGCACTTGAAAGAGTTACATCAAATTCAACATTCCTTTTCCGCGACTTTTTAGGCCCGCTTTTCCTTACTTCCTCATCATCAGCTGTTTTATAGGCTCCAATATAGAATTTAATTTTTTCCGATTCTGTCAGTTCCATTTTCTCTTCAAATGTCATAATCAAGCGGCTCCTTTCGTCATTACAGCATTTTCTGCTGTCAATTTTAAATGTTTATTTTTAACCCATCTTTCGATGAACGAAATTTCGTCTTCTGTCAAATCCCTTCGCCTGTTTTTTCCTTCAATCTGAGGGACCTGTCTATCTGGCAATATCTCTATTGTTAAATATGGTTCGTCCGGTTCATCCATTGTCCGCATAAATACAACAATGCAATCTCCATTATTAACCTTTTCAACATATGATGCCACGCAATGGCATAATTTAATACCTTCTTCAACTAACTCAGAAGATTGTTTTGGCATGATAATCCTGAATTTATCAATTGAATTATAGTATTCGAAATTTTCACACTCATCCATAATTTCCATAAACTTAGGCGAATCCTTAAGATATCTTGACTTGTCATTTATCTTCATTGACAAGATCTGGTGTTCTGTCTCGAAATTCTTCGGATATTTCTCTGATATTTTTCCAAAATATTGAATCTGCTGTTCTAAATAATCTTTATAGGTTCGAATATTAACTTCTTTCTTTCCTTGTTTGTAGAAATCAAAAAGCAGGTAATCAATGAAACGTCTTGCATTCAGATTATATTTTTTAACACTGAACTCCGAATCGCAATTGTTAATATATACCGATGATTCGGCATATTGATCAAGGAAATATTTTGTTGTATCTGCATCCGTATCCTCCATGAACATGTTGATCCAACTCAATAAACAGCCATCAAACTGTTTCTCTCTATATCTATACCCATACCCATCAGTAAATGGAAATTTTTGCAGGGCATAGCTAAGGATGTTTGGATTCTTTGCATATACTTTTTGCATTCTGCAAAGTACGTCCCCTATGGAATAACTATGTTCAAATAAGGAAATCTGTATAAGCCCGCGCTTCATGACATATTTACAGGTCGGGTCTTTCCTTTGCAATGTATTTAACCAAGTTTCCAATTCATTCTTCTTGAGACCTTTTTTTATATAATTTACACGGCCGGCAGGGATTACTTCATCCTCCTGTTTTTTGTCACTGAAGAATGAATAAAGCTGTTTAAGCTCAGTTACATCCCTTTTTGTGCCTTTCAGTTCGTCATAAATATATAAGATATCCTGACTCAAAATCGAAACAAGCGTCTTATTGGTACGAATTGTCTTGCGGTTTAAGGCAAAATCACAACCACTACAAAACATGAATTCGTAATCATTCTCACGTTTCCGGCTCCGTTTTATAGACGTTTCTGTCAATATTTCACCTTCAACAACTTCATGGTTGAGTTCATTGACTAAGGATTTCACATCTATGTTTTTTATTTCTTTTTTCATGTTGTTCTCCTTTTCTCTTTTTTTCTAATTACGAATTTATAATGGCGATATTTTGAATCTGATAAAAATAAAAAAAAGGCGACTCATGGTCACCTTCTATTGATGTCATTTTAGATATTGCCCTTCCAGCATCCTTCCCGTCGTAATGTATTGCGCCTGATATACAAGAGGATCTATATCCGCATAAAAAGGGTTATTGCTTGTAACATATGGTGTTGGATCAATATATCTCCACTTACCATCAATCCAACACCTTAACCAGGCATGTGATTCATCGGTAGGTATGAATTTACCAGAAACACATTCTGTATAAATTCCTTCTTTGTTTAATAAATAACTTCCAATCGTAGAGTAATTCCAGCAACATCCTTTCATGTCAATCAGCGAACGCTCAAGTGTCTCATACTGGTATGAGATATCATATTCCATGTTACGCAGTTTAAGTAAGACATCCAGAATTTTTTCCTGTGCTGTATCTCCCTCTACTGGCCCAAATGTATTATCGATTAAAGCAGCAACCCTTTCCCTGTCATATGCTTTGGAATATGAGATTGAATATTTTGACTCACCATTTTCGTAAATTGTATCAATCTCACACGGACATATCTGTTTGTACAGTTGATATTGTCCATAATAATATTCCAAAAACTGGTACGCCTCTTCATAACTATCAAATATGAGAGTTTCCCCTGATTCGAGCTTCATGCTCAAATCTTTATTAATACCCACATTCCTTTCCGTACCAGGATTAATGAGGACCCCATCAATGTATGTCTGTTTATTTTCATCCCTTCCATTAAACAACATACCTTGTCCATCTGTTTTATATAAGTTCCCCTCTTCATCATAAAATGTTCCTATAATGATCTGACCATTTTGATCCATGCAATATATGAGTCCATTTTTTTCTGCAAACGAATAGTTTGTAGCAGCCATGGTCTGCATGGAACAAATTAAGGAGAATGATACTCCATATGTAATGATTCTTTTAAATAAATTTTTCATTGTTACCCCTTTCAATCCTTACTTGTTCCCTGTAAGTATGAAAGGTGATGGCGTGATTCCATGAAAAAAAGGCAGTGTAACTGCCTTAATAACCTTCGTACATATCCCTTCGCGGGACCTTGATATATCTTCTGGCTATTTTTCTGTCCATATAAGCCTTTCTTTTTTTCTCCATCCATTGACTCTTATCTTTTTTCTGTCTCATAGCAGATATAGCATGAAGAACATATAAAAAGATTCCGCTTATGATGGAATATTGTATGATACGTTTTAACAAATCTTCTTTTTTCAAATAAAACACCTCATTAATAGGTTTAGTTGTCCGGCCCAATGTATTCAGCACCGCCAAATGCCAGGATTAAATATCCAATCGGAGCAAACAACCATAGTGCCACAATCCCAAATACGGTTTCATAGCCAAACGATTTGGCTAGTTTCACTGACAATATCGCACTTACAACAATATTGACACATGGGATGAAACCAAATAGAAAGTAAATTCCGTTTCCCCAGGCAAGCTCATAAAGCTTGTAGGAATTATAGAATGGGATAATGGCAGCCCATCCAGGAACACCTGCCTTTGTGAAAATTTTCCATGAAGCAATGATTGATACCGCACATATTGCCAATAGTATAACTGTATATCCAATCCAGAAACTTGGATCGGGATAATACTGATAAGAATAACTGTAGCTCATTTTAATCTCCTCTTCCTTTTTTATTTATCAATAATATGTAAGAAGTTCCGAAAAGAAATGATTATTTTATCCAATCTTTTATTCTTCTAAACAAAATCCATAATGGCAAAATCCAGTAACATCGGATAAGTAATCAGAAATCGCATCATCATCATCTTCAATATTAGCTGGTATTGCAATTTCTGATGGCAATTCTATAGTATCATCATTGTCATCGTCAACATCCCATATTATATTCGTAGCTTTCATTTTATCGTTTCTCCTTTCTCATTTCATGTTACATCTGGTAAGCAAAAGTAGACTTGCTATTCTCCTTCTTTTTCCTTATTGCCGCAGTTGGAACATTGCCATTCCCAGCCTGCAAATAGTCCATCTGAATCATCATGGTCCATTAAAGTCATATTGTTCCCACAAATTGGGCAAATCTTATTAAGCATCTCGTTTCCTCTTTTCTTATTTTTTATAACCCTAGTATGTAAATAATTCATGTAGTAAAAAAGAAATTCTCTTTTGTCAATCATCTTCCTGTCATGGGATTGGAAAATCATTATGATTCCAGATTCTAATGATCCAAATAAGCAAAAAGGCTAATACGGTCAAGGAAAATATAATATCCGCCAATATCCTAGTTTTGCGTCTTTCTATTCTTAAAAATGGCAGACACAGAAACGGGACAGTCCAGAATATAGGCTGATAATAAATTGCCTTCTTCAGATCACCATGTAAGAAAGCAATGTAAGCCCGTGTCAATCCACATCCGGGACAGGAAAGACCCGTCATGAGTTTGAAAGGACAGGACAGTCCCAGTATGCGGTTCATAAAGATGACAATGGCTATTCCAAAAAATATGGCGATGACATAATCCTTTCTTTTCATATTAATTCCTCCTTATATAAATGATGTGTCTTTAGACAAAAAAAAGAAGCCTCTGTCGCTAAAGGCTTCCTTTTACGATTACATGGTTGCAGCAACCTCTTTTGCACATGTATCCTCATCTCGGTTATATGTTACAATCATTCTCTTTATATCTTCTGTTGTTAATCCATTATCGGTTGCCAGCTTGATAAGTTCCTCGCTCTCGATAAGATTCAGCTCTCTTGTAAGTTCCTCCATTTTAGTCCGCATTTCAGAAATTGAATTTTCCGCACTTTCAATCGCTGTTTTCAGACCTGAAAGTTCCTCTCTTATGATTTCTTTCCTATCCCGTTTTACTCCTCTTGGCATATTCATCACCTCTATGATAATTATTTTATTTACATTTAAATTATATGGCAGATTTTCCACTTTTATTCAAGTAAAAGAAATTATTTAACAAATTTTTCAACTAAAAGAAATTGTTCCTCATAACAAAAAGCCCCTTTCGGGGGCCTTTTAATTTTCTTTACTGAAATGGTTTTTAAATAAATCGATATATTGATTCTTATCCGCTTTTGAGCAAGCCAACTCATTAAGGAACTCCAGTATGGATGGTTTGTTCATCCCAGTTAAAAGGAATATCATGGTACAGGCCAGCGATACAGCAGCTTCCGCTTCTTCCTTTATATCATCATCCATTTGACCTGAATCATATGTTCTGATAATGTCAACAGCTGATTCCATGTACACTGCCAGTGTCGATTCATCGCTCATTGCTAAGGGAGTTCGATTCTCTAAACCAATTTCAAAATCAATTGTCATTTCTGATTCTTTCCTTTCCTTCAGTCTGCTATTTCATCAAGCTCCTTCATCCAGATATTAGAGCTTGCATCACTTGGCATACGTAAATCTCCTCTTGGAGACAAAGCAATTGTACCAACCTTCGGTCCATCCGGGATACATGAGCGTTTGAACTGTTGGCTAAAAAATCTACCATAGAATACTTTCATCCATTTAAGGATTGCTTCCTTATCATAGATACCTTCAAAAGTCCTTATTGCCATATTATATATTCTGGCAGGCGAATAACCAAACCGCAGCATATAATATAAATAGAAATCATGTAATTCGTATGGTCCTATCTTGTCTTCCGTTTTCTGTGTGATTTTTCCATCTTCTGGAGGTAATAATTCTGGGCTGACAGGTGTGTCCAGGATATCTTCAAGCACCCGCTTCAATTCCGACGAAGATGAAAGAGCATAAGAGGCCACTAAATAACGCACCAATGTCTTTGGAATGCCTGCATTTACTGCATACATTGACATGTGGTCACCATTGTAAGTACACCATCCCAGTGCAAGTTCCGATAAATCCCCTGTTCCAACAACAAGACCATTTGTCATATTGGCATAATCCATTAGGATCTGTGTCCGTTCCCGGGCCTGTGCATTTTCGTATGATACATCTAGAATTTCCATTGGGTGTCCAATGTCTTTTAAATGCTGTGTGACAGAATCCCCGATATTAATCTCTTTTAATGTTGCACCAATCAATCTTGTAAGCTCGCAGGCATTATTATAGGTCCTGTCTGTTGTACCAAAGCATGGCATTGTAATGCACATAATGTTTTCACGAGGTATGCCAAGCAGGTCAAAGGCACTGGCTGTTACAAGTAATGCCAAGGTTGAATCAAGTCCACCGCTGATACCAATGACGGCTTCCTTACAGCCAATGTGTTCCATCCTTTTTCGTAGGCCAAGAGCCTGAATGGTCAATATCTCATTGCACCGATCCATTCGTTCCTTGTTATCTTTTGGTACAAAAGGCGTCCTTTGATATTCCCGTGTATCCTCTGCTTCTTCCTCCTGCATGTCAAATGTTATTTTATCATAAGATTCATCCTGTAAGCAATGGTATGTATTCATCCTCATTCGCTCTTTCATAAGTTTTTCAACATCCACAGTCGCCATTGTGATGCGATCCTCTTTTTGAAGACTGAATCGTCTTGATTCCGACAGGATTGAACCATTTTCCGCAATCATGCAATGCCCATCAAAGACCAGATCCTGTGTTGATTCCCCTGATCCTATATTGGCATAGGCATAGGCACATGCTAATTTCGCAGACTGCATCCTGATCAGGTCTGAACGATAAGATGCTTTCCCAACCACGGAATCAGAAGCAGAAGCATTTAAAATAATAATCGCGCCATTCATTGCATGTCTGATACTTGGAGAGTCCGGAACCCATAAATCTTCGCATACCTCAGCTGCCACAACAATCTGATTGTCCTGATTGGCTTTAAAAAGGAGGTTGCTTCCAAACGGGAACTCATTATCTCCCAAATGCGCCATGACCGGTTTTGAGAAACCTTCCTCAAAATGCCGTGCCTCATAAAACTCTCCATAGTTTGGAATATTCATTTTCGGAACCATTCCGACTATTTTTCCTTTGTTGATGAACGTCATTACGTTATAAAGCTTGCAATTATATCTATAAGGCATGCCAATTGCAATTAGTACATTCTTGTATTGCGTATTGTATCGGATATGAGACAATGCTTTTTCCGCACTATCGATCAGCTTTGCCTGAGCGAACAAATCACAACAGGTATATCCGGTAAGACATAATTCAGGTGTTACAATGATATCTGCCTTTTCCTCATAAGCCTCATTAACCAGTTCCAGTATTTTTTCTGCATTGTAAAGCGGATCTGCTACCTTTATGTCAGGTGAGACTGTTGCAATTTTTACAAAATTTCTGCTCATATAGTTCCTCCTCATATTTACACGGGTCATGAATCCCATGTACTCTTCGCTTCCATATTTATTCATTAATCAATTGCCGGGTATTATGCATATCCCGGCAATTACTTCAACCTTAAGCTTTACTTCCATGTGTTTCTAATAAATCTTTTTTCAACTGATATAATGCAGGAGACATGTCAAGGTAATGGAGATGTGGGTTCTCAAACCGTTTCTCCTCGTCCCATACCTCATGATTCAATTTGGCTTTCACCACATTCCTTATGTGGTTGATGTCATCCAATAAACCGCATCGTTCTGTAGGTTCACCTTTTTTAACATACAAGTTCTGTAATGGTTTATAGGTGCAATGGTCGAGAATGACCTTTTTCCATGGATTCCTTGTATCAATTACTTCATAGGGGCCACATACATCATTCGGATTTTCATCCCAAAGTGTCAGTAGTTCACCTACCCCAATCCCGTCCTTATTATAAATTCTCCAAACCCTTTTAAGGCCAGGATTCGTGACCTTTTCAATGTTCTCAGAAATCTTAATTCTTGGGGAAAAGGTTCCATTCTCTTCGACTGCACAGAGTTTGTAGACCCCGCCAAACACAGGATCCGATTTTGCCGTAATCAATCGTTCTCCTACTCCAAACAGGTCAATACATGCACCCTGGTTAATAAGGGAACGAATTGTATACTCATCCAAACTATTTGATACTACAATTTTGCAATCAGTCAGACCTGCTTCATCTAGCATCTTTCTGGATTTCTTAGACAGGTATGCAAGGTCACCACTATCCAATCTGATTCCTTTTAACCGTTTTCCCATTGGTTCCAATACTTCCTTTGCTACCCGTATTGCATTTGGGATACCACTTTCAAGGACATCATACGTATCAACCAACAGCGTTGTAGCATCTGGATATGTCAGGGCATATGTTTTAAAGGCAGTGTATTCATCTGGGAAGAACATGACCCAGCTATGTGCCATTGTTCCACTAATCGGAATATCATATAGCTGCCCAGCCAATACAGTTGCTGTTCCTGTTGCTCCACCTATATATGCGGCCCTTGCCCCATAAACAGCCGCATCCATGTTATGGGCTCTTCTGGCGCCAAAATCAGAAACGCCTCTTCCATCAGCAGCCTGGACAATACGATGAGTTTTTGTTGCGATAAGGCTCTGATGGTTAAACTGCAATAATATGGCTGTTTCCACAAGCTGCGCCTCAATCAAAGGAGCGATGACTGTAATAACCGGCTCATTTGGATACATAATTTCGCCTTCGTCAAATGACCAAATATCTCCTGTAAATTTAAAATCCCTTAAATAATTTAGGAAATCCTCATCAAAGATTCCTTGTTCCCTCAGATAATCGATGTCATCTTCATCAAAATGCAATTCTTTAATATAGTCAATCACCTGCTGAAGGCCGGCATAAATTGCAAAACCTCCATCATCCGGGTTCTTTCTGTAAAAGACATCAAACGCCACTTTTACGTTTTTATCCATATGTTTAAAATAACCATTCGCCATCGTCATTTCATAGAAATCCATGACCATACTTAAATTTCTTTCTGCACTCTGTGTTTTCATTTTATTATTCTCCTTTTTACTTAAATTTTATAATACATTCTGCCTAAACTATTTTCTCTTTTTATCACTCCATTGGAGAAGTCTGAATATTTATACTCCCTTCATTTTGTTCTTTTTCAATACCACCAAAGTATCTTAATAGGCTTTCCGTTTTAACATAAGCGCTTTCTGGTTTTCCGTCCTCTTTTGAAAGATGATAGGCTTCAATCCATGGAATTTGTCCTTGATCAAGTTCATCTGTATTGAAAGATAAATAGGGCTCAAGTAAATTTAGCATTACATTAATTGTTTTTTGGTCTTTTTTCTGTACTTTTTTATTATATGTACTTTTCCCTACCAGTTTGTATGGAATTGTACAACGTCCATATTCTTTATACTGGGAATATACTGGATCAACAATTGGGCCAAAATATTTAGCAATTATTGGTTCTGCAAATAAGGAATCCTGACACAATACCAAATAGTTTGCTTGAAGATAATATAAAACCTCCTGGAGTTTATAATTATCAATTTCAATTCCTCTTGAACCGTAATATCCCAATATGTACTCAGCAACATCTTTTGCTTGATATGCCATTTTTCTCCTTCTAGATAATGTCTATTTGACACATCTTCATGGTCTTCAATGCAGCTTCATGCGTTTCGGGTGTTACACCTGCACAGCAACATGGATCAACCGAAATTTTAACTTCTGGCATATATGCTTTTAACAATAAAGCATTGCTTACTACACAGATATCTGTACATAGACCAATGATTTCAATTTCCAGTTCTACTTCCTCGCCACAATTATCTTCTTTCAGTAAACGAAGATAATGTTGAATTGCCTCTGCCAGTTCTACACTTCCAAATGTTAACTTATCGTAGATTTTTAACAGATATTTTTCTGGGCCTTTTGATTTCCCCGCATCTAAGATTTCCTTCGGAATTTCCCAGCCTGGTGTATCCTTGATGCAATGTTCCACAGGAAGATTTAATCCCTCTTGAGTCATTAAATAATTAGAAAAATGTGTATCTCTTGTATAAATGACAGATCCATCAAAATTCTTGATTTTCCTGATTACATTTTGAACGATTCCTTGTGCTTCTTTTGTGCCAAGACTGCCATAAATGAAGTCATGTTGCATATCTACTACAATCAGTAATCTTTTTTTCATTAATCATAATCTCCTTTATTCTTTTTTGTCTTAGATAATATGTTGTTTCTTATTTCTTTATAATTTGTTTTTTATTTAATATGCGTGGCTTTTTATCATACAAATACATTTTGTGTATTTATTTTTTGTTAGTAAAAAAGCAAGAGAGCTTAACATTCTCTTGCCTTATCCATAAGCCAGAATGGAATTCCGCATTGGACTGTTTGAATGATATTTCTGACTGTTCAGTTCTGGTAACTGATATTCATTTTCATGCATGACAGCTATGGCCATTTTGTAATTTTCTGTTTTTACAAGCGAGAAGTCTTTATTAACTCTATCAAATAATTTTTCCACATCAAGCTTTGCATAACGAAGGCTTCCTTGATATTCATTTGGCTGGTTTGTCATATCTATCATATCAGCATTAATTTCTGATTTTTCACATTCTCCATCCAATCGGCCGGCTCCATGTCTTGTAAGATATGTCCTTGTCACATAGCAGACCTCTACATCACATTCCATGTCTAAGGCTTCTAATATTTCGTATGGATTTTTTATTCCGGTATGGCTTGGGGTCAGATGTGGAAAATATTCCATATTGTCTTCATCCAGCAGTAACCCCTGTTCTCCCTCAAAGATAATTGAGTCATAATTCCTCAGTATCTCATCCGATGTCAGCTGGCAGTGTGCATACATAAACATCAAATCATCAATATACCGCCCTATCAGCTTTTGATCAAACAGATTTCCCAACAGATAGGAACTAGGGTTCTCAATCCCGGCTTCTTTTATCCGTCTCAGTGAATAATGATAAGTAATATCATACAGTTTTTCGTATATATTTTTATTTTCAGCAACATCACCGAATAATGTCTTGTATTCACTTTCATTATTTCGAAGGATTGATTCGAAAAATCCATATCCGCAGCTGCCATGTCTTGAATTACCTCTTAAAGTCTCAATCTCCTGGTTTATGAGGATGTCACCTGGAATCGCGATACGGCAGTTTGGATTAACGTATAAATTAGGGTGTACTCCCTTTTTCATCAGTTCCATATATTCAGTTCTGAAGAAGATTGGATTCAGGACAAACTCTGATGAAAAATATGTATCTGCTCCTGCAAGGCTTCCTGCCCCAAAATGATGGAATATATGACTCCTCCCATCGTCCAATGTCACAGTATGGCCTTTTTGGGCGGAACCATTGTGGCAGACCACTATGCAGGATTTCCCATCCTGCATAGCTTTTGCCGCAAAATAATCCGTCATCTGTCCCTTACCCTCATCACCAAAATTAGCACCGATTACAATCTTTATCTCTTTCATACATGCTCCTAAAATTCAATCAACGAGTTACTTTCCTTCACTGTTTTCAGCCCTCCGATAGCTTCCTTTACAACGATTGATGTGCTTCCATCCCACTGGGCGGCTGCTGTATCTGCATCCATTCCACCCATGACAGCCAATGTTGACTCAACCACTTCAGGGATTTTCGTATAGTCGGTCATATTCATGGCTCTTTCTCCAAGCATTGTTTTCCATCGGTTTAATGAGTCATAGTACTGATAATTACCTACACAGAAATGGAATACCTCATACATTCTTGAAACCTCTGCTAATAGCTCATCCGATGTCAGATCGCGTTCCACATCATCACCAAAAATATCCTTTATCTGACTTTTTGTCAGTTTCTTGTGGCATGGTTCGTCACCAATCGTAAAAAGGAATCCTTTCTTATTGTGTTTCTCAAAGGAATCTGTCTTTGTATGCCTTGCGGCAAAATACCAGGCTGCAAGATAGGACTCCCCATCGTTTCCTCCACCCCCGCCCTCAAAGTAAATGTCCGTAAGCTGTTCAGCAATCCGTATATCGGCTTCAAACTGGCTCACCTGAACTGGGGCTGTATCATAAAAAGCATCCCCGATTGCCATGATCATGACATGCGGGTCTTCAATAGGCTTTTTGTCATATAATTCCAGTATCAGACGGTTTAGTGCATTTTTTGCGATTTCTTCTGCTAAGGATCCCATTGACCCTGTGACATCCAGTCCCAGTATGATCGGCGTGGAATTCGGATGGTCATTTGAATCACACGATTCCCTGTACTTAACTCCAAACGGGTTAAGATTATCCTTGATTGAATTTGACTTATAGATTGATTTGACTGTGGATTTATTGGTAATACCATTTGATGTTTTGTAATTATCCCAGTCTGATGATTTCCAAGCTCCGTATCCCATATATGTACCTCCATATTTAAGTAATAGTTTTATAGATTTCGTTTTTAGTTATATTTAGTTTGATGAACTTCCGTACCCCATAAGCATTTTCGAGGTAGGTATCCCAAATCTTCATTTCTTTTATGGCATCACTCTCTGGTCCTTTTGCAAGGAACATGATGATATCTGTCGGAATGTCAGTTCTTGTAAATAATGAACGGCATGTTTTTTCGTTGAACAGGCTTCTTCCTATCTTCTTGACACATTCCAAATCTGTTGTTACATTCGCTGTCTTATTTGTTTTTGCTATAACAGGCATGAGATCATATATTTCTTTTGTTGTTCCTATCAGTTCCTTCTTATCCTCAACGGTATACCACCATCCGCCTAATAGAAGGACTGAATGATATTCAGGTGAGATAAAACAACTATTCATATCTATTCCATTATGAACCAACCCATTATATTCAAGAAAACAACATAGACTTGATAACCGGCTGATAATCCAGGCAACATGTTCTGGCGGGATTTCTCCCATGGCATCCAGCAGTTTTTTTAATGGATATACATCTTCCGTTTTTTCCAGTATAAGATAATGGCGGTGATCTTTTAACACACCATGACTGTGGATGACTGGTACGCACCTTGACAGGACTTCCTTCATTTCATCATTTCCATAATGAAGACCATTGATTCTTTTAATGGCATTATCCAGATATTTTTTCTTATCTGCATCAAGGAAATATATGATTTTCTTTGAACAGACATAGCAAATGCCAAGTTCAAATGTAAACGCGTAAAGATACTTAAACATAATCTGCTTTCCATTTATACAAGTTTTTTTGATGTAATTCTTTTTTTCCCATGTTCCTTCTTCTATCTGCTTGATGGCCTGGCTATACAATTCTGATATATGTATGAAACAGTTTTTATCATATCCGGCATCAGGATGATATTTTTTCGAATATGCTTTATACTGTTTTTTGCAGATATCAATATCATCATCAAATAAATCACCCGCATAAGTTATCTTTAGCAGTTCCGCTTCAGACAGTTCACGTATTCTAATCGTTGTCGTTCCCATATCGCAATCCCCCGTAATTAAATACGTTTTTTGTACTTGTTACATATATATTATGACCGAAGGAATTGCAAATGGTAATGTAACTGGCATTTTTTCTTTTATTTTGTTATTGTTTTAACAATGTTGTGATTTAAAAAAAAGGAGCTTACCACTCCTTTTTATGTTTCACTGGTTTTTTACATGTTCCTACGATGGATTCATATCCAACATATCTTCTACATCCATTTTTACATCTTACTTCTACATAGGTAGATAATTTACGGATTATTTTACCATGCAATGCAGGGGCCATTCCTTTCTGATAAAATTCAATCCATTCCCCTATGCTTATCTGGATACTTTCTGGATTTAATAGTTTAGCACTAAAGAACAGGCTACCAATCACTTCAGACTTTGCTGCAATATCACGACTAAATGGAAAACAAGGCTTTTTTAAACCAGCATCTGTGTACCCCATCATTCTTTGATTATTTCTATCAAACGCAATTACAAAGATTGTATCCGAACATCGAAGGATATCGTATGTATAGATATCAAAGTTAGAACAGTCCTTCAAACCTGTGAAAACAGAAACATTATAATTACTGCTATTCCATTCATTTTCTGGCATTTGACCGATTGAACTCCATCTCTTCTCTTTCTTATCCCATAGTCTTATACGAATCATCGATTCACCTCACATTCTTGCACGATTTTATGTTTTACAGTATCCAGTAAAATCGGGGTATAAGCAATCCGTTCCACACAGACGCAGTAAAGTCCCCCAGATGATATATGATATTGTCCGGTTCTACTACCTGATTCCAGTTATCAATCAGTGTTACATTCATCTCTTGTCCACTCTTAAATGGAAGCCCTTCATATCGGATGATTTCGCCAAAATCACCCCAATGAGTATCTGATATTAAATATATTTTTGCCATTTTAGTCTCACTTTTTTCACTTTCCATATTTATATAGCTGAGCTGGTCTTTTGGATTTTCTCGACTTGCCTTGAACTTTTGTTATCATATTCTCCATTTGTTTACGAAATAATGTATTATGTGGCTTTTTTCCTAAAAACCATTCAAAAACTTCTTGTAGTTGGGGAATGGTAAATGTATCCGGCATTAAATTGAATAATATAGGTGTATACATACATTTTCCTTTAATACGCTCAATTGCAGTATAAATGATTTCTGCATGGTCAAAGGCCAAAGACTCATTTGACTCATTGCTTTTATTTATACACATTTTCTTCATTCCTACTATTCCGTTTTTTTCATATTCCTCTGTTATAGTGTATTCTATTCCGATTTCAAGTTCAGCATTGGTTAATTTCATTTTCTTTTTTGTTCCTGACTCTGTAATTAATTCCAAATCAAACCATTTTGCATCGGGAACAGGATCAAACTCATTATCAGACATCATTGCGAGATAGGAAATACTGATGATTCTCATTCGTGGGTCGCGCATTGGATTTGAAAATGTATAGAGCTGCTCCATATAAATATCTCCCAATCCCGTTTTTTCTTTCAACTTCTTTCTTGCGCATTCTTCTGTAGACTCTTCCAGCGATACAAATCCTCCAGGTAATGCCCAAAGGTCCTTTGCTGGATGATTTCTTCTTTTTACAAGCAATACTTTTATATTTACCTTTTCCTTTTTCTCCATCTTTAATGTAACAATATCTGTCGTTACGGATGGTTTTGAATAGATTTCCGGATTATAAACCTCTAAAAATTCCTGTTCTGTCAATATTTTTCCCCCTTCATTTTGCACTCCTTATCCTTAATAGATAATATTTAATACCTCTAATATGTATCTTATGATTTCTGTTTATTTATTTCCTCCAATTTTTTCAATGCCATGATCATTGTTTCTTCCATTGTCATACATGGTTCCATCCCAGTAACGGCTTTATACCGTCGGTCTAAATACCCCATTTTTTCTGCCTCTTTCGTATGTCCATAGACTATCTGATTGGGTTTCTTCTCTGTATATATGCCAAATTCGACATTGGTCGTGAAACCAGGCATATCAGGAAGTTTTCTAGGAATCCAGAAAACAATTACATCTGCTGCGTCTAAACAGGTCCATTCCCATATTACCTGTTTATCAAGCTGCTCATCATCAAATTTCCTGTCCTCATAAATTTCTGGTACATATAGGATTCCATTAAAACCATATTCCTCAAGAATCATTGAAGAAGAATTTCTCCATGAGTCTTTGAATCTTGAATTCCTTCTAGTTGGGCCAGCTAAAAAAATAGAATTTGCCCCAATCACTGGTTCCTGATCTGAATAACATATTTTCATATTGTTTATCTCCTTTTTCCTTTTGTCTATAGTATGCATATTTTATTGTTTCAAAAAAAAAGACGGATTGGGTTTATTTTTATTCCCACATAATAGATAGGAACAAGATGAAAGGAGCTATTTATATGTTTGAATTAAAAGGAAAGTATAATGGTTGTAAGGTTTATACCGATAATGTAGAAAATGACACAATCGCACAGTTAATGAATGTTTTAAACCAGGAATCTGTTTCTGGTGCTAGCATAAGAATCATGCCGGACTGTCATGCAGGGGCCGGATGTGTGATTGGTACTACCATGACAATCAAGGACAAGGTAATACCAAATTTGGTTGGTGTTGATATCGGTTGCGGCATGCATGTTGTTAAACTAAAAGAAAAAAGGATTGAGATGCCAAAACTTGATTCTGTCATACATAAATCGATTCCAAGCGGAGGGAATAACCGTGATTCGGATGGAAAATATGCTGACAGGTTAGACGTCGAAAATTTACGGTGCATCACGAAATATCATGCCCCAATCAGAGTAGGCCTAGCGCGTGCAGCAAATGGAACACTTGGTGGAGGAAATCATTTCATTGAAGTTGATAAGGATAAAGATGGGGTCCTATATCTTGTCGTTCATACAGGCAGCCGGCATCTAGGTATTGAAGTATGCAATTTTTATCAGGATGCTTCCTACAAACGCTTAAAGGATCTTGCAAATAACGGATCAAAGAAAGACAAAATCAACGCGATTATCAGTCAGTGCAAAAGGGAAGGGAAACAGAAGGAAATCCAGAAAAGATTAGAGGCGTTTAACCGTGAATACACGGAAAAGAATCCTGCCATCTGTTACGAGCTGTCTTATTGTGAAGGAGAGCTATTTGATGATTATATTCATGATATGGCAATCGTACAGGAAATTGCATATTGGAACCGGCAGGCGATTTGTGACATCATCCTGAAGGAGATGAAACTGCACCCAGTTGATGAGTTTGAAACAGTCCATAACTATATTGATATAGAGCAGATGATCCTACGTAAGGGTAGTGTACGTGCTAACAGGGGAGAAAAAATCATCATCCCAATGAATATGAGGGACGGAAGCCTGATCTGCATAGGGAAAGGAAATCCGGACTGGAATTATTCCGCACCACATGGAGCTGGCAGACTCTTTAGCCGTTCAAAAGCAAAGGATATGTTAAGCGTAAGTGAATTCAGGCATGAAATGGAAGGAATCTATACCACTTCTGTTGGAAAAGGTACGATTGACGAATCTCCAATGGCATACAAGCCCATGGATGAAATCATCCGTAACATTCAGGAAACAGTCGAAATAATCGATGTCATAAAGCCTATCTATAATTTTAAGGCCGGAGCTGAAGATGAATAAAAAATTTAAAAGGAGCTATTTAATATGAATCAAATGGATCAACTAAAAGAAATCATCGAAAAGTCATCCCATATTGTCTTTTTTGGCGGCGCAGGGGTTTCTACGGAAAGCGGAATTCCTGATTTCAGGAGCCAGGATGGCCTATATAATCAAGTATACAAATATCCGCCTGAAAAAATCCTAAGCCTGGGTTTCTTCAATTCAAACCCAAAAGAATTTTTCCGATTTTACAGGGATAAAATGCTGAACCTTGATGCCGAACCGAATAATGCACACAAAGCACTCGTTGAATTAGAAAAGAAGGGAAAACTTCTTGCCGTTGTCACCCAGAACATTGATGGCCTGCATCAGAAAGCTGGCAGTAAACATGTGTATGAATTACATGGTACAATCCATAGCAACCACTGCTGCCGCTGTCAGCAGGAATTCTCATTACCAGAAATCATGGAAAGGATGGATGCTTCAAAAAGCGGGATTCCTCATTGCGATTGCACTGGAATCATAAAACCTGATGTTGTATTATATGAAGAAATGTTACCTCAGGATACGGTTAGTCTTGCAATAAAGGCAATCAGTATGGCTGATACGCTGATTGTAGCAGGGACCTCCATGCAGGTATATCCCGCGAATACATATGTGAAGTATTATTTTCGTGGAAACAACTTAATTGTAATCAACCGGGAAAAAATTGCATTTGATGATAATGCGGATCTTGTTATCCATGATTCCGTAGGGGATGTGTTATCTTATCTTCTGGAATAATAAAAAAGGCCTTCAAGGCCTTTTTTTATTTGTTTCAACCACTTACAGAAGTTATACATTCCTCACTTGTTTGACTAAGGCATTTAGACATATCATTAATGTAGAATGAGATGGTCTTGATATAAAATCCTCCATTTCGATTTTCAATCCTGATATCTTCTAAATTTGTATTGTAAGTATCGCGAACCCATCGTGATATAATTGCTAAATTCCGGTTCGTGAATGCGACATAACGTTCCCCTTGGAAAGGTTCTATCATGTCATACATCCCTTCCATGTGTGTTTCAAGCCACATCGCATTTTTCTCATTATCCCCATCATATATATATGCATCATAATAGCAGCAGCTTGGAATACAGTCCACACTTATTTTTACCCCATTGTATCTGGTTATACCGGTGTCATCATTAAGCCTGTATCCGATTCCGTCTCTGAGCTTATTGCTGAGTTCCGTAAATAGTTCTTTTGCTAATGACTGCACCTGATTCAATTGGACGATACCGCCCAGGTTCATTTCTTTATGTTTGATGAGTTTGTTCATTTCCCTGGTCTTAGCATGTCTTTTATGGAAGTTGCTGGATATCTCTGTATTAACCTCCAGCAAATCACAAATATCGGTAAAAGCACCTTCAACAATGTAGCCGCATGTGTTTGTAAGTTCCGGCATGGAATTGATTGTTCCAATTGCATCCATCAATTCCTTAATATGTCTTTCGATTCGGATGATCTTATCTTGTCTTACCATTTCTTCTGTAATAGGATTCTTTTCAATTGGGACCATGTCCTTAATGCTTTCAGGTCTGCAGAAAAAGTGTATGATATCAAAATCCTCTCCCCTGCTGCTTAACCTGACAGCTTTTGGTTCACATATCAGCCCTAATATATCAAGGATGATTTTCTTGTTCATTTCTGTCGCTTTAATGCTCTTCTTGTCTTCCCTATCCAGTATCATTCCCATTTCCTGCAGCCGCTTAAGCCCGGATTCGTAATTGGCCCTCTCAGATACATCATTTTTTCCCAACCCAGTACTTGGCGGATAGATATGAAGTGAAATCTTGACTTCGAAAAGACCATTTCTGTCCAGTCTGAAATCATGTATAAAGCCGATGTGGTAGGAATCCAAAAGCATCCCGAACCTTTCCTGTGCATTTTTGACCCCTTCAGGGAGTAACATGATCGGATGCTCCTGTGCCATTTTTTCCTTATCCATGATGAGTTTTAGATTTTCTTCTGCATTATTTCTGAAATCATATCGTTCTTCATATGCATATCCCTTTTCATTTAAATATCTGTCAATGGTTATTTCCATTTTATATAAGTCTTCTTCCCAATCCTCTTTTCTTAAGTTTCCTTCACGAATCCTCTTCAACATACGATCAAATACAATATTTCCCATATAGGAACCTCTCTTTCATTCGTTTGATGTATATAATATGGTTAAAAAATCACAATGAAAAAGGGCCTTACATAGCCCTTTAATTTAAAACACTAATTTCTTACATTAACCGTACTATATGAACCATGCTTCATTCATTAGTCAATGCAAAAATTTAAAATCAATTGTTCTTTTGCTCCATGATAAGTCCGTGTTTATCGTAATAGTCTTTTTTCTCGTTGTAATCATTGAAAAATGAAAATAACGATTTTGAAAATACCGTCCTGCAGCTGCTACACTGGCAACGAATCATGATTTTTTTGTCTGTTAGGATTTCTTCCTCGGGAATGTCCAGCGATGGAATCAGATGGATGAAGTCAATCGGAACTCCTGTAACATCTTTCGTTTTGTCTTGACATTTCGAATGGACACAACCGGTTCTCACTTGCGGAAGACTCAGTTTTTCAGGTACAATCTTGTTAAAAGCCCTGCAAAAATTAATTTCAATTTCTTTTCCAACCTTGCATCTAATTTCATTCATAGTTATCTCTCCTTTTTCCTATAAAGCTTGTACTACTTATACTGTTCTGTTTCTGACCAGTCCACTCTAAAAGCATATTTTTTAGGCACTTTAACTTATTCTCATCAAAAATACTTTTGATGAGATGCTGTGTGTCAACGGATGTTGCAATAAATCCTGTTACTTCTCATGATTATATCCTCCAGCTCTCCATATTTCTTTATCTCTATTAGTATGTAATTCTTTTCCACAAACAAAAAAAGCGAAATGCATCCGCTCTTTATTGTTATTCTTCAGCATTATACAATTTTTCGAATAGTTCCTGATAACGTTCATATCCCAATGTATTTGGCATACAGCTAGCTGTAAAGGTTGCCCATAGCAGCAATTCCTCTTCTTCTGAATGGAATATCCCACTAGGAACCAATTTATTCTCTGTATGGCTATAAACCGGAACACTGATTTTTTTAATTTCTTTTAGTTCGCTTTTTGTTTTTGCATTCAGGATCATATCAGCTTTTTTCTCTAAAAAGCGAATGATTAGTGATAGTTTTAGTTTTTTGGATTCGAATTGATTTGCATACCGCCAAAAATACTTTAGGACTTCTAATTTCTCTTCTGCAAGTTCATCTCCTTTTTCGCATTGATTGAATAATAACTCCGTAAGATATTTAAAATAGATAAAATCAATCACATAGACCCTCCTTCCACTTAAAATCCATTCCATATCTTCTTTCCATGATACTCAAATGTTTCCTGGTCCTGACACTCTTCTGGTTCTAGTTCCCATATCCGTTTACGGCTCTTGCTGATAAATATTTTACTGTTCGGTACACCTATTCGCTTATTCGGGACTCCATGTTCTAACATCCTGTCAAAGTCTGTAATTATTTTGTAGTCAGATTGGCATGTATGCTTACATTCAGAAAAAAAATAATTCGAGTGGAACGGGCAAAACAGGCAGGCACTGCCTTTTGTTTCAATTCCCCACTCCTCCTTTACATAGGCATAGTTATCAGCACGTTCAATTCCCATCTCCACCATCGGAAATTTGTTTATGAAAAGCTTATGTTTGCTGTCAAAAATCCGTTGTTTCTCTTCAGATGTAAAACCGATATGCATTTCATGCGCCTGGATATCTTCTGGTTTTGTCCATTCTCCTTTTCTATATCCAAGAAGATTCCATCGCACGAAATTTTGCATTTGGATAATTTTATAATCTATGGTGCAATGACGTGTCATTTTCCCCTTTCTGCCATTTTCATCTATGCTCCAGAAAGGAATCGTTACCACCCTGTTCTTTCCATAATTCATCATATAGTCATCTTTAAGGTTTTTCCCTGTTAACACATAAAAAGGAATGCCTGCTTCCTGACATTTTGCTCTGATAAAATCAACTTGTCTGTATACCCATTCCCGTTCACCTCCAAGGTCGCAAAATAGGATAACATCATAGATTGGCACAAGTGGAAACTTTCCTGGATTTCGGACATTGTCACATGCCATTAATGCCAAAGCAGTACTCTGCTGTCCCGCCCCACAACTCAGAATTTTCATTTATCAACCTCATATGTTCGTGAATTACCACAAAGCTAAAGACTTCGTGGATTCCTAAGCGATACTCCTAACGGAGCAAGTTAAATCACTGTTTTTGTTCCATTTAAGCCAGCCTCATCCGTTTGCATGATATCATCAATGTCGTAGCATTCATCCCACAATTCCTGCAGGCTCCGTTTCTGTTTCCATGTATGTCCGATGTCTGCCTCTGCCAATACATATGGTCTTATGATTTCTGGATACCTCATGATGTTTTCTATTGCATGTTGGTCTGGCATGAACACACATATCATACAGGAACACCTATTCAGGTATTCATAACATGGATGTGGATCCAGCTTTAAAAGCTTTCCCTGTTCGAACATTCTTCCTTTTTCATATTCCAGACAGGGTCGATACCAATGACATTCAAAGTCTGCTACACGCTTAGTTTTTAGGGATGTACTATGAAATTCAATTTCGGGCAGTTTTGCCCTTCTTGGACTTTCGTCTCGTCTTTCCCCAGAGATGAATAAACACTTCGTTCCAAGCAAATGGCGATTCTGACGAATCCATTGATCCGTGATCTGAGTTTTTAAATATGCTGTGCACCACCGAACTTTCATATCCGGCCACTTTTTTCGGTTATGAAGTAAAACATTAAGGAATCCTCCTGGATGTTGCAGCAAAACTGGTTTTACGCCTAGAAACCTTGCTGTTTGATAAAACATGCCTATATTTTCTGGATATTCAAGCCCAGTATCACAATATAGCAAGTAAATGTGTTCTTTTGGGAATTCTTTGATGGCCCAATATAATGCACCCGTACTGTCAATTCCGTTACTATAACTTACTATTATGCTTGTATAATCAGATCTTAAGCCACCTTCAACAATCGTATTTGTTCTTGCCAATCTATCCTCTCCTATTCTTCTTTCCTTCCATACTGTCCTAAATATATTATGGATGTCATATTTGATGATGTTAATGTCCACAACATAAAAATATTCATCATACTCTTTTAGGAGGGATTTTTATGATCATAAGTGCTTTTTCTGGAGCTGGTAAAACATATCTGGCAAAACAATACACAGGTATCATTGATCTGGAACCAATTGATTATCATTGGATTTATAAAGACGCTTTGAAGAAACTTGACTGTGAGAAGCGGAAACGGAATCAGGACCGGATATTAAATCCAGCATGGCCTAAGAATTACATCGATGATATATTACTGTATGACAAGGATTATAACATTGTCTTAATTAGCGGGGATGACCATATCGTCAGTTTATTAGATGAACAGGGAATCTTCTGTTATAATATTTACCCATCGGTTAATCAAAAACAGGATTATATCAAACGATATATGGAACGAGGGAATTCTAAGGAGTATATTGATTTTTGGAATGAGAATTTTGAAAGAATTATTATTGGGAAGCAGATTCATATGTACAATATAGAAATGATGGATGGGGAATATTTAAAAGATACACTAAGACGCATCAAAATAATATAAAAAAGGCTTTGCAGCCTTTTTTAGTCATTCAACACATTCACAATTTCTGTTATGTCAATATGTCCAATTCTCTCAAATTCATCATCGGCCAGCAGTCCTGAAGCCTTCATGTTTCTCCATAAAATTTTGTAGCCTGATTGTTCCTGCTTCAAAACGACTCCTTTTGTTTTTCCTCCTGAAATTTCAATCACATCACCTGGAATCAGGAAATATTTTTCTGTGTATTCCTCGTATTTTTCCTCAAGTTCTGTTTCATCTAACTGTAGTATTTCCTTATAATCGGTTGTGTCAAAAAGGGATTCCTTAACATAATCAGACATTCCACCTTCATCGAAAGATAAAATAATCCCTTTGAAAAAGTTATATACAGAAGTAAAACGGCTGTTTCCATACCGTAGGATGTACTGATTAGCAGTGATTTTAGTTATATCAGAATCGTAATAGTCAGTATATCCATACTTTATTTTACCTTTCTTTAAATGGTAAACAGTTTCAGCCCTATAGTCTTCCCAGTTCGTTTGCTCAACGTCAATCGTACGATAATCTGCCCAGATATATCCTTTACATTTAAATATTTCAAAAAGCTCCCTCGCTTTTTGTCCTGTATCACAATAAATTATTAGTTCTTCCGGTTCTTTCATATACGGTTCCCCCATTATTCTTTTATATTTTCTGGCTTAATCCATATCATAGGTTTATGTTTATCGGCAATGTAATTTACACAGTTTCCAGTCCCTCCAGCCGTTCCATCCCATACGGCAACCATGATATCTGATATATCCACCATATATTCATTCCTGACCTGCATCAGATATGGAGAATACTTTTCTTCTGTTACTACTTTGACCACATCTGCTTTTGCAAGTATTTCATCATATTGTTTCTGCGATTTAGCCGGCCATCTGCAACTTTGGTTCAGACACGGAATTGCACAGTGTAGTTTAATCGGATAGCCTTCCTTCTTTAGCTCAAGTACGGCTATTGCAAAGACTGTATCTACCCCTAAAGCCATCCCACAGACAGCTTCCGTACAATTATAGCTGATAAGAATTTTTTTAAAAGTTTCCTTTAACATTAGCCATTTTGGATTGGAGTAATCATATCCAAAATCAGGTAACTTGTTGGGCCTATGTCCTGTTACACCTATCGTCATAGTTACGTTCCTCACTTTCATTTGTCACTATAGAACAAAATTCCACCGTCTCATTTTCTGTAAATATGGCATTTCAGACTCTTTTGTTCTTAGTTAGTCTTAGTATGTAGATTTTTAAGATAAAAAAATAAGCAGTTTGACTGCTTATTTTATTCATAATCTAAACATAGAACTTAAGTTGTTCTATCAGCTCATTTATTTTGTTTTTTGCATCAATGGAGGAGTTTTCATCATATGTTTTTTTTAATAATTCCAGTAGCAACGATTCAAGCTTTGAAAGCAGATCATCATTATCGTTTACCAGTTTTTCTGCCTCTTCTATCTGCTCTTCATAATTGGTCAACTGACGGATTTCGTTATTAGTTAATTCGGCTTCATCATTGTACTGCTGCAATTCGATGTATCTTCTATTGTTGAAACTGGAAATGACAACCCTGATATGTCTGTCATTTTCCATGATTGCCTTTGCTATGAAATCCAAAGATTCCATATATTTAGCTGCACTTAATGAATTCACATTGAACTTCTGTGCAGTTAATGAATCCATCTGATCTGCAAGGGTGGACAATCTCTCAAATTGTTTCTTTGTCTTTTCTATGATGGTTGTAAATACTTTTTTATTTTCATCCAAATTTAAATTAGAAAATTCCCTGTTATATTTATTGATGATTTCGTTCATAAAAATCCTTTCTATGCTATTGCCATTGCACTAAACACTGTCGGTATTGTCATCATCATGATTGCGGCAATGATCATCATGAGTGCCCTGCTTTTGCTGTCTGCATCTTCGTTTGCAAACGCTAATACTAATAGTGCAATTGCATATATTAAAATGACTGTACCTAAAAGTCGAAAGATGCCCATAAATGAATTAATTGCCTTCATTAATTCCATATTGATATCGTCGACTGCAGAATCCATATCATAATTGCTTCCAGAATCAGTTTCCACTGCATTATTTTTATTGTTATCATATGTTGCATTATCTGTTTCTGCAATCTCACTATATGTCTCTTCGACAACAGCTTCCGTTTCTGGAACTGTGACCGGTTCTGTCTGTTCTATCCTTGCTTTTGTTTCCTGCCTCATGGTTTCAGATAAGTCAGACTTATCATTCTTACCAGGATGAAACATTGATAAGACGATAACCAACAGGATAGGAATGATTGTCATGATCATTATAGTTACACGTCCAAATTCATATCCGCCCTCGTTTGTGTTCGTTTCCTTTTCATATGTATCGTTCACATATGAAATACTCTTTTCCTTTATTTCCTCTTCTTCCCTACTCTGTTTTTCCTGTTTGATTGATATGTACAACTTTTTAGCTTCTTCTGTGGTATATTCCTTGCCACAATGAGGGCATGTCAGCCGTTCAGCCGTTGATTTCATCAGTACCTTAGTGGTACAGTGAGGACAATACCCTTTAATAAATTTCATGCCTGTTTACGCGTTTTGTTAAACGTGTACTCCTTTCTATATGGTGAATTCTTTTATACCTGATATTAAGCCCTTCCTGGTATGGACTTTGATACAGAATCAGCCCCTCCTGAATATTCATGTATTCTCAAGGAAAGGTATCTAAAATATAGCTACTAATAATATGTAGCGATTCGTAAAAAAACGAAAAGCGGATTTTCATAATCCGCATTATTTTTTTGCACCATCTGAACCGACTTTATATCCATCCGGTGTTTTTACATTTACCAGCATTGAACCATCATTACCAAAATAATATTCCTTTCCTTTCCATCTAACCCACTGGTTCTTCACCATGTGTCCATCTGAGTCGAAGAAATACCAGTTTTCATCAACCTGAAGCCATTGGGTCTGAGGAAACGTACCATCCTCGCACCGATACCAATATTCCCCATCTTCCTCCTGCCAGCCGACATTGATTGGAGGGGTCATCTCATGGGGTCCTTTCATGTCAACTGTATCATCATACTTCAGTGCATAAGTCTGTTTGAAGCCTTGTGCGGTTTCTTCAGAAACATTTATGATTGTTGACTCAACCCGTTCCCCTAAGTCTCCACTATCCGAAACAGGCCTCACGATATAATGATAATTCCCTGCTTTTAGCATATAGGGAGCAAAATCATAGGTAATACCTCCTGTCTCCTGAATATGTCCAAAAGGCTTTCCATCCCTATATAATCTCAATGAATAGGACGCTGCATTATCAGCCTTATTCCATCTTCCCTTGCTTTCACTTTCCCACCCAGCTTCAGATACTTCACCGAGCCGTAATTTTAAGTCAGGAAGCTTCACTGTCAGAACAAGGGTTTTTCCTGAATCCTTCCTGGAAGCCTTGGTGCATTCTGCTCCATATCCTGAAACCTTAATTTTATCCTTACTCATTGTGTTAAACACATAATCATCATTTGCAGTAAGGGTTATTTCAACCGTTGCCACTTCTTCTTTCTTCTCTGAATTTGATGTCGTCTTTTTTGTATTGGTTTTTGATTCTGCACCTGGGCCACTTGCTGTATCTTCCTCATCTTCATCATCATACAAGCTTTCAAATCCCCCGGTTATTTCATAACTGTCGAAATCATATCCCTTTCCGTTTGTTGAAATATCAAGATCAGGGATTTCTGTCGTATCCGTATCCTCCGTATCAATCTTTATTTTTACAGTTGATATTTTTGTACTTGCATATGCCGTGAAGGAAGATGCAAACAATGACAGTGCAAGTATTGGTACAATAAATTTCCTTTTTTTCATAATAAAAACCTCCTAAATTACTTTCTGCCATTATTATGACTGTTTAAAAGTAAATTAAGAGGTGTTGTTTATATCAAATTTTTTAATTTTACAAGTAAATTATTAATTTTTTCTTCGCGCTTTTCTATTTCTGACTCATCTTCGTCCATACAATCCCAGTAAATCCATTCATTTTTATTTGATTGGATATCATCAATTAACTCTTTTGCCAGCCGTATCATTATTTCATTCACGGTTGCGTATTTCATTAACCCAAGAGATTCTGGATTGAGTTTTGCTAAAACAGGACAGCCATCTTCCGTATTGTCATGGATCCAAAACAAGGAACCTGAAAACTCAATCAGGCCAAATGTATAACCTTCTGCATCAAACTCAATGGAAAAATTGTCCATGGCCGTATCTTTTAACAGATAGGCTATCATCCGTTCCATGCAATCAACTGGTACATCTGTCAAATAGCTGGCAGTCCCTAAACATTGGCCACCAAACATCACATGGGTCCAGCCGTATTTTGGTTCATCTAACACAATATTGCTCCTTTCGTTTTATGGATTTTATTTACATATGATCAAATAAAACGTATTGACCACTTAAGTAAAAAGAGGGAGACCCTCTTTTATTCACCTAGCCTGGTTCTCTTCCAATAATCTTTCATCTTCCAGTATGGATTACTTGTTACTTCCTCTCCTTCAAAAGGAAGAATGAACCTTGCTGCTTCTGCTTCCTCTTCAAACTCTACTTCACAGTAGATGAATTCGGCATCTGTTCCTGGATCCACAACCGTTAATTCCAGCTGATATCCTTCCGGAAGGTCTAAGAGATAATAGTCCTTAATGATTGCATCCTTCCCAACCATTTTTGCTAATTGGTCAAACTGTGCTTCATTCAGTTTAATTGTCACTTCATCCCGGGAAATGGTCCCATTACTTTTTATGTCTAAAAGGAAATATTCGTATTCATTGCTTCCTTCCAGCATCCTTTTCCTAATGCGGACCTCCGGCTCTACGGACAGATAGTATGTAACCACCTCCGACCGGCTGCCTTCCAATACCATATCAGGGATTGTTTTTAAAAGCCATTTTCTTTCTATCTCTGAAAAATTATCATGAATTTTATATTCCGCCATCTTTATTCTCCTCACCATCTTCTTTTATCGACACGATTGCCATTGCCAACAACGTACCTGAAATTATCACTACACATATCAGGTAATACGGGTCCACTGTATACACAAGAAAACCAAACCTCAAAATTATCAGGGTAATGGATAGAATCAAGCCTATAAGGCTTCCTCCAAAATATAATTTTATAAATAAAGGAGATTTCCTTAACCCATTCCAAAGGTTCGGTCTCTTCATAAGATTGTATTTCATGTTTTGTCCCCTATAAATCTTTAAAAGTAAAGCTTTCGCCACAGTCACATACGATTGTTCCAATTACTCCGATGCTGGTTGGGACAAATTCATACGTAAACCGTCCTCCAATCGCTCCACTTCCACATACGCAATGGTTTACCTTGTCCCAATGCTTTTTCTTCATATGGGACTGCTTCCACTCATCAATCTGCTCCTGCTCCTTTTCGGAAATAGGAAAGCCTCTGAAACAGTCTTTTCTCATCTGCTCCAACTTTTCTTTCATCTGTTTAATGTCCTCATCTTTTGAGTAGTCGTCTGTTAGAGCCTGTAGCCTGCTTCTTAATCGTTTGATTTCCTCATCTTTCTTATCATACGTATCTTTTAAATAGCAAAGACATGCATCGATTGTACCGTCTTGGGAATATTTTTCCAGTTCCATGTTTTATTTTTCCTCCTTGTTCTCATCCTCTTTATCATCTTCATCATCCCACGAAGATAAAAATAATGCAGAAAACAAGACTATCCACCAATGCCTGAACACAATAGCAAGTACAACAAAGGCTATGATTCTTACAGTGTTTGATAGTAACAAAATAGCATTCATCTTAGATTTTTCACTCATATGAAACCTCCGCTCTTCTTTTCTGTTTTCCTTACCTTTTTATTATGTTGATTTTTATTGTTCTTGAACTTAGCATTACATATGGAAATGATGTCTCTAAAAGTGGCACGACATATAAAAAAGCCTATCATTCTGACAGGCTTTCATCATTCGGTGAACTATTATGTTGGTTATTTAATCCCTAACGTGGCTAAGAATTCCAAATCAACTTCAGACCAATCTGGTGGGATTAAGGTATCATATCTGCAGATGCGTTTTAATTCATATAAGTGCGCCCTAAGTTTTGATGTATGACACCAAAATGATGGCAATGCTCCAGTCCCTTCTTTGGCCAGGCTATAGGTCATGTCGCCTAGCCTCCATAAATCCCAATTACTGCCCATGTCAGCTATGAAATACCCATTTTCAAGAACATTTTCTATTTCATCCTTCCATATATTTGAATCCGTACACATTTCGTATCTTCTTATTTTATCTGCCATGATGAATCCCCTCATTTTATGAATGAACTGATATGTGCTGTTGAGTATCCTGAATTCTCCTGGATAAAGGTCAATGTCTTTATGGTATCATCCATCATGATGATTCTTGATGAATCCAATCCTGGAAAATGTTTCTCGTGGATCTCGTTAAGAATATTTAACTTATCCAGTTTTGACCTTACCATGTAGATATTCGATTCAGGAATATCATAATGGTTTAAGACAAACCCAATCTTCTGTTTATCTTCCAGATCAGAACCTGAAGCAGCGCAAACAAAAACATGACTAGGATCCTTATATTTTTGGATCCAACACTGGATTGATTTGATTGGTCGGATTGTGTCGTATGGATTTTTTTCCTTGATATATTCGTCCCATTCCTCGTCCAGGCATCCATTATGACAATGTTTTCCGAACTCAAACGCTCCCAGTACACCATCCACATCAAACACGATGACAGATTCCTGTTCCTCCATCCATTTCATTATTGTACTGCTTCTCATAATGGTTATTCCTCCATGCACATCTGTTTTCGGATTTCATCCAGGCTACTTGTCAGGAACATATATGCCTGTATATTTTTATCCTTTAATAAGGCATTATTCTTTAGAACCGCTTCCTCTATATCCCCGAGTCCATTCATAATCTGTACCTCTCCATTTTCAACAATGATTCCGATGGAACAATATGGAATCTTTGGATTATTTCTATACCGCAGGAAAAGTGGATAAAAGGTTACTGTTTTCTTTTCGTATGAATTCTTGATGAAGTAAAACAGTGCATGTCTTAATTCAGTTGCTTCAAATTCAATGCTCTCACAATCCGGAAAGGCTCCTATAATATAATCTTCATTTTCCAGATGTACACTGCCCACTTTTGATAGGATGTTGTTCTTGTACCATTCATTCATTTCTTTCATGTCTATTGTATTTTCCATGTTCATTATACATTTCCTCCAGACTCTCTGTTATTATTTGTTATTATTATAGAATTCCTGACACATTTTACCGTTCATGGCATACCCATAATAAGCAGTTCTTAGTATGGTTTTTCTTAAATTCTGTAAAAATTCTAATCTTTTCATTGTTTTCCTCCAACGTAATCATTCTATTATTTTTTAAACCAGCGAAGTCTTTTCCTTCTGCTTCATCTTTGCATCCTTTATGGCCTCATAATCATCTGGATAGCATACAAGGCCTTTTATTATGCCTCCAAAGGAAGTTTGTTCCGGGACCTTCCAGCAATATATCACAACTGGTATCATACTATCACGTAATAGGATATATGTCTCACATGTTAACTCTGATTCGATTCCGCATAATTTGTCATATAGCTCCTTTCCGTGGATTCTAAAGATGTCAAAACCAGCATCTGTCTCTACGTTACCATGTAGAAATGTGTTTGGGATGCGATAAGTAACTCCGTGTTCGCTCATATCATCCCCTTGATCGGCTATAAGATATTCCATTCTGGTATCTCCTTATTACGGATTATTTTTTCTCTTCAAGGACCTCATATCTCTTTCAGCTACCATGTCACTGGATTTTTCTATATCACACAGAAATTTAGAATCCGGTGTATAGTTTTGTATGTTTGCTTGGATTGCTGATTTTGTATTATTGGCATAACAATACTTACAGCCATTTGGGCAGGTGTCATATTTTCCGATATCAACACTTTCCATGCACCCGCAGGCTTCCCTTTGACTTTTATCTTTCGTCCCCGTCAAACGGTATCCAATCAGGTTTTCAATATATTCCTTATCGATACAATGCCCTGCCCTGACTCCGTCTCCGGTTAAATCTGTTTTTTCCGCACATGCCTCGATCTGCATTCCATTATCTTCTGCAATCTTTGCCATGCTCCTTGCTATCAAGTGCATCTCTTCTTCTGATGGTGCTCTCAAAGACAGTTCTTTCGTATTATACACGGTACTTCCATATAAATCTATAAATGATATCACGACCCGTTCAGTATAGCCTCTTAATGAATTTGCGAGCTTCGTAAATGTATTGATATGGAATTCCATGCTGTAAGTTTCACTTAAAAAGATTGGATCATACCTCCATATTACCCTGTTTTTTCCAACCATATCCGATAGTTCAAGAAAAGTCTGTTGTATTTGCTCCTTTTCTGTCCCCAAGGCCGGTTCGACATCTTTTCCATATCCTGTTAACGTGAATTGGAAGTAGTAATTGTATCCATCCAGTTCATTCAGATACGGAATCAGAGGACATGGATTTTTCGTCCAAAATACAATACAGTCTATAACATCTTTTGTGATTGCCACTTTTGATACTTTCTCTGCATACATTGGATTTCGGACATATACAAATCCGTCACGCACACGATTCATGAACCAATCTGCATAGCAGGCTGGTATATCCGTTCTCCTACTCACACTTAAAATCATACTTGACTGCCTCCTCATCCTCTTTAAATCGTCTTCTAAAATAAACATATCTTAAATGACCGGACATTATTAACAATATCCCAGCCAACGCCAGCAACAATGATTGTGTCATACCTATCATAAAGACAAATAATGTACCACCTACCAGGGAACATAAGACATATATGATCCAGATTGTCGCTGTCAGTTTTTGCCCATTCTCCATAATTACTCCTTTCCTCTTAGTTAATGATAATATGTATTAAAAAAAGCTAGACCAAACCAGCTTTTTGCACATGATTATTCTAATCAAAAGGCAAAGACTGATGACAGTCATGAGCCATTCTCAGTACCTTTTTACGAGGAGACTTATTCAACATCCTGAATTTTTTGTTGAATATTTTTTTCTGTAGTGTGGATGGTGATATCGGATAAATTTCTCCGTTTAGTATGGAATAGTCAATATCAAACTTATCGCACATAGTTTTTGCCTCCTGTTCTTCAAAAAAGTCAAAAGACAATTTCACGTCAAACCTGCCATCACGTATCAATGCTGTATCAAGCTTATCTTTATAGTTTGTTGTAGCAATTATGACCGTGTTATTAGGAGACATTGGGCCATCTAAGAACTGAAGCAACATATTTATCTTATTCTCCTGTACTTTATCAGAAGCAGAATCCCTTCCCTTTGGAAAGATGTTATCAATTTCTTCAATGATGACAACCTGCAGCTCTTTCCCCTTGACAAATTCATAATCGTTTGATTTTGAATATATCTGGTTCAATCTTGTGGATAATCGCTCCTCTGATGCACCTACATCAAGATAATAGGTATTTATGTCATTATAATAGTCCGATAAATAGCTGATAATTGCCTTAGCTGCACTTGACTTTCCCGTTCCTGGTTCTCCATATAATAAAATTCCTAATTTATAAGATATCCCATAGCTCATATGGAACTCCCTGTTGCTTATGAAATTATCTAAGGATTCAATCAGGTTTTGTTTCTCTTTAAAAATCACTTCATCGAATGACTTATATGGGAAGTAAATGCGGCTTCCTGTTGCTTCATATGAGGCTCCAAGGACTTTTGTGTTTTTTAAAAAACTTGACGAAACAGCTTTTTTCAAATATTTCATCAAATTGTGAGCATGATAATAAGCTTTTTTTCCAATAAAAGTGACCTTAACAAAACTCATGATTCCAAACTTATGCGGATAATCACCAGTCACCTTTTTTACAATACAGATATTGTAATCTTCTGTAATAAATGTTATGTCTACAGGCATCATTCTTGATTGTATACATATTTTTCCATTTTGTATATCCCAATCAATCAGGCAATCCCCGCTCCTATTCCGGTTTTTGTAAAGATGCTCAATATATTTTTGTACATATTCGGAATAATCATCGCACTCAAAACTGACCGATGAAGATATTCTCTCCAATGCTTTTTTCTTCCCATACTCAATCATGAATCGTTTGATGGCGTGATTGTTTCCAACCCTTATCGCTGAATCCAATAATTTAATCATATTCATTTCCTATACCTCTCTCAATTTAACATTCAGCAGTGATGCCCTTATTATTATTTTTCTCCTTCAAACACACAGAATAAATCAAAATAATCCTTACATCTTCCAACAAATATCTTAGTATCACTGTAATCTACAAATATCTTAGTATCACTGTAATCTACAGAATATTCAATTGCAGATACGTATGTATCCCAACCTTCTTGAGATTCATGTAAATACTCCAGTTTTATCAGTACGGTTGGCATATACCGATGAAACCCTAATTTAATCGTCCATGGTCGAGGTTCATATTCCTCTCCCCAATAGATGAGTCTGTCAAGGTATTTGGAAATGACATCCACAGGTATTTCTGTACGTGACTTTTCTATCCCATTGCAATACGTATCGTATATAGTTCTTTCTTCCGTTGTAAGGGATTTTCCTTCAAGTGTATATGATACACCGGTGGCGGAACTGACACGATATGTAAGCAGAAGATGATAAATATCTGACATTTCCTGCTTGCTCGGCACATGTAATTTAAAATCTTCATCTTTCATAAGATCGATAATACGACCTCTAACACTTATCGGCTCTATCATCACCATTTTTTATTCTCCTTTTTTTAACACATAAAATACATCAAAACAATCCTGGCATTTAACGTTTTAATTCACGTACAAAGTTTTTTGTAAATTCTTCCGCTATCTTCCTCTTCTTTATCCCACTCCTCATCTTCTTTTATTTCCATTGTGATTGTCCTAAAACTGAGCTGGCCATCACATACATAATCAGTGAAAATATCTTTTTTATCCTTTCTCATATTTACTACCTCTCTATTTCTCTCAATTCATAGTAAATATGTTGATAAATCATTTGTCATAAAGCTTGGATAATTCCTCTTCCATATTTAATTTCCTGTTCCATATCTGATATTTGAGTTCTATGTCTTCCTTACTCACTTTTTGAGACGCATCAATTGAAATAATTGCTTTTTCCACTTTATATAATTTATATAACAATATCTCATCGTTTTCCCTATCATCCTTATCTGTCAGTACCGCTTCCACGTGGAGATCAGTTGGAATAGCCAATGAGATATCTGGATTACATTTAAGCAGAATACACCCAAGCAGATTAATTGCCTTAACAATTTCTGATTCCAAATAAGTTGAATGATTCGATCTGTTCCAGATTGCTATTACATCAGAAAGAATCACTTCAAACTGGACGGGTATATATTCCATTCCTAAGCTCATAAAAACTTTTTCCAGCATCACGGACATAAATGCTGGAGGCAAGTTTAGATGTATTGCCTGTGTTTTTTTAATTGTATACATTATAAAATGTGTCAGTTTTTCAAGATTGTTGATATTACTGTCTGCTTTTTGATTGTCACATAAAAAGTCCATGGATTTCGTTCTCCTTAACATTATTTAATCTTATAATGTAAGTAGCTTATAAATAAACGGATAAAGGAAATGGCTATACCAAAATAAAAAAGCGGTATGAACCGCTTTTAATAAATTCTAATGATATCTTTGTATATAGCTATATCCATAGCATTAACTGCCATGTCTCTGTGATAGTGTCCAAAATACCATCGCTTATAATCAACCCTTGCCTTTATATTCTCCAAATACTCAGTGATAGCATCCGCTTTATAACTTCCATGGCTTAACAGGGCAGATGTACTGCTCGGCGCACAATGCGTGATGACGAAATCAACTTTCCACTCATTTGCTTTAAGATTGCGTATTCCCTCTGCCATTTCGTCCTCATTTGGCATTTCTTCTTTCCACCATGACAGATGGTCGATTCTATATCTTGTTTTTCCTGTTTCATTTAGTTCCTTTACCTTATGCTTCCATTGATTTTCCGGATCCCTTATGATGATACCGTCTTCGATATCATGAGACCTGGCTCCTCCAAAGGTGAAGAACTTTTTTCCTTCTAGTTCAAAAACCTGGCCACGCATTAGATGAATGACTGATTCCGATATATGGTGTACACGTCCTCCATTCCACTCTTCAACCGGCAGCTGGTTCAGCAAATCAAAATTCTCATGATTGCCATCAACAAACAATGTTGTGAAGGGTTTATCATCTAACCATTTGAGCCACCAGGCCTGCCTCTTTGATTCATCCCAATACCCGAAATCCCCTGTGATGATCATATAATCGTCTTTTGACATAGTTTCCTGTGATACGAAATTCGTCGTATTGAATCGATTGTATTCGGCATGGGTATCCCCTGTAATGTATATCATATTTTTACTTACCTTTCATTTTTTATATTGTTCATTTCTGATAGAAACCGGCTTTCAAAAAAACGTGTATTCTTTCCATTGTATTTCTGTTCCCTTGTTGATGTCAGAACAAGTTTTTCCTTTGCTCTTGTCATACCAACATAGCAGAGTCTCCGTTCCTCTTCCAGACCATCCTTTCCATCAGAAAGAGCTCTTGAAGATGGGAATAACATTTCGTTCATTCCAACCATGTACACTTCCTTAAACTCCAACCCTTTTGACGCATGGATTGTCATCATTTTAATTTTTTGTTTCCCATCACTATCCGATGCATCCGTAATCAGGGAAACATCCTCAAGGAACTTCGATAAGGTCGGCTCAGGTGCATCATTTTCGAACTCTACGATTTTATTCACAAGCTCATTGATGTTTTCCACCCGGTTCTGTAAGTCATCTTCTTCACATGTCCTCTCCAATTCCTCCATATATCCTACTTCATTTAAAATGTCCTGAATATACATTTCAATGGAATAGCTTCCGTCTCCGTTCCCGTCTATGCAGCCAGCCGTTTCTAATTTTTCTTTATAGCCATCGATCTGACTAATGAAGCTGCTGATTCTTGCCTTTGTTTTTGAATTCAGACCATCCACTTCTTTATTTTCCTTCATGGCCTGATAAAGTGAAATATCATGTACTTTTGCATATTCCTTCACTTTTTCAATTGTAACCTTCCCGATACTTCGCTTTGGGACATTGATAGCCCGCTCAACAGATACGGAATCAGAAGGATTAGTAACCATCCTTAGGTATGAAAGGATATCTTTAATTTCCTTCCGTTGGTAGAAATTCACACCGCCAATGATCTGGTAAGGAACTTTATACCGTATGGCTGCTTCTTCCAAAAGTCTTGATTGGGCATTTGAACGATAAAGGATTGCGATATCATCATAATCGTAAACTCCTGAGTAAATGTCCCTGATCACGCTGTTTGCTTCATCAATTGCCGAGTTAAACCTCCTATGTATGACCTTTTCACCGTGTTCTATGGTACTCCACAATTTCTTTTTGGCGCGTATCTTATTGTGGGAAATTACCGCATTCGCATTTTCCAGTATTTCCTGTGTTGAACGATAATTCTGTTCCAATTTTACAATCCTGGCTTTTGGGTATTGTTTTTGAAATTCCAGTATGTTAGAAACATCTGCCCCACGGAATCCATAGATTGACTGGTCATCATCTCCTACAACGCATATGTTTTGATATTTCTTTGCAAGGAGTTCAATCAGTTTGAACTGGATGTGGTTTGTATCCTGATATTCATCCACCAGAATATATCTGAACCTGTTTTGTAAAATTTCCAGCACGTCCTTATTGTTTGCAAGAAGCTCTTCTGTCTTTAACAACAGGTCATCAAAATCAAATGCATTGTTTATGAACATCTGGTCTTCATATTGTCGGTATACCTTTTTTACATTTTTTTCATATTCTGATGATGCAACAAAATCATCCGGCCCTATTCCATTATTCTTCAATGAACTTATCATACACTGTACATTCTTCTCGTTCATTTTTTTATCATCCATTTTCAATGTATGAATGATATCCTTTATCACTTTTTTCGAATCATCCGTATCATAGATAGTAAAGTTATTCTCGTAAGAAATCCGGTCTGCATACATCCTCAATATCCTTGCGCACATGGAATGGAATGTCATGGCCCATATGTAATCCGACTCGTCACCAACCAAGGCCTTGATACGTTCTTTCATCTCATTTGCTGCCTTGTTTGTGAATGTTATTGCTAGGATGTTTTCTGGATTCACATCTTTCTCTGATATCATATAGGATATCCGGTAAGTCAGTACCCTTGTCTTTCCTGAACCCGCTCCTGCAAAAACGATCAGAGGTCCCTCCGTGCACATTACGGCCTCTATCTGTGGTTTATTTAATTCTTTTCTTATTTTTTCTAAATTCATATTTTCACCTCTCTGATAGTATGTCCTTTTGATGCAATATAAGAAAATAGGTTCAGCCTCTGTTATCGGTATTTCCTTATCACCTCGCCGCTTTGGTCAATCAGTTCCAGCGTTAGAAGCTTGATTTCTTTTGGTGCATATAACTCATCCGGAATACTACCATTATGGCAGAGCCAGATATAGGCTTCGATGACCCGCATCACATTATCATCAAAAAACGACATTATTCTTGGGATAATGATATCCTCCATCTCCTTACTCAAAGGTTCATTAAGCTGTATATAGACCTTATCTGCAAAGCTGCCTGGACCATCGCTTGAACATGCTATATTATAAAAAGTATCCTTAACCACATCATCCACCCATTGGCTTGTATAGCATAAACCCATATCATAAAAGGAAATAAGCTTGTTATCCTTTTTCTTTTCCATATAGCGATTTCTATAAGCTTCTGCCTCTTCTAATGTGTGTGTGATATTCCTTAATCTGCTTTTTCTTGAACAGTTCATTTGCTCAAGAATTTCTTCTGCGGACTCTAGATAATGTTCTATGAATTCCTTTTCCATCTCTTTATATTTTTCCAATGAATATATATCTGAAGCAATTACATTATTCCAAAAAACCTTTGTGTATTCGGTTACGGATCCCTTATCGTCTATGATTCCAATACAGAACCCAACAAACTCCTTAACAAAATTACCCGTATAGCTATCTGTGCATATTTCTAAGTAATATGGTGATTTTTCCATTTTTCTCTCCTTTTCTAATTTGATTATAATATGCAGTTTTTTAGGTATTCCTGATTTTTATTACAATGCTTAACAAAACATAATAAACCTGAAGATGACGAATGGAGTGTGAATCATATGACAATTGAAAAATGTTTCATCTATGCAAGGAATGCCGCTGAGTACTCTGACTTTACAAAAATTCATGTAGGATGTGTTGCTATCTATAAAGGAAAGATTATTGGCGAAGGGTATAACAGTAATAAGACACATCCTGTACAGGAAAGATATAACCGGTATCGGAATGCCCGTAATTATGATACTTCCAGCCTGCTGCCAAAACTTCATGCAGAAATCATGTGTCTTAATTCCATCAAGGATAAGAATATCAACTGGAAGAAGGTCAAGCTTTACATTTATCGAATCCGGAATGACCGTCCCTTCGGGATTGCCCGGCCTTGTCCGGCATGCATGAATGCGTTAAAGGATTTAGGTATCTGCGACATTTACTATACGACAGATGCCGGCTATGCACATGAAAAGATATCATATTAAGAATGAAAGGAATAATATAATGATAAAAGCCTATATTCAATATACTGATTATATGGATGATTGCAGGATTGTCCACACTATTTTGGCCCAGAATAATATCATGATAAAAGAAGAAAAAGAAGGTTTTCCTCTCCACCCAGTCATAACCATCATCATGGATACATTTGAAGATTTGAATAATCTTCTTTTCGTTTTAAACAGTAAATCGAAATATGGGGTAAAGCTCAAGAAAGCAAAGGAACTGAATAGGGGAATCCTCTATCATCTCCTGCACTGAGAAACCATTTAAGAAGAGAGGACAACCTCTCTTTTTCATTTAGCGTATTTTCTTTACATACTAATTCTGATCAAGAAAAAAAGAGCAGAAGGGACAAATAATATGATCATAAAAAAATATGATAAGAAGTATCGTTTCATATCCATGTTCGATACTGCAAACGGGTTTTATATGAGAAGCGGTGTGTTGGATAACGAGGGGAAAGACACGGGAGTGGATCCTTTCATGACCAGCTTTCCTGAATTACTGGATGTAGGGGTCATGGGGCATTGTGTACACGGAATTTCAGGGTTATGCGTAAAGTCTGGGGTCCAATGTTATCAGAATGGCTTACATACAAAAGAACCAAATATGACGCTAGAAAATTTTAAACGGATTGTCGATGAATGTAAGGGAAAAACATTTCAATTTGCATTAGGCGGACGAGGTGATGTTGACCAGCATGAAAACTTTGGCGAACTCCTAAAATATTGCCGTGAGAACATGATTGTTCCGAATTTCACATCAAGTGGACTAGGTTTCAATGATGAAATAATCTCTCTATGCAAAGAATATTGTGGTGCTGTTGCAATCAGCTGGTATCGCAATCCTTATACTTTGAAAGCCATACAAGGCCTTATCAATGCAGGGGTCACCACAAATATACATTATGTGTTGGGTAACAATTCCATTGATGAAGCTATTAAGCGTCTGTCAGATAACGATTTTCCAAAAGGAATCAATGCAGTTATTTTTCTGCTTCATAAGCCAGTCGGGCTTGGGAAGATAGACAATGTACTCCAATATGACGATCCAAAGGTGAAACATTTTTTCGATTTAATCGATAATGGAACATATGATTTCAAGATAGGTTTTGACTCATGTACCGTTCCAGGATTGATTAATTTCACCAAAAATATTGTCAGTGAAAGTTTGGATACGTGTGAGGGAGCTCGTTGGAGTGGTTATATTACAAGCGATATGAAAATGCTTCCTTGCAGTTTTGACAATCAGGAACTCAGATGGGCTTATGATATTTCAAAAGATACAATTGAAAATGCCTGGAACAGCAAGGAATTTGATGAATTCAGAAAACATTTTAAAAAGTCCTGTCTTAATTGTAGTGAATTTCAGCGATGCTTTGGTGGCTGCCCAATCTGCAGGGAAATTATTTTATGTAGTAGGAAGGAGAAGAATTCTATATGAAACACTTATCAGAAACGTCATTATATTTGAAATTAATCAGTGAGGATGAATCAGCAGCAACTAAATATTTGGATTCATTTACAGAAGAAGAACAGGTTATGATTTTACTCAATTCAAAGATTTTGATAGCCAAGACATCCTTGGATTCCGGCATTAACATGTCGGGAAAATGTTATGATTGTAAGTATCGAAGAAATGTTCCTGGGGACTGTCATAGCGCATGTGCCAATAAAGTTGCATTAGCCATAGGTGATGATCATGGAATACAAAACGGTTGGTTTATCCATCCTTTTAACTTTGATCCAACTTGGCTGAAATATTGTGATGGTTTTGAAAAAATGGATTCATGAGAGGTGCATATGAAGATTAGGTATGGTTTTGTAACAAATTCATCATCGTCAAGCTTCTTGATTGCTAAGAAAGTATTGACTCCAAATCAGGTCAAGGCAATCTGGAAGCATATTGAGCTAGGGCATAAACTTGGTATTTCTGTTGATGATGATTCAAGATGGGACATCGAGGAATCAGAAAACTTCATATCCGGAACAACTTATATGGATAACTTTTCCTTTGATAAATTCTTCGAACTGATTGGAATAAAGGATGTGTATGTCATATGGGGTGCAAACATTTCTGCCGATGATGCTGAAGAAAAACTCAAATCATCCAATGATAATCCTGATTTTGGAATTCAAACCGGATGGGAGGATCTGCTTGATGAAATTTAGGTGTAGTTTTATAACGAACTCCAGCAGCAGTAGTTTTATCCTTGGTTTTAAATCGATAGACGAAATTGAAAATCTGTATCCTGCTCTGCCGAGCTTTATTGAGCAAACGGATAAGGAATCGTTTATCAGACAGGTGAAAGACAATATAATTGATAAACAGGAAATTTTGACAGAATTTTATGATTACTGTTTTGATCAATTATACGATTGTGGGCCATATGGTTCCAGGGAATATACGGACGATGAAATAAAGAAAATTCAACAGAATACAGAGGAATTGTTGAAAAAGTTAGAAATTAAAACGGAGGGGTTATCTGTCTTCTCTGTTGTATCTTATGGAGATGATACGAATTTTGGAAGCTGCATGGAAAATGACGTCCTTCCAACTTTCCCTCATACATTGGCATGTCTTAATTATCATTAAAAAAGGGCTTACAGGCCCTTTTTAATTTGATTCTAATATTATGAAATCTTCATTATCTTCTGCTATGGATTTTACGATTTCTTCGAAGGTCACATCATCATATCCAATTCTTTTGATCGCAATTGAATATCCCTTTTGTAAATAGGATGCTGCCTTATCATAGGAGTCCTCTAAGCCATTATCTTTTATTACTTCCGTTAATGTCATATCGCCATATCCATACCAGTCCATCATGATGTTGTTATATCCATCTATATCTGTCACTACCTCTGCCTCACATGTTTCACCACCAGAAGCATCCAAGATAAGCTTCAATATTTTGCTGTAAAATCGAGAGTACTTTGATTCATCATTTTCCTCTTTTTTAAATGCAATGACAAAACTACTGCTGCTTGAATTCGTTACAAATCCCAATCTTATTTTCATTCTGAGACCTCCAGATTCAAATTTATTGTTTTCACCTATATGGCGAACTGATTATTGCCATTCCTTAAATATGAGTAAACTATTATATCCCACAGTTTTGTGCTACCACTACTTACAGAAGTAGTGGTTTTCATGAACACACCTGAATTATGGAAATGTTTCTCTTCATTATGTTGGACTTTTAGAAGTATGCCTTTTTAACCATTTTTGAAATTCAACAATTGGTATAATAGCAAATGCTAATAAAATAGCTACAACATATTCCGCAAGCGAGATTTCTTCAAAAGAAAAGGCATTTCGCATAACCGGAATATAAATAATAGCTGTTGTAAGGATGAAAGACATAATCAGTGACGCTAATAAAAACTTATTCTGTCTTTTTAATTGAAACAATGATGTATGTCTTGACCTCATGTTAAAGGCATGAAATATTTCCAATAAGGACAATGTAAGAAAGGCCATTGTCATCCCATCAGGACTATTTGCTAATTCCATTTTTCCGCTTTCCATGAAATGTCCTATAAAGTATGCTATCATTGTCAGTGCAGCAATTGTACTCCCTTGAATCAAAGTTTCAATTCCTACACCGTTTGAGAACAACCCCTCTTCTTGTTTTCTCGGAGCCCGTTCCATCACATCAGCTTCTGCTTCTTCCATACCAAGCCCGATGGCAGGAAGGCAATCGGTTATAAGGTTTATCCATAATAAATGAACTGGCTTCAAAATCGTAAACCCTAGTAAGCTTGAAAAAAAGATTGCAATTACTTCCGCCAAGTTTGATGATAGAAGAAACTGGATTGATTTTTGTATATTATCATAAATTCGTCTGCCTTCAGCAACTGACATCACAATAGTTGCAAAATTGTCATCCGCCAATACGATATCAGCAACATTCTTAGTTACATCTGTTCCTGTAATTCCCATCCCGACTCCGATATCCGCATTTTTAATGGCTGGAGCATCATTTACCCCATCTCCTGTCATTGCGGTTACTTTTCCAAGTTTCCTCCAAGTTTTAACTACTCGAACTTTATGTTCTGGCTGTACTCTTGCATAGACAGCATATTGATCAATCGTATCTTCTAATTCATCATCACCGATTATATCAAGTTCTGCCCCTGTAATTGCCTTCATGCCATCAGAGAGGATGCCTAATTCATTAGCAATTGCTATTGCAGTATCTTTATGATCACCAGTAATCATGATGGGTATTATTCCTGCTGCCCTACAGCTGAGGATGGCGTTCTTGACTTCTTCCCTGACTGGGTCAATCATTCCAGATAATCCAATATAAGTAAGATTGTTCTCTAATTCGCTTAAGTTTGTTGTATCAGGTATCGTTATATAGTCCTTCCTTGCTGCACAAAGGACCCTCAGTGCTTTATCTGCCATTTTTTTATTAGCTTCCATTATGTCTTTTTTTATATTTTCAGTCATTTCAACTATGGACCCACCAATGATGGCTTTTGAGCAACGCATCAAAATTTCATCCGGAGCCCCTTTTGTATATTGGATATACGTACCATCATTTGAGCTATGTATAGTACTCATCATCTTTCTCATGGAATCAAATGGGGCTTCTGCCACCCTTTTATATTCCTTCTTTAATTCATTTTTATTCAATCCATTTTTATTCGCGTCAGTTACTAATGCCGTTTCCGTCGGTTCACCAACAACGGTCTCTGTTTCTGTATCTATCTCCGCATCTGAACACAATGCCATCGCAAGCATGAGCTGCTTTTCATCATCTGAATAATGTTCTACCACTGTCATTTTATTTTGAGTCAGTGTACCTGTTTTATCTGAACAGATGACCTGTGTACAGCCTAATGTCTCTACAGCTGTAAGTTTTCTTACAATAGCCTTGTTTTTTGCCATCTTCGAGACTCCAATTGATAATAGAATTGTAACGACGGCAGATAAACCTTCTGGAATTGCGGCAACTGCTAATGATACAGCTATCATGAATGTGTCAATGAAGGCTTTTGATGTAAGTTCATTCCCTGATGCCGTTAACTGAATGAAATCAACAACAAATACAATTGTACAAATTAAAAGCACGATAACTGACAGGATTTTAGATAACTGATTTAATTTAATCTGAAGTGGTGTTTCACCTTCCTTGGCTGTGTTCAGTTCTTTCGCAATCTTTCCTATCTCCGTGTCCATTCCTGTAGCACATATAATCGCTTTTCCTCTTCCATACACAACTGATGAGCCCATATAAAGCATGTTTTTTCTATCCCCAAGTGTTATCTTACTGCCTGTTTCCTTAATTGCCTCACTATGTTTTAAGACAGCAATGGATTCTCCTGTTAAGGCAGCTTCCTCTACTTTCAAACTTGCACTTTCCAATATTCGAGCATCTGCAGGTATGGCATCACCGGCTTCAATCATAATGATATCCCCAGGAACAAGTTCTCTAGAATTAATAATCTCAAGATTTCCATTACGTATTGATTTGCATGTTGCTGCTGACATTTTCTGTAATGATTCAATGGCTTCCTCCGCCTTTGATTTTTGTATTACACCAATTGCAGCATTCATCATTACCACAAACAAAATGATTCCAGTTTCTAGTAGGCTCTCTCCTGCATATATAGCATTAAATCCAGAGATAACAGCAGCCACAATCAATACGATTGTCATCAGGTTTGATAATTCGTGGAAGAACTTCATCAATATGCTTTCTTTTTTTGCTTTCTGTATTTCATTCAGTCCATATTTTTTTTGTCTTTCTATTACATCATCAGGACTTAACCCTGTTTCAGATGAATCTAATTCATCGATTATCTTATCTGTTGGTATTAAATATAAATTATCCATTTATTCTCCTTTTCTTGTTTTAGGTTCCATAATAATTATGTAGAAAACAGCCTGGTCCCAATTAATTAAATTTAGAAACAGACACAGAAACAATTTCTCATTATCAACCATATGTCTTTATGATAAAAAAAGCAGGCGAACCTGCTTTATTTTATTTCTGTTATATTGGCATATGTCTTCCCATTATCGTAGGTTTTAACAATCAATGTCGCGTATGCTTTTTCGCCTATTTTATCCTTAAACTTCTTATAAGTATCAGACCCACTTACTGTATATGTTTTTTCTTTGTAGGTGACACTTATCCGATACACAGCCGGATGTGTGATTGGAACAATCGTCTTTCCGGATTTCATCATCGTAGTATAAGCATTTCGATGGTATGAGTCTGATATGGTTACCTCGACTTCCTTACTTTCAGTACTTATGCATTTTGCACAAGCTGTAATATTGATTGCTATAATGGCCACTAATAAACAAACAATAAACCTTTTCATCATATTTTCTCCTTCTATCTGCAAAACTCAATGGATTATTCTGTCGTCATTGCTAGCTATAAAGGTATGAATCCTTCATCATCACAGTCGTTCACATCAATATATCCAGAATAGGATTGAACGATTGATGTAATGATTTCCTTTGATGAGCCCCAAAGCGACAATGATATTTGTGTGTATTCACAGGTATGGTCAATCCCATTTTCATTCCGCATATCATGTTGTGCTTCGTCATAAAACCAATGCATTATGCGATTTTCACCATATGCCTCGAAATAGATCTGACATGAATCTATCTTACAAGGCAAATGATGGAAAGTGACGATAATGGATGACTCATATTCGATTCGTGCCATGGGATCAAATTTTTCCCGGATGACATTAAGGAGTTCTTCCTTTGTCACTTTTCCCCTTATCAAACCTTGTGTATTAACTCCCATTTGATTCCTTTCTTTTATCTCATCCGCTTATTTCAGAACCTTTGTTAAAATCAGATATATAATGGAAACGAGGACAATAACTATAATCACGCTCCACAATATATTTAAGAAGGTTGGCAGGATGTAGAGGCCCCAGCTACCAAAGGCAACCATGAGGCATATTTTCCGGGCTGTTATGGACAAAGAGGGATTTCTTGACAACATGATTGCGATTACAGGGATGATTAACATCATTAACAGAAAATTCAACATAAAAAACACTCCTTTTTTTCTTTTCTTTTAGTATGTTGTTTTTTTTACCATACTGTTTTTAGAAATGATAAAGAGAGAATGCTTAGAAAGGAAATGCTATATGATTTTTGTATTACTTTTTCTTCTTCTGCTTATTTTATTTGCTTTTCTTCCAGGTTATTTGACGCATATTGAAATGAACAAGTCTACACTTTGTAGCTATCGCTTCATTACATTCACATCTTTTTTTAAGAAATTTAACCAATGTATATTAGATCATCCGAAACTAGAATGGACATACTTTTATGGTTCTTTCTTCGCCAAGGACATGTCAAATACTGACAGTGAAGGTGAATATTGGCTTAAACCTTATAAAATATATATGCATGCATCAATCATCCGGATAGATGACATGTGTTATATCATGGATCCTATCAGCTGGATATCTTATAATTTTTGGATGAAGAAGCATGCAAAAGGTTATATTGAACAATTTTTTGGAGAAATAGGCAATAGAAGGTATTGGATCAAAAGGAGCTGAAGCTCCTTTTTTTGATTATCAACCCATTAATAAATTATATAACCAATTCATTCGTTTCCTGTTTTTGTGGTTTTTTTCAACTATTTGTCTTTCAGGAACAAGGACGTCCATAATAAGGTCTCGGGCCTGTCTTACTTCGGAATACAGTCGGAACAAACAATCATAATCAAACCCAACATCAAAATAAATAGTAAATACCAAGCATGTTTCAATTGTAGGGAAAACTTCGATACCAGATGAGATTGCTACAAGTTTTTCCCTTATTACTTCAGCCTGATGTTTTTTTAGGCCTGTTATCGTACACAAAAAACCGTTAAAATTATCCTTATATTTCAAATATGTACCATAACTGCACAAATCACTGACATGATACATAATCAGCTCATTACCTTCATGTATCTGATATGTATAGGATCCAAAACATTTCATTCCATCGACACCAAGATATAAGGAGCACAGGTCATCATAATACAGGTTGTTTTTGTCATTCTGTAAATATTCAGTTAAAGAAACAGCATTATCAATGACCCAGAAATCATCTGAATAAATAAAATCATTCAATAGTAACTGAAATTTATTTTTAGGGCTTTTATCGTATATTTTATCAGAAAGAATCTTCCATTTATTTTTAAATTCTTTTTTATATATATTCCGTTCATCCATAATTTTTTCTCCTTTAACTGAATTATGCAAGACAAGATAAAAAAGGGCTGATGCCCTTTATATAAATTATTGTTTGATTTTTTTCATATAGGAAGATATTTTTTCTTCATACCCATTATTTGAGGACTGATAAAATTTGGTATCTTTTAACGCTGCCGGCAGATATTGCTGTTCCACATAATGATATTCATATTCATGAGGATACCTATATTCATTCCCATGCCCAAGGTCTGCTGCACCTTGGTAATGTCGATCTTTTAAATGGTTTGGGACCGGATAATCCTTTCCGCTTTCAGCAACTTTCAAGGCAGCATCGATTGCAGTGATTGCAGAGTTGCTTTTCGGAGCTGTTGCTATATATAAAACTGCCTGTGCCAATATGATTCTTGCTTCGGGCATTCCAATCCTTTCTACGGCAAGACTTGCGTTTGTCGCAACCATTAAAGCCATTGGATCTGCATTCCCCACATCTTCAGCTGCGCATATCATGATCCGCCTTGCGATGAATTTGATGTCTTCCCCTGCACTAAGCATCTTGGCCAGATAGTAAACAGCAGCATCCGGATCCGATCCCCTCATGCTCTTGATAAATGCGGAAATCGTATCATAATGGTTGTCCCCATTTTTATCATAACGGGCAGCACGTTTTTGTATACACGCCTGTGCAACTTCCAATGTGATATGAATGATCCCATCTTTTGAACGTTCTGTTGTCATGATTCCTAATTCAAGGGCATTTAAGGCATCCCTTGCATCTCCAGCTGTTACATCTGCCAGAAAATCAATTGCACAATCATCAATCTCCGCCTGATAATTTCCCATTCCCTTTTCTGTGTCTTTTATTGCCCGTTGAATCAGTTCTTTAATATCCGCTTTTTCAAGTTCCTTCAATTCAAAAATTCTTGACCTGGAGAGCAAAGCTTTGTTTACTTCGAAGTATGGATTTTCTGTTGTGGCACCAATCAATGTTATGATTCCCTTTTCAACATATGGAAGAAGGAAGTCCTGCTGGCTTTTATTAAAACGATGTATTTCGTCAATAAAAAGTATTGTCTTTTGTCCTTTTTCCATCAGCAAGGCTTTTGCTTCATCGACAACATCTTCCATATCTTTTTTTCCTGCTATTGTAGCGTTTATCTGCCTAAAATTAGCATGTGTTGTATTGGCAATCACCATTGCCAAGGATGTCTTACCAGTTCCAGGCGGACCATAAAGTATGATTGAGCCAAGTTTATCTGCCTTAATAGCCCTGTATAAAAGACTGTTTTTTCCCAATATATGTTTCTGGCCTACAATCTCATCAATTGTATCCGGCCTCATCCTCGAAGCGAGTGGTTCAGTTGAATTTTTTGGGTTTCGTTTCATATATTCAAATAAATCCATTATTTCCTCCCATCAAAAACGCCAAATAGGCGGTTTTTATTTGTTTCTTGCCTGAAATAGTTACTTATACTTTCAACCGTTATGACATCTCTTATATTCTTTGCTGATTTCCATGGTTCTTCTTCCTTTACATGAGGGACAAGATCCCATGGCCCATAGTTTTTCATCCCCTCTATCACTAAGGACATCATGATCCTATCATCCGGTTTGTAATCTGCATATGAAAATTCTGTTTTTCTGGTTTTTAAAATACCATTTTCATAAACAAATCCCATTGAGACGTTCTGTCTTTCGATTGGCTGATCTGCATAGCATCGATATGAATGGTATACACTGTCAATAGCCGGTCCAAACAGATATTTTAAAAATTCATCCACAAACAGTACACAATTTCTTTCCGATATGGAATAGGACTGAATATAATACATTAGTATCTGAAGTTTTAAATTGGTAACAGCAATTCCATTATCATACGAATAATTAATGATGTATTTTGCAATGTCATCTGCCTTATACATGTTCTTCCTCCTTACTTTCTTCGGTTATACATATAATATGCGGTTGGAAAATCCACAATAAAAGAGTCAGGAAAAGCTTTCCTGACTCTATGCTTCTATTGTATTCCGAGTTCAACTCTTAATTCTTTCAGTACATGTTTCATTGTCATCCCCAAACTATTTTCATTCTTTTCCAAGACTGAAACAAGTTCTAACAATATGTCCGGCTTTCCACCTATGACAATATCAAGAGCAGATACCATGTAATTCCTATTTCGTTCTTTTTCTGTCATTTCATAATATCTTTTTTGATGTTCCATAAGCTGATTCTTAAAATAATCTATAAATTCGTGAGCATGTATTGTTTCGGTCTGATATGGCATCTTATGTACTGTTACATTCTGTTTTCCCGAAACGGATACATAGGTTTCGTTATCTCCAATTGAAATACCATCTGGTATGTCAACATCGCACCACATTAGAAGCTGCCTTACCTGCCCCCCATTCGGAATCAGACGTTATTTTTAATTGAATTGAACCATTTAGGAAATCATTTACGATATCTTTCATTGCATCCTCACTTTCACTTGTCTATGGGTTGTTATATATTTACATTATGGCCGAAAGGAGCAACATTGTTAATGTAAAAAAGAAGCATATTACGAAATATGCTTCTCCTTCGAGGTAGAATTTATCCTTTTATCATTTGCAGGGCATGATTATTATATCCACAAAATTGACATTCATCCATCGTCGATTGGTATATTGCTATGTCAGCCGGCACAATCCTATGGACTCGTCGATATCTTCGATATATTGAATCGACTCAGCTCCATCATATTCATGTAGGATCCATTTTCTATTTGTGTTCACTTGCTCAATTTTCATTTGTGTAAAATGCGTATCGCCTTCTTTCATGTAGAAGTATAGATGGTCCTGTTTTGAGTAGATGATACCCTTCTCCAAGATGAGCTTTTTTAGCGTTTCTTCTGTAAAACCGGTCAACCCCTCAATTTCATACCTGATTTCCTTTAGTTTGCTTATTACAGCTCCGGTTCTGTTTCTGATTACACCTTCTGGGTTTTCTTCTGCTGCCTGTAGTAGGTCTTCTGGGATACTCGATGTCCCATAATTCGTAAAAAGAAGAACTTCGATGGGTTCCCTATTGCTTAATTTATCTCTGACTGCCTTAGCAAGTACAAGTATTTTATAATCCGAGAAATCCTCATCCTTGATTTCCTTGATTTTTTCATCCTTTTTTCTTTCTTCATAATGCTTGCACAGGTAACATTCATCTGATATATTAGTAGATATCTCCTGATTATAATCTCCATGTGCGCCAAATGGACACCAGCACCCCCTACTGTTGTCATTATACAATCTGTTAGCCGGCCATTTGCATTTAGGGAAACGTTCTTCATAAGCTTTTATTTCCTGAGTTGAATACAGTCCATATTCTTTTGCTTTTTCATGCGGAAGGATCCCCATATGATAATCAATCCAGTCCTGTGCCTCCATATAATGGTCTCCCTGCCAGAATTCATTCCAGACGAACTGTTGGCCTTCTAACGGCAATGTATCAAAATATTGAAAGATTTTGTCTTCATGCTCATAGTGGCACCAATCATATTCCTCATCTTCTGCACTGTCATACACTAATTTCTTTGACCATATTTCAGGAATACTCTCATTATAACAAGCATCACATAGCTGTATTTTTGTTGAGCAACAATCAAAACCAGAACCATATCCAAGAGGTCCGAATTCCAATGTATGGATTCCTTCTTGTTCCTTTAAGCACTTCCAACATAATTTATCTGAATTTTTAATAGCCCTTATTTTTTCCATGTTTTACTCCTTTTTTGATTTCATATATACAGTATGTATAAAAAATAAAGTAAAAAAAGGAGCTTGCAGGCTCCTTTCAGATTATTCCTCTATTCTTTCCCAGTCTTTTTTATTAGTTTTATCATGCTGAAAACAAATACCAGTTCAATATCTTTTTCGTCATACAAATATTCGTATTCTGGATTTTTTTCACCGATATATCTTCCCCATCTATGCCATCTCCAGCCCCCATCTTCTGGTTGGTCTTCTCGAAAAATAGGGGTCATGATGACAATTACATCACCGGATAGATCATATCTCTCTATGATCTGGCTTGCGTTGTCACAGACGCCATGTGGCATAAGAAAACTACAACGCCTATCCTCTGTATATTGTGTAAGCTGTTCGATCAGGTGGTTATCATTCATTCCTGCAAGATAGAATCCAGTAAAATCCTTGTCTTTATCCTCCTCTACCAGCTTGTAAGTCTGAATATCATCCTCCGTCAGACTGCGTTGGAATTCATTCCATGGAATGAATTTATCCTCAAAATCATTAAGCGGTTTCATGTTCTCGAAATATTCAGGATATTCTTTCTTACATTCTTCAAGCCTGTTGTTATATTCCTTGACGGCAACCTCGTCGTTTATTAACTGAATCATATACTCTCCTTATATGTCTATTTTAGGTACAGATACGGAATCAGAGGTCCAATCGAAGGATCTTGATGCCTATGCCTTCATATTCATGCATACTGTTGTCCATGATTGGCTCTTTATAAACCAATGTAGCTGCATGGTCCATAAAATCGTTGAAATCGAGTTCCTCATCATCAATAATATCTGTGGAAATAAAACCAAATCCTACAAGCCTATTGTCATACATAAGAGGCCGGAACACATAAGATTGGCTCATCCAGTCAATCGAATTTAACAGCCTCATCATATCATGGTTATTTAACTCATAGTCCTGATCATATGCGCCAAAAATAGCTTTGATTGGTGCTCCATCCACCAACCGTTCAAATGCTTTTAATTCAATCACATGGCCAGAGACATTGTAATCTGGGAAGATACTATACTTCCGGTAAATATCTTTTGGAATATCATCTTTTATTTCCATGAAATCATGGAGTGTCATGACTCCTTTTTTTTCATCGATATACTTTGCACCTTTTTCTGTTTTCAAGTATTCATTCGCTACCTGAGTGAACTTTACAAGCAGCTCATCCTTCCCATACTTTTTATCCATCGAAAAAATATGGACGGACTTCCTCAAATCATAATCTAACACAACACCAATTGAAATCATATTTTTTCTCCTTCTTCTTTTATATAATAAATATGGTTATTCCACCAACTTAATAGTTTCCGTCCGTTTGTCCATCATGACAAAATCTGCGGGTTCAGGCAATTAATGAATATAGATCCCCTCGGATATGTTCTGCATTATGTTTCTCAAAATAACTTCTCCAGAATAATACAGCACTCTTACTATGTGTTGATATGCAAAGCCGGATTGGCTTATCATAAAAATTCCTTATTCTATCAATTATGTTTGTTGCATGACCGCATCTCTTATATGTATCGTCTATGCTGATCTGACGTATGAACACATAGTCTGGATGGATTGTCAGCTGTAATTCGCCAATCTTTTTGCCATCAAGACAGATATCATAATCTTCCAGATTATCCAGCTTTCTTTTCCTAATTGTTTCATAAATACTATTTTCGTTCATTATCTTACCTCCTCAGCATCAGTTATAAATAAAATATGTCTTAATTTGCTATAATAAAAAACTCCTTCTCAGGAGTTTTTCATCGCTTTTCTTTTTTTCTTTTTTTCTTCCTTTTCTTTTGCTTTCACATCCACCCAATACTGAAGCACTGCTTCAATCCTCTTCAGCATGTCTGTTTCCGTTCCAAGGTTTAATCTGTCATATTCATAGTTTTTACGATCCAGATACCTCATTGTACTGGTTGTCGTATAATAACCTTTGAATATCCCATCATCCGTAGGAAGCTTTTTTAACAGCAAAGGATACTCCGCATATTTGTTTTTTTCGCTTACACCATAGCGGCTTAACTGGAAATTAAAATCCTCTGCAAGTTTTTCGAGCACTTCTTTTTCGTCAAGGGCCTGCTCAATCTGTTCCAGTGTGACTTTCCCAGAAAGATATTTGTCTAACACCAAAGAAGCAATTTCTTTGCTGGCATCAATATATTGGTCACCAAGTCGTTCTTTTTGCTCTTTTTTAATCCTCAATATATCCTCTTCAAACATCTTATGTAAGGCTGCTACATTGAATCTTGTCCTATGGCAAGACGACCTGCTGCTATACAGGAAAGTAAAGAGCCCACTTTTAAGAAAATAATCCCAGGCATCTGAGTCTACATCGATTTCAGTCCCAAGATAAGCCTTTGGTGATACCAGCATATTCAGGAAACCATTCCGGTCAATCCGGAAATCATCAATTTTACAAATGTAGAATCCTTTCTTATCACACGCTGATTTTGAGATGGTGAACGTATCCCACCAGCCGTCTTTCCTGAATATATCGTCAATTTTATTCATCCGGTGGATATAAAGTCTTGTCGACGTATCCTCGCGGTTTTCACATAATATCAGATTTCCTACCTCATCCCTTTTTAAGTCAGAGATATGATGCTCTGCATAGAAACGGTTATATTCTTCATGTTCTTCCTTTGTCATCTGAAGCATAGCAAATTGATTGACATACATATTAAAATCCTCCATTTATTCCTTTGATATCAGTATGTTAACATTTTATTCTTGACGATATTGTTCAGCTGTTACATGATTTCTTTATTAATCACCTGCACATTCCTGCTTCCCCAAGAACTTTTCATAATCAATGAACCAACCCTAAAACTATCATCAATGGTGTCACCGATTTCCAGGCTATCGTAATACTCCTTATCTACCGGAATCTGTATTTCGATGTCATTTAAGGAATCTTTTAAGTGTTCACTTATGTCAAGGGTGATATGCCTTTGACTTATTCGAAGTGTAATTACATATTTCTCAAGCCCGTGCTCTTTTTTCATTTCTGTTACTTCACTTTTTAGACGTTCCTTTTCTGCTTTCAAATCGTCTATTTCTGCTACAAGTGCTTCATATTCCTACTGGGCTTTCAGTTCTTTTGGCTGACAACCTGTTAGTGAACAGCAGATCAGTATGAGTACTCCCATTTTTTTAATTCTATTTTTTGTCATCATATAATTTTCTCCTTCTGTTTTTCATTCCTGGAAACTGGGCCATGTAATTTGGGGATGGTTGTTTCTGATTCCTGAATAATTCTTTCCTATGCACATTGGTTTCTTTATGAGAAAAGAACATCTCCTGTTGCCATCATTATTTTTTGAGAACCGTCACCAATTAAAATTTCTTCAGTGAAGTATTTCTTTTCAATATGGAACCAGAATGTCTCGTTTTCTTTTTTAAACATTACTGCGTACTGGTCCGTTCTTGGACGAACAGATAAATACATGCTGTCACAATATCCAATTGCATAGTCGTTTACGGCTAAAAGAATATTGTCCACCGTGTCACCTAAACCAAGGTTCAACATCATTGGCATTCCCCAGTTTTCCCATGTAAACAGATGTGGTGATAATACAGGAATCCGTGTTAAGATGTCTTTACTCATCATATTCATTTTTTAACCTCTTTTCTCCATTTAATCTTGAATCACTTATATAATGTTGCTCTTTTTCACTTAATAAAAAAGCAGATGTAACATCTGCTCATGTTCATCTGCTCATTAATACCTATTGAATGAATTCTCCTTTCTCATTTACAGCAAATCCATCTGGTGTATTTTCATTGGCATACATGCTGCCAAATGGTTTTGTTTGTTTCGTGTTGTTATAATACCATCGCCCACTGCTATTCTTAAACCACGTTTGATTCGGGGCTAATTCTTCCGGATTGAAATAATACCATTTTCCATCAATCAGGTTCCAGCCAATATACATATGCCCATCGTTTAAATCAAGATAATACCAATAATTATCGTTTGGGTCTAAGTGCCAGCCTTTCTTTAGGGTATTTGTCCTATAGTCTTTGTAATACCATATCCCATTATCCTTAAACCAGCCTGGGTCATTGATGGTGGATACAGCACTGGATGAGTGGGAACTTCCTCCGCTGCTGCTTCCGTGTATGGTTGAACCACTTCCGGAGGATGTATCTTTTTTATTCCACTTTGCATAAAGTATGATATTGGATTCCACTACATCAGAAGAAAAATCCCATTCTGACGCAAACGCTTCATCTTTGAACCATCCAGCAAATTCGAATCCTTCCTTTACGGGATTCTCCGGGCGCTTAATCAGGTTTCCTTTCTTGATGTCGGTATATGCTGGCAAGCAGCCACCTCCAAGTGTATTAAACTGCACGGTGAATGTATCAGTTTCCTTACTATCAGAACGGTTGATGAAATTAATACCTGATATTACAAAGTCCCCATCAATCATTTCGGCCAGTTTCCAGGTAAGGTCCCTGTAATCCTTATAAACCAATACATAATCTGTTTCTACCTCTGAAAGCATTGATTCATCAATCCCATATGATATTGCGATCTCCTTTGTTACAAAGTCTAGCTTGAACTGATAGACACTTGGATCATAGGAATAGACCATATCATCTGTATCAGAAGGCTGTTCTGATATTTGGAAAACCGTTATTGTATTTTGCATCTCTGAATCATATCCAAGGAATATGGAATCTGGAAATTGAATATTTCCGTTTTCATCGCATGTCAGGTCTACATATCCATTTGTATCAGGCCAGCCGGTCAGCCGATATCGAAATCCTGATGCATCTGCTTTTTTACCATTTACCTTGTAATCCACATATCCAGATAGTTTGATTCCAGAACCTTGAATGGTTTCTTTATTCAGGAAATCATTATCTGGTATGATATAGACACCATCATCACCCAGTTCAGCCTTAATCGGTGCTGAGATATCACCATTTGTTATGATTCCATAATATAATCCTGGTTCATATTCTTCCTGCACTGTTCCATAGTAGTTTTCTTCTCCTAACCATGCAACAATATACTCATACACGGTATCATCATATTCGTATGTATGAATTGCCGTGTTGGCCGGTTGTTTTGTTGATTCGTATAAGCGGAAATGCAATTGCCCATCGTTATCTGTTGATACTTTATGGATAGGATAATCGATGTTTCCTTCCTCATCACATGAAACTTCAATTTTTCTTATTCGTTCACTTCCGCCACTATTATAATTATCAGCTTTCTTTGGTTCATCTCTTGGGGATTCTTCCTCTATTGTAAATTCGAATTTGGATGGATCTGAAATCCTGTCATTTATATAATAGTCTTTTTTTCCATCAAAGCGGAATTTGACAGCTTCACTGACCCTATTATAAAAATCAATTCCGGCAAGATACCATATGCCTGATTCATCATCATATTCACTGGCAAACCAATCATTCCATTCATATTCCCTTACTGCAATTACATATTCCGGCTCATCCGCCACGACCGAAGGTGATGTACCATAAATCTCGTTCATTACATCATAGGTCGTTGGCAGCAGGTAGAATGTATAGGTATAACTATCATATTCGTATACCCTATCATCACCATCTTTTGTATCTGGTATTTCCGATACTTCCAGCTTATATATGGTATTCAGATCCAATTCATAGGTCTCATAGTTGATTTTATCTTCATCTGACAATACAATGTCATCAGCTATTTTGTTTCCATCAAGGTCCATTAATGTGACAGCGAATTCAAATCCTGACGCATCCTCATCTTCCAATGCATACAGTTCAGGAACAGGATTGTTACCATTATCTAAATATTTAACCCCATCCAGTGTAAATGATAGTGTTATGTCTGTAGGGTCCTGTGTCTCATCGAGCCATTCCTGGATTTCATCATTTGACGGTAGCCTTTGCGAGAATTGCTCCTTGTTTTGATTCTGTTCTTTTTTGGTTGCATTACTCGATGTAGCTATACCAACTGTATCCGTTTCCAGATAATTATCTTGTTCTGTAGCATAAACGGGAATACCTGGAGCAATTGACATTGTTAAGATGCATGTTGTTAGAAATTTTGATATTAGCCTACTATATTTCTTTTTTAGCATGTTTACCTCCATAAAATTTTATATCTATAGTATGTTTGATTCCTTAGAACTTGCGATGTTTTTAGATTGACAAACCTTACATTTTTGGTATAACCCCAAACTATTTCAGAACAGAGCTTGGGAAACGGCTACGAAAGGGCAGACTTTCCCTAAGCATTGAGCTTAGGGAATCCGTCTTGACACTATTTCGTCACGTCGCTATGGGTATCCGTCGCACACCATACAGACTGCATTTTGCATGTTCATTGGTAATCCAACTGCCCTCACCATGATCCGTTTCCAAATCTGAACATTCCCCGCGGATTAGTCATCCTCAAACCGCCAGCTTCCCAGTAACCTGGTTGGCCCCCGTACCCTACTTTTAAGCATATTTGGTTTACCAAACTTAGCCAATGGTCCTGCGGTACGTCTTAACCATTTACGGGTGGTATATGACATCAGGTGTGAGTAGCCTTTCCCAACCGGTTCTATTTTTGCATCAGCTGAACAAGCTTTTCGTTTTTATACTGGAACGGCATCCAGATAGATCATGGGACAGATGATGACATAAACCATCCCATATCCTTCCTTTCGGCTAGAAGTAATATGAGAGATTTGTGGACAGACATAAAAAATTTCTTGATTGTTTTTAAACTTATACACAAGATTGGCGGCATTTTATTTTATCATAGAAAAATTTGAAACATATTAATGGTGTAATCAGATGATAATTGGAGACATAAAGATTGGAGGAATCACAATGTTAAATGAAAAGAATAAGAGTATCAAAAAATCGACAAAAGAATCCCGTAACGATTTCGAACACAAGTACGATATGGAGCCAATCTGTTCTTGGAGTGAGTGGTGTGGCGAACCAGATCAAGTAAGACATCAAAATCAGACTATGTATATGGACTGATTCAACAGCTGGTAACGCTACTCTCAATATTAACATTGAAACCCAAAAACTTAACTGTAGAAAGGATCAATGATGAAGAAGAAGATCAAACGATTAATAGGATGTTGTTGCATTACTGTCAGTATGGTATCTGCTGCATCTGTTACTACATATGCGGCCCCACTTCCAGGAGAACCTTCCTGGGACTATATCGCGGAAAAGTATCCGGATGGGATTACTGTAAAACAGGCTTCAGACGAAGGAATTACGCAGTTTCTGCTTGACTATTTCGATGGATTTGAGGAATATAAAACCAGCCGTTAGGCTGTTTTTTTAATCCTTATAAATATATCCTTTGTCATTCTTTCCTTCGATTAAGCGGATCCAGCAATTTCCTGGATTTTTTTCATTCTGATACCAATCCACACCATAATGAAGCCATTGCATGGTAAATGTCCTCAGCGTAACACCATGGGTAAAGATGAATACAGTATCTACATCATGCTTTTCCTTATCCCGAATCAAAGTTCCAAAGAATTCCTTTACACGGATGGCAACATCAAACGGGCTTTCGCCCATTGGATTCTTCGCCCAGAACTTGCCCTGTTGCGACAGGACTTTATTATAAACCCCAGCTTCGACAGGAAATAAGTCTTCCCATTTTTCCTCTGGGATACCATCAAATAAACCAAACTGCTGCTCTGTTAGATGGATATCCTCACTTATACTGATATTGTTACTTTGGAAATCTAAAACTTCATCAAAAATTTCCATGGTTTCTTTCGTCCTGTCAAATGGGCTATACCATACTTTGGCTTTCCTCCATTTAATATTATTTTGATGTATGTACTTACTAAGCACTTCTGCTGCATTTCTTGCCTGTATCTTTCCGTGCTCTGTCAGAATCACTTTGTGGTCCGCAAGACCAAGCACTGAATTTTCTCCTGTGTTTTGGACCGATTGGCCATGTCTGATTAGAAATATCCTCATATAATTGTCTCCTTTCTTCATTTCCAACAATAGTATGCAGAATATTTATTTCACGAAAAATAAAAAGGAGCTCGAGGCTCCCTTTTTTATTCTGATTCGGATTCTGGTTCTGTCTTTACTTCTACTTCTGTTTTTGATTCAATAAGTTTCTTTAAATCATCAACTGTCATGTTCTCACGTTCCATTAATTCCGTAAGTTCAATCATTTTCGCTTCATTCAGTTCCTTCAGAATCCTTTTTTCTTCCTCCTCTAATGGAGAAAGACCCTTCTTCTTTGTTTCCAGTTTTGCCCTTACCTTTTTCAGTTCTGCTTCCAATGACTCAACTTTTGATTTTTTAGCCATGATGAAACCTCCTTTCTAAAAAACATTATAGCACGGATACGAATAACAGAAAAGTCTTACTGTTCAAGATCTAAAAATACCATATTCTAAATATAACAGATGAAAGGAGAATTATTTTGGCGGATGCGGGTTTTAGCGAATCATTAAATAAATGGATCTGTAATAATCAGAATACCATATATCGAATGTATGAGTACAAAAAGGTCTACACCCCTTATGAGCAGGAGCATAAATATATGGATGAGAGCATGTTTATTTCTAATTATGCAACTTTTGTCCATATCGCAGAAGCGATTGAAATTCACGGAGATCTATTGCTTAGGCTTGAAGAATTAGATATTGATGATATGACACAGACCGGACATTTCCTCATACGGAGGTTATCGGATATCCAGCTTGACATTTACGATAGTGACCAGGAAAAATAATAAAAAAAGACCATTCATGGTCTTTTTCATTATCATTTAATCCCCGCTTTTTTATCACTTCTTCATGATTCTTCCTGCTCAGCATCCCCACGAATCATATCTTCATAATACTCTTTATTTTGATCAGTTATTTTTATTAAACTAATTTCATTTCCATCATATCCTGTACAGTAGTCCTTCGGAATATAAATATACTCCCCTGCCATTACTCGCTTGATTTTTGGTTTTCTTCTTGCGTCCATTGTCTGTCCGCTAAGATCCTTGAGCAAATCTTTTTTGGTTGTGAAAGAATACGCTCCGTCGTATAAAATTGAATATATGATACCAGCCTCAGTTACGGCTATCCAATCCCCTATTTTTAAAAGGTCCTCTTCTCTCATTCAAAACCATCTCCGTGAACAACTCATGACTAAAGTCATAAGCTTCCTTTCGGACTCGGATTCTGAATC
>OBUZ01000024.1_pt1 | contig 189975 bp, 206 predicted proteins | sample 1494961 | NCBI WGS metagenome assembly OBUZ01 (sample SAMEA2579939, study PRJEB22360) | human gut metagenome | biome: human gut; feature: human-associated habitat; material: faeces | place: Denmark | collected 2008/2010
GCTGGCAGTAGGTGCAAAGGCCGAACTGGCAAAAGAGGGTGTGGATGTGCGCGTCGTCAGCATGCCGAGCATGGACGTGTTCGAGGAGCAGCCTGAGGATTACAAGGAGAAGGTCCTTCCAAAGGCAGTTCGCAAGAGAGTGGCGGTAGAGGCACTGGGCGATTTCGGATGGGGCAGGTATGTGGGCCTTGACGGAACCACCGTCACCATGAAGGGCTTTGGCGCCAGCGCACCGGCGGGACAGCTCTTTAAGAAATTCGGATTTACGGTTGAGAACGTTGTGGCAGCCGTGAAGTCACTGTAGACATAAACAGCTGCTGCTCAATGGCAGTTAAAACCGGATCCATGAAGAACAGACTGCTTCTTCATGGGTCCGGTTTCATTTAAAGCAGGATAAAGATATATTCAGGCGGCACTGTGCGTATTTGTAAAATTGACAAATAGCTTCCCAAATAATATAATATTATTCAAAGCTGTTTAAAGTTATATGGTTTCCGGAAAAGCGAGGTACGGCAGATGAAACAGATACGAAAAAAACATAAGTTTTCTCTGCCGATAACCATCACAGTCTGTATCGCCCTTGCGATTGTCTTTTACTTATCATTATCTTATTTCCTGGAAGGATACCGCAGGGACATCTACGACCGCATCATCAATTCCAATATCTCTGCGCTGAAAGAGACAACCAGCACCCTGATTTCCAAGACAACCGAAGGTTTTGACCATTGCCGGCATGAGATACGCGTGCTGGGAATCGGCATGTCCGAAGAACTGAAGGAAAATGGTTTTGACTCCATTGACGGCCTCAGCAACGGGGACCGCAGTTATCTCAGGGATTTTAATAAAGTGTCTGTGTTCGATTACTGCGTACTGCTGAATGAATCAGGCCGCGGTGTCTACAGCCAGGGGGATAGTGTGAAACCCATCAACCTGTATTCCAGTCAGGCCTATGTGGACTGCCTGAACAGCCCGGACGGGGAGGCGATCAGCTTTATTTCAGACCCGTTCAGCGCTTCGGGGCAGGATGTGGTGGCATTCTCCTGCCGCGCGGGCTCTGTCATACTGATTGGAATTTACAGCCAGGAATCCTTCCGGGCCCTTTATGATTCCACTGCGTTCGGGGACAATGCTTCCTATATGATCACCACTGACTCAGGTCTGATTCTCTCCCGCACCCATGTGAATCAGGCGCTGGGAGATACCCTTAATCTGTTTACATATTTTGAAGAAAATCCCATGAATGAGGAATTCTTTACACCGGACGCCCAGGGCAGCACGGAATATGAGAGGGTGCTCTCTGATTTCAGGGACGATAAAAGCGGCAGCGCCGAGATTTACTTTGGGGATTCCCGCTATGAGCTTGTGTATGCGCCCATCCCGCGGACCGGCTGGGATTTCATTTCCTGTGTCTCCTATGACCACATTACGGCGGACGCGGCGCAGATTAACCAGGAGACCATCCAGCTGACCATGTTTATCATTGTGCTGATGCTGGGCATGTTTCTGGTGATTGTAATTATGCTGGTATTCGTGGTGCGCGCCAACGCATCCAGGGAAGCTGTGCGCCGCGACCGTATTTTCACCCTGATGACCCATTATGTGCCCAATGTGATTGTCATTGCTGACAGTGAAAGCGGCGCTATTGAGTATGCGTCCCGCAACACGGAACAGGTCCTGGGGATTGAGGATGCATTTGGAAATGCTATAGAAGATAAGTTCTTAAGCTGTATCAGCGGCAGCGACCGCCAGGCGGTCCTGGACCTGATAAGCCGGGTCCGCAAGGGAGATTGTGCCAGCGGAAGCCTGAAACTGCATTTTACCCGGCCTGACATCCAGAAGGATATCGTGCTGTCCCTTAACGCCTATCTGATTTCGGAACAGGACAGCAGCCAGCGCTTTATCACTGTGACTCTGGAGGATATCACGGAACGGGAGCAGTCCCGCAGGCGCCTGGAAGAGGCGCTGGAGAGCGAGGCACGGGCCAATGCTGCAAAGAGTACTTTCCTGGCCAGTATGAGCCATGATATCCGTACTCCCCTGAATGCGGTAATCGGCCTGACCAATCTGGCCCTCTATTCACCGGAGGACAGCAAAAAGGTGACCGAATGCCTTCAGAAAATCGCTAATTCCTCCCAATTACTGCTGGGACTGATTAACGATGTGCTGGACATGTCCAAAATAGAATCCGGCAAAATGCAGCTGGCAGAGACAGAGTTTGAACTGGGTGAATGGCTGTCCGGCGTGGTTACGGTGACCCAGTCCCAGACAGGCGTGCGCAGCCAGCATTTTGACGTCAATGTCTGGAACATTACCCATGAATTGCTGTGCGGCGATACGGTGCGCCTGGGGCAGGTGCTTACCAATGTGCTGGGAAATGCGGTGAAGTTTACGCCAAAGGACGGGGAAATCTATCTGGATATCACGGAGGTACCATCACAGGATCCTTCATTTGCCAGCTTTGTATTCCGGGTCAGCGATACCGGCGTGGGCATGAGCCGGGAATATATGGGCCGGATTTTCGAGATGTTTTCACGGGACCAGAATTCTTATAAACAGGGAATCCAGGGAACCGGCCTGGGCATGGCCATTACCAAGCGCATTGTGGATCTGATGGGCGGCACCATCCGGGTGGAGAGCGAGCCGGGAAAGGGCACCACCTTTACCATTGGGCTTTCCATCCGTTTAAGCAGCCGCCATGTGCCTCTGGCCGCAGGCTGCGCCATGCTGGTCATCGGCGAGCCGGGAAGTGAGGAAAAGTGCAGGGATGCAGTGGAAAAGCTGGAGGAAATCGGTGTGGATGCTGCCTGGGAGACAGACTATCAGGCAGCTGTTTCCCTGGCGGCCCAAAAGAGGGCGGCAGGCCGTCCTTTCTCCATGGCATTTCTTCCCTATAAAATGCTCCGCTTTGACCGGACCTTAACCGGAGAACAGCTGAAGCGGGATTTAGGCGGGGATACGCTTTGGCTTCTGGGACTGAAACCGGATGAGCAGGAGCTGTTTGAGGAGATTAAGCAGAAGGGATTTAAATATACAATCAGCCTGCCTCTGTTCCGGATGAGCCTGTACCGGAAAATTACCGGAATGCTGGGACAGGGGGAGAGCATATCCGGCGGACTGGCAGGGGAGTTAAAAGGCATGCGTTTGCTGGTGGTGGAGGACAATGCGGTCAACCTGGAAATCGCAGTGGAAATGCTCTCCGGACTCATGGGAGCGGCGGTGGATACTGCCCGGAACGGAGAAGAGGGATGCACCCGTTTTCTGGATGCACCTGAGGATACATATGACGTGATTCTCATGGATTTACAGATGCCGGTTCTGGGAGGACTGGATGCGGCCCGCAGGATACGGGAGAGCATCCATCCACAGGCAGCGTCCATCCCTATTATAGCCCTGACAGCCAATGCCTTTGAGGAGGATCGCAGGGAAGCTCTTGAAGCAGGGATGAATGGTTTTGTTCCAAAGCCCATAGACTTCGCGGTCCTGGCAAAGGAGATTGGCCGGGTGCGGCGTGAGGGCCGCTGCCTGCGGCTTTTGTTGGCGGAGGACAATGAACTTAACCGGGAGATAGCAGCAGAGCTGATACGGGCCGACGGCCAGCAGGTGGATGCGGTGGAAAATGGACACCAGGCACTGGAGGCATATCTCAATGCTCCGGACGGCACATATGACGCCATCCTGCTGGATTTGCGCATGCCGGTCATGGACGGCTTTGAGGCAGCGGCAGCTATCCGCAGCAGCCAAAGAAAGAGTGCCGGATCCATTCCTGTCTTTGCGTTTACATCCAGCAGTGAGGATGAAGTGCGGTCAGAGGCGGCGCGGGCAGGATTCGGCGCTGTACTGACAAAGCCCATCAATATGGAACAGCTGCGGGGCCTGCTGGGCTAAAAGGGCTGTCCCTGAACGGCTGGGGCAGCCGGTACGGCCGGAGCTGTGGGGATGGGGCTGTGGGGCTGGAGCTGTGGGACTGGAGCTGTGGGGATGGACAGGAGGATACCCGGTACGGCAGCGAAACGTGATTCACGAAAACCATACCCGGGGAAGAGGGAGAATAAATATGAAGAAACGGATGGTAATAGGGCTGTTTCTGGTGCTGGTGCTGATATCTGCTGCTACCGGATGCACGGCCGTTTGGGATACCGGGGCCACAGAGGATAAGAAACAGAGCGGTGCGCAGCCGGCTGAGGAGCCGGTTGTGCTGCATGTGTACAATACCATGGGTGAGAATATCAATACGGAGCAGGCGGAAGCCTATATCCATCGCACGATGCCCGGAGTTAAAATTGAGAGCACATATGAAATAGCGCCAAAGATGGAGAATGCCCAGCTGGCAGCGGTGCGCAGCGGAGGCGGCCCGGAAATCCTCTATACACAGGATTATTATACCTATGTCCAGAGCGGTTATCTGAAGGATTTGACCTCCGAACCATTTTTGAAGAACTACATGATCAGCGCCTTAAATGATGCGGAGGTAGGGGGTAAGGTATATGCCCTTCCGGTTGGAAACGGGTATATCTCAGGGCTGATGGTGAACAGACAGCTCCTGGCGGATATGGGATATGATATGCCCCGGACACAGAAAGAGTTTATAGGGCTCTGCCGCCGGATTCAGGAGAGAAGGGAGGAGACCGGGGTACGGGCCTATGCCTTTGGGATGCTTTACAATGACGCAGCAGCAGTGGTGGCCATGCCCTTTCTTCTGGATGCGTACACGGACAGCGAATATGTGCAGTGGCTGAATCTGTACCGGAATAATCCGGCAGGGGTTTCCTTTGAAAATCCGGCATTTGCCCGTGTCCTTAAGGGAATTGATGAGCTGGAAAGCATGGGGCTGTATGAGAACGGCGACTTCCTGATGAGCAGCAAACAGAATCTGCGGGAGGTGGTTCGGGGAAACGCAGTCATGTGTTCGGTGAGCTATGTGGACTATGCGGTTCATTTTGAAGAGAAGCTCAGGGATGTGAACGGGGTCCCAAGCTTTAAAATAGAAAAGGACGGCAAACAGGTATGGGTGAAGGCTGAGGACTTTGTATTCATACCATATATGGGAAGAACCAGGGAGGATCGCTGGCTGGCCACCAACGGGGACTGGTATCTGGGAATCAATGCAAACATAACAGACGAGACTGTCCTCAGGGCCTGCCGCCTGTATCTGGAATATGTGGCCTCCACAGAGTTTGCGCCGGAATATTACAGTGCTTCGGTTCCCGTGGGCGCTACCACCTACTACCGGCGGGATGACACATTAAATTATGATTATTTTCAGAATACCCATCCTGAATTTTACCAGTGCCTTACAGAACACTCCATTGTGAAAAATCCTTACCAGTTTTACGGTTCGGATTTGTTTACCTTTGCCCTGCGCCATTACCTGTGCGGACAGAACTATTATGCGGGTCTGGAAGGCGCCAGCTCCTACATGAAGATTGGCGGCACAGAGGGGATGCTGGAGGCGCTGGAAGAATACCGCACTACAGGGAAAAACCGTTACCAGGTCCCGGACCATGTGGTCGGGAAGACAGATAAGACATACAATTATGTGCGTATATTTTCCCGCTCCAATGAATCAGCTCTGGGAAACCTGCTGGCTGATGCCCTGCGCCAGTACACGGGCGCAGATCTGGCCGCCATCAATGCAGGAACTCTGACAGCGGAGCTTGAGGAAGGGGAGATAACAGAGTCTGATTTGGCCACCTCCATGCTCTACGGCCTGAACAACCATGTGGTCACTGTGCGCTGCAAGGGCGCGAACCTGATATCCATACTTTCCACCAATAACCTGACCGATGCGGTGAGAGCGGACCAGTCCAGTGTGTTCGGCGGCATGGTGATTCCCTCCGGTTTCACCTATACCATTACCTACGAACCGCTGGAGGATAATGCGTATGGGGGACAGGCGGAAATCAGCGATGTCCGCCTGTCAAACGGAGAAACGATAGACCCTGACGCCTGGTATACGGTGGCGACCACGGATTATGAGCTGGGGGGAAGCGACGGCTGGGACGCGTTTACGGTGTTACCACCGGACAAGCCGGCTCAGCTGCCTGAGGGGATTGCCCTCTACCAGACCTTTGACCCTGGAAATGAGAGCGCATGCAGGTTATTTGACCTGAGTACGGACACCTATGACGAGCAGTATCAGCAGATAACGGACTGGGCCAGAAATCAGCCCAACATCATTGACGCGGTGATTGCCTATATTGAGAGCCATAGTGAAAACGGAGTGCTTGAGCCGGTCACCATCGACGGAAGGATCCGGATTGTCAATATGCCGGAGGGGCTGGATGTGGAGAAAAACAAGATCCGACTGGATTGACGGCGGGGAAGGAGAATTCCTGGCGGCAGGAGCAGCCGGCTCTTTCCTGCAATATTAATATTTAGTTTCATCACATCCCTGAACCATGTAATTGGACTCATCAGGGACCGGCATCACGGGCTCCTCCCCGGATTCCGTGCTGCCAAATTTAAACTGCCCAACCAGATTTTTGAGGATCTGGGCCTGCCCGGACAACTCTTCGCTGGCAGCCGCGCTTTCCTGTGCTGTAGCTGAATTTGTCTGGACAACGCTGGAAATCTGGTCTATGCCCTGTGTGACCTGTCTGGCGGAGGACGCCTGGTCTGCACTGGCCGCGGAAATCTCATTGATGGCCGCAGATACATCCTCAACGCCATTTACCACTTCGTCCAGCGCCAGAGCTGTCTCACTGGCGATTTTGGTGCCGCGTTCCACCGCATGAAGGGATCCCTCAATCAGTGATGATGTATTTTTAGAAGCATCGGCGGATTTTCCCGCAAGATTGCGTACCTCATCCGCCACCACCGCGAACCCTTTGCCTGCTTCTCCTGCCCGGGCGGCTTCTACCGCGGCGTTCAGCGCCAGGATATTAGTCTGGAACGCGATATCCTCAATTGTCTTTATGATCTTACTGATTTCACCGGACCCTTGATTGATGTCATCCATGGCTGTCAGCATTTCCTTCATGCGCTGGCTGCTTTCTTTTGCCTGGTCCATTACAGAGGCAGCTTTTTCGCTGGCTGTTTTCGCATTGCCGGCATTTTTATCTATATGATTGGAAATCTCGTTTACAGTAGCAGCTAATTCCTCTATGGAGGACGCCTGCTCGGTCGCCCCCTGGGAGAGTGCCTGGGCTCCTGCCGCCACCTGTTCAGAGCCGCCGGCCACCTGCTCGGCACTCTGGTCAATGTTCCTTAAAACTGCTGATATCTCCTTTAATATTTTGTACATGGAGTCGGAAAGTGGTTTAAAATCCCCCACATATAAATCCTGGGACTGGCTGGTGATGGCAAAGTTACCTGCGGCCATCTGGCTCAGCCCCCAGTCAATATCATTGATAATATTGCTTATGGAATCAGTAATGAGACGGGTGGCTTCGGATAGTCTGCCCGTTTCGTCTTTGGAATGTATGACGGGTACCTGTGACTTTAAGTCACCTTCCGACAGTTTCTGGATCCTTTCCGTGCAGATGTGGATGGGATTGCCGATTTTCTTGGCCAGCCAATAAGCGATTGCCACTGCAGCAATCAGTGATATTACTAACAGAGCACATGTGATTCCGATAGAAGTAAGGGTCGCTCCCATAAAATCCGATGTGGGTGCCGTGATGGCCATGCCCCATCCGTCTGTGCCGGCGATTGGAGAGTAGGCGGCCAGCTTCTGCACACCGTTAATTTCATATTTGTCAAAGCCGCTTTCGCCCTTTCTTATTTTTCCATGTATGGCAGCCAGCCTGGCCAGTGATGAATCGGATTTCGCTTCCTCTTCTATGTTTTGTGTCATGATTGTGCCGGTGGTGTTGTCCGCAATGGTATAACCATCTGAATTGATGGCATAAGCTGCACTGTTATCGCTGATGTGCACTTGTGAAACGATATCATTTAAAAATGTACTCTGCGGAACAAAGAACACCACGCCTGCGATTGTTGTATTAGGCCGTCCGTCCTTCCATAAGGGAGCAGCCACAATAATAGACAATTCTCCGTTGACTTTGCTGACCAAAGGATCGGATATATTGGCCTGGCCGGCCATGGCTTTATGGAAATAAATCCGGTCAGAATAGTCCTTGCCGTCAAGGGCGCTGATTCCATCCGGCCCTATGATGTTCCCTCTCTGGAAACCGTACTGTTTTACCTTGTCATCAATCAGAAGCTGCTTATTCCCAGGGCTCTGCTGGGGATCCGTCAGCCGTGCAATGGTTCCTGTGTCAATAGCCACGTTAAGATAGGATGTAAGTTCATTTGCAACCTTGTCGGACGCGATCTTGACGGTTTCCCTGAGCGTCTGCTCCAACAGCTGATTGGTACTGCTGTAATTCAGACAGATGCCGGCACCCCCTAAAATGCTCAGGCATATGACAACAGTCAGTGACATGCATAATAAAATTTTTCCTTTTATACTTTTCATCTTCCTTTTACCCCTCTTTTGTGCTGATGGATTTAATATACATACTATCTTATATATTCGACACATTTTGGGAAAAAAGAAGAGGATCTATGCAGATTTAAGGTTATATATTCGTATATTTTTTAATATATTACCGGTTTTTCAAGTTAAAAAGGCTCTAAGGAAATTCAGGAAAGCCAATGCCGGGCCGGATTCCCTTATCCATAACCTTACTCCTGAGCGGATCGGATGCAGGGGGAGAACAGCGGACACGGCGCTGTCTTTCCATGGAAACAAATTGGGGCCTTTCCCAAGAGATTGAAATCCTGGCCAATCTGATCAGCATCATAAAGCTGTAAAGTCGTATAAATAAAAGTAGAATGAATCAATGAAACAGTTTCAACAGATAAAATAGCGCGGCTAAGATGGCAAAGGCATAAAGAAATGCCCCGGAGATGGAAAATGTAATATCTCCGGGGCATTTTCTTTATGTGTAACAGTGCATCCTGTCTCTTTACTGGTCCTTTTTGGCAGATTCCACCTCAGCCATTTTCATAGCCCTTACCTTAAGGGGCAGTCCGAACAGGGTAATGAAGCCGTCTGCGTCATGGTGGTCGTACAGGTCGCCTGTGGTGAAGGAAGCCAGGGACTCACTGTATAAGGAGTAAGGGGATGTGGTTCCGGCCTTGATGATATTGCCCTTGTACAGTTTGAATTTTACTTCGCCTGTCACATATTCCTGGGTGGACTCAACAAATGCCTGGACAGCCTCGCGCAGAGGTGTAAACCACTTGCCCTCATAAACAATCTGGGCCAGCTTATCAGCCATGGTCTTTTTCGTCTCCATGGTGGCACGGTCTAATACCAGCTCCTCTAACTGCTGATGGGCCTCCATGAGAATGGTTCCGCCCGGTGTCTCATACACGCCGCGGGACTTCATGCCAACCACACGGTTTTCCACGATGTCCACAATGCCGATGCCGTGTTTTCCGCCCAGCTCATTTAATTTGCGGATAATATCGGAAACCTTCATCGTCTGTCCGTTTACGCTGGTGGGAACACCTTTTTCAAAGGTCATGGTCACATACTCGCCCTCATCCGGTGCTTTTTCGGGAGTCACGCCAAGTACAAGCAGATGCTCGTAGTTGGGTTCCTGTGACGGATCTTCCAACTCCAGGCCCTCATGGCTGATATGCCATAAGTTCCTGTCACGGCTGTAGCTGCTGTCTGCGGAGAAGGGCAGGTCAATGCCGTGCTGCTTGCAGTATTCAATCTCGTCCTCGCGGGACTGCATGGTCCATACATCGGTCATGCGCCAGGGAGCGATGATCTTGATATCCGGGGCCAGAGCCTTGATACCCAGCTCAAAACGAATCTGGTCATTGCCCTTGCCGGTAGCGCCGTGGCAGATGGCTGAGGCGCCTTCTTTACGTGCAATATCAACCAGTCTCTTGGCAATGGCAGGACGGGCCATGGAGGTGCCTAAGAGGTATTTGTTTTCATATACTGCATTGGCCTTTACGCAGGGCATGATGTAATTGTCGCAGAAATCATCTACTAAATCTTCGATATATAATTTGGAGGCACCGGATAATTTGGCTCTCTCGTCCAGTCCGTCTAATTCGCTGCCCTGACCGCAGTCAATGCAGCAGCAGATGACTTCATAACCAAAATGCTCCTTTAACCACGGAATGATTGCGGTGGTATCCAGTCCGCCGGAATAAGCTAAAACTACTTTTTCTTTCATATTGATATCCTCCTGAGATTGCTGTACTGATTGAACTTTCATAAATATACAACATTATGTGATAAAATGCAAGTGCTAAATAAAAATATTTAAAAGATGTTGCATATTATGCATTTATAATGTATAATTATGAAATCCAAACGGGAACCAGGAAACAGGGTTCACAGAAATGCTTCTTTTCATTTAAAGAAAAACTGACTATAATGAAGGCAGCAGCCAATATTTATAAATATAAGGAGATACGGATATGATTAAGGCAGGTATTATCGGTTCCACAGGATATGCGGGAGGAGAGCTGGCAAGGCTCCTGCTCCAGAGGGATGACATAGAGATTAAATGGTATGGTTCCAGAAGCTACATAGACCAGAAATATGCATCCATCTACCAGAACATGTTCCGAATCGTGGACGACGCGTGTATGGATGATAATATGAAGGAGCTGGCAGAACAGGTGGATGTGGTGTTCACCGCCACCCCTCAGGGACTGTGCGCCTCCCTGATGGACGAGGACGTATTATCTAAAGTAAAGGTCATTGATTTAAGCGCCGACTTCCGTATTAAGGATGTGTCGGTTTATGAGAAATGGTATAAGCTGACCCATGCATCCCCGCAGTTTATCGGTGAGGCCGTATACGGGCTGCCTGAAATCAACCGGGAAAAGGTGAAGAAGGCCAGGCTCATTGCCAATCCTGGATGTTTCCCCACCTGCTCCTTCCTGTCCACCTATCCTCTGGTAAAGGAAGGGCTCATCGACCTCAATACCCTTATCATTGATGCCAAGTCAGGCACATCCGGCGCAGGCAGGGGAAGCAAGGTGGACAGTCTGTACTGCGAGGTCAATGAGAACATTAAGGCTTACGGGGTGGCCTCCCACAGACATACGCCGGAGATAGAGGAGCAGCTGTCCTATGCAGCAGGAAAGCCGGTAACCATCAGCTTCACCCCCCACCTGGTACCCATGAACCGCGGAATCCTGGTGACAGCCTATGCATCCCTTACAAAGGAAGTATCCTGCGAGGAGGTAAAGGCTGTATACGATAAATATTATGGGGATGAATATTTTGTGCGCGTCCTGGAAAAGGATGTGGTGCCCCAGACCCGGTGGGTGGAGGGCAGCAATTTTGCAGACGTGAATTTCAAGATAGACACCAGGACCAACCGGGTGGTTATGATGGGAGCCATAGACAACATGGTCAAAGGAGCGGCAGGCCAGGCCATACAGAACATGAATTTGATGTTCGGCCTGCCGGAGAATACGGGACTTAAGCAGATTCCCATTTTCCCCTGATGGTTCAGGCTGTTGGTTTAAAGACATCTCTGAAAAGGATGAAAGAGGGAAAGAGAAAGGAAATATGAGATCATGGCAGGTACAATGGATATCCTTATCCGCGAAATGACAATAGCGGATTACGACCAGGTCTACGGCCTGTGGACAGAAATCAAGGGCTTTGGAATCAGAAGTATTGACGATTCACGGGAGGGCGTGGAGCGCTTTCTTGGGAGGAATCCCACTACCAGTGTGGTGGCTGTCCAGAACGGTCATATTATAGGAAATATCCTCTGCGGCCATGACGGCAGGACCGGTTGTTTTTATCATGTGTGCGTGGCGCCGGGATACAGGAAACACGGCATTGGATACCGCATGGTGCGCTTTGCCATGGAGGCCCTTCAGAAGGAAGGAGTCAGCAAAATCAGCCTGATTGCGTTTAAGGGTAATGAGGTGGGAAATGCGTTCTGGCAGGGAATCGGGTGGCAGGAACGGGAGGATGTGAATACATACGAATTCATACTGAATGAGGAAAACATCACCCGGTTTGTACGGTAAAATGAAAGGATGGTGCACCGTGATAAAGGCAGGTGCATCTTCATATGACATAAAGGTATGGAAATAAATGGAGGAATGAGTGATATGGATGAGACAGGCATGGGAATCAAAATCATAACCGGCGGCGTCACGGCTGCCAGGGGCTTTAAGGCTGCTTCAACAGCAGCCGGAATCAAATATAAGGACCGTCAGGACATGGCTATGATTTACAGCCAGGAGCCCTGCAGGTCGGCAGGAACCTTCACCACCAATATTGTGAAGGCAGCTCCTGTAAAATGGGATAAGAACCAGGTGACAAGCGGGGCGCCTGCCCGGGCAGTGGTTATAAATGCAGGCATTGCCAATGCCTGCACCGGAGAGGAAGGCATGGGGTACTGCGGACAGACAGCAGAGGCAGCGGCCCTGGCCCTGGGAATTTCTGCTGAAAGCGTCCTGGTGGCATCCACAGGCGTCATCGGCATGCAGCTGCCCATGGACAGGATTACGGCAGGGGTCAAGGCCATGGCTCCTTTGCTGGACGGAAGCCTTGAGAGCGGCACAGGCGCATCCAGGGCCATTATGACTACGGATACAAAGAACAAGGAGGTGGCTGTCCGGTTTGAGCTGGGAGGAACCACGGTGACCATGGGAGGCATGTGCAAGGGCTCCGGTATGATTCATCCCAATATGTGCACCATGCTAAGCTTTGTGACTACGGATGCGGCCATCAGCAAAGAGCTGCTCCAGGAGGCACTCAGCCAGGATATACAGGATACATACAACATGATTTCCGTGGATGGGGACACATCCACCAATGACACGGTTCTCCTTCTGGCAAACGGTCTGGCCGGCAACAAAGAAATTACAGAGAAGAATGAGGATTACCATACCTTCTGCAGAGCCTTAAAGATTGTAAACGAAACATTAGCCAAGAAAATGGCAGGCGACGGCGAGGGCTGCACCGCTCTGTTTGAGGTAAAGGTAGTGGGGGCAGAGACTAAGGAACAGGCCAAAATTCTGGCAAAATCAGTAATCTGCTCCAGCCTTACCAAGGCAGCCATCTTCGGCCATGACGCCAACTGGGGCAGGATACTCTGCGCCATGGGTTATTCCGGGGCACAGTTTGATCCGGAAAAGGTGGACCTGTTTTTTGAGAGCGCGGCAGGAAAGATGCAGATTATTAAGGACGGCGTGGCCGTGGACTACAGCGAGGAGCAGGCTACCCGGATACTGTCAGAGCCGGAGGTGACGGCTGTGGCCGACATCAAGATGGGGGATGCAAAGGCCGCTGCGTGGGGCTGCGATCTGACCTTTGACTATGTTAAGATTAATGCGGATTACCGCTCATAACGAGCCGCTGCACTAAGCTCGAAAAAGACCTCGCCAAGTGCCAGTGACATGTATCGCACTTAGCGCCTGAAGGACAGGCGCTAAGTGCTCATAAGGAGGAGTATGAAAATGAATTTGGAACCAATGCAGAAGGCGGCCGTGCTCATTGAGGCACTGCCTTATATCCAGCGTTTTAACAGGAAAATCGTGGTGGTAAAATACGGCGGAAGCGCCATGGTGGATGAGGAACTGAAGAAAAAGGTTATACAGGATGTGGTGCTTCTTAAGCTGGTAGGCTTTAAGCCCATCATTGTGCACGGAGGCGGGAAGGAGATCAGCCGCTGGGTAGGCAAGGTGGGAATGGAGGCCCAGTTTAAGAACGGACTCAGGGTTACAGACGAACCCACCATGGAGATTGCCGAGATGGTCCTTAATAAAGTCAATAAGAGCCTGGTCCAGCTGGTCAGTGAGCTGGGTATCAATGCGGTGGGAATCAGCGGCAAGGACGGCATGATGCTTAAATGCCGTAAGAAATACGCCGGCGGAGAGGACATCGGGTTTGTGGGAGATGTGGAGGAAGTGAATCCCAAAATCATATATGATTTGCTGGAAAAGGATTTTCTGCCCATCATCTGTCCCATAGGCTTTGATGAGGATTTCCTGAGCTATAACATCAATGCGGATGACGCGGCCTGTGCCATTGCAACGGCAGTGGAGGCGGAAAAGCTTGCTTTTCTCACGGATGTGGAGGGCGTGTATAAGGATTATGAGGATAAGTCCTCCCTTATCTCCGAGATGACGGTGGAGGAGGCCCAGAATTTTGTGGACAGCGGAATGCTGGGAGGCGGTATGCTTCCCAAGCTTCAAAACTGCATCAACGCCATAAAAAACGGCGTATCCAGGGTGCATATCCTGGACGGGCGTATTCCTCATTGCCTGCTGCTGGAAATCTTTACTGACAAGGGTATTGGAACCGCTATCTATAATTCCGAAGAAGACGAGAGGTATTATCATGGCTGATAAACAGTTGATGGAACGGGCAGAACAGGCCCTTTATAAGGTGTACAACCGGTTCCCTGTGGTGTTTGACCATGGGGAGGGAGTGAAGCTCTACGATACAGAGGGAAACGAGTATCTGGATTTCGGTGCTGGCATTGCGGTCATGGCGCTGGGATATGGGGATGAGGAGTATACAAAGGCCGTGGAGGAACAGCTTCACAAGCTGACCCATATCTCCAATCTGTTCTACAACCAGCCCTCCATTGAGGCCGGCGAGAAGCTGCTTCAGGTATCCCATATGGATAAGGTGTTTTTCACAAACAGCGGTACCGAGGCCATTGAGGGGGCTCTTAAGATTGCAAAGCGCTATCACTATAACAAACTTCATGAAACCATGGGAGACGGCTGCGACGGCTGCGAGGACGCGGAGCCGGACATGACCGGGGAAATCATTGCCATGAACCATTCCTTCCATGGAAGGAGCCTGGGCGCACTGGCCGTCACCGGCAATGCCCACTACCAGGAGCCCTTTAAGCCCCTTATACCGGGAATCCGCTTCGCTGATTTCAATGACCTGGACAGCGTGAAGAAGCTGATTAACAGTAAGACATGTGCGGTCATCATGGAGACCATCCAGGGAGAGGGAGGTATCTATCCTGCAACGGAAGAATTCATAAAAGGGGTCAGGGCCCTGTGCGATGAACATGACCTGCTCCTTATACTGGATGAAATCCAGTGCGGCATGGGCCGTTCCGGGGAAATGTTTGCCTGGCAGCATTACGGCGTGAAGCCGGACGTGATGACAGTGGCCAAGGCGCTGGGAAACGGGCTTCCCGTAGGCGCTTTCCTGGCATGGGGCAAAGCGGCCAGCGCAATGGTTCCGGGCGACCACGGCACCACCTATGGCGGCAATCCGCTGGTGACGGCGGGAGCCAGCGCAGTGCTTGATATTTTTGAGAAACGCCGTATCACGGAACATGTAAAGGAGATTGGCGCCTATCTCTATGAGAAGCTGGAGGAGCTGTCAAAGGAACTGGATTGCATCAGGGCACACCGGGGAATGGGATTGATTCAGGGATTGGAGTTCTCTGTACCGGCAGGCCCCATTGTGTCAAAAGCGCTGCTGGAGCAGAAGCTGGTGTTAATCAGCGCCGGGACCAATATCATCCGTTTCGTTCCGCCTCTGGTGATTGAGAAGGCGGATGTGGATGAGATGATGAAACGTCTTAGGGCAGCGGCAGCAGAGTAGGGAATCGGTAACAGCGCAGGGAATAAGCAGCAGAGCAGAGAATAAGCAGCAGAGTAACGGTAACGGACCAGGGAATTGATTTAGAGAAAGAGTCGGTTTCAAAGTAAGAATAGGCGGGTAGGGCAAAGGAAGATGCCCTGCCCGCCAAAGGCGGCAGGAAATACCTGTGTTACAGGGACCTGCCGTTTTTTTGTATGGTTGCCCCTTTCCTTAAGTAAATCTTTCGTTTTCATTTATGAAATGTTATGAAAATACAGGATGAAATATTTATGGCAAACCTATATAATAGCCTTATTAAATGAACAGCAATGGCGCAAATGTTTATTTTTTGTTGTATAAGTATGCCATATGTGATATAACTGTATTAATATAAATAATACAGTATCCGCTGGTATTAAGGAGGGAGTCATGGGAACAGAGAAAAAAGCTGGTGATTTAGAGGAAATCCGGGTTTTGGAAGGCATTTCAGAGTCTGAGGAAATTGACCGCCGCGTGGAGGAGCTGATGGCTCCGGAGGAGGAAGGAAACGGAAAGAAAAAGAAGAAAAAGCAAAAGCAAAAGACCGGACACCGGTCATCGGAGGGAGGCTTTCACCCTGTCCGGCGCTTTAAGGGGTTCAGCCGGAAGCGCAAGATAATCACGGTCCTGGTACTGGCGGCAGTGGTTTTGTTTGGGTTCTCCCGTATGTCCGGAGGAAAGAAGGAGCTGGGGATCCCGGTTGCCGTGATGCCCCTTGCCAAACAGGACGTTCAGGAAAAGCTTACGGTAAGCGGTCCTGTATCAGGCACAGACAGCGTGGATGTGGTGTCCAATATTCATGCGGAAATCACTGCTATGAATGTGAAGGAGGGTGATACCGTGACAAAAGGACAGGTGCTGGCCGTGGTGGACAGCACGGATCTGGAGCGGGAAGTGCAGATTGCCCAGAACGCCTACGACCTTGCGGTGGCTAATAAGCAGGAAAAAGATAAGGAAGCAGCCCTTGGATACGAAAAGGCGGTCCAGGATTTCCAGAAGGCCAGCCTGGATCACAGCAGGAACAGCCAGCTCTTTGCCACCGGCGACATTTCACAGATGGAGCTGGAAGCCAGCGCCAATGCCCTGAATGACGCCAGAAGGCAGATGGAAGGCTATACGGTTGAGAATGGGAGAGGCGTTGCAGATTCGTCCTACGGCATACAGATACAGAACGCAGCCTTTGATTTGGAAAAGAAAAAAGAAGAACTGGATAATACCCAGATAAAGAGCACCATTGACGGCACTGTGGTCCGTGTCAATTCCAAGGTGGGCCAGTTTGCGGATAAGGTGGAGGATGATAAACCTATTCTCAGCATCGAGAATCTGGAGCAGCTGGAGCTGGAAATCAAGGTAAGCGAGTTTTCCATCGGCAAGGTAAAGGTGGGACAGATGGCGACCATCACAGCGGATATCCTGGACGGTGAGACTGCAGAAGGCGAGGTCGTAAAGATATCGCCCACAGGCGAGGAAAAAGGCGGCGGATCCACGGAGAGGGTTATTCCCACTACCATACGGGTGGACGGTGGAAGCTCAAAGCTTATTGCGGGAATCACGGCAAAAGCAGAACTTTTAATCAGGGAGGCAAAGGATGTTTTCGTCGTTCCCTCATCGGCGCTTTTTGACGACGGGGAAGTGACATACATAGCCATTGTGCAGGATATGAAGGTTAAACGAATACCTGTGACCATGGGAGTGGACGGCGACGTGGTGGTAGAGGTCATTCCCACAGACGGTACAGTGCTGGAGGAGGGAATGCAGGTTATCACCAATCCGGGACCCCATCTCATGGACGGTGCTGCCGTGCTGATTACCCAGTAGCAGGAGGCGCCGTATGAAGAAGTGGATGAAGTTTTTACACAGGGACAGCATGATTCAGGAAGAGGTCTATGACGGACCCCTGATTAAGCTGGAGAATCTGGTCAAGATATATGATACCGGGGCCATTAAGGTACTGGGACTAAAGAAGATAAACCTTACCATTGAACGGGGGGAGTTTGTGGCCATCATGGGACACTCCGGATCCGGAAAATCCACCCTGATGAACATACTCGGGTGTCTGGACCGGCCTACCCTGGGACATTACTACCTGGACGGCATTGACGTGGCAGACATGACGCCGGACCAGCTCTCCGATATCAGGAACCGGAAAATCGGGTTTGTGTTCCAGTCCTTTAACCTGATATCCAGGACATCGGCCCTTAAGAATGTGGAGCTGCCCATGACCTATGCCAGGGTGCCAAAGGCCAAACGGGCGGTCAGGGCCCAGCTGCTATTGGAACGGGTGGGGCTGGGAGCCAGGAAGGAACATATGCCAAACGAGCTCTCCGGAGGTCAGAGGCAGAGGGTTGCCATAGCCAGAGCCCTTGCCAATGAACCGCCCTTAATTCTGGCAGACGAGCCCACAGGAAACCTGGATACCGCCTCCTCGGTGGAAATCATGGAGCTGTTTACAAAGCTTCACCAGGAAGGGGCTACCGTGGTGCTGGTTACCCATGAGGAGGATATAGCAGCCTTTGCCCACCGCGTGATACGGTTCAGCGACGGGCAGATACAGAGTGACAAATTGAATGCGGCCAGGGTGACTTCTGAGGACGGGAAGGGGGGAGAGCAGAATGCTGATTGAAAACATGAAGATGGCATTTTCAGCCATCCGGTCCAATAAGATGCGTTCCGCCCTGACTATGCTGGGAATCATCATCGGCATTGGCTCCGTCATAGCCATCGTGTCCATCGGAGATACCATGCGCGGACTTTTCTCTGATTTATACAAGGATGTGGGTATTACCCAGGCCTATATATCCATTGGTTACTGGGTAGATGATGTGCGGCAGAGCGATTATTTTACCCTGGACGAGATGGAGCGGGCCAAGGAGGCCTTTAAGGACCAGGTCGCCTATATAGACAGCAGTGCCTATACCAGCAGTGATGCCGAGTATAAGCGGACTAAGATTAAATTTGACTATCAGGGAATTGACTACAATTACCAGGATGTGCAGCCGGTGAACGTGGTGTACGGCCGCTATCTCAACGAGGGAGACATCCTGGGAAGAAGGAAGAACGTGGTCATGGATACCAAGAGCGCCCAGATGCTGTTCGGCACTGAAAATGCGGTTGGGCGGTCCTTCAGAACCACCTTATATGGCTCTACCGACGACTTTACGGTGGTGGGCGTGTACCGCAAGGAGGTCAACGCCTTCCAGGCCCTGATGATGGGCAACAGCGATGACAAGGGTTCGGCATTCATTCCATACACCCTTCTGACCTGGCCCAACGACTATTTTTACCAGCTCCATGTGTATGCAAAGGACGATGTGAATCTGGACCAGTTTTTCAGCCAGTTCAAGGCATATGCGGCCAAGATGCACGGCAGGCAGCCGGAGGATATGTACATGTATACGGCCATGCAGGAAATGACCTCAGTGGACAGCATGATGGGCAGCCTGTCCATGGCAGTGGGCGGTATCGCGGCCATTTCGCTGATGGTGGGCGGAATCGGCATTATGAATATCATGCTGGTGTCCGTGACGGAGCGTACCAGGGAAATCGGCATCCGGAAAGCCCTTGGAGCAAGGACCAGGGATGTGTTAATACAGTTTTTGACGGAGTCAGCCATATTATCGGCCTGCGGCGGCATTATCGGTGTCATACTGGGAGTGGGAACCGTATCCCTGGGAGGATTCCTTCTGGGATTTGCGGTGGTCATAAAACCGGGGGTCATCGTGGTTGCAGTGTCATTTTCAGCAGTGGTCGGTATCTTCTTTGGATTATATCCTGCATCCAAGGCAGCCAAGGCAGACCCGATAGACGCGCTGCGTTACGAATAGACGGGATATCCCGACGGAGCAAATCAAGGATGCGGCCGGAGAAAATCAATGATGCGGCTGGAGGATATCAAAGGATGCGGCCAGAGGAAATCAAAAATCGAGACAGGAGGAAAGCAGGTGAGACGGATGAGCGGTACATGGAAGAGAGCAGGAGCCATGGGATTGGCCCTGATGCTGGCCCCGGTTCCGGGCATGCTGCGGCCGGTGACTGCATGGGCCAGTCCGGAGTTTGCCTATTCTGCGGACAAATGGGCGGCGCTGAGGGATGATGTGCTGGAATACGGAGAGCTGGCTGACCTGGTCCACGAATACAATGCCACGGTTATCAATAACCGTCTGGAATACGACGACTACAGGGGCAAGGACCACGATGAAATGAAAAATGCCTACCAGGATATTGCTGACAGGCTCTATGATTCCAGCGATAAGATAATGGATTCCGTCAATGAGGACCAGCCGGGATACGCGGGAACAGCGGTGGGGGCCATAAGCGCCCGCCTGCAGGCTGAACAGAACCAGGAGCTGGCTGATTCACAGAATGAGGACGGACGGGTGAAGAAGCTGGAGTACGACAGACAGGAGGCTGTTCTTGTAAAGGATGCCCAGACAAAGATGATATCCTACTGGCAGAAGGCCAAGGCGCGTCCTGCCCTGGAGGAGGATGTGAACCAGGCCAGATCAAAGTATGAGGCCATGGCAGTGAAAGCAGGCCAGGGCATGGCTACCCAGGCTGAGCTGCTTGGGGCCCGTGAAAAGATGGAGGCAGCCCAGGCAGCCCTGGAGACCAATGACAGGGAGAGGGACGGACTGCGCAGAGAGCTCTGCGTCATGACGGGTTGGGATCACAATGCCCAGCCGGATATCAGGGAAGTGCCGGTGCCGGATGCCGGGGAGATGGATCAGATTGACCTGGAGTTTGATAAGGAAAGGGCCATAGAGCAGAACTTTACCCAGACAGCCAATGAGCGCCGTCTGACATTTACAGGCAACGGGACCCAGTGGGATGTGATGAACCAGAAGGTGGAGACTGGCCGCAGGCAGATTGAGGCGGATGTGGAAGCCAGATATAAGCTTTTGGAGCAGGCCAGGGCTGATTATGAACAGGCGGCGGGCGAGCTGGAGCTGGCCCGTACCGGGGCCCAGACAGCCGAGCGCAAATACAGCCTGGGCATGATTTCCAAAAATGAATATACACAGCAGCAGGGAACCATGGCCTCCAGCCAGTCCGCATGCGACACGGCAGGCCTGAAATACAGGCAGGCCCTGGAGGATTACAGATGGGCGGTCAACGGCCTTGCACAGACAGAGGGGGCATAGGATATGGTGAAAAAATACTTACTGCTCTTCATGGGCCTCTTCTTTGCCTGCCTGTACCCTTTGGAGGCCCATGCAGATGCAATGCCCGATGTCATTCGTTATGAGGAGTTAGAGACGCTGGTAAAAGCCAGCAGCCCCCAGATACAGATGGAACAGGCGCAGTATGACAGCCGCCTGGCGCGGTACGAGAATGCCAGGGAGGAAATCATGGAAACCAGACGTCTTCTCAGGGAGGAGGCCGAGGACCTGGAGAAGAACGGGGACAAAGACAGTGCCGGCCAGTACCGGGCCCAGGCCAAGACCCTGGAGGATGCGGCCGAGGATATGGATAAGCAGATTCGCTCTGCCCAGAGCAGCCAGGCGTCCATGTCCCTTCGCAGGATGGAGGATACCGTACTCTGGACAGCCCAGAATCTTATGGGCACCTATAATACCCTTAAAGCGGAACAGGAGGCGGCTTTGGTTCAGGCAGAGTGGAAACAGAGCCAGTATGAGAAGCTGCTGCGCCAGGTCCAGACAGGAAGCGCCTCTGCCGCCCAGGCGGACCAGGCAGGAAAAGAGGCTGATGCGGCAGATGCCAAGGCAAAGGCTGTACAGGACGAGATGGAACGGGTGAAGAAGGAATTATTCATTCTCACCGGATATCCGGAAGGCTCCCAGGCAGAAGTCGGTCCCATGCCAGCGCCCCGGCCTGAGCGTGTCCTGGAAATGGGAGGCAGCACCGACAAATGGCGCGCGCTGGGCAACAATTATTCCCTGAGGGAACAGAGGAGCGGAGGAGCCAGCTCCAATAAAGAACTCCATGCCCGCCAGCGGGATATCCGCCAGAGTGAGGAGGCTATGTACGGCCAGCTGGATACACTGTATCAGGATGTCCTGGCCAGCCAGACACTCTGGACCAGCGCAGCAACGTCCATGGCATCCCAGGAAGCCGCGTTCCAGGCAGCATCCAACAAGCTGGCCCTGGGAATGCTGTCGCGCCAGGAATATCTGGAGGCAAAAGCGGCCTACATGGACGCCGCCGCTGCCAAAGAAAGGGCAGACACAGGCTTCCAGCAGGCCATGGATACATATGACTGGGCTCTGAAGGGTTTCATGACATAAATAATGACATAAATACCATCGGATTTCATCTATTGGTTGTATAATCCCTTACCGCTTCATCATCCGGTAACCCACTCCCACGTGGGTCTGGATGTACTGGGGCTGTGAGGGATTTTTTTCAATCTTTTTCCGCAGGGAGGCCATGAAAACGCGGAGGGAGGCCACGTCCCCTTCCCAGGCTGCACCCCATATTTCCCGGGTTATGTAGGAGTGGGTCAGGACCTTTCCAACATTGTGGGCAAGGAGGCAGAGAAGCTTGTATTCATAGGGAGTCAGGTGCAGTTCCTCCCCGTCCAGGCAGGCGCATCCCGCCGCATAGTCAATGGTCAGCCCGCCGTTGGCAAACAGGGAGGTCTGTACTTCCTCCAGAGACTGCATATAGCTTAACCGTCTCTGGGTGGAGCGGAGTCTGGCCAAAAGCTCGTCCACGGAAAAAGGCTTGGTCAAATAGTCGTCCGCCCCGGCGTCCAGGGCCGCTATCTTGTCGCTGTCCTCGCTTCTGGCGCTGATGACAATAATGGGGGTATTGGTCCAGGAACGGATTTTAAGAATCACGTCCACTCCGTCCATGTCCGGAAGCCCCAGGTCCAGTAAGATGATGTCAGGTCTCTGGGAAGCAGCGGACAGGATGCCCTGTTCTCCCTTATCCGCCCATATATAATGGTAATCGTGCATCTCCAGGGTGGTGGCGATGAGATTTTTCACTGCTTTGTCATCCTCTATAATCAGGATGGATGGCTTATTCATGTAAGGATACCTCCTTGGCTGGTAATGTAAGCCGGAATATGCTTCCGGCAGGTTTGTTGTCTAAAACTTCGATGGTGCCCTTGTGGGCGCTCAGTATTGCCCTGCAAAGGGGCAGTCCCAGTCCCATGCCCCGCTTTCCGTCTGCGGATTTGTGGCCGGTGGTATAGAACATTTCAAAAATTTTTTCCTTTGATTCATCGGGAATACCGGGCCCGTTGTCGCTGACGTCAATGACGGCAGAGGCGCCTTCCTGGCGGCTGTTTACCATGATGGTGGAACCTTCCGGCGTGTACTTCACCGCATTGTCCACCAGGTTGGTTATGACTTGTATAATCAGCCTGGCATCCATGTCAGCCAGGATATAGTCACCCACCTGATTTACCCTGATGGTGTGGTGTTCGTGACGCCGGTTGATATGGCGCATGGCTTCGTCTATGACTTCCTCCAGCAATTCGGTTTCCATGTGCAGGTGGACGCCCTGGCCTTCCATACGGGTGATGGACAGAAGGTTTTCCACCAGATTGATAAGCCACATGGAATCATCGTATATGTCCCTGTATATCCGGCTACGGTGTTCGGCTGACAGGTTCTCCCCATCGCTCATCAGGACACCTGCATTGCCGGATATGCTGGTAAGCGGGGTGCGCAGGTCATGGGAGATGGAACGCAGCAGATTGCTCCGGAGCTGTTCCGCCCGGGCCATGGCCGCTTCCTCCTCCCGCTTCCTGGAAATATATTCTTTTTCCAGCGCCATGGAACACTGGGCTATGATGGCTACTGCCAGACTGTTTTCAAAGTCGCCGGGAGGCATGGTGCCCACATGAATTCCCATGACGCCATAGACAGCGCCTGAGCTTTGAAGGGGCAGGAAGTGGTAAGCTGCTGCAGGAAACAGCCCTGTGGCAGCCCCTGTTTCCTTTCCCTCCTGAAAGCATTTCCGGGCAGCAGTCAGTTCCTCTAAGGTGTCAGGGGCCGGTCCCCTTCCTGTTGCGGGAGAAGAGTACTCACGGAAACAAAGGGGGGACTTAAGGCCGGCTCCATCCTGTTCAAAGCAGGTAATGTCCCTTTTGAGCAGCTTGTTCAGCTGTATGGCGGTACAGGTCAGGATATCCGCCGGTGCAGCGGCCTTCTGGAGCATCTGGCTGGTGTCCAGGATGACGCCGGAGCGGTAGGCATCCTGTTGGGAAAGCCGTGCCTTTTCTTTCATCTGCACGGTGAAGGAACTGGTAAATACAGCTGCCAGAAATGTAATCAGAAGGGTAAGCTGGGTGCCTGCGTCTTCTGCCTTCAGGACGAACATGGGCTCTGTAAATATGTAGTTGAACAGCAGTACGCTGGCCAGGGAAGCGCTGATGCTGTACCAGCGGCTGGCTGTGACTGCCGCCACCACCAGGACTCCCAGAATATATACGGTAATGATATTGGCCTGGGACAGGCCAAGGGTTTCTAACAGGAATCCAATGGCAGTGGCTGCGGCCAGGACTGCCATGGTTTTTAGGGTGTCAAGGATTCGGGAATGGGCCATGGAATGAAAAACCTCCTTCATTGTCTACCCGGACAGTATATCATATCTTTGGGTTAAATGACTGTATCTTTATATAATATTTATATAATCTTTATACCGGAGGCGGTTCCGTTATACCTGCTTTATGCCCTTAGTGGTAAGCTTGAAGGCACTAGGAGGTGATTATATGAAGTATCTGGAAAGGCAGTCTCCGGCCAGAATCATTGCCATTGGTTTTCTGGCCGTTATCCTTACAGGATCTTTTTTGCTGATGCTGCCGGTGTGTGTAAAGCCGGGAGTCAGGCTTCATTATGTGGATGCTCTGTTTACATCCACCAGCGCAGTGTGTGTTACCGGTCTTATAGCCGTGGACACAGCCGATACCTATACGGCTCTGGGCCAGACCGTGGTGGCTCTTTTGATTCAGATTGGCGGTCTGGGTGTGACCTCAGTGGGCGTGGGCGTGATTCTGGCTCTTGGAAAAAGGGTGAATTTAAAGGAACGCCTTCTGGTAAAGGAAGCCCTTAACCTGGATTCCGGCAGGGGAATCGTGTGTCTGGTGAGAAATGTACTGATTACCACCCTTTGTTTTGAGGGAGTGGGAGCTGTCTTAAGCTTCCTGGTATTTTCCAGGGATTATCCGCCCTTAAAGGCGGTTGGCATCAGCCTGTTCCACTCTGTGGCCGCGTTTAACAATTCGGGGTTTGATATACTGGGGGGACTTAAAAACCTGACAGGATATCAGGACAATGTGCTGTTGAACCTGACTACGGCCGGACTGATTATATTTGGAGGGCTGGGCTTCCTGGTCATCATGGATTTGATAAAGAACCGCTCCTTTAAAAAGCTGTGCCTTCACTCTAAGGCGGTGATTGTGACAACCCTGATACTTTTGGCATCCGGCACAGTATTGATTTGGCTGACAGAGGATATTACCTGGCTGGGCGCGTTCTTTACCAGTGTATCGGCCAGGACAGCGGGCTTTTCCACATTTCCTCTGGGAGAATTCACTTCCGCCGGACTGCTGAGCGTTTCCGTGCTCATGTTCATCGGCGCTTCACCGGGGTCCACAGGAGGCGGCATCAAGACCAGCACCTTATTTACCTTGTTTCATACCATCAAAGGTGCTGCCTGCAATGAGGAGCCCCATGCCTTCCATTACCGGATTCCCCAGGAGGCATTTTACAAGGCAGCCATTGTGACGGCGCTGTCGGCCCTGGTGGTGTGCCTGGGAACCTTTTTCATGTGTATCCTGGAGCCTGGGATTCCTTTTGAGGATATTCTGTTTGAAATCACATCGGCTTTCGGAACCGTGGGTCTGTCCACCGGCATTACGCCGGGACTCAGCTCCCTAAGCAAGCTTCTGGAGGTGCTGGTAATGTATATCGGCAGACTGGGGCCGCTGACCATTGTGACGATTTGGGTATTCAAACCCACTAAATCCGTATCCTATGCGGAAGGAAGCATTTCCATCGGATAGGGGAAGATAAGTGAAATAGCGGTAAGCACATTTTGAATGGATAGAGGAGGTTTTATATATGGCACGAAAACAGACAGAGGCAATGTCCTATGGAATCATAGGTCTGGGAAGGTTTGGAAGCGCACTGGCGGCAACCCTGGCAGAGGCGGATAAGGAGCTTATGGTGCTGGACAGAAGCGAGGAAAAAATCAGGCAGGCCAGAAACTATACGGAACATGCGTATGTGGTAAAGGATTTGCAAAAGGAGACACTGCGTGAGACAGGAATACAGAACTGCGATGTGGTGGTGGTCTGCATCGGTGACAAGGTGGATGTGAGCATTCTCACCACTCTCAATGTAATCAATCTGGGTGTGCCCCAGGTGGTGGCTAAGGCCAACAGCCCGGAACAGGGCGAGATTCTGGAGAAAATCGGAGCCCAGGTGGTATATCCTGAAAGGGACATGGCAGTCCGCCTGGCCAGAAGGCTTATCTCCAAGCGCATATTCAATCTCTTTGAGCTGGACCAGAACGTGGATATATCTGAAATAAAGACCACCAGGAAGCTTACGGGCCAGTCTGTGCGGGATGCACAGCTGAGGAACCGGTACGGCATCAACATAATCGCCATCACCAGAGGCGGATGGCTGACCACAGATGTAAGCCCGGATTATGTGTTCCAGGACGAGGATACGGTGATTGTGATTGGGGAGCGGGAGAAGATCAAGCGCCTGGCAGACGATTTGGCGCGGTGACAGAGGATGGGAAGCATGGGGGAAAGTCATTTAAACAGATGACCAAACAGCTCTTTCTCTTTAAAAATGTAAAAAAACCAGGAGGAAATTTTCTTGATGGAGAGTTCCTTCTGGTTTTTTGCATAGGTTCATAACCGGCCTGTTTCTTCTGCTGTTATACTGTTTCTGTTAACCGGAATAAACAAAATCACACCGTAAAACGGCGTATGCCAGCCGTAAACCGTCCGGCGTTCCGGACACGTTTGGGACAGCTCCTCCAGCTGGCGGATCTATATTAATCATATCGTTATATTTTTAGAAGAATATTGGTTTCGCACAAAGAAAAAGGAGGAATTTCATATATCTGCCAATTATTTTATACAAAATGTAGAAAATGCACAAAAAACACAAGATATATTGACATTGAGTTGTCTATTGTGATAGACTCAAGATGTCAGAAGATGACGCAATAGAATAGAAGTATAAGTATTCAAAACTTATATATGCTCAAGATAGGTTGAGCGTTTCTACCAACTACCGTAATAGTTGACTATAAGTTTTCACATCAGGTACTGCCCGGGGCGCCGGAGACAGGCTGATGTGGAGCCTTAGGAACAGCGGTGGTTTTTTTGTTTGCAAAAAAATGCAGATAGAAGCCCGGGCCCGCCGCTGTACGGGTGAATACAAGGGTGCGCCGGTCACCGGCGTATCACGGAAAAGGAGGAGCATATGGCAGAAAATTTTGTATTAAAGGGCAATATCTGCTACAGCCAGGATTCCCGCACACTGATTTGTGTGGAACAGGGATATCTGGTATGTGCAGACGGCGAATCAGCCGGCGTGTACAAAGAACTTCCGCAGATGTATGCAGGCTTTCCTCTGACGGATTATGGAGACAGGCTGATTGTGCCGGGTCTTACGGACCTTCATCTCCATGCCCCGCAGTATTCATTCAGAGGTCTGGGTATGGACCTTGAACTATTGGAATGGCTGAACACGCGGACGTTTCCAGAGGAGGCCAAGTACAGCGATATGGAGTATGCCGGGAAGGCGTATACCATATTCGCGGAAAACATGAAACACAGTGCAACCACAAGGGCTTGTATATTTGCAACCATGCACAGGGAGGCTACGGAGCTTCTCATGGATTTGATGGAGGAGACCGGACTTAAGACCATGGTAGGCAAGGTCAACATGGACCGGAACAGCCCGGATATCCTGGTGGAGGAGACAGCGGAATCCCTGAGGGAGACCAGACAATGGCTGGAGGACATAAAGGGACGGTACAGGAACACGGCTCCCATTCTCACGCCAAGGTTCATTCCCACCTGCTCCGACACCCTGATGGAAGAGCTCAAGAAGATTCAGATGGAGTATGATCTTCCGGTCCAGTCCCATTTGTCGGAAAACAAGGGAGAGATTGACTGGGTGAAGGAACTTTGCCCGTGGTCTGAGTTTTACGGCGATGCATACGACCATTTCGGCATGTTCGGCAGCGGCGTGAAAACCATCATGGCCCACTGTGTGTGGCCGCCGGAAGAGGAAATACAGAGAATGAGGGACAACGGCGTATACGTGGCCCATTGTCCCCAGTCCAACACCAACCTGTCCTCCGGCATTGCGCCCGTCAGGACCTATCTGGAACAGGGTATCCCCACAGGACTTGGCACGGATGTGGCCGGAGGAGCGGGAGAGTCCGTGTTCAGAGCCATGGCTGACGCCATCCAGGTGTCGAAGCTGCGCTGGAGACTGGTGGATGAGACATGCAAGCCCCTTACGGCAGAGGAGGCATTCTACCTGGGAACAAAGGGCGGCGGCGGATTCTTCGGAAAGGCCGGAAGCTTTGAGGAAGGATATGAGTTAGACGCGCTGGTGCTGAACGACGAGAGCCTTAAGCATCCTCAGCCTCTGAGCTTAAAGGAGCGGCTGGAGCGGTTCATTTACCTTTCGGATGAGCGCCATATTGACGCCAAGTATGTGGCGGGCAGAAAGATATTTTAACAGAAGATGTTTTAAATGAAAATTGAATAGATACATAAAAGGGCGGAAAGGGGTACCGTTCTTTAAAATAGAAACAGCGGAAAACTATAGGTATGAATTCAAGGAGGTATGAAGTATGGAGAACAAATCAAATCAGGGATTCCTGGAAAAAGTATTTCACCTGTCGGAAAACCACACAGATGTCAAAACAGAGGTAATTGCCGGTATCACCACGTTCATGACAATGGCCTACATCCTTGCAGTGAATCCGAACATCCTGAGCGCCACGGGAATGGACAGAGGTGCTGTCTTTACAGCCACTGCCCTTGCATCCCTGGTTGCCACCCTGCTGATGGCTGCATTTGCCAATTATCCTTTTGTGCTGGCGCCCGGCATGGGACTGAATGCTTACTTTGCATACACCGTAGTACTCCAGATGGGTTATACCTGGCAGATGGCTCTGGCAGCCGTATTTGTGGAAGGCCTTATCTTCATCGCACTGTCTCTTACCAATGTGCGTGAAGCTATTTTCAATGCCATTCCCATGAATCTGAAACACGCAGTATCCGCAGGTATCGGGCTTTTTATCGCCTTCATCGGTCTGCAGAACGCTAAAATCGTGGTGGAGAGCGCCACCCTTGTATCCGTATTTTCATTCAAAGGCTCTCTGGACGCAGGAACATTTAATTCTGTTGGAATCACTGTACTGCTGGCCCTTATCGGCGTACTTATTACCGGTATCCTGGTTGTTAAGAACATAAAGGGAAACATCCTCTGGGGTATTCTCATCACATGGATTTTAGGTATTATCTGCGAAGTGACAGGGCTGTACCAGCCAAATGCAGAGCTGGGAATGTTCAGCGTACTTCCTGATTTCTCCAGCGGTTTCGGTATCCAGAGCATGGCGCCCACCTTCTTTAAGATGGATTTCAGCGGCATCCTGTCCCTGAACTTTGTAACCATCATGTTCGCGTTCCTGTTTGTGGATATGTTCGATACACTGGGAACACTGATTGGCGTGGCATCCAAGGCCGACATGCTGGATAAGGACGGAAAGCTTCCTAAGATTAGAGGCGCCCTTCTGTCTGATGCCATCGGTACCTCCCTTGGCGCTGTATTCGGTACCTCCACCACAACCACATTCGTTGAGAGCGCTTCCGGTGTTGCGGAAGGCGGAAGAACCGGACTTACATCCGTAGTGGCAGCTATATTCTTTGGTCTGTCCCTGTTCCTGTCACCGATTTTCTTAGCCATCCCGTCCTTTGCAACGGCACCGGCTCTGATTATCGTAGGTTTCCTGATGATCAGCTCAATTTTGAAGATTGATTTCAACGACTTTACAGAGGCAATTCCAAGCTACATCGCCATCATCGCCATGCCGTTCATGTACAGCATTTCCGAAGGTATTGCAATGGGCGTTATCTCCTACGTGGTTATCAACGTTGCAACCGGCCATGCGAAGGAGAAGAAAATCAGCCTTCTGATGTATATATTGGCTATATTATTTGTACTTAAGTATGTATTAATTTAAAACGAGCAGCATATAATGCAGACGCCTGGAATACAGGCGTTTGCGCATTCAGGATAAGGAGGTAGAGCACACCATGGGAATTGGTAAAAACATGACCCGCGTTGACGCATTTGACAAAGTCACAGGCAGTGCCAGGTATACAGCCGATTTAGAGCCACAGGGTCTTCTGGTGGCAAAGGTAATACGCAGCACCATCGCCAACGGCGTGGTAAAAAGCTTTGATTTGGAAGAAGCACGGAAGGTGCCGGGGGTAGTGAAGATTGTTACGTGCTTCGATGTGCCGGACATCCAGTTCCCCACACCCGGCCATCCATGGTCCGTGGAAACGGCCCATCAGGATATTGCGGACAGGAAACTTCTCAATACCAGGGTGCGGGTCTATGGAGACGATATTGCAGCCGTGATAGCGGAGGACGATATAGCGGCAGCCAGGGCAGCCAGGCTTGTGAAGGTGGAGTATGAGGAGTATGCTCCCCTGCTGACCGTGGAGGACGCCATGGCAGAGGGCGCATCCCGACTTCACGATGAAAAACCGGGAAATGTTATCGCCCATTCTTCTTTTGTGGTGGGCGAAGGGACTTACGGGGAAGCAGTGAAGGAGGAGGGACTGGTGGAGATAGAAAAGGACTACCGGACCCAGAGCGTGCAGCACTGCCACATAGAAACGCCCATCTCCTTTGCCTATATGGAAAAGGGAAGAATCATCGTCACCACATCCACGCAGATCCCCCATATTGTGCGCCGTGTCATCAGCCAGGCGCTGGGACTGCCCATGGGCCGAATCCGTGTGATAAAGCCCTACATCGGCGGCGGATTCGGCAACAAGCAGGATGTACTCTATGAGCCCTTAAATGCGTTCCTTACCACCCAGGTGGGAGGAAGAGGGGTAAGGATGGAGATATCCAGGGAAGAAACTCTGGGATGTACCAGGGTGCGCCATGCCATCGAGTTCAAGGTAAAGGCAGCGGCCAGGAAGGACGGCACGCTGGTTGCCAGGAAGCTGGAGGCATATTCCAACCAGGGCGGATACGCGTCCCATGCCCATGCCATCGTAGCCAACTCCTCCAATGAGTTCAAGCAGATTTACAAGGATGAGAAGGTGCTGGAGTCCGATGCCTGGACTGTGTACACCAATCTGGCCACGGGCGGCGCCATGAGGGGATACGGAATTCCCCAGGCAGCGTTTGCCGCGGAATGCATGGCAGACGACCTGGCCCTGGCCCTTCACATGGACCCGTTGGAATTCAGGAAAAAGAACTGCATGAGGCCGGGATACGTTGACCCCCACACTCATGTGAAATGCAATACATACGGCCTGGCGGAATGTATGGAAAAGGGCCGGGAATTCATCCGCTGGGATGAGAAACGCAGGGAATATGAAAACCAGACAGGACCCGTGCGAAAGGGAATCGGTATGGCTATCTTCTGCTATAAGACAGGCGTATATCCCATATCCCTGGAAACAGCATCCTGCCGCATGATACTGAACCAGGACGGCTCCATGCAGCTGCAGATGGGGGCAACGGAAATCGGCCAGGGCGCCGACACCGTGTTTACCCAGATGGCGGCAGAGGTGACCGGAATCACGGAAGATAAGGTAAATGTGCTGTCCACCCAGGATACGGACGTAAGCCCCTTTGATACCGGCGCATATGCTTCCAGGCAGACCTATGTCAGCGGTATGGCAGTGAAGAAAACCGGCGCTATATTTAAGGAAAAGATACTGGATTACGCTGCTTATATGCTGGAGAAGCCCCAGGATACCCTGGATGTGAGGGATAACCACATTGTGGATAAGGAGACCGGAACGCAGCTGCTGCCCATGGAGGAGCTGGCCACCACGGCATTTTACAGCCTGGACCGCTCCGTACATATCACGGCAGAGGCCACCAGCCATTGCAAGACCAATACATTTGCCACTGGTGCCTGCTTTGCGGAGGTGGAGGTGGATATGCCTTTGGGCAAGGTGAAGGTGACCAATATCGTCAATGTACATGACAGCGGAAAACTGATTAACCCCAAGCTGGCTGCTGCCCAGGTACACGGCGGCATGAGCATGGGACTGGGCTACGGACTCAGCGAGGAGCTGCTCTTTGACGCAAAGGGGAGACCGTTAAACGACAATTTGCTGGATTATAAGCTGCCCACAGCCATGGATACTCCGGACTTAAACGCACTCTTTGTGGAGTTGGATGATCCCACAGGTCCCTTTGGAAATAAGGCGCTTGGGGAGCCGCCGGCGATTCCGGTTGCCCCGGCTGTGCGCAACGCAGTGCTTAACGCCACAGGCGTTGCAGTGGACAGTCTGCCCATGGATCCACAGAAGATGGTGAAGCATTTCAAGGAAGCAGGATTAATATAGAAAGGGCGGTGAAACAGCATGTATGATATCGGAAAATTTTATCAGGCAGCAGATGTGGAAGATGCGGTGCGCGCCCTAGTGGAAGACCCTGAGGCAGTGGTCATCTCCGGAGGCAGCGATGTGCTGATTAAAATCAGGGAGGGAAAGCTGGCCGGCTGCTCCCTGGTTAGCATTCACGGGATTAAGGAGCTGGAGGGCATAAGAATGGAGGAGGACGGAACCATTGTCATAGGTCCGGCCACCACATTTTCCCATATTACCAATAATGACATCATTCAGAAGCATATTCCCATGCTGGGAGATGCGGTGGACATGGCAGGCGGACCCCAGCTGCGCAACATCGGAACCATAGGCGGCAATGTGTGCAACGGCGTGACCAGCGCGGACAGCGCCAGCAGCCTGTGCTGCCTGGATGCGGTCCTGGTCCTTAAGGGGCCTGACGGCGTCAGGGAGGTGCCCATCAGCCAGTGGTACACCGGGCCGGGAAGGACTGTGAGGAATCACGATGAAGTGCTGACGGCTATCCGGATAAAGAAAGAGAACTACCAGGGCTACGGCGGTCAATATATCAAATACGGCAAGAGAAATGCCATGGAGATCGCCACCCTGGGGTGCGCTGTAAGCGTGAAGCTGACAGAGGATAAGAAACACATACAGGACCTTCGCCTGGCATACGGGGTGGCTGCGCCCACTCCGATCCGCTGCCATACGACAGAAGAGGCTGTAAAGGGAATGGAAACAGGGGAGGCCCTGGCCCAGGCTGTGGGAAAAGGCGCTCTGGAGGAAGTAAATCCGCGTTCCAGCTGGAGAGCTTCCAGGGAGTTCAGGCTGCAGCTGGTGGAGGAGCTGGGCAGGCGTGCCGTAAAGCAGGCCGTAATCAACGCAGGAGGTGAGTGGGATGCTTAACATAGTGCATATGACTGTTAATGGAAAAGAAGTGGAGTTGGCAGTGGACCCAAGAGAATCCCTTCTGGAGACATTGCGGAACCGCCTGGGACTGACCAGTGTGAAAAAGGGCTGTGAAGTAGGGGAGTGCGGCGCCTGCACAGTGCTGGTGGACGGAGAGGCCATAGACAGCTGCATCTACCTGACCATGTGGGCGGAAGGCCGCAGCATCATGACAGTGGAAGGGTTAAAAGGGCCAAACGGCGAGCTGAGCACCATCCAGAAGGCATTTATAGAGGAAGCGGCAGTTCAGTGCGGTTTCTGTACGCCGGGACTGATCATGACAGCGGTGGAGATCGTAGGTACCGGAAAGCGGTATAACCGCGATGAGCTGCGCAAGCTGATATCCGGCCACCTGTGCAGATGCACAGGGTATGAAAACATTCTCAACGCCATGGAGCGTATTGTGGAGGAGACGTACAAGGTGGTGGGAAAATAAAAGAGGTATGCAGGTGCGGTAAAGGCGGCAGCCCTGAGGAAGCTGCGGCTGACACCTGGGTATACAGGATTTTAGGATAAGAAACGAAGGACCATAGTGAAAAAGAAGGGCGCCGCGGAATGGAAGCGGAGCCTTTCTTTTTTAACCACTTATTTTTAACACAGGTGGTTACTAACATTGCGGAGGCAGATTAAAATCACAAATATAATAAACCAGTTGAAAAAATACATATTTTAGGTAAAATATGGAGGGGCATTATTTGTATTTTCATGGATATACAACTGGTCTTACAATGACATTTATGTTAACATATAAATAGGATCTGATGGCTGAGGAGGATACAAATAGGAGCACACAAAGAGAAGCAGATTCTCTTTGAATACGGGATGATAGGTGAGCATGAATCATGTTTGATATAACATCGGATAAGGTATATGTAAAAACCTTTGGTGGTTTTGATTTGTATTATCAAGGTGAGCTGATATACTTTTCCAGCAGCAAAGCCAAAGAACTTCTCGCAATACTTGTGGACTGGAGCGGAAAGGAAGTAACATTATCTCACCTGGCTGAGATTTTAAATGAAGGAGAACGGGACGAAACCGCAGCCAAACAGGCTGTCCATTTAGCGTGGCACAGACTGAAGCAGACATTGAAGAAATATGGGATTGAGAAGATTGTGGTGAAGGGCAGAGGAACCTATGCCATTAATAAGGAGGCTGTGGTCTGCGACAGCTACGATATGGTCCGCCAGGTTCAGGGGGCTTCTAACTTTTTCGTCGGGGAGTATATGCCGGAGTATAGCTGGGCGGAGGTTACTTTGTCGAATTTGATAAGGGATTATTTTGAGGAGGGGGAGTCGTAGGGACGGACTTTTATAAAAGTGGATAGAATGATGGCGTTGCAGCCGGCAGTTCAGTAAAAAGGCATTCCGCAGAGGGATGCCTTTTTTCGCTTTTATTATCATTTGATCTCACCTAATAGAACGGCTGAATCGTTTCTTTAAGGATTGCATCCCCCCTGGGATTGGCGGAATTTGGTAATAATGATATGATAATTCAACACAAGGAACTTCATCACTTTATAAATGTAAGGGTATGGGTAACGGGGAAAGGATATGGACCACATAATTTTGATTATGTGGTTTTTTTGAACCATAACATTGGTTCGCTGTCCATGGAACCAATGTTAGTTTTATAAATTATAAATTGTCAAACTACATGAAAGAATATCCATAAATCGACAAAAATACCATTTTATTACAAAGTGAAACGGTTTTGTAACGATTTTGAAAGCAATTGAGTGGTATATCCTTACAAAGAACAGTGGTATGCGACTTGGAATAACGGGAGAAATAACGCTGATGGCAGAAACGGGGAATGTAACTATATTTATAAAGACCTTTGATGGATTTGATGTTTATGTAAACGGTAAAATGGTTTATTTTCCCAGCAGCAAAGCGAAAGAGATGCTTGCAATTATGGTCGAAAAACGCGGAAGCAGCGTTTCATTATCCCAGATGACATATCTGTTATATGAAAACATTAAAGAGAGCACGGCGAAAAACAACTTAAGGGTTGTATTTTACCGCCTTCGGATGAGCCTGATGGAATATGGAATAGAACAAATATTAATAAAGAAACGAGGCAGCTACGCGGTGGATACGGAGCAGTTTGTCTGCGATTTCTATGAATTTATCAAGGGAAATCCAGAGTTTATATCCCTGTTTTCCGGAAGTTATATGCCTGAATATTTCTGGGCCGAGGACATGCTTCCTTATTTAAAAAACCTGTATAGAAAATATAATGGGGTGATGATATGACGGGAATCATTGATATGCATGCACATATTCTCCCGGGAATTGACGATGGGTCCAGGGACTGGGATGAGAGCAGAAGGATGCTGGAGGAATCTTACAGGCAGGGAATCCGATATATTGTGGCAACGCCCCATTATTCCAGGAGTGGTTTGCCTTCCGGTATATATGAGCTGGCAGAACGTTTGAAGGAGGAGGCACACAACATTGCACCGGATTTTATGACGGGTCTGGGGCAGGAGACCTATTATCATGAGGGCTTGGTGGACCATCTCAGGGAGGGAAAGGCTCTTACCCTGGAGGGCAGCCAATATGTGCTGGTGGAATTTGATCCCCAGGTATCCTATGAAAAGATGTACCAGGCAATCAGGAAACTGACCATGGCCAGATATATACCGGTCATAGCCCATGTAGAACGGTATACGTGCCTTAGGCAAGGGACCAACCTGTCAGAGATAGCCCAATGTGACTGCAGGCTGCAGATGAATTACAGCAGCCTCAGTGGGAACCATTTATGGGATAAGGAAACCCGCTGGTGCAGGAAGCAGGTTACGGAGGGCAGAATCTTTTGTCTGGGAACTGATATGCACCGCATGGACTACAGAAAACCGGACATAGAGGAGAGCTTTTGCTGGCTTGTGAAACATCTGGATGGGCGCAGACTCCACAGCCTGCTGCGGGGAAATGCGAAGAAAATAATACAGAAACGAAATACAATTAAAAAACAGGAGAACAGGACGAGGTATGGAAAAGACGTATGATGACAACGAGATTGAGATAGACCTCTTGGAATTGCTAGGTGAGTTCCGGCGCAGGATATGGATGATATTGGGAATTATTATATTGTTTGGAGGCGTGGCAGGAGCATTCAGCGCCTTTGTGCTCACTCCCCAGTATAAGTCCACTGCAATGGTTTATATCCTCTCAAAAGAAACCACATTGACATCACTGGCTGATCTGCAGATAGGAAGCCAGCTGACCAAGGACTATAAAATTATCGTTACAAGCAGAAGAGTCCTGAACCAGGTCATCGAAGAGATGGAGCTGGACCTTACATATAAAGACTTAGTAGAGAAGGTGACAATTGACAATCCCCAGGACACACGGATTCTTTCTATTTCCGTGGAGGATCCGGATCCATCCATGGCAAAATTAATCGCAGACAAGATTGCAACCACATCCTCCGACTATATCGGGGATATCATGGAGATGGTTCCTCCTAAACTGATTGAGGAGGGGGAAATTCCCATACTCAGGTCAAGTCCAAGCAATGTGAAAAATGTACTGATAGGCAGTCTGCTGGGAGCCGTACTGGTCTGCGGAGCCATCACCGTGAATGTGGTTATGAATGACACCATCCGGACAGAGGAAGATGTTGCAAAATACCTTGGATTATCTGTCCTGGCATCGGTGCCGGAGCGTGAAGGAGAAAAGCCAGAGGATAAGGAGGCCATGATATCCTCAAAATCAAGGAATAAGACGGCATCAGGGAAATCCAGAAAAAAGAAAAGGGGAGGCCAGGCGTCATGAGACAATTTGTTGCACTAAACAGGGAGATGAAGGATGACTACCATTACAATGAAGCCATTAAAACATTGAGGACCAATATACAGTTCTGCGGAAGCGGCATCAAGACAATCATGCTGACCAGTTCCCTGCCTGACGAGGGAAAAAGCGACATAACATTTGCCATGGCGTCGTCTCTAGCTCAAATCGGTAAGAAGGTAGTGATGATTGACGCCGATATACGAAAATCCGTACTGGTTTCCCGTTATCAGCTGGAACGGGAGGTGGCGGGACTGTCCCAATACTTAAGCGGACAGCGGTCAATGGAGCATGTCCTTTATGACACGAATATAGAAAATCTCAGTATCATATTCGCAGGACCGTATTCGCCAAATCCGGCAGAGCTTTTAGAGGAAAGCCTGTTTGGAGATATGATTTGTAAATTAAGGCAATTGTACGATTACGTTATTATTGACACGCCTCCCATGGCTAATCTGATAGACGGAGCAATCGTGGCCCGTCAGTGCGACGGGGCTGTGATGGTGGTGGAGAGCGGCTCCATAAGCTACCGTCTGGAGCAGCGGGTCAAGGGACAGCTGGAAAAAAGCGGATGCCGTATTCTCGGGGTTGTCCTCAATAAGGTGAGCATGGAGCGAAACGGTTATTACAGCAGGTATTATGGACGTTACGGCAAATACGGAAAGTATTCCAAATATGGCCATTACAGCAAGTATGGCAGATATGAGAAGGCAGAGGCATGAGCTGGCTTCGTAACCATAAACACACAGTATACCGGGCGGCTGTGGGGGCAGCGGCAATTTCGCTGATCTGCTTCATATGGGCCGGGGTGAATCTGTACCGCAATAGGAAACTCCTCGAAGCTGAGATTGCAGCCAGGGATTATGTGGGGCGGGGAGGAAGCCAAGGGAACAGCCAGGGAAGCAGCCAGGGGAACAACCAGGGAGGCAGCCGAGGGAACAGCCAGGGAAGCAGCCAGGGGGACAGCCAGGGAAGCAGCCAGGGGGACAGCCAGGAAAGCAGCCGGGACTGCGGGCAGTGGGACACATACCTCTTTGGCGGGGATGTGGTTGAATATAGTGGAAAACGGTACAGGCGCAGCAGTTATGTGAAGGCTATCCTGTGTATTGGAGTGGACCGGTCGGGAGAAATGACAGAGAAAACCACCACCGGTTTTGGTGGGCAGGCGGACGGGGGATTTCTGATTGCCCAGGATACGGCCAGGAATACCATAAAGATATTGATGATACCGCGTGACACGATGACAGATATCACGCTTACTGATTTGAGCGGGAATGAACTGGGGAAGGACATGCAGCACCTGACGCTGGCTTACGCCTATGGTGATGGGAGAGAGAAGAGCTGTCAATATATGGTGGATGCAGTATCAGAACTATTGGGGGGCCTGAAGATAGAGTGGTATCTGGCAGCCGATACAAGTGTTATCCCTGTGCTGAATGATGAAGTAGGGGGAGTTACGGTAACGATTGAGACAGATGGAATGGAGAATCGGGACCCTGCTCTGGTAAAGGGTGAAACAGTGACGTTGAAAGGGAAACAGGCAGAAGTATTTGTCCGTTACCGGGATGTGAATGTGGACCATTCGGCTTTGTATCGTATGGACCAGCAGCAACAATATATAAAGGGGTTTTTCCAGGCGGTCCAGAGGCATTCGGCCAAGGACAGCGGCCTTGTGGTCAGGCTGTTTGAGAGGATTCAGGATTACATGGTCACTAACATGACCAAGGACCAGTATCTTAAAGTTGCTATGGACGCTGTCACAGGCGGAAAACTGGGCGATGAGGATTTTTATACAGTACCCGGGGAAGGTGTGGTGACACTCCGCTTTGACGAATTTTATGCGGACAGGGAAGCACTGATCCCTATTTTACTGGAGTTGTTCTACCGGGAAATTGAATAGACAGGGATGAAGGACCACAGTATTTGCCGTTGGAAGGAAGAAGAACGGTATCTGGCGGTGAATGTGTGCAAACATGCAATATCCAGCATGAAACCATGCTGTTTATTGAATATAACTACTCTTAGGAGAGAAAGGAGAGGTGAAGGATATGAAAAAGAAATGCATAGCAGCTTTAGTGCTGACGGTTGCTCTGGCATCACAGCCTGTATGGGCATTTGCAGCCAACAGTCCTACCAGCAATGGCTCCATTGGTTCATCCAGCAGCAGTGATGGCAGCGGTTCTATAGGATCGTCCAGCAGCAACAAAGGCACTACAAGCACAAATTCCAACACCACGGTAACTGTGTCAGCTACAGGTGTCAAAACGACAGGCGCCACAACCAGTGCCAGCCAGACCGGCAGCACGATTGGCGTTGCGGTGGACACTGTAACAACCACAGGGCAGCAGGTAACAACCAATTCCAAGGGAGAGGCTGTTATCGGTGACACCGCTGTTGCATTTGCAGACAGCACAGCAGCAACTGCAGGACTTCCATCGGATGTGGTATCGGCTATTAATGATATCAATGCGGGAAAACCGTTAAACGAGGTTGTTCAGGGCGTGGACTTGACAGGCTTTAATGCCCTGACAGGAACCCATGCAATCATCACAAAGGATGCTAATACAGGCACTGTTAAGACAGGTCCCGTAGAGGTTTCTCTGTATGTGCCCAACCTGGTTGCGAATGTCAATAACGTACAGTTATTGTTCTATGACAATGCCACAGGCCAGTGGCAGCTGATTCCGGCTGTTAAGGTGGATCCGGTGACTAAGACAGTGGCTGTGAATGTTCCGGGATCGGGGACGTTATCGGTAGTGTATAAGTAGCAGCAGCATTGAGAAGTGCTGGCCGGGGGTGATAGATGGCGTAGGCCGGGCCCCCGGTCTGCATTAAGAATGGTAGGTGGTGAAAATATTCTGGATTTACACAGGGTTGTATAGAGATGAATAGTACTGCTCTATGTAAGCATAGAAAAACTTATTATTATTTGGAGGAAAAAAATGGTACACGAAAGAATTAACGTAACACGGTCATCAATGCCTGGATTTGATGAGTATATGGAAAAGCTAAAAACGGTGTGGGATAGTCGATGGTTATCCAATAGGGGGGGTGCTTCTGTCGAATTTGAAGAAAAATTGAAACAGTATCTTGAGACAGACAATTTATATCTATTTGCTAACGGTCATCTGGCTTTAGAAGTAGCTTTAAATGCTTTGCATATGAAAGGCGAAGTGATAACTACACCATTTACACATTGTTCTACAATTCATGCCATAGTACGTAATGGATTGAAACCTGTCTTTGTGGATATTAGAGAATCTGATTGTACGATAAATCCCGAATATATAGAGGCCGCCATTACAGAAAATACGGCTGCAATTGTTGCCACACATGTGTATGGTTTTATATGTGATGTAGAAGCAATCGAGAAGATTGGGCATAAATATGGACTGAAAGTGATATATGATGCAGCCCATGCATTTGGTGTTACATATAAAGGTATCGGATCTGCTAATTTTGGAGATGCATCCATGTTCAGTACACATGCAACAAAAGTATTTCATACTATTGAAGGTGGTATTGTTGCTTATAAAGATCGAGAACTTTTTAAGGAATTAAGACATTTGGTGAATTTTGGATTTACAAGTCAAGATGATATTGAATATGTAGGAACGAATGCAAGAATGAATGAATTTGAAGCTGTGATGGGTATTTGTAATCTTGAATATATTGATGGAGAAATAGCAAAACGTAAGATGGTATGGGATAGATATGTGGAACGTCTGTCTGGAATAAAGGGGTTAAGGCTTATAATTCCCAATTCAAATTTGAAATGGAATTATTCATATTTTCCTGTTTTTTTTGACGGGTATAAAGAAACGCGGGATGAAATTAGATTAAAATTAGAGAAAGAAAATATATTTGCCAGAAAATACTTCTATCCTATTGTAAATAAAGCGGGTTGCTATAATGAAGATTATGGAACTGCGGATGTACCGGTGGCTGCTCATGCTTCTGAATGCGTGTTAACATTGCCTATGTATGCAGAATTAACCCTACAGGATGTTGATTATATATGCGACATTATTATAAGGTGATGGAGTGCATTAATAATGAAAAAAATTTTACTTTTAGGTGGATCGGCACAACAAATTATAGCTATTGAGGCGGCAAAGAGATTGGGGTATTATACAGTTCTTTGTGATTACTTGACAGATAATCCCGGAAGATATCTCGCTGATAAATTCTATTTAAGAAGTACAACTGATAAAGAAACAATATTGAACATTGCAAAAGAGGAAAGGGTAGATGGTGTAGTAGCCTATGCTTCGGAACCTGCTGCGCTTACATCTGCATATGTGTCAGAAAATTTAGGTTTACCTGGGAATCCATATAAGTCCGTAGAAATTCTTTGTAATAAAGATAAGTTTCGTGAATTCCTTACAATTCATGGATTTTTCACACCAAAAGCTCGAAGCTATGGGGCGGTAGAAGCTGCATTCGATGACATTAATGGAGATATTTTTCAGAGTTCTGTTATTGTAAAGCCAGTTGACTCATCAGGAAGTAAGGGCGTGAGCCGTATTAAGAAGGGGGAAAGCCAAAATGCCATTGTCCAAAAATTAGAAAACGCAATGGACTATTCAAGAAGAAAATGTATTATTGTTGAAGAATTTGTTGAAAAGTATGGTTATCAGATAGCGGGAGATGGTTTATCTGTAAATGGACGTTTGGTATTCCGGTGTTTTGGTAACGACCATTTTGATATACATGCTCCAAACCCCTTTGTGCCTGTAGCGGCCAGCTTTCCTTACAATATGCCAGATATAGTTCAGGAAAAGATTCATTTGGAGATACAAAGGTTACTGACATTACTGGGGATGAAAACATGCACTTATAATTTTGATTTACGCATTGACAAAGATTACAATGTATATCTTATGGAAGTTGCCCCAAGAAATGGAGGGAACTATATACCTCAGGTTATACAATATGCCACAGGGGTGGATTTGGTAGAATGTGCTATTAAGGCAGCAATGGGTGAGGACCTGAGTTATATAACATCAGGCATTCAAAAAGGATTTTGGTCATACTATGCTGTTCACAGTAATTATGGAGGGATTTTGGAACAGGTGGTTTTAGGGGATAGTGTTAGACAAAATAATATTGTAGATAACTATATAAAAAAGAAGAAAGGAGATGAGATGAACGCATTTACAGGAGCCGGTGATACGTTGGGATGTTTAATAATGAAATTTGAGAGTATGAATCAGATGCTTGAGATGATGGATAACAGCAACAAATGGATAAAAGTAAGGCGAAAATAAAAGTTGAAATAGTTTAGGTGATAAGTTTATGATTCCTTGTTTAATATGAGAGGGACAAAGGCATGGAAAAGTCAAAGTTAACAAAGCAGATGCGATGGGAAATAGCAGAACGTCTGGCTGAAGAGAGATTAAACCAAGTCAATATGTTATGTAAAAAGGTAGTGCCAAGAGATGGTATTTATACGCGATATGTGAAAAGGTTACTGGATATTGTGATATCTATAATTGCGTTAGTCATTACATTACCAATTAATTTGTTAATTGGTATAGGTACATATTTTGATGTTGGTTCACCGATTTTTTTTAAACAGGAACGAGTAGGAAAGAATGGTAAGATATTTAGCATCATTAAATTTAGAAATATGCGTAACACAGTTGACGAACAGGGAGAGTTATTGCCTCCTATGTACCGAGTGACGAAGTTTGGTCATTTCGTCAGAAAAACATCATTGGATGAGTTGATGAATTTTTGGAATATTCTAAAAGGCGACATGAGTTTCATCGGTCCAAGACCTTTAGTTCCTGAATATCTGGAAAGATATAATATACGGCATAAACAGCGCCTTTCTGTACGGCCAGGTTTAGAGTGTCCGCCTAGAGAATTAACGGACCACGTATGGACGTGGCAAGAGCAATTTGAAAATGACATATGGTATGTAGAACATGTTAGCTTTCTTACGGATTGCCGGCAGGTAATTAGATTATTTCAATTTGCATTTAATAAGAAATGCGCAGATGCCCGTGCAAGTGTTTCAATTCGGGGAACCTTTATGGGCTATAGCATGGATGGCAGAGCTATAAATATGGAAGATGTACCACAGGAATATGCGGATGTTTATGACAACGTAAATAGTAAAGAAAGCTTAGTGTATCCGGATTGGTGCCTTGACGAGGAAAATACCGAACTGCAGAGAGTCATAATCTGATTCGCTCAATCACATAATAATTTAAATTGGAGTGACAGACAGATGAGAGAAATTGGTGGCTATATTGAATTCGAGCAATTCCATAAGGAGATGTTGCACGAAAGTGCAATAAAATTAAATTGCGGAAGAAATTGCCTGGCCTATCTTATTAAGATGAGAGGTATTACCAGTATTGCACTTCCATATTTTCTATGTGAATCTGTAAAAAATATCTGTAAAAAATATAATGTCAATATACGCTATTATAGTTTGAAGGACAATTTGATGCCAGAGGACCTGGTTCTCAAGAAAGATGAGTGGTTATATGTTGTGAATTATTATGGGCAGATTGATTCGATGCAAGTTAAAGGGCTTTCGCTGCGCTATGAGCATATAATTGTTGATTATGCTCAAGCATACTTTGACAAGCCAATAGATGGGGTTGATTCCATATACACATGCCGCAAGTTTTTTGGAGTCCCTGACGGGGCCTTTTTGTATACCGATAGCGATTTACCAGAACCGATTGAAAGGGATGAGTCATTTGAACGAATGCATTTCTTATTAGGTCGTTATGAGCGTTCTGCCTCTGAATTTTATAATGAGTATGTTGCGAATAACCAAATTTTTACTTCTCAGCCAATTAAGTATATGTCGAAATTGACACAGAATTTGCTCCGAAGCATTGATTATGATCAGGTGAGAATGATTAGGACAGAAAATTATACATATCTTGCTTCACGTTTTCATGATTATAACCTTTTAAATATTCAGAAAGTGGAAGGCGCGTTTGCCTATCCTCTTATGCTGAAAGAAGCACAAGAAGTAAGGTGTCATTTAATACGGAATAAAGTATACATTCCTGTATTATGGCCAAATGTAATAAATGAAGTGAATGAGGAATCGTATGAGTATCAACTGGCAAATAGTATCTTACCGTTACCTGTTGATCAACGATATAGGATAGAGGACATGGAGTATATGGCTGAGCTTATCTGCAAGGTAGTATGGAATAGGGGAGGAGTGTTGTAATGGTTAATGAGTTTCAAGGCATGAAGCTGCTTATCCTTGGGGGAATGAGAATTTCATGTGAAATTATACATAAAGCCAAGTCGATGGGGATATACACGATTGTTGCAGACTATAATAAAATTGAGGATTCACCAGGTAAGAAAATTGCGGATGAACATTTTCTGGTAAGTACCATAGATGTGGATGAGATTGTGAAACTTATAAAAGAACAAGAAATTAATGGTGTGATGGTTGGCTTCAATGATTTTATGTTGCCTTATTATGCAGAAATCTGCAAGAAATCGGGATTACCATCCTATGGAACGAAGGAGCAGTTTGATATTTTTACGAATAAAGGCATATATAAAAAATTATGCCGTAAATATAATGTCCCTACAGTTGAAGAATATAGTATTAATCAAATTTTGAATGGAAAATTAGATGATGAGTTAAGTTTTCCGGTATTGGTAAAGCCAACCGATAGCAGCGGGGCGAAAGGAATAACTGTATGTCAATCTAAGGAAACACTAATGGCGGCATTAAAAAAAGCGGAAGTATTTTCTCATTCTGGCCAAGTTTTGGTGGAAAGATATGTGGAGGGGAAAGAGGTTACTGTTTTTTGGCTGTTTATAGATGGAAAATATTATTTGACTGCAATTGGAAACAGGCATGTTAAACAAAATCAGGATGGAGTAATTCCGCTTCCTGTAGGCTATACATTCCCTGCCGCTGTGACACAGAAATATTGTTCCGAGATTGAGAAAAATGTTAAGAATATGCTGGGTTCTGTGGGGATTCAAAATGGAATGATGTTTATGCAGTGTAAGGTGGAAAATGAGAAATGCGTAGTTTATGATATAGGTTATCGTCTGACGGGATCTTTGGAGTATAAGTTATTAAAAGAGGTATGCGGATATGATCCTATGGAGATGATGATTAGGTTTGCATTGACTGGTCATATGGAAAAGGATAGTATTGCGGATAGGATAAATCCGAGACTCGGAAAATACGCGTTCAATGTATCTGTTTTAACCAAGCCAGGCAGAATTGGGAAAATTTCCGGGATAGAAGATATTCTTAATTTGCCGCAGGTAATAGATGCGGTTTTGGCCCATTATCCGGGAGAAGAGATTACAGATACCATGAAAGGACTATTGGCGCAGATATCGCTTCGCGTATTGGGAGTTTCTGATAGTGTTGAAACAATGCAGAAAACTATGCTGGAAATCCAAAAGTTGATACATATTGAATCGGACAAAGGTGAAAACATGATTTTGCCAGGAATTGAAGAAACCGATTTTGTTAACGCATTTATCTAGGCACATTAAGAGGAAATGGGCATGAGTGATAAAAAAACAGTAATGATAACAGGTGCAGGTGGATATTTTGCATGGACGTTAATCCATGAATTAAAAGAAAAAACAGATTATCATATCATAGCTATGACATCGGACCAGAAAACTACAGTAGATAAATATGCGGGATTAAATATAATTTGTGTATCAAATAAAGAAGTATTCAGTAATCCGAAATATTTAAATCATACAGATATCCTGATTCATACAGCTTTTTGCAGAAAGTCTGATGGACAGAATCTAGTGGAGAGTCTGAAGTTTTCAAAAGTTCTGTTTTTGAAAGCGATGAAGAATGGCGTAAAAAGAATTATTAATTTATCTTCGCAATCTGTATATGGACAGGCTAATGAGAAGTTACCTGATGAAACTATGTCTGTGAATCCAAGATATCTTTATTCGTTAGCAAAAGCAGCTAACGAAGTTTTAATAGAAGGAATAATGGAAGCCAATATAGGGGCGGTTGATAATAGTCTATATACCAATATACGACTGGCATCTTTGATTGGAGTCAACAACATAATCCCAGATGATATAATAAGTAAATTTATTGAGGATGCTATATATAATAAAACAATCCACATAATTGGAGGGAAGCAGAAATTTTCTTTCTTAGATATAAAAGATGCTGCAGATGCTGTCTGCAGATTGGTACAAAAAGAGAATATGATGTGGAAAAGAGAATACAACCTTGGAAATAATTATCAGATAAATATAATGGATATTGCACAAGAGGTAAACTGCTGCCTGGAAAGTTTGGGTTTAGACAGTGCGGAAATTATTTTAAGTCCTTCAGAAATACAACTTAATTCAGGCATGAATTGTGAGAGAATTTATAGAGAGTTAGATTGGTTGCCTCAATATTCGTTTCACTCAAGTGTAATGGATTACGTAAGATACAAAATCGGAGAAAAAAAGAAAGATAAGGAGAAGAGCAATGCCTAAGATTAGCATTATTGTGCCTGTATATAATGTTGAAAAATATATAGCACAATGTTTAGATAGCATTATCAAGCAAACTTTTAGGGATATTGAAGTTATTGTTATTGATGATGGGACTCAGGATAACAGCGCAGAAATATATCAAAAATACATGGAGATGGATAGTCGGATTAAAATAATTAAAAAAAGAAACGAAGGAGTGGCTGAGGCACGGAACACTGGTATTGAACATGCAACTGGTGAATGTTTGATGTTTATTGACTCTGATGACTGGATGGAGAAAGATGGATGTGAGATATTGTATAAGGCATATGAAAAAAGCGGGGCTGATTTAGTGGTTGCTGATGCTTATACAGTTATAAATGGGGCAAAACACCGGAAGAGAGTTTTTAAAGAAGAATTTGTGACGGAGGATGTTGACTTTATAAAACAGTATCAGGCAGCCTGTATTGGATACGGATATAATCCGCTTCCAGCGGATAAAGGAAATGTCACAGGACTGGGAAGCCCTTGGAATAAACTATATAGCAAAAAGATTATTGTTGAGAATGGATTACGCTATGACTCTTATGTGAGAGGTATATATGATGATAACCTTTTCACACTTTACTATTTGAATAGAGTTAGGAAGGTCGCATATGTTTCTGCGCCAGTTTATAATTATAGGATTGTACATGGATCGTTGACACAGTCTTATAAGGCAGATACGTTAGATATTAGTCGCAGAATCTTTGAACGCATTGAAGATTTTATTAATGCACAGGATAACAAAGAAGTCTTTGAAAAACCGTTTTATATGTATATTGTCAGAAGACTTAGTACGGAACTTGGTGTGTATTATTTTTCCAGGAACAATGGAAAAATGTTAAGTGAGAACTTGAGAGAGTTGAAAGCTATGATTCATAAAGAACCATACTATACTGCAATTAAAAATGTAGAGTCTGGTAAATTGATGAAACAACAAAAATTAACCTGCTGGACTGCCAGATTAAATTGGCCAATAGGTATATGGTTTACTTTTAAGGTGAGGAGAATGATTAGAGCATGGATGGGATTATAAATAAAAAGGGAGAGTCCATAACAAATGATATTTCCGAGATTAGTGTACAATACTAAAGCAAAATTCAGCCTTGTTGATGCATTGGAGTACATTTTGATTTTTCTAGTGATTACTACAACTGGGGCAATCTGGTTCAGATATGGTCTCTTGTGGTCTGTTTTTACATACATTAAATTATGCTTGTTGTTAATTGGGATATTAATTATATATTTAAAGTCCGTTTTATCTGCCCCTAAATTAGGCAGGAAGTTCATTCATTATAGTGTCTTTTATACAGTATGCATGTCTGTTTATATGATTGGTTGTTGGAATACCTTCTTTTATGCTTTTATATGGTTTTATGTACCGCTTATGGTTTTTCTTGTTTTAAGTGGTGTTTTAACCAGGAATGCAACGATTGAATTCTGGAATAAATATATAAGGATTATGGTAGGGATTGCATGTTTATCTTTATTTTTTTGGTTTTTTGGTAGTGTCTTGAAAATTATTACTCCAACAGGAAGTGTTACATTTGAATGGGATTGGATAAGAACAGCCACTTCGTATCACAATTTATATTATGAACCTCAGACTATTAATTTTCTATTTTTTAGAGGTATACGAAATTGTGCCTTTTTTACGGAAGCACCGATGTATGCCTTTTTATTAAGCACAGCCTATATTATTCAAAGATGTTATCTTGTTGAAAACAGGTTTATTTCAACAGTTTTATTCATATCAATCATAACAACATTTTCAACAACTGCTATAATAGCTGTCCTCCTATTTGAAGGGCTGGATTTAATTATGAGAAAAAATAGCAACAGACTATTAAATTCGGTGAAACCGCTCTTGCTTCCATTTGCTTTTGCTATAATGATGGGTATAATTTCGTTTATAATTATGGATAAAACCACCACAGGTTCATACAATGTCAGAACAGATCATCTTGTTGGTTGCTTAAATTTATTTATAAAGAGTTTTCCCTGGGGTGTAGGTTTTGGTAACAGGGATTTAATTATTGAACAATTACGTTATCAGCAGGGGTTATCAGTTGGCCTCCCATATTTTATTGCAATGGGAGGCTTAAGTGCCTTGTTGATTTTTTTTGTTCCCTGTACATCCTATTTAATCAGCGCTGTTAAAAGAAAAAAATGGAAAAATGTAGCTTTTGTATTGACCTTTATTTGGATTTTTTTGTGTACAAATGTTGTATTGACTTCCGTTTTACAATGGATAATAATGAGCTTTGTTTTCGTCAAAGATTCAGGCTGCACTGATTTTTAAATAGAGATATATATCTATAGGCAGTGCTTATTTTAAACAGTTTGAAGGGAGTTCTGTAATTTATGTCTGAATCAACAGGTTTAAAGAATCATTTAATAAAAAACTACATTTACAATGCAGTATACCAGATATTTGCAGTCATTGCTCCTCTAATAACAACACCATATATATCACGCGTTCTAGGAGCAACGGGTATTGGGATATTTGGTTATACAGATTCAATAGCAAAATATTTTATTCTATTTGGAACTCTGGGCAGTAATTTGTATGGGCAGCGAGAAATAGCTTACGTTCAAGATGATATCAAAAAACGTACAATTGTATTCAAAGAAATTATTACGTTTAGATTCCTGACAGTATTTATTGTAGGAATCGTATATATGGCAACATTTTGCCGTACGGGTAGATACAAACATGTGTTTCTGATTTTAGCTTTAGAAGTTTTTGCATCTGCATTTGATGTCTCCTGGTTTTTTCAAGGAATACAGGATTTTAAAAAGGCTGTCATGAGAAATATTATAATCAAGTCACTAAGTATTTGTTTTGTATTTCTATTTGTCAAATCAAATCAAGATGTGAATATATATGCTTTATGTTATGTCCTACCTGTTTTAATTAGTAACCTTTCTTTATGGGCATATCTTCCTAAATACTTGATACACGTAGAACGTAATAAATTCATTACTCTTAAACATATGATACCGCTAATAACTTTATTTATCCCTCAAATTGCCACAGAAGTTTATACAGTACTTGATAAGACAATGCTGGGAATATTAGCATCTGATATTAATCAAGTTGGCTACTATGAACAATCATCTAAGATGATTAAAGTTCTCGTTTATTTTATAACTGCTCTTGGTATTGTGATGTTACCACAGATGTCAAAACTCTTTGTTGAAGGAAGAACGGCTGAGATACAGAAAAATATTAAACAGTCTTTTCAATTCATCTTTTTCCTTGGTTTCCCTCTTATGTTTGGAATTATTGGGATAGCTGCTAACTTTGTTCCGTGGTTTTATGGAGAAGGGTATACTCCGGTTATATTACTGATATCGGCTATATCACCTATCATTGTTATTATCGGCATTAGTAATGTAATTGGAAAACAGTACCTGCTGCCAACCAGACATCAAAAGACATATACTATATCTGTAATCTTGGGCGCTATTGTAAATTGTATATTGAATTTACTGCTTATACCAATATTTAACGCTCTGGGTGCAAGTATTGCCACAGTGACAGCGGAACTTAGTGTTACAATAATTCAGATATGGTTTGTACGTAAAGATATACCAATATTTTCATATCTTAAAGAGGCGATTCGTTATTTGTGTGTTGGTATGTTTATGTTTGTGATCATATTTTGTGTTGGAATTATAACTCCATCAGGAGTTGTAGGGATAATAGTACAGTCGTGTATTGGTATGCTGATCTACTTTAGTGTTTTAGCACTCATTAAAGATGATATGTTAAAAAGGGGCTTCAATATTATTAGCGGATTATTGTTTATGCATCGTTAATAATGATTTGATAACGATTCAAGAACACATCACCCAATCATCCCCTCATGAATCCTCCGAAACGCCGCCGGCGACACCTCATACTCCTTTTTAAACGCCCTGAAAAAACTGGAATAGTCATTAAAACCGCAGGCAAAACATGCCTTATTGGCGGGGATGCCTTCCAGTATCAGATTTTTCCCAGTCAAAAGACGCTGCTGAAGCACATACTGATAGTAAGAGATTCCCATTTTATCCTTAAACATATGTGCCAGATTGTATTTATCCATGATGAAGGCACCTGAAATGGTGTCCATGGACAAATCCTCCGTGAGATGGTTCTGTATATAGTGCAGGATATCGGTCAGCGGATTATCACGTACCCCGCTCTGGGCCGTGCCGGAATCTTCCATGAGGGCAAGGTTATATTCCACCAGCAGATGCAGAATGAAGGCCTTGACCTGGGCATGCCTTAGGGGCTTCTGTTCTCCAAGGGCTTCTTCTAAGGAGGTGAAGATGGTGCGGAAATTGCCCCAGGCAGTGGTATGGCGTCGAAGCAGGTAGTTTTTCATCCCCTTTGCGGTAAGAAAGTAATTCAGGTCCTCATCAATGGAAGCCAGCTGCTGCAGGGTCGGCAGCGATATCCACAGGACGTACCGCTCATATGGCACGCGGAAATCTGCGAATATGGGATTATGCATGACATTGGGCGGTATGATCAGAAGGTCATCGTTTTGCAGATGATAAATCTCATCTCCTATAATATAATCCACATGGCCGCTTATAAAGTACAGCAGTTCATAAAATTCATGATAATGGGGTTCTACTGCAGGGTAAGTAATATCCCTGTGGTGGTCCAGCTCAAAATCATTGGTGTGCATATAATGCTTCAGCATTTTTTCACGGTTGGATGATGTAACCATAAGTCTCCTGCCTATCTGTTTAATATCTTATTCCATTTATCCTTGGGCGCTTTGCATAAAATGTACCTGCCTAATTTGGCACATCCGCACAAAGCCCTTCTGTTTTTAATCTCAATCTTCCAAGATTTGCAATGTTTTTACCAAATAACTCAATTTTCATTGAAAGAGTTTGCAATTATAATAGAACTATAACATGAGAAGTGGAAAATGTAAACACTTCATACGGTACCGTACCAGAGCGCGTCCCAGACGCGCATCAGAGCAGGCTCTATGTTAATTTCAGTAGATAACAGGAGAGAGGAACATGAAAAAGAGGAGAGGAATTCTATGCTGTCTTTTGGCAACATCCATGCTGGTCTCGTTGACCGGCTGCAGTAAAGGGGGCAGCGGAACGCATTTGCTGGTGGCCCATTCCCACAACGAAAACCATCCGGTCCATGTGGGGCTGACTTATATGAAGGATGAGATGGAAAAGAATACGGGGTATTCGTTTTCCATATATCCCAACGGTCAGCTGGGCGGCAACAGTGATATGATTCAGATGGTGAAAGCCGGCGTACTGGATATTGCCAAGGTAAGCGCCAGTTCGCTGGAACAGTTTAACCCAGCCTATTCCATATTTTCACTGCCTTATGTATTTCAGTCCACGGAGCATTATTTTAAGGTGATGGAGGAGAGCCGGGCAGTACAGGATATTTTCAAATCCACATATGACCAGGGATTTTTTGCCATTGGCTGGTATGATTCGGGAGCGCGTTCCATTTATACCACCAAAGAGGGACCGGTGGAAAGTCCGGCAGATTTGAAGGGGCTTAAAATCAGGACCCAGGACAGCCCTACCTCCATTGAAATGATACGTAATATGGGGGGCGCGGCCACGCCCATGTCATCCGGGGAAGTTTATACCTCCCTCCAGCAGGGAATTATTGATGGTGCGGAGAATAATGAGACGGTATTGGTGGATGACGGACATGGGGAAGTGGCAAAATCCTATACCTACACCCAGCATCAGTACACCCCGGATATCGTAATCATTTCCACTAAGACCTGGGAATCCATGTCAGAGCAGGACCGGGATGCGTTGCTCAAGGCCATGGATGAAAGCTTTTGGAAACATGAAGAGAAGTGGCAGGAAATTGTGGAACGCAATATACAGGGGGCAAAGGAAGCCGGTGTCCAATTTTATGAAATTGATAAGACGCCCTTTATCCAGGCGGTAAAGTCCCAACATGATGCGTTCTGCGCTGAGAGCGGGGATAACGCCAGATATCTGGCAGATTTTCTGAGTTATGCTGAATAGGAGGGGATAAGGAAATGAGAAATATAATCGACAGTATCATCCGGGTACTGTGTACTGCTATCATGGGCATCATGGTTGTGGCTGTATGCTGGCAGGTCATCACCCGGTATGTTTTGAATAATCCAAGTACGGTGACAGAGGAGGCCCTTCGCTATCTTCTGGTCTGGACCACCATGGTGGGAGCAGCCTATGCTTACGGAAAGAGGAAGCACCTGTCTATCAATATACTTTTGAAAAAGGTCAGTGCGCCTGTGCAGAAAATCGTGGACATAGGCGTGCAGTGCCTTGTCATTGTATTCTGCATCGTGGTTATGATAATGGGCGGTCTCAGACTATGCGCTACCGCTGCGGACCAGTCTTCTGCGGCCCTGGGAATTCCCATGCCCTATATCTACAGCTGTCTGCTGGTAGGTGCGGTCCTCTTTATCTTCTACGCCCTTATTTTTATCTGGGAGGATGTAAAGGAATTGAGGATATACCGGGTGCAATGTGCTGCGGGATGCCCCCGGGAAAAACAAAACCCCTCAGCACACCCGGCGGATGCTTCAAAAAATGAGAATGGGAGGAACGACATATCATGACAATGTCTGTGGTACAAGTTGGTTTAATTTTAATCGGGACGTTTTTCCTGCTGCTGGCCCTCAGTGTTCCCGTATCCATAAGTCTTATTGTTTCGTCTGTCCTGACAACGGCCTGCGTTATGGACCTGGATTTGGCTACCTTTGTGGCGAGCCAGAAAATGATTACGGGTGTGGACAGTTTTTCATTGATTGCGGTTCCCTTCTTCATTTTATGCGGTGTTCTGATGAATTCAGGAGGGATTGCCCAAAAGCTGATTAATTTCGCCAAGCTGTTCGTGGGCTTTATTCCAGGCGGCCTTGCCCACACCAATATCCTGGGCAGCACCCTGTTCGGCTCCATATCCGGCTCATCCGTGGCAGCATCCATTGCCGTGGGAGGCGTGATGATTCCCCTGGAGGAAAAAGAAGGATATGACCGCAAGTTCGCAGCGGCAGCCAATATTGCGTCTGCTCCAACCGGACTTATCATTCCTCCTTCGGGAATCCTCATTATTTACGCAGTGCTTTCAGGGTGTTCCGTGGTGGGAATGATAATGAGCGGATACATACCCGGATTCATGTGGTGTGTTGCCTGTATGCTGGTGGCCTTTGTCATTGCAAAGAAAAATAAGTATCCAACCACCAAGGCTGTTCCGGCCAGGGAATTCATACATACATTTATTGACGCGGTGCCCAGCCTTCTGCTGATTGTCATTATAGTAGGCGGTGTATGCTCCGGTATATTTACAGCCACGGAATCAGCCGCAGTGGCAGTGGCCTATACCCTGTTCCTGTCTATTGTGTGTTATCGCACCATTAAGATAAAGGACCTGCCAGCTATATTGTGCGATGCCTGTGAGACAACGGCTATTATCATGTTCCTCATTGCCGCTTCCTCCACCATGTCCTTTGTTATGTCCTTTACAGGACTGCCGGCTGCCATCGGCAAGGCCATGCTCAGCATTTCCTCTAATCCGTACGTGGTGCTTCTGATGATTAATCTTATCTTCCTGGTTGTGGGCACCTTTATGGATATTACTCCGGCTGTACTGATTTTTGCGCCTATTTTCCTCCCGGTGGTGAAAAGTTTTGGCATGCATCCCATCCATTTCGGTATCATGATGATCATGAACCTGGGTATCGGCAATATCACCCCGCCTGTGGGGTCTGCCCTGTTTTCCGGGTGCTCTGTGGCAGGTATAGATATGGAGGATATGATAAAGCCTATTTTACCATTTTATGGGGCTATCTTTGCCGCACTGATGCTGGTGGCCTATGTGCCCTGGTTCTCCATGGTGATTCCGACACTGGTCGGTGCTGTGTAGGACAGGGGAAAGGAGTGTTTGATTATGATTTTTAATGTGCTTGATTTTGGCGCAAAGGCGGACCGCATCACAGATGATGCGCCTGCCATCCAGGCTGCTATTGACGCCTGCAGCGAGGCCGGAGGCGGCAGGGTGATTCTGGAGGGCGGAAAGCATTTTTATTCCGGTTCTATTGTCTTGAAGGAAAACGTGGATCTGCACCTGGAACGCGGGGCAGTATTACAGGCCCATAATGATTTGGAGCATTACTTTCATCCCAACGCAGGACAAAGAGACGACGGTGTGGAGCGGGTGGGAACTCCGGTGACACTGAAGCCTTCCTATGTGTTCATCTATGCGAAGGATGCGGATAATATAGCCATTTCCGGAGAAGGCGCCATCGACGGAAATGCCTATGCTTTTGTGAAACAGGTGAGCCCATACTATGTGACAGGTGACTTTTATCCGCGCCCAACCCTGGTCTATGTGGAGCATTGCAGTCATATCACGTTTAGGGATGTAATTATGAGGAATGCCCCCTTCTGGACGCTGCATCCGGCCGGCTGTGACGATGTGCTCATATCAGGCCTGCGGATTTTAAATGATTTGAATGTGGCTAATTCTGACGGTATTGACCCGGATCATTCCACTAATGTGCGGATCATCGGCTGCCACGTTACTTGCGCGGATGACTGTATCTGTCTGAAGAGCTCTTCCGGCAATATGGAGTATGGACCTCTTAAAAATGTTATTATTTCGGGATGCACCCTTACATCTACCTCAGCTGCTTTAAAAATCGGAACAGAGGGGACGGGGGATTTTGAAAATGTGGTTGTGGACAACTGCATCATCAGTGACAGCAACCGTGGAATATCCATCCAGATTCGGGATGGGGGAAATGTGAGGAATGTTTCGTTTTCCAATATCATCATAGAGACAAGGCGGTTTGCAGACTGCTGGTGGGGATGCGCGGAACCCATTACCATATCCACCCATGACAGGGATGAACACACCAAATCAGGTCACATATCTAATGTGCGGTTTTCCAATATAACCTGCGACTCTGAAAACGGCGTATTTTTGTCAGGGAGCCCGGGAAACCATATTGAAGACATTCTATTTGAGAATGTGCGCGTGATGGTCAGATCTAAGAGCAAATGGCCCAAGGGCATGTATGATCTGCGCCCGGGATACGGACAGAAGATAGAGGAGATTAAGACCTCCGGATTTTATATGCGCAGGGCTGATGACGTAGTCCTCCGGAATTGCCAGGTGAAATTTGAAGGGGAGGAGAGAAATGATTTCAGCCATGCCTTATTTGCACAGGAGTGCCGGGATATGATGCTGGAGAATTTCAGGGGAAAGGCAGCCCGCAGCAGTCTGGAGGATGTTGTGATAAGGCAGGATGAACTATGACTCTGAGGAAATGGAAGTCTATGACGCCCGGAGCATGGGCCTGTAACCTGGCACTTTACGGCATCGGTGTGGGGATTATGCCTATGGGTGTGGTACTGACCATCAACGCCCACCTGGGCGCCGGGGGATACGATGCCCTGAATTTTGCTCTGGCTGAGCGGCTCCGGATCAATACATCCCTTGGCATTTATGCCACAGCCGTTCTGGTGGTGATTCTGACTGCGTTTATCAGAAAGGGATATCCCAGACTGGAGACATTCATTTCGTCCTTTTTTCTGGGGATATTTACAGATATGTGGAAGACTGCTCTGGCGCCTGTACAGGGAACCGGGCTGGCAGCCTCCCTGCTCATCATGGCAGCAGGCGTGGTGGTGGTGGCATTTGCAGTGGCCTGTTATATCATCAGCGTATTTCCCACCAATCCCACCGATGACCTGGTGGTGGCCCTCCATGAAAGGGGGATAAGGCTGGGAACCGCCAAGGTGTCACTGGACGCGGTGTGTGTGATTCTGGCAGTGTTGTTAGGCGGAGAGATTGGCATAGGAACCATCGTATGTACCTTTGGATTAGGTCCGGTAATCGACATGTTTCACCGGAGAATCCGCGGGAAGTTATACGGCTGGCTGGGAAATGGGAAAGTGGTTTAAAGGTATCAGGAAGTCTTAATGTGCCAAAAATAATAGAGGACAAGAGCCGGATTTCACTTTTTTGTGGGGTCTGGTTCTTTTATTAAGCAGAGAGGATTTGTAAAAAGCCGTAAAATCTGCCCCTGATGTAATGCCTATTGCTGTAAGTTTCTATTGATATCATACTAGTTATTACTTATAATAATTACCAGCAGGAATATCAGCAAGGAAGGCGTATATCATGTTTTGCCGATACAGAGGGTCTGAAAGCAGCGATACGGTTGTCCGCGCGGATGGATGATTTATTACCATGTGAAAGGGATTTGCTTATGATAAAGACAGTAGATCAGACTACGGTTGCAGACATTTTCTCCATCAACAGTGATAAAATTTATAGAATACCAAAATACCAGAGGGAATATACCTGGGGAATTAACGACTGGAATGCGTTGTTTGAGGATGTTACAGACAATGAGCATGGTTATTTCCTCGGGTCTTACATTTGTGTAAATGGCGGTTCTCTTAACGGAACTGTCCTTGAAGTTATTGATGGGCAGCAGCGCTTCTCAACGCTTATGCTTCTTCTGACTGCGCTATATGAGAAGCTGTCTGAACGCAAAAATGAAATGGATGATGACGATAGAAATGATCTGGCAAATCTGCGAAGTGAATTGGCAAACAAAAAGCAGACCTTTGCCGCAAACGGTAAAAAGATAACAGAATATAGGCAGCGGCTTTTTCTGCAGAAACAGAATATGAATGACGAAGATTTTTCTTTTATCTTGTTTGATAATGGGATTATCACGGATCAGAAATCCAAGCCGCTTAATTTCGGTAATCGCCGTATAGCAAAAGCATACAGACATTTCGGAAAACTCATTGATGATGAGATTGTAGAAATCAGGAGCAAAAATCCTAATATAACTGAGGTGGGCGCTTTGTTCGGCATTGTGCGCAGATTTGAGACCGCTGTTCTGGTGGGGATTGAGGTGGATACAAATAAGGATGCATATATGCTTTTTGAATCGCTGAACCACAGAGGCGTTCCTTTGTCCGCGCTGGATCTCATCAAGAATACATTGATTGCCCAGGCAGAGGATGCTTCAGACGCGGAGAATAGTTACGAAAAATGGAAGTATATACTAAATTGTATAGGTCAGGATGACTACGCTGTACAGGAGCGATTTTTCAGACAGTATTACAATGCGTTTCGGGAAGAATTGAATGAGCCATATCCTAAAACGGATAAGCGTTATTATCTGGGCTACCTTGCAACCAGAACAACACTTCTTGATATTTACGAAAAGATGATAAAATATGACTACAGCTTTTTTCTGGAGGACCTGTCAGCAAAAGCGGAAAAGTATTCTGTGATCGTAAACAACAGTGATGAGATACATGAATTTACAGATGCGCTGCAAGATTTGAGCAGAATTTCCGGCGCGCCGTCGTATATTCTGCTGCTGTACCTGATGTCTAATCAGGAGAAACTTCAAATTTCAGAATCCGATTTAAACGGAATTATCAAAACATTGATTACATTTTTTGTTCGCCGTAACGTAACGGATGTTCCGAATACCAGAAAGCTTACGCAGATGTTCATGGATATTATCACAGTGATTAAAACGTTAAGCGGCGCTGCTGTTGTTACGGAAATCTGTAAAAAGCTGCAATCTGTATCTGCGCCGGATTCCTTGTTTGAAGAAAAATTGCGCGGTCCCATATACGACGAGAATCCGGAAGCTGCCAGATTTATCTTATGCAGCATCGAAGCAAAGCATCAGACCAGAGAAATCTATGTTGATCTTTGGTCTCGTGATACCAGTAAGAAGTACGTGTGGACGATTGAGCATATTTTTCCCGAAGGTGAAAATATACCAGCTCCATGGGTGCAGATGATCGCAAATGGGGATGCAGTGCTGGCAAGGCAGTACCGCGCAAGCTACGTACATACCATCGGCAACCTGACCATTACCGGCTATAATCCAAATCTTTACAATATGTCTTTTAAGCAGAAAAGAGACAGAACATCGAAAGACAAAACAAAGAATATAGGCTATAAAAACGGTCTGTACTTAAATCAGGATGTGATTATGAAGAATGAATGGAAGATAGAAGATATAAAAACCCGCACAGACAAATTAGTATCCATTTTGATGGAAATGTATCATTGGTAAGATAAAAAAGCAGGGCAGACGGCTGAGGAAAAAGAAGTATGGAATTTCGCGGTATTAAGGCAGGTTTACCTGTTCCTGGATTCCCTGTATTTGCGGAGAAATTCCAGCTGCGCCTCATCGTCGGCCTCCCTGTCATAGGGCGTTGAGCCTGCCACAAAACAGCAGACCAGGATGGATAGAACAGTCAGTATCAGGAATATAATGAGTATAATCATGTCCGGTCCTTTCTATATATATACACAGCTATCATTGTACAGTCATAAATGTACAGCCGTAAATGTACAGTCATAAATATACATTTATAAGTGTACTGCTGCAAGTGTGCACTATCATTGCGCAGCGATGAATCTGCTGTTATAAACTCACAGCCATATACATGTAATGATGCATCTTTTTATCATCTCATCTCACTTATAGTTTATCCGTTTATCCTGCCTTTTGTTCATGGAAAATAAAAGAAAAATCCCCAAAATACCGGCAATGGCGTACATTGCATCTCATACCGGTATTCAGGGATTTTTTATTTTTAAACCTATTTCTCGTCACAAACCTGAAAAATATAGAATTTCAAGTAATAAGACTCGTCCGCCGCCCACAAAATGGGATGGTCTGCTGCCTGGGTCCTGTACTCCACCTGCCTGAGCCGTTTGTGTACATTGCCCGCTGCTTCACGTATGGTTTTGGTAAACAGTTCCGGGTCCATGAAATGGGAGCAGGAACAGGTGGCCAGATAGCCGCCGTCCTTTACCAGCTTCATGCCTCTCAGGTTTATTTCGCGGTAGCCCTTGACTGCGTTTTTAATGGAATTTCTGGACTTTGTAAATGCAGGCGGATCCAGGATAACCACGTCGTATTTTCGGCCTTCCTGCTCCAGCCTGGGAAGAAGGTCGAAGACATCGGCACACTCAAACTGAACCTGTTCTGTCAGGCCGTTGAGGGCAGCGTTTTCCCTGGCCTGGTTTACTGCCAGCTCCGAGGCGTCCACGCCCAGCACATGTGCGGACCCTGCCAGACCGGCGTTGAGGGCAAAGGACCCGGTGTGGGTAAAGCAGTCCAGCACCTGCTTTGGCTGGATGCGGCGGCAGAGATTCTGGACAGCCAGCCTGTTGTATTTCTGGTCCAGGAAGAAGCCGGTTTTCTGGCCGTCCTCCACATCCACCATATACCGGACTCCATTTTCAAGGATTTCCACCTTGGTGTCAAATGCATCTCCCATGAATCCCTTATGGCGCTCCATTCCCTCCTGCAGACGGACCTTGGCATCGCTGCGCTCGTAGACGCCGCGGATGGTAATCCCGTCCTCCGCCATGACCTTTCTGAGCTTGTCCACAATGACCGGCTTCAGTCGGTCGATTCCCAGGGCCAGGGATTCCACCACCAGCACATCTGAAAATTTGTCTATGACAATACCGGGCAGAAAGTCGGCTTCCCCGAATATGACGCGGCAGCTGGAGGTATCTGTCACAGCCTTCCTGTAGTCCCAGGCACTGCGGACCCGCATTTCCAGAAAATCGCTGTCAATGACCGTATCCTTTCTGCGGGACATCATGCGGACCGTCAGCTTGGATTTGGTATTGATGAAGCCGGTACCAAGGGGATATCCGTCAAAGTCCTCCACGGTTACCATATCGCCGTTTTCAAAGGCTCCATTGACACTCTCTATCTCATTGTCGTAAATCCAGGCGCCTCCGGCTTTCAGGGAACGTCCCTGTCCTTTGCGGATGCGGACCATTGCTTTGGGGCTGTATTCAATTTGTGTTTCCATTGTATTCTCCTGTTTTCTGTTGTGGTTTTATTTCCCATCATATCATAACATGGAGAAAAATTCATCCGGTTTATGGATATACATGCCACTGCGCGCACATGACTCTATCTTTAGGGATTGGACACAGTTCAGGTGTCATTATACGTAGGGGTCAATTTCCAGGACACCGATTCCCTTGGTGATGATGTGTTCTGTCAGCTTTGCCATTTGTTCCGGTGTTTCCTTGAGGCCTGTCTGGAGCCAGTACTGTACCAGGCCGATGCATCCTGACACGATGAAGGAGAAGAATGCGTCAAAGGCAGCTGCATTGCCGGAGCGGAATACCTCCATCCAGTCCTTCAGGCACTTTTCACGTATAAGCTGTTTCAGACGGTTTACAAAATTCAAATCCCCGTTTTCCCCCAGAAGAATCTCAATCAGGTCCGCGTTATCATATACTAAGGAATATATTTCATTGAATATGACAGAAGGGCGCTGTTTTAAATCCACGGCGTCATGTTTACAGACCAATTGGTTGAAATCTTCCTGGAGCTCTGCTTCTGTTTTTTCCAGAAGGTCAAACACATCCTTATAGTGGAGATAAAAGGTTCCCCGGTTTAAGTCCGCCATGTCGGTCAGCTCCCGAACCGTGATATCCTGGACCTTTTTCTCCTTGAGCAATGTTATAAGACATTCACGAAGCTGTCTTCGGGTCTTACGCACCCGGCGGTCCACAGGTTCAATGCCCATTATCTGTTCCTCCTTTTGTTTATATGGGTTTGCGTGTATTTACAAAGATTTAACAATTGTATTTTGCACAAAAATGGAAAAAATGTTGATTAACCATCAAAATGAAGGAAATTAATCATTGTATTTTTGCCATAATTTATTATAATCCATTATAGTCAATAAATAAACAAAAGTCAATTAACAAAATGGACGTTGTTTAACAGTATAAAAGGTGTATAATGGATATATATATAAGGAACGGGGGCAAATGGCATGAGATATAGAATATGTGCAGTCATTCTGGCTGCTGCGGGAGCTCTGTGGGCCTTTGAGGGGACCGGACCCGTGACGGCTCTGGCAGATGAGCAGGCGCAGGAGATAAGCGTTTCATTTGTACCGGGCTGGAACCAGACAGAGGGAATATGGTATTGGCTGGAACCGGATGGAACTTTACACAGGGGATGGCTGCAGGCAGACAGAAGGTCCTATTACATGGATGAAAATGGGGCCATGGTTACAGGCTGGCGGGAAGTGGACGGGGAGTGGTATTACTTCCACGAAGATGGGGGCATGAACCTGGGAGAGCTGATACTGGATAACGGGAAATACGAGTTTTCAGCACAGGGAGCCCTGGTTTCGGCCGGCTGGGTGGAAAATACAGGCGGAGGGGCTTATGACGCAGGATGCTACGACCATATGGCCCAGGATTTGTTTGACCAGCTGAATGAGGAAAAGAAGGATTTATTCTTTGAGGAATATCCGGACCGTGAGGATGAATATGACGGTGATATGCACCGTGTCTATGATCGGTACGCGGGCTTTCAGATGGATATGACCCTCAACAAGGCGGCGGACCACAGGCTGGAGGGAGCCATGGCAGGGGGCTATGCAGATGACAGGATTCCCGGAGAAGGTACCATTAACGATTACCTCTCCGTTATCAACTACAGAAGGAGTGCTTCCTGTCTGGAGCTGTACGTGAGGGACTGTGAGGACGCGTCAGAGGCCTTTGATAAAATAAAGGAAAAGCTGGATAAACGTTTCCAGTCAAAGACCGACCGGAAGTATTCCCTGGAATATTACCGCAGCCTGGGGATGGCCCACAGGGAAAAGGACGGGAAGCAGTATTTTGTGGTGATTCTGATGCGGTGAGCGTAAGGATTTTGCGGAGGAATATTGAAGCAAATTGCCGGAGCGGAAATATCGCAGCGGTAATGCCGGAGCAGAAACGCCGGAGCAGAAATACCGGAGCAGAAATACCGCAGCAGAATTGCGCGGCACAGGGTATAAGGCCTGCAGGGCACAGCCGCAATGGGCGGCAGCATAAGGAGCATGGAAATATGGGACAGAAGCTGTTTGGCAGAATCAAGGACAGAATGCACAGGGTAAAAGGCCGGGAGCCGCAGGAGGGGGATAAGTTTTCCTTCCGTATGGCCCGGTTTATCATACATAAAAAAGGCTGGATTGAGAGCGTATTTGTGGCAGGGTGTGTTTTCTCCCTGATAGCGATGCTTTTTGTAAATGTGAATTATGACCTGACGGAGTACCTGCCTGCATCGGCCAGATCCTGTATTGGACTGGACCTGATGGAGGATGAATTCGGCTATCCGGGCACTGCCAGGCTGATGATTAAGGATGTGAGCCTGTATGAGGCAAAGCAGTACAAGGATAAACTGGAAGCAGTGGACGGGGTGGACCAGATTCTCTGGTGCGACAGTACGGTAAATATCTATTCAGGCGAGGATTTTATACGCCAGAAGGATATTGAGGACTACTACAAGGACGGATGTGCTGTTATGGACATCACCTTTGACCAGGGGGATACGGCAAAGAAGACATCCCAGGCCATTGATGAGATGAAAGCTATTACAGGGGATAAGGGATATTATGTGGGAATGGCTGTACAGAACAAATCCCTGACGGAAAATGTGGAGAGCGAGATGAACCTCATTCTTACGGTTGCCGTCATTATGATATTTGCGGTGCTGTGCATCAGTACCACCGCCTGGTCGGAACCATTCCTTTTTCTGCTGGTTATGGGTGTGGCTATTTTGCTGAACCGGGGCACGAATATTTTTATCGGGACAGTCTCGTTCCTCACCAATAATGTGGCTATGGTGCTGCAGCTGGCCACCTCCATGGACTACTCTATTTTCCTGCTGGATGCATTTTCCAGGGAAAAGCAGAAGGGGCTCTCAGAAGAACAGGCCATGATCAATGCCATTGACGCTGCCATCAACTCCATATTTGCCAGCAGCCTGACCACGGTGGTGGGCTTTCTGGCATTGGTATCCATGAAGTTTACCATTGGATTTGATATGGGACTGGTGCTGGCAAAGGGAATTGTGTTCAGCCTTATAACCGTGCTGTTCTTCATGCCGGCTATGATTCTCAAATTTTCCAGGTGGAATGATAAGACCAGGCACCGTCCTTTCCTGCCCTCCTTCCGGAAATTCAGCGAATGGGTCTACAGGGTGCGTTACGCATCCCTTATCATTATGCTGATTCTGGCGCCGCCCGCTTATGTGGCCCAGGGAATGAATGATTTCCTGTACGGCAACAGTGCGGTGGGAGCCAGCGAGGGAACCCAGGTCTATGCGGATGACCAGGTAATCTCCCGGGAATTTGGAAGAAGCAATATGATGCTGGCCATGTATCCCAATACTTCGGCTGTAACGGAGAAAGAGATGTCAGATGAGATAGAGGATCTTCCCTATGTGAAAAGTGTGACGTCCATGTCCAATACCCTTCCGGAGGGAATACCCGAGGAGTTCCTGCCATATTCCGTTACCAGTGAGCTCCACACAAAGGATTACTGCAGGATGCTTATTTACATACGGACCAAGACAGAGAGCGACCAGGCATTTAAGGGCGCGGATGAAATACGGGATATTCTGGAGCGGTATTATCCGGAGAATTCCTATCTGGTGGGGGAAACACCTTCCACACAGGATATCAAGACTACGATTACGGCGGATAATTCCAGGGTAAACTTGTTATCCATGCTGGGCGTGTTCCTGGTGGTCATGTTCAGCTTCCGGTCCTTTGCCATACCTATGATTGTCATGGTGCCCATTGAGGCTGCGATTTTCCTCAATATGGCCATGCCTTACCTGGCAGGGGATACCATGGTGTTTATGGGGTACATCATAGTGAGCAGCATCCAGCTGGGAGCCACAGTGGATTATTCCATTCTGCTCACCAACAATTATGTGTCCTGTAGAAAGTCCCTGGAGAAGAAGGAAGCGTGTATCCAGGCGCTGATGCTGTCCTGTCCCTCTATTTTTACTTCGGGAACCATTATCATATTGGCTGGATATATCATTCATTTCATATCAACCACAGCGGCTATAGGGGACCTGGGCCATTTGATTGGACGGGGGGCGCTGTTCAGCGTGATTCTGGTGCTGACTGTGCTGCCGGCCCTTCTGGTGCTCTTTGACCGTATCATTACCAGCAATGAATGGGACCGCCTGCAGAAGTATCTGAAACGGCGCCATGAAAAGCGCAAAGCCCTGATAAAGGCAGGAATAGGTACCATTGTCAACAAGGCGTCCGCATTGAAACGGACTGATTTAGAACCAGCGGAGGTGGAAAGCGATGAAAATGAAATATAAGAGAATCATGGCAGCGGGAATGGTCTTTGTCATGCTTTGCACCGGCACTGGCAGCGCGCCTGTATACGGAGCACAGCCTTCTGTGGACGTGGATGAAACCATGTATGTGAACCTGGACTATTACGGCAGGGTGGATAAGATTAATGTGGTAAAGGGGGTGGGCCTCAACGGCCAGACGGAATTTACGGATTACGGAACCTATGAAAATGTGATTAACATGTCTAACAGCATCGAACCTGTGCTGGGGGACGGAATGGTGACGTGGCAGCTTCCGGAGGACCAGAGGGGAAGATTTTATTTTAAATGCGCTGTGGATAAAGGCATGATGGTACTGCCCTGGGACTTTGACGTATCTTACAAGCTGAACGGTGTACCCATGGACGGCGATAAGCTGGCAGGAGCTTCCGGGCTGATTGAGATCAATGTGAAGGCAGAGCCCAATGACAATGCCGGGGAGTATTACCGCAACAACATGATGCTTATGGTGGCTGTGCCCGTGGATATGAGCAAATGCTACAGCGTGGAGGCTGAAGGGTCCCAGACCCAGAACCTGGGTGAAACCACAGCGGTGGTATTTACCGCCCTCCCCGGGGAGGACGGGGATTACACGGTGCGCATCGGCACGGACAGCTTTGAGACCATTGGCGTGATTATGGCCATGGTACCGGGTACGGTGGAGGATCTGGAACATATCAAGGACCTGAAGGAAGCCAAGGATACGTGGCAGGATGCAGGGGATGAGCTTTACGACAGCCTGGAGCAGATGGCAAAGTCTGTGGAGAACATGCGGCAGGGCGTGAACCAGGTCCGCCAGGGTATGGACTCAGCGGAGAGCGCCAGACAGAAGTGGAGTAATTCCAAGGACAGCATACTGGCCGGAAATGACCAGACGCTGGCAGCGCTTACATCGGTGTCACAGCAGATGGATACCATGATTCCCCATTTGCAGACGGCCAAGGACTGTGCCGAGGTGGTTCACAGCAGCATGAATGACATTGTCAACACGCTGGGAGACATGCAGGACCCTTTGAGAAAGCTGCAGACCAGACTTAAGAACATAGAAAACAGCGCAGGCGGTATCAGCAGCGATTTGCCGGAACTCCAGAAGACCATGGAATCCATCATTGCGCTGGATACCCAGCTTCAGGCATCCCAGGACACACTGCTGACGTATCTCAGTCTGTATAAGAGTTCCAGTACCAAGGCCAGAAGGCTCTATGACGAGGAGCTGGATGAGGAAGAACTGGAAGACATGGAGGATGTGGATTACGGGACATCAAATGGCGGGAGCCATTCGTCATCCGGCGGAGGCAGCAGCCAGGAAAACACCCAGAATAATAATCAGGGGAATGACCAGGGAAGCGGAAATTCCGGCGGCAGTACGGAGGGGAAAGATAACCCGGATGGAAGTGCCGGAGGAAGCGGAAGTACAGACGGAAACGGAAGCACCAGCGGAACTGGGAGCGGAAGCGGAAATACAACCGGAGGCGGAAGTACGGACGGAAGCGGAACTGGAGCCGGAAGCGGAAATACAACCGGAGGCGGAAGTACGGACGGAAGCGGAACTGGAGCCGGAAGCGGAAATACAACCGGAGGCGCAAGCACGGACGGAAGCACAACCGGGAGCGGAAGCGGAAATACAACCGGAGGTGGAAGTACGGACGGAAGCACAACCGGGAGCGGAAGCGGAAATACAACCGGAGGCGCAAGTACGGACGGAAGCACAACCGGGAGCGGAAGCGGAAATACAACCGGAGGCGCAAGTACGGACGGAAGCACAACCGGGAGCGGAAGCGGAAATACAACCGGAGGCGGAAGTACGGACGGAAGCGGAACTGGAGCCGGAAGCGGAAATACAACCGGAGGCGAAAGCACCAACGGAAGCGCAACCGGGAGCAGCAGCGCAAGCGCAGCAGAAAGTGGAAATTCCAGCGGAAATTCCAGCGGAAACTCCGGCAGTAACACCCCGGATACAGGCACTGCTATTAGCTCTGCCATAAATACAGGAAACACCGGCCTGGCAGGCCTGGCGGCCACCGCATCCATAGAGAAGAAAAACATCCCTCTGGTAAGCAGTATCGACCAGCAGGCCGCCGCAGAAGCCGCGATAGCCATTGAACAATCCCTGTATGACAAGGTGGCAGTCCTTCAGGATTTATCTGCCCGGAGCAAATCCCTGACAGACAAGATGGCGAACCTGATGGATGACACGTCTGATTCTGCGAAATACAGCGCCGAGATAGTTGACAATATGGATTATCTGATTGAGGATTTAAAGGCCCTCAATGATTCTCTGGACGTATATTATCCGGATCTCCAGACTGCCCTGGATGACTCCCAGGAACTGGTAAGGCGTACCACAGATGCACTCAACAATGGAATCAGCACCCTGACTATCATCCAGAACACATTAAAAGACAGCAGCGATGATTTTGACGCGGCTGCCAGGGACAGCCTGCGCGGCAGTATGGAACTTCTGGATAAAAGCCTGAACATCCTGGACAGCACCACGGTGATGCGCCAGGCCGGACGCACCATGAAGGATACCATTGACAATGAGCTGGATAAGTTTGATACAGATAACCGTTTCCTGTTTATGGATCCGTCCGCAGACAAGGTATCCTTTACCTCGGACCGGAACAAACCGCCCAAGACACTGCAGATTGTCATGCGCACCGATGAGATCAGCGTGGACGACGACACGGCCAAGACCGCGGATGCAGAGGTGGAAAAGGCCAAGGAAAGCCCCTTAAGGCGGATGTGGAATGTGCTGGTACAGATGTGGAAGGCAATGGTAAGCATTTTCAAAAACAGGTAGAAGCCTGTCTCAAAATTTGATATACTGTCCATAGAAGCAGCGGGCAGTGCAGCGCAACCAGGGCTGCACTGCCTGTTGTGGCGCAGGGATATGTTACAAAATACACAGGTACCGGAGGGGTTCCGTGCAGTACCTGCCGCAGGAGGAATACCATGGCCGTTACAGGAAAGCAGGAGAAAACAAAATACAAGCTGGCTGAATCCGTTAAGGAGTGCATGAAGACAGCGCCCGTGGATAAGATTACGGTCAAAAATATTGTGGAGGGCTGCGGTGTGACCCGGCAGACCTTTTACCGGAATTTTCTGGACAAGTACGATCTGATAAACTGGTATTTTGACAAGCTGGTGCTTCAGTCTTTTGAGCAGATTGGCATGGGGCATACGGTGGGGGAGAGCCTGACCCGGAAGTTTGAGTTCATTCTCAATGAAAAGGTGTTTTTCACAGAAGCGTTCCGCTCCGATGACAGGAACTCATTAAAGGAACATGATTTTGAACTGATTCTCCAGTTTTATACGGACCTGATTGCAAGAAAAACCAGCCAGCCTTTGGGCCGGGAGCTTCAGTTCCTTTTGGAGATGTACTGCCAGGGCTCCGTATACATGACGGTGAAGTGGGTTCTGGGAGGCATGAAGGACACACCCCGGGAAATGTCGGATAAGCTGGTGGAAGCCATGCCGCCAAAGCTGGCAGAGGTGTTCGGAAAATTGAAACTGCTTTAAGCCCCGGAAAGTCCCGGATATCCCCAGCCGCAGCAGAGACAGAACATGGTGATTATGCATAATCCTAAATGGTGAAACTGCACAAAACTTAAAGGAAAGTGACAGACAGGGATGTTTGTCACTTTTATTTTAAAACAGGACTTGTTATAATATTAACAAAAGCAACCAGGTAAATCCACGGACACTTAAGATGGGTCCGGCGGCATACTGTCAATGTAAAGGAGAAGAAAATCATGGCAAACAGAATCGTATTAAACGAGACATCCTATCACGGCGCAGGTGCAATCCAGGAGATTGCAAATGAGGCAAAGGCAAGGGGATTTAAGAAGGCTTTTGTATGTTCCGACCCTGACCTGATTAAGTTCAATGTAACCTGCAAGGTGACAAAGGTACTGGAGGATGCAGGACTGGCCTACGAGATTTATTCCAATATCAAACCTAACCCGACCATCGAGAACGTGCAGACCGGCGTTGCGGCTTTCAAGGCATCCGGAGCCGACTATATCATTGCCATTGGCGGCGGTTCCTCCATGGATACCTCCAAGGCTATCGGCGTTATCATCACCAACCCTGAATTCGAGGATGTGAGAAGTCTGGAAGGCGTTGCTCCGACCAAGAATCCGTGTGTGCCGATTATTGCAGTTCCCACCACAGCAGGTACCGCGGCGGAAGTTACCATTAACTACGTGATCACGGATGTGGAGAAAAAGCGTAAATTCGTATGCGTGGATACCCATGATATCCCGGTAGTGGCAGTGGTTGATCCGGAGATGATGTCTTCCATGCCCAAGGGACTGACAGCAGCTACCGGTATGGATGCCCTGACCCATGCAATCGAGGGCTATACCACGAAGGGTGCCTGGGAGATGACCGACATGTTTAACTTAAAAGCCATTGAAGTAATCGCCCGCAGCCTGAGGGATGCGGTGGAGAACAAGCCAGAGGGCAGGGAAGGCATGGCTTTGGGCCAGTATCTGACCGGAATGGGATTCTCCAACTGCGGTCTGGGCATTGTGCACTCCATGGCTCATGGCCTGGGCGCTTTATATGATACCCCCCACGGCGTTGCCAATGCCATCATCCTTCCAACCGTCATGGAATACAATGCGCCATGTACAGGAACCAAGTTTAAAGACATTGCCATTGCCATGGGCGTGGATGGTGTTGAGAATATGACACAGGAGGAATACCGCAAAGCAGCAGTGGACGCGGTAAAGAAACTGTCCGCTGACGTGGGAATTCCTGCTGACTTAAAGGAAATCCTTAAGCCAGAGGATGTGGACTTCCTGTCACAGTCCGCCATGGATGATGCCTGCCGCCCGGGCAATCCAAAGGATCCGTCCTTTGAGGATATCAAGAACCTGTATCTGTCACTGATGTAATTACATATACAGCCGCCTACGGCACAAAAAGGCCGCAGGACATGCCCCTGTTAGGGTATGTCCCGCGGCTTAACATTTGCCTGCGGCAAAGTCCTGCATGGGCCGGGAAACAGTCTGCGGCAAAGTCTGTTATCACCCCTGCAGCCACGCCTGTCCAGGTGCCAATTTCTCGCAGAATATACGGCCCTGGTCTTTTTCATATTTTGCCTGATGATATTTAAAAAGCATGTTTTTGTCGGGCATTTGGCCCAGGATTTCGATTTTGCCGGTGACGTGGGACATGGCGTAGCGGATGCATTTGCCCTGGCCGTTCTGCATGTTTTTTGCCTCTTCCACAATGCGGCAGCCCTCTGTCAAAGGAATCTGGAACTGACTCTTTACCCCGGATACGGGACGGCACTGGAAAATGTAATAGGGAATGACACCGTATCTTGTCAGATTCTTTAACAGGGTTCCGAGACTCCCTGCGTCATCGTTGATTCCTTTTAACAGAACGGTCTGGTTCTTTACAATGACACCAGCGTCCATCAGGCACCGGATCGCTTTTACTGCTTGCGGAGTCAGTTCATTTGAATGGTTAAACTGGGTCACCACATAGATTTGTTTGATTTTTGTATAGCGGGCCAGAATATCCAGAAGTTCCGGGTCATCATAAATCCGCATAGGCAGCACCACCGGGGTGCGGGTGCCGAAACGGATTAGATCCAGATGTTTAATGGAGCTGAATGCCTCCAGATACCGGCGTATGATTTGATTACTGTTCAGAAAGGAATCCCCGCCGGATATGAGCACATTGGTTATTTCAGGGTGGGAGACGATGTAGGCAGCCATCTGGTCCACATTTCCGGCTGTTTCGCCGCCGGAGATTCCCACCAGCCGCTTGCGGAAGCAATGCCTGCAATACATGGCGCACCGGTGGGTGGACAGGATGAGCGCCGTCTGCCTGTACTTGTGCTGCAGGCCGGGCAGCACTGTGTTATCCGCCTCCCCGCTGGTATCAAAGTCCCCCGACAGGTCGGTTTCACGAATGGAGGGTATAGACATCCTGAACACAGGATCCTGTTCCGGATTGTTCCAGTCAATAAGAGACAGATAGTATCTTGTGACTGTCATGGGAAACTGTTCCAGGATTCGGGTCATGTGTTCTTCCTCCTGGCTGGTAAGCCTCATATACGTTTTCAGTTCCTGGGCGCGGGTTACATTGTTTCTCAATGTTTCATTCCAATTCATCCAATCATCCCCTTCATTCATTATTTTTTCCATTATACCATCAGCAATAGCAGGTTCTGATGAATAAAAAGTGAAGGTTTTGTAAATATTAGAATATTCGCTAATGCTTAAAATATTATAAAATTTCGCCTTTTTTGTATATGGTATTCCCTGGGACTCCATGGTAGAATGAAAGAACCCAAAAGAAATTGTTGGAAAGAGGAGTGTGTAAATATATGGGAATGCAGATTACAGTGAAGGATAAAAACGATGCGGTAAAGGCGGAGGCCGCAGGCAGGAAACAGGCCGTACTGGCATGGAAGGGTGAGTATGAGGAGGGAGACAGGATTATATTTTCTCTTCCGGAAAAGAACCGTTTCTATATCATACGTGTGGATGATACCATGGATGAAGCCTTTATCTATGGGGCGGGAAATGAGCTGGTTTATGAGGTTCCCTTTGCAGAGGGTAAGACATCCTATAACCCCAAATCATTTACAGGAGAGCGCCACTATCTGACTATGCGGTATGCCAGGGATTATGAAATTAAATCATACCGGAATCTGGCCAAGAACGTTATGGACCAGCACAGGGGCCAGGAATGTTATCCCCACGCCCACGCCAATGTGGAAACCAGGGGAGAGGCTGTGTTTGCGGCCCGCAACGCCATTGACGGTGTGACGGCAAACCTGTCCCATGGAAAGTGGCCATATGAGTCATGGGGAATCAATATGCAGGACGATGCCCAAATGACGCTGGAGTTTGGCCGCCCCGTGGATTTTGACCAGATTGTCCTCTATACAAGGGCTGACTTTCCTCATGACAACTGGTGGGAGAAGGTGACATTTACCTTTTCCGACGGAACCTCTGAGACCGTGGAGCTTGAAAAGAGCGTTGAACCTCATATCATCAGCCTGGAGCGCAAGGGTATCACATGGCTTACCTTCGGGCAGCTCATAAAGGCAGACGATCCTTCCCCCTTCCCTGCCCTGACGCAGATTGAGGTCTATGGCCGGGAACACGAGGCCGCTCTTTAGGGGGTTGCCGGAAGCGGAATGAAGGAAGCGGAATGAAGGAAACGGAATAAAGAAAACGGAATGAAGGAAACGGGGAGGAGGGACCGCATAAGTGGCCCTTAAAGATAATTATAACCAAACATTGAATGCCAGCTACCTGGGATATGTGGTCCAGGCAGTGGTCAATAATTTTGCTCCGCTTTTATTTCTCACCTTCCAGAAAAGCTATGGCATATCTCTGGCGCGCATTGCTATGATGGTTACGGTGAATTTTGGCATTCAGCTTGCGGTGGACCTGTTGTCGGCGCGGTTTGTGGACAGGATTGGATACAGGACATGCATTGTGGCGGCTCATGTGTTCGCTGCCCTGGGGCTGGCCGGGCTGAGCTTTCTGCCGGATATGATTCCGGGACATTTTGGAGGACTGCTTGTGTGCGTTGCCCTGTACGCAGTGGGGGGAGGCATCATAGAGGTACTGATCAGCCCCATTGTGGAAGCCTGTCCAACGGCCCGCAAAGATGCGGCCATGAGCCTGCTGCACTCTTTTTACTGCTGGGGGTCCGTGGCCGTGGTGGTACTGTCCACTGTCTTTTTTCAGACAGCAGGTCTGAACAGCTGGCGGGTATTGGCCCTTCTCTGGGCAGCAGTCCCTGTTATGAACGCTGTCCTGTTTTCGCGGGTTCCCATTCTGGCACTGACAGAGGATGGGCAGGAGATGGGGATTCGGGGACTGTTAAAAAGCAGCCTGTTCTGGCTTTTTATTTTTATTATGGTCTGCGCAGGGGCATCGGAACAGGCTATGAGCCAGTGGGCCTCCGCTTTTGCTGAATCAGGGCTTAATGTGTCAAAGACAGTGGGAGATCTGGCCGGACCTTGTATGTTTTCAATTCTCATGGGCATATCCAGGGCAATGTATGCCAGATACAGCCAGCGCATCCGTCTCACCGCCTTTATGACAGGCAGCGCCGTTTTGTGCATTTTCAGCTATGGGCTGGCGTCCACTGCCGCCAGCCCTGTTCTGGGACTGGCCGGCTGCGGGCTGTGCGGGTTTTCCGTGGGTATCCTGTGGCCGGGAGCATTCTCGCTGGCGTCCGTGAGCTGTCCGCGGGGCGGTACTGCCATGTTTGCCCTGCTGGCCCTGGCCGGGGATCTGGGATGTGCCGGTGGTCCGGCGCTGGTGGGACTCATAGCAGGGGCATCAGGAGGTAATTTGAAGGCGGGTCTGGCCGCAGCCGGCTGGATACCGGCAGTTCTTGCCATCGGTCTTTTAAAAATCATGTATAATAACAGGAAAAAACAATATACTCAATAAATGGATAATGGTGCGGCTCTGCTGCGGGGAGATTTGTAAATATATGTATTTCCAGAAGAAATTTTACACATAATTTACATAGACTTTACATTACTGGCGGGAAACGATATTGACGACATATGAAATATCCCGTATAATGAGTATGTGTAAAGAAGTCGTAAAGAAATGGTAAATAATCAGGAAAAGAGGCTATAGATATCATGGGAAACGCCCTGTGTGACGGATGCCGCAAGAATATGATAAAGGAGGCATAACCTGCGATCGTTTGTTTGGGATGGCGGGCTATGCCATATTTTTGCCCATTTTTACCCGGAATCATTCCGGAACACATAAGGTTATCCGTAAAATGATAATATAGCAGAAGCTAATTTCCTCGGACAAAAGGAGAAAACACATGGGAGTAGAATTGGTTTTAAGCCTGCTGGGCGGCCTGGCCCTGTTCATGTACGGCATGCAGATGATGAGTACCAATCTGGAAGCTGTGGCTGGAAACCGTATGAAGCAGATTCTGGAGCGCCTTACGGCAAACCGTTTTCTGGGAGTGCTGGTGGGGGCAGGAATCACAGCCCTGATTCAGTCGTCTTCAGCCACAACCGTCATGACAGTTGGATTTGTCAACTCGGGTCTTATGACACTTAAGCAGGCTGTATGGATTATCATGGGTGCCAATGTAGGTACCACCATTACGGGACAGCTGATTGCCCTGGACATAGGAGCATTGGCTCCGCTCATCGCCTTTGTGGGCGTTATGTCCCTGATTTTCGCGAAAAATAAAAAGGTACAGCATGTGGGAGGCATTATTGCCGGTATCGGCGTCCTGTTCATCGGCATGGGCATGATGAGCGATGCCATGGTTCCGCTGCGGGATTCCGAAACCTTCATCCATATGGTGACCAAGTTTTCCAATCCCCTTCTGGGAATCCTGGTAGGAGCGGTATTCACAGCCATTATCCAGTCCTCGTCTGCGTCTGTGGGTATCCTTCAGGCTCTGGCTATGGGCGGCGTCATCAACCTTCACAGTGCCGTGTTCGTGCTGTTCGGCCAGAATATCGGTACCTGTATTACAGCGCTTCTGGCTTCTGTGGGAACCAGCCGCAATGCAAAGCGCACCACCCTGATTCATCTGATGTTCAATGTGATTGGTACGGCCCTGTTTGTGACCCTGTGCATCCTGACTCCTTTTACGGACTTTGTGGTAAGCCTGACTCCGGATAATCCGGTGGCTCAGATTGCAAATGTCCATACTATTTTCAATATCAGCACCACCCTGATTCTTCTGCCCTTTGGCGCCCTTCTGGAGAAGATTGCCATTGCCATTCTTCCGGATAAGGCAGTTCCTGTAAAGGATGCGGACCAGTGGTTTGAGGGGCTTATGGCCTCCAAGCACCACCTTGGTATCTCTACCATTGCGATCAACCAGATTCATGACGAGATTAAGGGGATGCTGGCAACTGCGGCAGAGAATGTATCCCAGAGCTTCAAGGCTGTGGAGGAGGGAGCTTCGGAGGGAATCCAGGCCATCGCAGACCGGGAAGAGGAAATTGATTTAAGCAATATGAGACTGTCCCAGAAGATTTCCAAGATACTTGTGCTGGACCAGACGCCCAAGGATATTGACACCCTGAACCGGATGTATACCATTCTGGGAAATATTGAGCGGATCGGTGACCATGCCATGAACCTGGCGGAGTATGCCGAAACCATAGAGGCAAAAGGACTTCAGTTTTCCAATTACGCCAAGAAGGAATTTGCTGTCATGGAGGAAACCTGCCGGGAAGGCATGGAGCTTTTGAAGGCGGCGGCTGCCGGGGATACGCAGTCCCCGCTGTCAGAGGTGGCTGAGATTGAACAGAGGATTGACGATATCACCCGCAAGTTCCGGCAGAATCAGATTGACCGCATGCGGGAGGGAAACTGCAATGTGGAGTCCTCCATCCTGTATTCGGAAATGCTGACCGACTACGAGCGAATCGGTGATCATATGCTGAATATTGCCCAGGCCTATGACGCCATAGAGTGGTCAGGGGACAGGGGACAGACAGCGGCGGCAATCGCGTAAGCAGTGTAATCGAAATATAGAATTCGCAAGTACCACTTGAATCCGTAGTGCCATTAGAATCTGCATGTATGGGTTAAATAAATAACCTTAAAGCCCTGGGGGCGCCGTGATATTCACGGCCCCTCAGGGCTTTTTTGCATTTTCGGCGATTTATTACTTTTGTTTTTTGTATAGTGCATTTTGCATTGTGCAATATGCACATGACAAATGTCATATAAAATATTACCTATGTAATAATTGCACACAAAGCATTGGATTTATTCATGAAAACTGCTATGATTGGGTGCGGAAGGGGGAAGTAAGATGGAAGAAGGAAATAAAAAGGTAGCGGTGGCCGGGCATATTTCCCTGGACATTACGCCGGTTTTCCAAAACAGCGGGAAGCAGAAGCTCTCTGAACTGTTTCAGCCGGGAAAGCTGCTTAAGGTGGGAAAAGCCATGATGTGTACAGGAGGAGCTGTTTCCAACACAGGCCTGGGTCTTAAACGTCTGGGTGCAGACGTGGTTCTGATGGCCAAAATAGGGGATGATTATTTTGGCAATGCACTGAAGGACATGATAAGCGCACATGGCTGTGAGACCTGCATCAGCCAGGTTCCTGGTGGGAATACGTCCTATACCATTGTACTGGCGCCCAAGGGACTGGACCGTTTTTTTCTTCACGATCCGGGCTGCAATGATACCTTTGGCTGCGGGGACGTGGACTTTGAAAAAGTAGGGGAGGCATCACATTTTCATTTTGGTTATCCTCCCATTATGCGAAGGTTTTATCTGGATGAGGGGGAGGAGCTGGTACGGCTTTTTAAGAAGGTAAAATCCATGGGGCTTACCACGTCCCTGGACCTGGTGGCGGTGGACCCGGATTCCGAAGCAGCAGGCATGGACTGGGCAAGGATACTGGAGCGGGTGCTGCCCTATGTGGATTTCTTCGTGCCAAGCATTGAGGAGCTGGGATACATGCTGGACCGTCCTCTGTACTGCAAATGGCAGGAGAAGGCAGGTGGCGAGGATGTCACAGGCATATTATCCCTGGAGGAGGATGTTAAGCCTTTGGCTGCCAGAGCGCTGTCTATGGGGACCAGATGCGTTCTCCTGAAATGCGGGGCAGCCGGCATGTATCTGAAGACCGCACCTGAGCCGGTATGGAGGAAATTCCTGCCGGAATTTACAGGATGGAATGATATCAGCCATTTTGAGGACAGCTATGTGCCGGACTGCATCCTGTCAGGAACAGGGGCAGGGGATACCAGCATAGCCGCCTTCATAAAGGCCATGCTGGACGGCTGCGGGCCCCTTGAATGCATCCGTCTGGCAGCTGCCACGGGTGCGTCCTGCGTTACGGCCTACGATGCCCTGAGCGGCCTGCTGTCCTTTGAGGAGCTGAGGCAGAAGATGGAAGCTGGATGGGAGAAGCAGAACATCATCCATCCGTGACATAAAAAAAACCATCTTTGCGGCCAAACAAAAGGAATGCCGCATAGGGAAAACGCGGCTTCCTCCGTAAGAGGCAGAAGAAGCATTACTAAGGAATATATTTCATTGTATGTCCCGGCCCAGGCCGGAAGAAAGGAGAATATATAACATGTTAGTTTCAATGAAAGCAGTTTTAGACCTGGCAGATGCAAAAAAAATAGCAGTCGGCGCCTTCAACATCACATCTCTGGAGGGGATTCAGGCCGTATTAGGGGCGGCTGAGGAGCTGGGACAGCCGGTTATCCTGCAGTTTGCGCCGGTCCATGAGTCCATTATCCCTCTTAAGGTCATCGGGCCGGTGATGGTGATGATGGCAGAGAAATCCTCTGTGCCTGTATGCGTCCATCTGGACCACGGCGATAAACTGGAAATCCTCAGGGAAGCCCTGGAAATGGGCTTCACCTCAGTGATGTATGACGGCTCCGTTCTGCCCTTTGAGGAAAATGCGGCAAACACAAGGATTGCGGTGGAAATGGCCGGAGACTGGGGCGCTTCCGTGGAGGCAGAGATAGGAGCCATGGGAAGGCAGGAATTCTCAAGCGTGGGAGAAGGCGAAGAAGGGGAGGCTGTGGAGAGCTGCTATACGGACCCGGAACAGGCACGGGCTTTCACCGGGCTTACCGGGATAGACGCCCTGGCCTGCTCATTCGGCACCGTGCACGGGCTGTATCTGACCACGCCAAAGCTGGATTTTGACAGGATACGCAGGATACGGGAAAGCATCGGCATTCCCATCGTGATGCACGGCGGATCCGGGGTCAGCGACGAAGATTTTAAGAAATGCATTGCCAACGGGGTCAGGAAAATCAATTACTACACGTACCTTGCCAAGGCGGGCGGCATGTATGTAAAGGAAAAATGCAGGGCAGCCGAAGAATATGTATTTTTCCACGATGTAACCCAGTGGGCGGTCCAGGCCATGAAGGAGGATGTGCTCCACACAATCAGGGTGTTCTCCCATCTGGAGTAAGTCGGTAAAAGGAGGAAAAGCCATGAAACGTTCAGAAATCAACAGGGCATTGAGGGACATGGAAAAGATGATTGACAGATGCTCCTTTAAACTGCCCCCGTTCTGTTATTTTACACCGGAAGAATGGAACGAAAAGGGCCATGAATACGATGAGGTCCGGGACAACATGCTGGGATGGGATATCACGGATTTTGGGATGGGGGATTTTGACAAGGTGGGATTCTCCCTCATCACCCTGAGAAACGGCAATGTGTCCATGGATAAGTACACGAAACCCTATGCGGAAAAGCTGCTGTACATGAAGGAAGGACAGTCTGCGGCCATGCATTTCCACTGGAATAAGATGGAGGATATCATCAACAGGGGAGGAGGAAATGTGCTCATAGGCGTATATAATGCCGGCAGGGAGGAGGAGCTGGCTGACACAGATGTGCGGATACACAGTGACGGGCGGGAGTACACGGTTCCCGCGGGAACGCAGATACGGCTGTGTCCCGGAGAGAGCATTACCATCCAGCCTTATCTGTATCACGACTTCCATTTGGAGCCGGGCACAGGGCCGGTTCTGTTGGGCGAGGTATCCATGTGTAATGACGATAACCGGGACAACCGGTTCTATCTGCCGGCAGGCCGTTTTCCGGTTATAGAGGAGGATGAGCCGCCCTTCCGTCTGCTGTGCAATGAGTATCCCCCGGCGGGCAGTTGTGCAAAACGATGAAAATTTGCGGCGGCTGAACGGGAAAGGGCAAAAGTGATGATGAAAAATATGACAAATGTCATATGAAAATGATTACATTGTGCACATGTGTTAAAAAGAAAAGCGTGATAAGATTTGATTACAGCAAAAACAACAAAACATTTTGCAAAAGGAGGTAACTTATGAAAAAAAGTACTAAGAAGCTGTTGGCGGTAATGATGTGCGCAGCAATGGCAGGTTCTGCCCTGGCAGGGTGCAGCAGCGGGGACTCTCAGACAACGGCAGCAGCCACCGAGGCGCCAACCCAGGCCCAGACCACAGAGGAAGCCAAGGAGGCGGCCGCTGAGCCTGAGAAGGCAGAGGAGAGCAAGGAAGCCACAGAAGCGGCAGCTCCGGCAGCAGCCGATATGGCATCTGCTGATGTGAAGAAGAAGGACCCGGACAAGCATTACAAATTCGGTTATACCTGTATGGATGGAACCAACCCGTTCTTTGTCACCATTGAGAAGAGAATGAGGGAAATGGTTGAGGCCAACGGCGACGAGCTGATTGCAGTGGATCCCGCCAATGATGTCACTCTTCAGATTACCCAGGTAGAGGATTTGATTTCCCAGAACATTGACGCCATGTTCATGAATCCGGCAGAGGCAGAGGGAATCCTTCCGGCTCTGGATCAGCTTAAGGAAGCAGGAATTCCCATCGTGGGATTTGATACAGAGGTAGCGGACTTGTCCTACCTGATTTCCTACACCGGTTCTGATAACTATAACGCAGGCAAGGTCTGCGGCGAGGACCTTGTAAAGAAATGCCCGGACGGCGGGGATATCATTGTACTGGATTCTCCTACCATGAACTCTGTTACGGACAGGACAAACGGATTTTTAGATGCAATTGAAGGAAAAGGCTTTAACATCGTTGCACAGCAGGATGCCAAGGGCAATCTGGAAGTTTCCATGGGTATTGCAGAGGATCTTCTGCAGGCTCACGGCGATGTGGTTGCCATTTTCGGAGGCAATGACCCCACTGCACTGGGAGCACTGGCAGCAGCCAACGCAGCCGGTCTTACAGACTGTATGATTTACGGCGTGGACGGCTCTCCTGACATCAAGGCAGAGATGGCTTCCGGGGAATCCCTGATAGAAGGAAGCGGCGCACAGTCTCCTGTTAAGATTGCACAGTCCGCAGTGAATATCATGTATACATACTTAAACGGCGATAAGGTAGAATCAAGATATCCGGTAGAAACCTTCCTTATTACATCAGAAAATGTAGATAAGTATGGCACAGATGGATGGCAGTAAGAGATTAGTCTGAAAAGTGCTGGGCCCCTGCGGGGGCCAGGCACTTTTTATCTGACAGGCTCAAAACGCAAAAGCACGGCAGGAAACTCTGTCAGGAACCATATGAATAGAAGAACAGGCAGGTGAGATTATGAGTGAAACAGTTCTGCTTCAAATGAAGAACATCCACAAATCATTTCCGGGAGTCAAGGCGCTTCAGGGGGTGGACCTGGAACTGAGGGCCGGCGAGGTCCACGCATTGCTCGGTGAAAACGGGGCAGGTAAATCCACGCTGATTAAGGTTCTGGGCGGCATCTACATCGCAGAAGAGGGCGAGATTTTTATTGACGGACAAAAGGTAACCATTGACGGGGTAAATGCATCTCACAACAACGGAATTTCCATTATCCATCAGGAATTGGTACTGGTACCTCACATGACTGTGGCGGAAAATATCTTTCTTGGCAGAGAGCCGTCAAAGGGGCTATGGGTCAGCCATGAGACCATGGAAAAGGAAGCCCAGCAGCTGCTGGATACATACCACATGAGCATTGACGCTGGGACGCTGGTCAAGGACCTGACCATTGCCCAGCAGCAGATGGTGGAAATCGTCAAGGCCATTTCCTATCACTCCAGGATTCTTGTGATGGACGAGCCCACTTCATCCATATCGGACAAGGAAGTGGAATTTTTGTTCAGCACCATGAGAGAGCTCACAAAGAAGGGCGTGGGAATCATATATATATCCCATAAGATGGACGAGCTGGAGCAGATCTGCGACCGGGTTACTGTGCTGAGGGACGGAACCTATGTTGGCACCGAGCGGGTGAAGGATACCACAAGGGACCATCTCATTGCCATGATGGTGGGCCGGGAGCTGACCAAGTATTACACCAGGGATTACATGGAGCCCGGACGGGTGGTTTTAAAATGTGAAAACATTGCAGACGGAAAGATGGTCAAAGGGGCCAGCTTTGAACTGCGTGAGGGGGAAATCATTGGTTTTGCAGGGCTGGTAGGCGCTGGAAGAAGCGAGACCATGAAGTGTATCTTCGGACTGACGCCCGGCTGCACGGGTGAAATCAGCGTGGATGGAAAAAAGGCGGCCATCAAATCTCCCATTGATGCCATGAAGTTCGGCATTGCCCTGGTGCCTGAGGACCGGAAACAGGAGGGACTGTATAAGGTTCAGAGCGTCCGGTTCAACTCCACCATTGAGGTGCTGAAGAGCTTTATAAAGGGCATATGGGTGGATGCGGACAAGGAGGAGGAGATTACCCGGCAGTATATCGAGATGATGGATACCAAGACCCCGTCCCAGGAACAGCTTATCGGAAACCTGTCCGGAGGCAACCAGCAGAAGGTAATGATTGGAAGATGGCTGGCCACCGCCCCCAAGATACTGATTCTGGACGAGCCGACCAGGGGCGTGGACGTGGGCGCCAAGTCTGAGATATACGGAATTATGAATGAGCTGGTGAAGAAAGGCGTGTCCATTATCATGATATCGTCAGAACTGCCTGAAATTCTCAACATGAGCGACCGGGTCTATGTCATGTGCGACGGCCGGATAACCGGGTGCTTCAGTCATGAGGAATGCGTCACCCAGGAACAAATCATGAAGCTGGCGGCAAAGTAAGAAAAGGGGGAAAGTCAAATGACAACCAGATTGCAGAAAAATGTAAAACAATATTTCAAGGATAATATCGGCATCATCGGGGCCCTGCTTATTTTGTGTATTTTCTTATCCGTGTTTCCAAAGACCAGCGGCTCCTTTCTGACCCAGAAAAATATATTCAATGTGCTGAGACAGATATCATCCAACCTGTTCCTGGCCTGCGGCATGACCATGGTCATTATCCTGGGGGGAATTGATTTGTCCGTTGGCTCCATCATCGCCCTTTCAGGCTGCTTTGCAGCCGGCTGCGTGTCCCGTTACGGCCTTCCAATCGCAGTAGGCGTGCTGGGCGGCGTGCTGGTGGGCACCGTGGTGGGTATGTTTAACGGCGTTGTCATATCAAAGACAACCATACCGCCCTTTATCGTGACCCTGGCCACCATGAATGTGGCAAAGGGACTGGCCTATGTATATACAGGCGGTTCACCTGTGCGTGTGGTTACAAAGGAATGGCAGTTTTTGGGAGCCGGGTACGTGGGCGGAGTCCCCACTCCGGTTATACTTCTGGCAGTGGTGCTGGTTATCACGGCCATTATCATGAATAAGACAAAGCTGGGGCGCCATATCTATGCGGTGGGCGGCAACTCCCAGGCAGCCAGATTCTCAGGTATCAGCACAGCCAAGGTTAAATTCCTGGTACATACCTATTCAGGAATCATGGCGGGACTTGCGGGCGTGGTTCTGGCCTCCCGTATGTATTCCGGCCAGCCGACGGCAGGAGACGGAGCCGAGATGGACGCCATTGCGGCTGTTGTGGTGGGCGGCACCTCCATGGCAGGCGGCTCCGGTAAAATCGGAGGCACCATCATAGGCGGCCTGATTATCGGCGTGCTGAACAACGGACTGAATCTGCTGAATGTAAATTCCTTCTGGCAGTACGTGGTAAAGGGAACTGTTATTCTCCTGGCTGTTTTTGTGGATTATCTGAGAAACAAAAAGGCGGAATAGAGCCTGGTTTACGGCAAAAGCGTTTCACGGCAGTGGGGCGCTTTTTGTCGAAGCCAAAGTTTTATAAAAAGTTCCTATGAAATATTACAGATTTGCATCTTTGAGGTATAATGGGGAAGGACCGGGCAGCCGGGGGCATGACCGGACAGCCGGGGATATGACCGGCAGCCGGGAAGTTAAGCCAAGAATAGGGAGGCGGGAACCAGATGAAGATAGGGACAGGTCTGTTAATCCTGACAGCGGGCGCCATGCTCCTGCTGGGGGGCTGCGGCCATGGGGATGCAAGCGGGCGCCAGCATGAGGCCAGGCTGTTCGGGGCCACCTATATGACCAGGAATAATCCGTATTTTGATGTACTCAATGAGGGGATTGAAGAGGTGGTGGAAGCCAACGGCGATATCCTGCTTACCCGGGATCCCCTTCAGGACCAGGAAAAGCAGAATGAACAGATTCAGGAAATGATAGACGAGGGCATCCAGATGCTGTTTTTAAATCCCGTGGACTGGGAAAAGGTACAGCCGGCCCTGGATGCGTGCAGAGAGGCGGGAGTCGGCATCATCAATGTGGATACGGTGGTGAAGGACCGGGACTCCGTAATTTCCATTATTGAAACGGACAATTACCAGGCGGGCCAGCTCTGCGCCCTGGATATGATGAAACGAAAGGACGAGGCTAAAATTGTCATCCTTGACAACCCTATACAGACCTCCATTACCAACCGGGAACAGGGATTTCTGGACACCATAGCGGACAATCACAATTACCAGGTGGTATACAGGGAAGCTGCGGCAGGCGAGATTGAGGTGTCATCCCATGTGATGGCCGACCTGCTGCGCCGTGACATCAGCTTTGACGTGATTTTGGGAGGCAATGACCCCACGGCACTGGGGGCTCTGGCAGCCCTGCAGCAGGCCAGGAGGGAGGAGGGCGTCCTGATTTACGGAATCGACGGCTCTCCGGATTTCAAGGCAATCCTGGATGTGGGCTATGTGACAGGAACCAGCGCCCAGAGCCCAAGGTCCATAGGAAGGAAGGCGGCTGAGACCGCATACCGATACCTGGACGGGGAGCCGGTGGAGAAATACATAAGCATGCCCAGCACCATGATTACGAGGGATAACCTCCACGAGTTTGAGATAGACGGGTGGCAGTGAGAAGATGGATACGAACATGGATAACAGGCGGGTACGCATCCTGCAGCTGGGCATTCTGGCGCTGAATGTGGTATCTGTCATGGGACTCAGCATATTTATATATGCCACAATTGAAAATATACGGCGCAGCTATGTGGCCAGGGAGTTTTTAAGCGGCATCCAGGCCATTGTCTGGTATCCTTACTGGAACATCTGGCTCTGCGCCCTCCTTCTGGCTCTTCTGGCAGGCAGTATGTTTGTGCGGGACCGGCTGTTTCCGGACAACAGCAAGGTGATTCTTTTCAGCCTTGTGGCTGATTTTGCCATATGTTTTGCCATCATCATACTTTTGAATTTTAATTACAACGGAATTCTGCTGCTGGTGTTTTCCAATGTCATTCTCTATGCCAAGAACGGGAAATCCAGGTATTTACTGGCGGCAGTGGCAATCGGCAGTTTTATACTGGCTGATTACGAACTGCTTTCCATTTCATACCGCCTGTATTCCATACAGGATTATATCTCATTTTACAATGCAACCACCCAGCAGTATCTGCTCAGCAGCTATAATATCCTGGTATCCCTGAATGTAATCATGTTTGTGGTGTACTGTGTGAACATCATCAACCAGCAGCAGGGAAATCTGGACGAGATACACGCCCTGAACGAGCAGCTTCAGGATGTGAATGAGCAGCTTCAGGAGTATTCCGTGATGGCGGAAAAGATGGCTGAGACACGGGAGAGAAACCGCCTGGCCAGGGAAATCCACGATACCCTGGGGCATACCCTCACCGGAATTGCTGCGGGAATAGACGCCTGCCTGGCCACCATAGGCACGTCGCCCCGGCAGACAAAGGACCAGCTGGAGCTTATTTCCAAGGTCACAAGGGACGGCATTAAGGAAATACGGCGCTCAGTCAGCCAGCTGCGCCCGGACGCCCTGGAGCGCTTCAGCCTGGAATATGCCATCAGCAAGATGGTATCGGACATGAACGCTGTGTCCGGCGCAAGGGTGTATTTTGACTGCCAGGTAAAGAACCTGAAATTTGACGAGGACGAGGAAAATGCCATTTACAGGGTTATCCAGGAGGGAATCACCAATGCGCTGCGCCATGGCCATGCCAGCCAGATATGGATTACCATAAAGAAGGAGGATACGGATATCCTTCTGCAAATAAGGGACAACGGAATCGGATGCAAGGAGATAAAAAGCGGATTCGGAACAAAGCATATGAAGGAGAGGATTAAGATGCTGAGCGGCGTTGTTACATTTGACGGCAGCGACGGATTTACTGTTAATGCAAGAATACCAATCCGATGGGGGGAGACTTATGATTAAAGTATTGATTGCCGACGATCAGGAATTGATTCGCCAGAGCCTGCAGATTGTGCTCAACAGCAGGCCGGACATAATGGTTACGGATGTGGCTTCCAACGGACAGGAGGTCATCCGCAGCGTGAGGAAGAATAAACCCGATGTCATACTGATGGACATACGGATGCCCAAGCTGGACGGTGTGCAGTGCACGAAAATCATCAAGGAAAATTATCCTCAGATAAAAATTATTATTCTCACCACGTTTGACGATGACGAGTACGTTTACAATGCTTTGAAATATGGTGCCAGCGGATATCTCTTAAAGGGCGTGTCCATGGATGAACTGGCCAACGCCATCACCACGGTGTATAATGGATGGGCTATGATTAACCCGGATATTGCCACCAAGGTGCTGAGGCTGTTTTCGCAGATGGCCCAGGCAGATTACAGCATACTTGTGGGCGATAAGAATGTGGATGAGCTTACAAAGACAGAGTGGAAGATCATAGCCCAGGTGGAAGTGGGGGCCAGCAACAGGGAGATAGCTGAGGCTCTTAAGCTGTCTGAGGGAACGGTGCGCAATTATCTCAGCACTATACTGAACAAGCTGGATTTGAGGGACCGCACCCAGCTGGCCATCTGGGCTGTCCAGACCAACGTGAGAAAGCGGCTGGGCACATGAGATTTGACCGGACCAGTGTACGGGGATCGGGAGAGGTCAAGATGTTGGCAGAAGGAAGGATGAGATTGGGATGAAGGGATGGAAATGGACACTGGGGTTGGGAGCAGCCGTGTTCCTCCTTGCAGGCTTCCTTGGATGTATATATAAGTACCATGAGAAGGAGATAGTCCTGGAATTCGGCATGTTCACGGGAAGCAACTGGGATGTGGCCAGTGCCAGCAGCTTTGTCATGATGGACAAGGCCATCGCAAAGTTCGAGGAGGAGCATCCCGGGGTGAGGATACATTACTACAGCGGAATCAGCAAGGAGGATTACTCGGAGTGGTGCGCCAGAAAGCTTTTAGAGGGAAAGATGCCGGACGTGTTTATGGTGCCGGACACGGATTTCAACCTGTATTCATCCCTGGGAGTTATGAAGAACCTGGACGAGCTCATTGAACACGACGCCGGGTTTAACCGGAATGATTTTTTCACTACTGCCCTGGATGCGGGAAAGTACGACGGACACCAGTGCGCCCTTCCTTATGAAACGGTTCCCGTCCTTTTATTTGTCAACAAGTCCCTTCTGGCGAAAGAGCAGATTGAGGTGCCGGGGGAGGACTGGACCTGGGACGATATGTATGAAATCTGCCGTAAGATAACAAAGGATGTAAACGGAGACGGACTGCTGGACCAGTTCGGAACCTATAATTACAGCTGGAGAAATGCGGTTTACACCAGCGGGGGAAGGTTTTATGACGGGGATCAGCAGCAGCTTCCCTTTACAGACTCCCATGTCCTGGATGCCATTAAATACATGAAGCGCCTCAATGACCTGAACCAGGGACAGAGCGTGACCCAGGAGGATTTCAACAAGGGGAACGTGGCTTTCATGCCCCTGACCTTTGCGGAGTACAGGACCTATAAAACATATCCTTACCGGATTAAGAAATATACCAAGTTCCAGTGGGACTGCATCACATTTCCCGCGGGCAAGGAGGGGGAAAACCGTTCCAGAGTGGATTCCCTTCTCATGGGAATCAACAGCAATACAAAGCATGAAAAGCTGGCGTGGGAGTTTCTGAAACAGCTGACGGGAAATGAAGAGATGCAGATGGACATATTCCGGTATTCTCAGGGAGTGTCTGTGCTCAAAAGCGTTACCGGATCCGCCCAGGCAGCTGCCATTATACAGGAGGACATGGACGAGGGCGAGCAGGTTATCAACAGCAGCCTGCTTTATAATGTAATTGAAAATGGGGTTATAGAGCCTAAATACCAGCAGTATGAGCAGGTCATGAGTCTGGCGGACGGTGAAATATCAAAGATACTCATGGAAAACAGGAACGTGGACAGCAGCATGAAGATATTCCAAAGAAGCATTACTAAGTATTTACAGCAGCAGAGGTGAGTTTCATGCATGTTTTATAAGAGCAATACAAGCGCATGGAAAGAAAGTCCGGGCCGTAATCATCGTTACATTGGTTTGTACAATGATTACGGCCCGGACTTGTTTTATTTATTTGTTCTTAGTATGGTATGCGGTGGGAAGGTTCCAGTCGTACTTGGTCGCCAGAAGGCGGATGAGCACCACCAGGATTGCGCTCAATATCATGGAGGCATCCCTGGAGAGCCAGCCGTTAAGGCATACATAGCACACGGCCCCGGCAATAGAGGCAGAGGCATACACATGCTTGCGCAGGATATACGGGGACTGGCCTGCCAGCATATCTCTCAGGATACCGCCGCCCACGCCTGTGAGGACGCCCAGAAAGATGGAAAGGAAATGATATTCCCCGTAACCGGCTGTCCCCGCGGTATTGATGCCGGTGACTGTGAATGCGCCCAGTCCGATGGCATCAAACAGGTTCATCATCTTCTCATAGGCCGAGATATACCGGCTTTCCAGTATCTGCTGGTTCAGCCACACCAGGATGAAGAGCACCATGGCCGTGAGAAAGGCGGTGTACACGTAAACCGGGTTCATGAACAGGCTGGGCGGGACGATGCCCAGTAGGATGTCCCTGAGCATACCGCCGCCAACGGCAGTGGTGACGCCAAGGACCACCACTCCCAGCAGATCCAGACGCTGCTTGATGGCTACCAGGGCACCGGAGGACGCAAAGGCCACGGTACCGATTATTTCGATGATAAAAAAGATTGAGATATTCGATTCCATAATACGCTCCCGGCCAATGGCTACAGCAGATAAATCTTGTTCTCCCCGCAGATATCGCGCATTTTTTGGGGCCAGATACTGGCCTGTACTTCACCGATATGGGCGCGGTCCAAAAGCAGCATGCACAGACGTGACTGTCCGATACCGCCGCCAATGGTGTAGGGAAGCTCGCCGTTTAAAAGCATTTTATGATAGGGAAGGCTGCGGCGGTCCTCACATCCCGCCTTCTTCAGCTGGTATTCCAGGGCAGCCTCATCCACGCGGATACCCATGCTGGAGATTTCCAGGGCGCACTGCAAATGCTCAAACCAGAAAAGAATATCGCCGTTCAGCTTCCAGTCGTCATAGTCAGGCGCACGTCCGTCATGGGGCTTGCCGCCGGCCAGTTTGTCGCCAATCTGCATCAGGAACACACAGCCGTGCTCCCTGGTAATCAGGTTTTCCCTTTCCTTAGGAGTGTTATCAGGATACAGGTCCTCAAGCTCCTGGCTGGTGATGAAGTAAATATCTTTGGGAAGATGTTTGACAGCCTCCGGGTATTTATACCACACTTCATGCTGCATGTGCTTGATAATTTTGAAGATCTCCCGCACCGTATCCTTCAGGGTGTCCAGGGTGCGCTGCTCCTTTGTAATGACACGTTCCCAGTCCCACTGGTCCACATAACAGGAGTGAAGGTTATCCAGCTCCTCGTCCCTGCGGATGGCGTTCATGTTGGTGTAAAGTCCCTCGCCTGGCTTAAAGCCGTATTTCTTTAATGCCATACGTTTCCATTTTGCCAGAGAATGCACCACCTCCAGGGTTTCGCCGGGTAGCCCCAGCATATCAAAGGAAACAGGACGCTCGGTGCCGTTTAAGTTATCATTAAGTCCGCTGCTCTTTTCCACGAATAAGGGAGCGGAGATACGTTCAAGGTGCATCTCCCTGCCCATTTCCTTCTGGAAGGTATCGCGTATGTATTTGATTGCGTCCTGGGTCTCCCGTATGGAGAGGCGGGGATCGTAATCCTTAGGTATGATTAGTTCCATCTTAAAAACCTCCAAACTAGTTGAATTCATTACATATGTTTCTTATGGTATCATCATTGGGAAAAACGTGCAAGTGCTTCCACCAATTTTTTATGCCGGAAATGGCCTGAAAATGAGAAAATCCCCTGGAAAGATGCTGAAATACGGAGTTACACACAGATAAAAACATGGTAAAATAGAGTTAAAAATGAAATCGGGAGGTAATGAGATGAAACGTACAGTAAAGGTATGGATGGCAGCGGTCATGAGCGGAGTGCTTCTGGCGGGAGGCGCGGCAATGACGGGACAGGCCCCGTGGGGAATGGAGGCCCAGGCTCATTCAGGCAGAACCGATGCCAGCGGAGGACACCGGGATAACAAGAATGCCAGCGGGCTGGGAAGCTATCACTACCACTGCGGAGGTCATCCGGCACACCTGCATCCCAATGGAGTGTGTCCCTATGCAGGAGGCGGGGAAAGTACCCAGACCCAGACCCGGGCCCAGACAAAAACCCAGACACAAGCCCAGACCCAGGCTCAAGCACCGGCCCAGACCCAGGCCCAGGCACCGGCCCAGACCCAGGCACAAGCCCAGGCGCAGACTCAGACACAGGAGCAGGAAGCGGTCTGGGCAGCTTCCGGGGCAGGAGAAACTTCCGGTACTTCGGGCTGGCATCAGAATGGGGCATACTGGAACTATATCTGTGAGGACGGAACCCGTGTGATTGGATGCTGGAAGCAGATTGACGGCGTATGGTACTCGTTTGACGGTGACGGAAACATGAGAACGGGATGGTACGGGGAAAATGGTTCTCTCTATTACCTGGGAACAGACGGGAAGATGGCTGTGGGAACCTGCGTGGTTGATGGAAAGGAATACCGGTTTGACCAGGACGGGAAAATGATATCGCCGGATAACAGGTAGGGTATGGATGAATGGATGGAAGTATGACAGGAAGTATGACAGGAAGTACGGCAGGAAGTATGACAGGAAGGACAGCAGGAAGTATGGCAAGAACGACAGGTAGTATGGCAGGAGTATAACGGGTAACATAACAGGAGCATAACAGAAAAGGCGGGCCCCCATTGGAATAGTCAATACGGGCCCGCAGTCATTTGTCATTTTTTGATTTTATTCAAACAGATCCATAAGCTTCTTCTTCATTTCACGCCGTCTTTTATCTGTTTCTTCGGAATCCAGGAAAAACCTGCCTTCCTCTTCTCTCAGCACGTCGCCTTCCTTAACTTCCTTTGGAAGATGGCTGACGGGAACAGAGATGCATTTCCTTAATTCAGTTTCACATATGGCCAGACCCTCTTCCAGCCGGTCGATGATATATTTCATATAAAAATCCTTTCTGTGGGTTTGGTTTAAGGCTTGCACTGCTTACAGGGTTCATACCCCTCCTGTACCAGTTCATCCCTGGATGCTGTCACGTCTTTGCGGTTCTCAGGTTTCATCTGGGTGGCAGAGGCGCAGTCGGGGCGGTGGAATTTGCCTGTGTTGGTATTTATGACATAGCTGGAGTGTGTGGAGGGATTGCCGGCCTCATTTTCAGCAGCGGCCCCGTTGTCAGTATCTGGGATAGCGGCTGTCTGATTGCCGCCGCTGCCGGCGCTGGTGCCGGGAACCGCGGCAGTGCCGGTACTCCATGTAATTGTCTTGCCGTCACTGAATGCGGTAATGGTTCCCTCCTCGTCTGTGCGCAGTACCTGGCAGCCCGCCTTCTTAAGCTTTTCCATGGTTTCCTTATGTGGATGGCCGTAGGAGTTGCCCTTTCCGCACTGGATTACCACCCAGGAGGGGGACACCTTTTTCAGAAATGCGTCACTGGTGGAGGTGCTGCTGCCGTGATGACCTGCCTTCAGAACATCTGCTTTTAGCATTGCGCCGTTTTTGACAATATCTTCTTCAGCCTGATTCTCTGCGTCACCGCACATGACAAAGCTGTTATCGCCGAAAGTAAGGCGGACGCCCACGGACCAGTTGTTCAGGTCGCTGCCATAGTCTTTTACAGGGGAGAGTATGGTGAAGGAGGCGTCTCCCAAATCATAGGAATCCCCGGGGGTGGGTTTTGTGATTTTAAGTCCCCTGGAGGCAATGGAGTCAAGTACGTCCTCAAAGGTTTTTGTGGTGTGCTCCACAGGTGGAAGAATGACCTTGTCAATGGGAAAGGTATCAATGACCTTGTCCAGGCCCCCGATATGGTCGGAGTGGGGATGGGTGCCAATTACATAGTCCAGCTTTGTTACGCCCTGTGCTTTTAGATAAGAGATTACGGTGCCGGCCTGGTCATTTTCACCTGCATCAATAAGCATGTAGTGTCCGTCTGATTCGGCCAGTATACTGTCGCCCTGGCCCACATCAATAAAATGCACAGCCAGTCCATAACCGGATGGCGCGGTTATGGATGAACTCTTATCCGGTGAAAAAGAGGGGGAGGAATCCGTGCATCCTCCCAGCAAAAGAGATATTGCACATAAAATGGATATTATCAATATTCGGATATTCTTTGATTTTGTCATAAACTAGTCAGCCTTCCTGTCTTAATAATTACATATATACATGTGAGGATAATCCCTTTGGATAACAGCATCGCCTACAGATGCCGTCATTACCGGGAATCCTGTGCCTGGACCGCGCTGCAGAATGCGGTGTCCCACTGAGGGTAGGAACGTTTTAAGGATACAGGTCTGCCGCCTGTATCCAGGAAACAATGCCTGCTCTCGCCGGTGGTTTTGAGTTCACCGGTGGCTGCATCGCGCATCTCATAACCAAGGGTCATGCGGATGGCATTATATTCTTTTACCCATACATGTATCTTTACATGGTCATCAAAACGTACCATGGACCTGTACTGGCAGTGCACCTCCAGAACCGGGCTCATGATGCCGGATGCTTCCATGGCCTTATACCCGCAGCCCATCTGTTCCATTAAGTTTACCCTTGCCTCCTCCATCCAGCGGATGTAGTTGGAATGGTGCACACAGCCCATCTGATCGGTCTCGTAATACTGTGCGTGATGTTCGTAGTCTTTAAACATAGTTACCTCCTGGTTTTATTCGGAATCCATTTGATCCTGATACCATAATTCAAATCCTTCATCTGTCATATCCCTGGTATCTGTCTGGTAGTAGCCTTTCAGCTGTTCTTTGAATTGTTCCAGGTCCTCGCGGCAGTTGTGCGTGGGGAATCCGGATGTTTCCAGCAGACGGCATGCCGTGACAGAATGCAAGATAGCCTTGTCCAGACTGTCCTCTGATTCAGCGTATACGGAAGCCAGGGTATTCTGGACATTGGATTCAGCATAGGCATTGTCGCCATCCTTGTTAACAAACTCCAGCGCCTTGTTAAGGGCGGACAGGGCAGGAGAATACTCCCCGCGCTCATGGTACATCTGTCCCATATTGTAGAAAGCCACCCCTTTTGTGTAGGAGTCGGCTGTTTCCGACCTGGAAGCCTTGCCATAAAAATGTTTTGCGGCATCATAATCCTTTAAAGCATTATAAATCCTTGCTATACGGATGTAGGACCAGGTCTGGTCGCTTCCATTGGATTCCTGGATCTTCAGGGCCTGCTGATAATTCTCCAGGGCCTTTTCATAGTCCTCGGTTTTCTTGTACGCGTCTCCTAAATCGGATAGAAAAATGGCTGTATACTCAGAGTCCTTTCCACAGGCCTTTTTTATAGCCTTCAGACCTTTTTCATAATAGTTCAGGGCCTCGTCCATATGGCCGGCGTCCTTACAGACGTCGGCCATGGTGTTATAATCCCATGCCAGTTCTTCTGTATTGGAAGTCCTCTTGTCCACATCCGCGCACTCCTTCAGATAGAGAAGGGCCTGGTCATAGTTTTCCAGTTTATAGTATGCCATACCCAGGTTAAAATAGAGCGGACCGTTGGCCGGTTCATACCGCTTGCCGTTTGAAAAAACTTCGTCCACCTTTTCCTGGTAATAATCAGCAGCCTCCTGATATCTTCCTTCCTCGTAATACTGGCTTCCCAGGTTAACCTCCGGCTCCGGACCCATATAAAAGGTGAGTGTTGAATGTCTGTAGTTACAGGACCTGGACATGAAGATGAAGCACAGGAGAAGAATCACTCCCAGTACGCATTTGGCAGCGGCAGACCCCTCTTTATATTGTGACATATCAATCTCCATTCCATCCGGAAGCTCATGGGAACTGTCTGAAAGCTCACGGGAACCGTCCGGCACGCCCTGGGTTTCGTTCAATCCTTCGTCTTGGTTTTGGCATACATCAGGCCTTTTATCTGTCTCATTCATTATTGTTTTCCTTTCCGGCAATATAGCGGCACATGGAAGTCATGGAAGTATTATACCATGAAATTTTCCAAAAGACGAGTAGGCGGAAACAGATGTTTGCATGGGCTTCTCATTATGGGCCTCTCATTATGGGCCTCTTTTTATCTGCCCTCTGCGGCTGCCCTTTTGTCCGGCTTACCGGAGCTGCCGGGCTTTGGATGATTCCTTTGATTTACCGGCTGCAAGGAGAGCTTACCTGACCCGGGACAGCGAACCTAAACCCGGAGAGGATTTTATACAGCTTATGTATATTTTGAAATTTGCTTACATATACTGGTAATAAATGGACCTGTCCTCCGAACAGATACCCGGAAGCAGATTCAGACCAGATATTATCAAAAAGAAAAGGAGCGCACGTTTATGGCACGGGGAGTAAGAAAGTCACCGGTTGAAAAAATGCAGGGAGAGCTGGCGGATGTACAAGCATCCATAGCACAGTATGAAAGCTGTCTGGAAACCATGAGAGAAAAGGAAAAGGCACTGATGGAACATATCCAGCTGGAGGAATTTAAGGTGGTCAACGAGATGTTAAAGGAACGGGACATGACCATAGATGATTTAAAAGAAATGCTGGCAGGAGGGGACGTGACGCTCAGCGCATGATACATGAAAACCTGTATAAGCGGTAATTTGGGAAACATTCGGATTGGGCAGCCGGCAGGCGGAATGGGTTTTTCAAGGGGCACCCTTTGGCACACGGTTTTGGGCGAAGTAAGCGTATTATGCGCTCTGCCGGCGTTGCCGTGAAAATACTGCTGCCGCAGGCGCAGGTCTGGTTTCAGCATCAGACAGGGTGTATAGAAAGCCCATGTCCTGCTGAATGGGCAGACAAAACGGGCAAGCCCCTACTGTGCTTGCCCGCTTTGATTACATATCAGAAAAAAGTTAGAATTTATTCCGGGTTCATTTCTTTGGCACATACCATATAATAGTGCCGTCCGTTGGCGCTGGTTTCGTACTCCGCCAGTTTTTCCAGCGAGGAAGCCTTTAGGTGCAATACTTCCTCTTTTGCTGAATTTCCATTGGATAAAAGTAAATCGCATAGTTCCAGACACCATTGGTATTCTTTGTGGGAAAGGGCTGTTTTGGCCGCGTCCAAAACAGTCTGCATGCCGCCGATTAACGCAATCATCTTTTGTGAATGTTCTTCGGGGGACAGGGGGTGCAAATGCGTGGGGTTCCCGTCGAACCATCCCAGGTAAGCCGAGTAAATGGACCGTACCGTCCATTCCACACAGCCATAATGCTCTGCCAGATAGGGAAGACCTGCATATTCGGGGGGTAATTGTATATCAGCCGCCAACTGATCCGCAGTCTTTCCCGCGTTCATTCCCTCCAACGTTTGCGTCAGAATATATTCAAATGCATTTCTGAAATTCCCCAAGGTGCTGCTGATGGTTTCATGTCCCAGAATCGCCGCCGTGTGTCCCGGCAGGAGACACTCAGCCGGATAGGACATCAGTACGTCAATACTGTGAATCCATGCCGCAAGATCACGGTATTGCCCTCCGCGGATCGCATAGAGGTTGGGAAAACAGCCGTAGAAATTATCCCCGCAGCACAACACCTTTTTCTGCGGCAGCCAAATCATTATTTCTTCTTCCGATTCTCCGGGGAGACGAACCATTTCCAACTGTACGCCGTCGATTTCACGGCTTACCTTGTCTTGTTCATAAAGAGTGGTGGGCAAAACAAAGGCACGGTGTTCTCCGTGGGTAATCCCTTCACGGGGACCGATGCCCTGTGAAATTGCTTCTTGGTCGGTAAGGGGATAGCCAAATTGCCGTGCCCCCGCAGATTTTGAATATCCTGTAAAAGCCCGGTTTTTTCTAAGGCTGGAGCCGCCGGCGCAAAGGCGATGACCTCCGGCCTGCTATCCATAAAAGCTCCTGCGCCGCCCCGGTGGTCAGGATGGCCGTGGGTGTAGATGATTGTACCGACTTCTTTTTTTGTATTTTGCCGGATCAGGTCCAGCAGCTTTTCCCCTCGCTCCCGTGTATCCAATGTGTCAATCAAAATAACGCTGGAACCCGTTTCAATAAAAATGGCGTTGCTGTGTCCCAATCCCAAAACAAACCATACGCCCTTTGTCACTTCAGTTATGGTGTGTTTATAGTTCTTATTCGTAAAGTCCTGTAATTGTTGATGCCCATTTTGTATCAGCATAAGCCCTTATACCTCCTAATCTAATTGCCCAAGAATGCCTAAAACAATCTCCGCGGATATTTCAGAGGCCGCTTCGCAGTTCTGGTCAAAGGTTTCGATGCCCTGATGCGTAACGGTATCCGTAATGGTCCGCACTGCCAGAAATGGAATGCGGTTTACATAGCAGACATGGGCAACGCCGGCCGTTTCCATGTCTGTGGAGAGGGGGTCAAATTTCTGATTGATTTCCTCTCTTTTTTCATCTTCAATAAATTGCTCCCCGGTAACCATGGTTCCAAACAGAACAGGATGTTTTGACGTCCGGCTATAGGCTCTGGCTATGGCGCACAACTCCTGATCTGCTAAAAAATAATTTGATTTCAGCCATGGGTGAAAGTCCGTCAGAATATCATCGGCCACATCATGGTAAATCACCCGTTCCGAGATTACAGTATCAAAAAGCTGCACCCCTTCCTTCATCCCGCCTGCGGTTCCTGCGTTGATGATTAAGTCCACATGGAACATATCGATCAAAAGCTGGGCCGCAATGGCGGCGTTTACTTTGCAGACGCCGCTGTATACGGCGGACACATTCACATGATTTATGGTTCCCGTATGGAATTTAAGCATTGCCTTTTCTGTAATTTGCTGCCCTTTCATATGTTCTAAAAAAGGGGCCAGTTCCGTATCGCCGGCGCAAAGAATCCCAATATGTTTCATCGCTTAACCTCCCTGCTGCGTTCAATCAGCTGTTCCCGGCGTATCTGCCAAAGGCATTCTTGTTTGCCGCTTTGTTTTTTCCATTCTATCACAAATCCGGGAATGTGGAAACAGTGTGTTTACCAGCAGGATATCCAACCCGCCGGATATACGGGACGTGGGGTCAAAACAGCGTACAATTTTATGTTTGTTTGAGTCCTTCTGTTGTAGATGGCAGCAGTTTTATGGTAGAATAATAAAAAACAGCAGGCTTGAAGGAGGTACATAAGATGGTGGAAGTTACTTTGGGGAAAACAGGTATAACGGTGAACAAAAATGGGTTCGGGGCCCTTCCCGTCCAGAGAATACCGAAGGAGGATGCCGTATACCTGATAAAAAAGGCATATGAAGGCGGAATCACGTTCTTTGACACAGCCAGGAATTATACGGACAGTGAGGAAAAGCTGGGAGCCGCCCTTGAGGGAATACGTGACAAGGTGTTTGTCGCAACCAAGACAGCCGCAAAGACTGCGGAGAAATTCAGGGAGGATTTGGAAATTTCCCTGAAAAACCTGAGGACAGACCATGTGGATCTCTATCAATTCCATAATCCTTCCTTTTGTCCAAAGCCGGGAGATGGCACTGGACTGTATGAAGCCATGCTGGAGGCTAAGGAGCAGGGCAAGGTACGCCACATAGGAATCACCAACCACAGGCTGTCAGTGGCCATGGAGGCAATTGATTCAGGCCTTTATGAGACACTGCAGTTTCCATTCTGTTATCTGGCCACGGATAAGGATCTGGAGCTGGTTAAACGGTGCAGGGAGGCGGGCATGGGATTCATTGCCATGAAGGCATTGTCCGGCGGTCTTATCAATAATTCACGGGCAGCCTACGCGTATTTGGCCCAGTTTGACAATGTGCTTCCGATCTGGGGCGTTCAGAGAGAGCGGGAGCTGGATGAATTCCTGTCTTACGTGGGAAATCCTCCTGAAATGACAGACGAGATACGGGCAGTGATTGATAAGGACAGGGAAGAGCTTCTGGGAGAATTTTGCAGAGGCTGCGGATACTGTATGCCATGTCCCGTGGGCATTGAAATCAACAACTGTGCCAGGATGTCCCTTATGATACGCAGAGCCCCTTCCGCAGCCTGGCTGACACCGGACGCACAGGAGAAAATGAAGAAGATTGAACAGTGTCTCCACTGCAACCAGTGCAAGGGAAAATGTCCCTATAACCTGGACACGCCCGCACTGCTGGAGAAGAACCTGAAGGATTATCAGGAGATTCTGGACGGGAAGGAATATTAGAGGAAGCAGAAAAAGAAAATAAACAGCGGTAAAGTAAAAGGAAACAGCGCCCCGCTGCCATTGCAGGCAGCGGAAGCGCTGTTTTTATAAAGCCATTACGGTTGGTGGCAGAAACTAATTGCGGTATCGGTTAAGGCAGGCGAAAATCTCCTGTATTCTGGGCATGGAAAAGCCGCAGGCCGCATAGGAGCTGTCTCCCACGGCTGCCAGTCCGCCTTTTTGTATCTCCTTAAGCAGCATGGCAACCGTATCCTTTAGCGTGTACCGCTCCAGCAGCTGGTGTTCCACACAGTAGCGCAGCATCTGTGCCAGGGAGTTGGTCTGTTCAGAGTCAATGAGCTGCTCCACGAACCGGAGGTCCACAGGGGACTTGCCGATTTGAAGGGAATCCTTTCCGTATACCTTGACCTTGATACGCTCATCGCGGCCGCCGTCGCGGGGGCCTCTGCCCCTGTAATTCCCCCTGTTTGATGAGGCATAATTTCCCGGTGCAGTCTGGGAACCGCCCTTATTACTTAACAGTCTGCGCCCGCCGGACGGAAGAAGAAAGCCGGGGGCGGAGGTGATGGGCTCAACGCCGTAGCCGGAACAGAAGGCCTTGGTCTTATCCGTGATGTCCAGTGGTTCATAGCAGTCCATCTGAAGGATGGTATCTGCAATATAGAAATATGCGCCTGAACTTCCCGCCACCATGACAGTTGAAATGCCTGATTTTTCATACAAATCCCTGGCTCTCTCAATGAATGGGGTAATGGGCTCCTGGTCCCGGCTGATGATTTTCTGCATCAGATCATCCCTGACCATGAAGTTGGTGGCGGAGGTGTCCTCGTCAATCAGAAAGACACGGCTTCCGGCCTCAATCCCTTCGATGACAGCGGCTGCCTGGGAGGTGCTGCCGCTGGCATCCTCAGTGGAGAAGCAGTGGGTGTCTTTTTTGTTGGGCAGATCGTTGATAAACAGGGAGATGTCCACATTCTGGACGCTTCGGCCGTCCTCTGCCCGCAGCTTCATGGCAGTGGAATCAGTGATGACATATTCCCGTCCATCCCCGGCCACATGGTTGTAGACGCCGGACTCCAGTGCCTTTAACAGAGTAGATTTGCCGTGATATCCGCCTCCCACAATCAGGGTAATGCCTCTGCAAAGACCCATGCCGGTAATTCTGCCGCCATGGGGAAGGTTTAATTCCATCCTGAGGGAATCCGGAGACTGGAAGGGGACGCTGCCCTTCATGGGACGGCTGGAAATGCCGCTTTCCCTGGGAAGGATGGAGCCGTCTGCCACAAAGGAGACAAGTCCCAGGCGTTCCAGCTCACAACGGATGAAATACTGGTCTTCCGCCAGGTCTGACACGGCCTTTACCTCCTGGGCCGGCCTGTTTTTATAGTAAAATACAGTTTTGACGCACCTGGGCAGGAAGTCAAACAGGATCTTAATCAGTTCACCGGAATTAATGGTCCTGCCGTTGGCCGGAAAACCTGCCTCAAAGCGGGCCGTTATGCCCTTAATACTGCATTCGCAGGCTGTCCGGCTGAGAATCTCAGGCCCTGGATGGCTGGTGGCTATCAGGCCGCTTTTGCCGGAACCCTTTGCCTTAAAATTGTATTTGGCGATCTCCTGGCAGAACTGCCTGACCAGATAATCCTCCAGGGCAGTCTGCTTGTGGGGGGCGTCAAAATATCCGCTGGGGTAGGCGGCCCTCTGGAGCGGAATAAATACACTTAATTTGGAAGGGGACGCAAAGGGATCTCCCTGTACATGGTCGATGGAAAGTACATAATCCGTAAAGTCATATGAACCCCGCGTATCTTTATAGGCCGGATACCCTTTCCGGTCAATGGATTCCAGTAATCGTCTCAGGTCTTGTGCTGATTTCATGATGATGCTTCACCTCTTCACCTGCGCCGCCAGGCCGGAATTCCATTCCGGTCTGCCTTTTGACAGGCTCCTTTTTCTGTATTTGCTTTCTATATTTTATAGAAGGTCCGGCAAAAATGCAACCGGGAAGAGCTGTCTGCCCATCCTTCTGCCCGTCCCCCACGGGATTAGGCAGCGTTGAAGCCCGCCCTATTTTATGATATGATAGCATAAGACGGCGCCGGGGACAGGAGCGGAATATCAGAGGTACACGGGTCCCCGGACAGCCTTATGAATGACAGGAGTGAAGATTGGATATGGACCAGCAGAAGAAGGATTTGTTAGAGGCGCTTTCCGGCGCGGAAAAGGTACTTATAGGCATCGGAGGGGAGTGGAGATTAAGGGATGACGGTAGAGATGTGCGCCTGCGCAGTCTGGGGGATCCGGTACAGAAGGAGCTGCGGGAAGCTTACGCGGTCCTGTGGAGCCTGGTCAGGGACAAGGACTATTATGTGGTTACCACTGTGACAGACGGAGCTGTCTATGACACGGATTTTGACAGCGGGCGGGTGGTCGCTCCCTGCGGAAATATCCATTGGAGGCAGTGTTCCAAAGCCTGTACCAAGGATATATGGGAAGAGGGTGAGGTGCCGGATGATATCTGCCCTCATTGCAGGGCTCCCCTGACAGGCAATACGGTTGAGGCAGAGACTTACATAGAGGAAGGCTACCTGCCAAGGTGGGAGGCATACAAGAAATGGCAGACAGGAACCCTGAACCGCAGGCTGGTTATCCTGGAACTGGGAGAGGGATTTAAGACACCTACCGTTATGCGGTGGCCATTTGAGAAGATAGGTTTTTTCAACCAGAAATCAGTATTTTACAGGATACATGAAACCTTTTTCCAGATACCCAAGGAAACGGGAGAGCGGGCCGCGGGAATCCAGGCAGATTCAGTTGCTTTTATCCGCGGACTGGCAGATATTTAAGTGATTATAAAAACAAGTTGCCTTTATCACGTTACAATGCTAAAATATTAAATCATAGGAACGAGGTTGAATGTATGATTGCCATTATTGATTACGACGCAGGAAACCTGCGCAGTGTGGAAAAAGCCCTGCTTTCACTGGGGGAAACGCCTGTCATAACCAGGGACTGGAAAACGATACTCAAAGCGGACAAGGTCATTCTGCCGGGGGTGGGCTCCTTTGGCGATGCCATGGGAAAGCTGGAGCAGTATGGTCTGGTGGGTGTGATTCATGAAACAGTGGACCAGGGAACTCCGTTTCTGGGTATCTGCCTGGGACTGCAGCTTCTATTTGCGGGCAGTGAGGAGTGCCAGGGGGCTGCCGGCCTGGGCATCCTTCCGGGAAAGATACTTAAGATACCGGAGCATCCCGGACTTAAGATTCCGCATATGGGCTGGAATTCACTGAAGATAAGGCCGGAAGCAAAGCTTTTCCGCGGGATTGTGGACGGATCCTATGTTTACTTTGTCCATTCCTATTATTTGAAGGCAGAGGATGAGTCCATTGTGGCAGCTTCCACGGAGTACGGCACCGTAATCCACGCTTCCGTTGAACGGGAAAATGTGTTTGCATGCCAGTTCCACCCGGAGAAAAGCGGAGAGGTGGGCCTTGCCATTCTTAAGAATTTCATCGGACTGTAAAAGTCTTGCGCTGTCTGAACGGGGATACCGGAGGCAGCGCCATACCAATTAAAACAGGAGATAGGAGAGGCGATATGTTTACCAAAAGAATTATACCATGCCTGGACGTGAACAATGGACGGGTGGTAAAAGGCGTAAATTTTGTGAACCTGCGGGACGCAGGGGACCCGGTGGAGATAGCCGCGGCTTATGACAGGGCAGGGGCAGACGAACTGGTATTTCTGGATATCACGGCATCCTCGGACAACCGCCGTACTGTGGTGGACATGGTGCGCAAGGTGGCGGAGACTGTTTTTATTCCGTTTACTGTGGGCGGCGGCATACGTACAGTGGAAGACTTCCGCATGCTTCTCAGGGAAGGCGCGGATAAGATATCCATTAATTCTTCAGCCATTGACAATCCCCGTCTTATCAGTGACGCGGCGGATAAGTTCGGCCGCCAATGTGTGGTGGTAGCCATAGACGCCAGGCGCAGGGCTGATGGAAAGGGCTGGAATATTTACAAGCACGGCGGACGTGTGGATGTGGGGACCGATGCCCTGGAGTGGGCCATGGAGGCAGACCGTCTGGGAGCGGGAGAGATACTGCTCACCAGCATGGACTGCGACGGAACCAGGAACGGATATGACAACGAACTGACTTCACTTATAGCATCCCATGTATCCGTACCTGTTATTGCCTCGGGAGGCGCCGGAAATAAGGAACATTTCTATGATGCGCTGACAAAGGGCGGAGCGGACGCTGCCCTGGCCGCCTCTCTGTTTCATTATAAGGAACTGGAGATACGGGATCTTAAGAAGTACCTGTGGGAGAGAGGGATTGCCGTAAGGATGTAGGGCGGGCGCAATCCCGGCTCTCTTAATTATTTTGTCGATATCCGTTGTTTCCTGCCGTTTCCTATGCTAAAATATGAAAATGTGAATTTATATTGTTGAAAAGGAGAAGCAGGATATGGCCGCTATTACAAATGACTGGCTGGGGCCCTTAAGCAGCGAGTTTAAGAAGCCCTATTATAAAGAACTGTATAAGACAGTAAAGCATGAATATGAGACTAAAAGGGTGTTTCCTGAACCGGATGATATCTTTAACGCATTTGCATTTACACCGCTGGCGGATGTAAAGGTAGTGATTCTGGGGCAGGATCCTTACCACAATTATGGTCAGGCCCATGGCCTGTGTTTTTCAGTAAAGCCGGATGTGGATATTCCTCCCTCACTGGTGAACATTTACCAGGAGCTTCACGATGATTTGGGGTGTTATATACCGAATAACGGTTATCTGAAAAAGTGGGCTGACCAGGGGGTCATGCTGTTAAATACAGTGCTCACAGTGAGAGCCCACCAGGCCAATTCCCACCGGGACATTGGATGGGAGAAGTTTACGGATGCAGCCATAGGCATTCTTAACCAGCAGGACAGACCCATGGTGTTTATTTTATGGGGACGTCCGGCCCAGACCAAGAAGGCAATGCTGAACAATCCCAGGCATTTAATCCTGGAAGCGCCCCACCCAAGTCCCTTGTCCGCATCCAGGGGATTTTTCGGCAGCAGGCCCTTCAGCAAGACCAATGCATTTTTGACAGAGCACGGCCTTACTCCTGTTGACTGGCAGATTGAGAATATATAAAACAGGTATAGGGATAGATAAGAATACATAAAATGTACAGCAGGCAGGGGCTTCTGCGGCAGGATGGCAGCAGGGGCCGGATGCCGGAAGGCGTCAGGGAATGGAGACTGTCTGCGGTAAGGAGAATTTATGAGTTTAGTTGAAGTGTTAAAAATCATTGTATTGGGAATTGTGGAAGGGTTCACGGAGTGGCTTCCTATCAGCAGCACCGGTCATATGATTCTGGTGGATGAAATCATACGCCTGAACCAGCCGGACGCGTTTAAGGACGTGTTTCTGGTGGTGATTCAGTTAGGGGCCATCCTGGCTGTGGTTGTCATGTTTTTTCACAAGCTGAATCCCTTTAGCCCCAGCAAGTCCAGCCGGCAGAAGGATGCCACCTGGGCCCTCTGGATTAAAATTATCATTGCCTGTGTTCCGGCAGCCATTCTGGGACTTTTGCTGGATGACTGGATGGAGGCCCATCTGTTTAACGCCTATGTGGTGGCAGCGGCCCTGATTGTATACGGCGTACTTTTTATTGTACTTGAGAACAGCAGCGTGTGTACCAATCCCAGGTTTAACAAGGTGGGACAGATCTCAGCCAAGACAGCGTTCCTCATTGGCATGGTACAGCTTCTGGCTTTGATTCCGGGAACCTCCCGTTCCGGTTCCACCATACTGGGCGCCATGGTCCTGGGCTGTTCCAGGGCTGCCGCGGCAGAGTTTTCATTTTTCCTGGGAATCCCGGTTATGTTTGGAGCCAGTCTGCTGAAAATCGTGAAGTATTTCCTGGCAGGAAATGTGTTTACGGGACCGCAGATTTTCTATACCATACTGGGAATGCTGATTGCCTTTGTGGTTTCTATTTATTCCATTCAGTTCCTTATGAGCTATGTCCGAAAGCATGATTTTAAGTTCTTTGGATATTACAGAATTATTCTGGGTGTGATTGTGCTGGCATACTTTGGGATTACGGCGCTGGCCAGCTAGGGATGAAAACCGGGAGCAAAGACCAGAAGCAAAAAAACCAGAAGCAAAGACCAGAAGCAAAGACCAGAAGCAAAAACAGAAGCGTGATCATAAATATAAAGAATGGTTCACAGAATGGAAAAGGGCCTGCCATGCAAAACGCATGGCAGGCTCTTTTCCGGGCTCATATTTCGTTTGGGTTATAGTATGGTCCTAGTCCAGATTATCCGCAATCTCGTACAGCAGCCGCTCCGTATCATCCCATCCCAGGCAGGGATCGGTGATGGACTTGCCGTAGCAGTGTTCCCCGATTTTCTGGCTGCCGGGCTCAATGTAGCTCTCAATCATAAGGCCCTTTACCAGATTCTTGATATCGCCGGAGTGGCGGCGGCTGTGGAGCACTTCCTTGGCTATACGAATTTGTTCATGGTACTGCTTGTTGGAGTTGGCGTGGTTGGTATCCACGATGCAGGCAGGATTCTGTAACCCGCGCTTATTATAAAGGTCAAATAAAAGCTTCAAATCTTCATAGTGGTAGTTGGGGTTGCACTGGCCCCTCTTGTTTACAGCCCCCCGCAGGATAGTGTGGGTCAGAGGATTGCCGGGGCACTGCACTTCAAAGCCGCGGAAGATAAAGTCGTGGGGAAGCTGGGCAGCCACCACGGAATTCAGCATGACTGTCAGGTCGCCGCTGGTAGGGTTCTTCATGCCTACGGGCACATCGCAGCCGCTGGCTACCAGCCGGTGAAACTGGTTCTCCACGGAACGGGCGCCTACCGCCACATAGGACATCATGTCTGAGAGATAGTTCATGTTTTCAGGATAAAGCATTTCATCTGCAGTGGAGAAACCTGTCTCCCGCAGCACCCTCATGTGCATATGGCGGATAGCCAGAATTCCTTCAAACATATCAGGCCGCTTCTCAGGATCGGGCTGATGTATCATTCCCATATATCCCTCGCCGGTGGTTCTGGGCTTGTTGGTGTAGACCCGGGGAATAATAATTAGCTTGTCCTTTGTTTTTTCCTGGATTTTCACAAGGCGTCCGGCGTAATCACATACAGATTCCTCGTTGTCAGCTGAGCAGGGGCCGATGATGACAACAAACTTGCCGCTTTCACCGGTAAATACCCTTTTTATTTCCTCGTCCCGTGCGTGTTTGATTTCTGCCAGCTCTGGGGCCAGCGGGAATTGCTCCCGGATTTCTGCCGGCGTAGGCAGCTTATTGATGAATGTGAATCCCATTTTTTCGTCCTCCCATTATGTAAACACCGGACTGCGGTGTAAGATACATTTCAATGCTTCATTATAGTATAGAAAACCGGATTCGTAAATAGTGAATCCCACGAAAATATTGACAATAAGGTGTTTTCCAAGTATAAATAGATACATGACTGTTGCAGGAGATTAACGTGTGAGATGAAGAATGATAAGAGACAGACAGCGGGAACCATAATGGCCCTGGTAGGCGGAACCTGCTGGGGATTTTCGGGCTGCTGCGGGCAGTATTTGTTTGAACAGAAGGGAATCGAGGCGCCGTGGCTGGTGGCTGTCAGGCTGTTTTTTGCAGGCATTATACTGGTGCTGGCAGGATTTAAGCTTCACGGCAGGGAGAATCTGAGGGTGTTCCGGAAAAAAAGGGATACCATCCACTTGCTGGCATTTGCTATTTTCGGCATTACCTTCTGCCAGTTTACATATTTTATGGCAATCCAGGCATCCAACGCGGGAACGGCAACCGTACTCCAGTACCTGTCGCCCATTCTGATTCTGGCAGTGGTGTGCATGCGGGAGCTGCGGCTTCCCAAGGGGCTTGAGCTGGCAGCCATCGGTCTGTCTTTGTTTGGCACCTTTGTCATCGGAACCCACGGGGACATACATTCCTTCCACATTACGGGGGAGGCCCTGTTCTGGGGGCTTTTGGCAGCTGTGAGCTCCATGATTTATACTATTATACCGGGAGGTCTTATCCTGAAATATGACATATACCAGGTGCTGGGATTCGGCATGTTTTTTGGCGGGATTGCCATGGGAGCCGTGGTTCAGCCCTGGAATTACGGGGTGGTCTGGGATGCAGGTACACTGGGAGCGCTGGCAGGCGTGGTGGTGGTGGGCACTGCCATTGCATTTGGCCTGTACCTTCAGGGCGTCAGCATGATTGGACCCTTAAAGGGCAGCATCATGGGAAGCGTGGAGCCGGTATCCGCGGTGGTCATATCCGTGTTCTGGCTGGGAACCCGGTTTACGCTGCCTGATTTTCTGGGATTTGCCCTGATACTGGGAGCTGTGTTCGTGCTTACCTTTGCACACCGCTGATTCCCTTTGCATACGGCTGATGATTCCCTTTACATATGGCTGATTAACTCTTGACAAACCGGGAGAGTCTGTCTATAATGGTCATAATTTCATGAATTGGCTATGACGGGAACAAGTAGTAGCCTGCAGGAACAAACAGAAAGCAGCCGGATGATGAGAGGCGCATGGAAAGCAGGTCATGAATACATCCCTGAGCTTCGCACCCAACAGCGCTGCTTCATATAACAGCCTTAGTAGGCTGCGACGGGTCCTGCATCCGTTATCGTGCTAGAGTATACGGGCGTTTGGCCAGAGCCTGGCGCCAGTACTCGAAGAGGCAGGCAGCGTGAGCTGTCTGTGAACATCAGGTGGTAACACGGGGCTTACGGGCTTCGTCCTTTTGAGAAAGGGCGGGGCTTTTTTTCGTTCAGAAAGGGAAAATCGTGTCGGCGGTATGCCCTGTGCCCCTGCTGCCCCTGTATAAAAAATGTAAGAATCAAGCCCTTGCATGAAAGCAGAAGTATGGTAAAATAAAGAAAGTAAGAAGAGGAGAGAATCACCATGCAGATTTATGAAGAACTGGTTGCCAGAGGCCTTATTGCCCAGGTGACCAACGAAGAAGAAATTAAGAAAATGGTCAACGAGGGAAAGGCCGTATTCTATATCGGTTTTGACCCGACAGCTGACAGCCTCCATGTAGGCCACTTTATGGCGCTCTGCCTGATGAAGCGTCTTCAGATGGCAGGCAACAAGCCGATTGCCCTGATTGGCGGAGGCACGGGCATGATTGGCGACCCGTCGGGACGCTCTGATATGCGCACCATGATGACGCCTGAAATCATCCAGCATAACTGTGACTGTTTTAAAAAGCAGATGAGCCGTTTCATTGATTTCTCAGAGGGAAAGGCCATGATGGTGAACAATGCGGAGTGGCTCATGGGCCTTAACTATATTGAGTTCCTCAGGGAAGTGGGACCTCATTTTTCCGTCAACAACATGCTGCGGGCTGAATGCTACAAGCAGAGGATGGAAAAGGGCTTAAGCTTCCTGGAATTCAACTACATGATTATGCAGAGCTATGACTTCTATGAGCTGTTCAAACGGTACGGCTGCAACATGCAGTTTGGCGGCGATGACCAGTGGAGCAACATGCTGGGCGGAACAGAACTGATTCGCCGCAAGCTGGGCAAGGATGCACATGCCATGACCATTACCCTGCTTCTGAATTCTGAGGGCAAGAAGATGGGTAAGACACAGTCCGGCGCAGTATGGCTGGATCCTGAGAAGACATCACCCTTTGATTTCTACCAGTACTGGAGGAATGTGGGGGATTCCGATGTGCTTAAGTGCCTGCGCATGCTTACCTTCCTTCCGCTGGAGCAGATTGACGAGATGGATCAGTGGGAAGGAAGCCAGTTAAACCAGGCAAAGGAGATACTGGCATTCGAGCTTACAAAGCTGGTGCACGGCGAGGAAGAAGCAGCCAAGGCGCAGGAAGGCGCCAGGGCCCTGTTTGCGGCAGGAGCGAGCACCGAGAACATGCCTACTTTTGAACTTTCAGAAGAGGATTTTACAGATGGAACCATTGATATCTTAAGCATTCTTAACAAGTCCGGCCTGGCAGCTTCCCGTTCTGAGGCCAGAAGGAACGTGGAACAGGGCGGTGTGTCCGTGGACGGAAATCCTGTAAAGGATATCAAGGCCGTATTCTCCAGGGAACAGTTTGCCGGAGATGGCGTGGTCGTTAAGCGCGGCAAGAAGAATTTCAAGAAGATTATATTGAAATAATGGCTGGCGGATGCGCCGGGAATTCACCCTGGATGTCATCATGAGTAGTCCAAAGGTTTGAGAGGAGGGTACCGGATGAGACGGTATATGTCTGTTAAGCGGTTAGGCGCGCTGGTTCTGGCGGCAGTTATCAGTGTGTCGGCTGCATTTGTCTCAGAGGCAGCGGCTTCGTATAAGACTGAGGTGCCTGTTACCCTGCATTTGGATGTTAACAGCAGAAGGACCACGATTTATGACGGATATTCGTCCTATCTGCTGGGGTACAGGGTATCGGAATACGATACGTTCACAGTTACAAAGGACAAAAGTGATGTGGACCTGAATGAAGTGACACTGAATTATTATCTTGTCACCTATAGGGGCGAGACCCAGAAGTATCTGGAGTGTACGGTGTACGGTTTAAAGGAAGGGACCCATTACCCTGTAATCCGGCCTGAGACCGTTGAAAAAGAGCGGTCCGCTGAGGGGGATTATAATTATCTGGATCAATGTTATATGGTAGAGTTTTGTTATCAGAATAAAAAGGAGAGCCGGTATTTCATGCTGCTTCCTGAGGAGGACATGAGCAACTACCGGAACATCCTGCTGGGCAAATGGAACAAGGATATGCGCGGCTGGAGGTATCTGTATCAGGATGAATACCTTACATCCTGGGCCATGATAAACGACAAGTGGTATTTTTTCAACACAGACGGCTATATGCAGACCGGCTGGCTGGAATATAAGGGACAGTGGTATTATATGGACCCTGAAAACGGAGTGATGCAGACGAACCGCACCATTGACGGTTACCAGCTGGACAGCAGCGGCGTCAGAATCTGAGACCGGGAAGGCTTAAGTTTCTGAGCCTGGGAACAGGATTTCAGACAGGAAAAGGATAATAAAAAGACAGTGGGGCAGCGTATTCCGAGAGGACGCTGCCCCGCCGTCTTTGCGCAGGTATGGCGGAATGGGAAGGTAAGGATGGTCTGCCGGATACTTATGTTTCGCTTACCCGAACAAAATTCCCAGGTGCTCCAGCAGTATCTTGAATCCCATGAGAATGAGGATGGCGCCGCCTGCCAGCTCGGCCTTGGATTTATAGCGGCATCCAAATGCGTTGCCTGCCTTTACGCCGGCCACGGACAGAAAGAAGGTGACGCTTCCGATAAAGGATACGGCGGGGAGGATGTCGACATTCAGGAAGGCAAAGGTCACGCCCACGGCCAGGGCATCTATGCTGGTGGCAATGGCCAGAAGCACCATGTTTTTAACATCCAGGTCCGCGTTCGGACATTCCTCGTCTTTGCTGAAGGATTCTTTTATCATGTTTGCGCCGATAACAGCCAGCAGGATGAAGGCCACCCAGTGGTCGTAAGCACGTATGGCCAGGCTGAAGCTGGAACCCAGGAAATATCCGAACAAAGGCATGGCGGCCTGGAATCCGCCGAAGTACAGCCCAACCAAAAGGGCGCCCTTCCAGTTCATTTTGGGCATGGCCAGGCCCTTACAGACAGATACCGCAAACGCGTCCATGGACAGCCCCACGGCGATGACAAACAGTTCAGCTAATGACATAATGATTCCTCCCTGGTGATGTTTTAATATATGGATTGTGGTATAAAAAAAGACCCACCTACAGCCTTGGAATGCTGTAGATAAGTCTCATTGTTTCAAATAAAGCCAGATAGAAACTATCAGTATGTTGACCTTATTACATGCCCGGCAGGGCGGGGCATGCCAATTACTCCCTTATCACTTGCTCCATTTTAAAGGACGGGCCGGGAAATGTCAAGAAAATTCGCAGGTTTTCATGGCCTTTTAACCCATTGTAAAAAACGCGGCCCTGTGATATAACTGATAAGAACATATGCCATGGACTGGCATGGAGAAAGAATGACACAGGGAGTTAACAGAAGATGAAAAAGTCTTATGAGATTGACATGACAAGCGGCCCGCTTCTGGGCAAAATCCTTTTATTTTCCATTCCTTTGATGCTGTCAGGCATATTGCAGCTGCTGTTTAATGCAGCGGACATCATCGTGGTGGGCCGTTTTGCAGGCAGCGGGGCTCTGGCGGCAGTGGGATCCACATCTTCGCTTATCAACCTATTAATTAATGTATTCGTGGGACTCTCAGTTGGTGTCAATGTGCTGGTGGCCCGGTATTACGGGGCCCGGAAAGACAAGGATGTCAGCGAGACCGTCCACACGGCAGTGACCACCAGCATTGTGAGCGGCTTTATCCTGGTTGTGCTGGGAATTCTTCTGGCAAACCCGCTGCTGCGCCTTATGGGAACCCCTGAGGACGTCCTGAGCCAGTCGGTCCTCTATATGAGGATATACTTTCTGGGTATGCCGGTACTTATGGTCTATAACTTCGGCGCAGCCATTCTGCGGGCTATCGGGGATACCAGGAGACCTCTGTATTTCCTCTTTGCTTCCGGCGTGGTGAATGTGTGCCTGAACCTGTTCTTTGTGGTGGTGCTGGGAATGGGAGTGGACGGTGTGGCCTGGGCCACGGTCATATCAGAACACATCTCCGCTTTTCTGGTCCTGAGGAGCCTGATGAGCGCTCCGGGAGCACTTAAGCTGGATTTAAAGCAGCTGCGGATTCACCCCAGGAAGCTGAAACGAATCGTAAAAATCGGACTTCCCGCAGGCATGCAGGGAGCCATATTCTCCATATCCAATGTACTGATTCAGTCCTCGGTCAACTCCTTCGGCTCCATTGCCATGGCCGGGAACACGGCCTCCTCCAACATCGAGGGTTTTGTCTACACGGCAATGAACGCGGTGTACCAGACCAACCTGAGCTTTACCAGCCAGAATCTGGGCGGCAGGAAGTACAGCAGGATTAATAAAATCATGTACATATGCCTGGGAGTGGTGACGGCCGTGGGTTTAATCCTGGGACTCACAGCCGTGGCTGCGGGAGACGGGCTTTTGCATATCTATTCCTCAGACCCGGAGGTGCTGCGCTACGGGATGCTCAGGCTGGAAATTATCTGCACAACCTATTTCCTGTGCGGAATCATGGACTGCATGGTGGGAAGCCTGAGAGGGCTGGGATATTCCATCATCCCCATGTTTGTATCCCTCACAGGGGCATGCGGATTCAGGGTGCTCTGGGTATTCACCGTATTTGCGGCGTACCGTTCCCTGGACGTGCTGTATCTGTCCTATCCTGTCTCATGGGCCATCACAGCCATTGCCCATATGGTGACATTCCATAAGATACGGCGCAAGATACCAAAGCAGGACGCTGTCTCCATGTAGCCTGCATCTTTGTGATACATGATTGATAAACTTTGATAGAAAGGGAATTTTCCTAAATATGCTGTTTAGTTCACTGACGTTTGTATGGTTTTTCCTTCCTGCCCTGGCCCTGATATACTATATTTCACCGGGCAGGAAGCTTAAAAATGGGGTTCTGCTCATGGCCAGCCTTGTGTTTTACAGCTGGGGCGAGCCGCGGTATGTGGTTCTGGTGGTCCTTTCCATCCTGCTAAACTACGGGTTTGGCCTGGCCCTGGATGGTTGCGGGGAAAGGAAGGGGCTTAAGAAGGCAGTATTTATCCTGAGCATCCTGGTCAACCTGGGACTTTTGGGGTATTTTAAATATTTCAATTTCTTCCTGGAACTGGCCATGTCCCTTCTGGGGCGCCAGGGCTTTGCTCCAAGGGATATCGCGCTGCCCATCGGCATATCATTTTACACCTTCCAGTCCATCTCTTACCTGGCTGATACCTTCCGCGGGGAGAATCCCGCCCAGAGAAATGTATTCCGTCTGGCGCTGTACATCTCTTTGTTTCCCCAGATACTTTCCGGTCCCATTGTCAAGTATCATGAGCTGGAACCGCAGATTGGGAACCGGCAGGAGAGCCTGTCCATGCACGCATACGGTATTAAGCGTTTTGTGTACGGCCTGGTGAAGAAAATGGTATTTGCCAACATGTTCGGCCAGGTGGTGGACCGTATGTTTGACCTGCCCCTGGAACAGCTGGGCACGGTTACGGTATGGCTGGCCGTGATTCTGTACAGCTTCCAGATTTACTATGATTTTTCCGGGTACTCCGACATGGCCATCGGCCTGGGCAGGATGTTCGGCTTTACCTACAAAGAGAACTTCAATTATCCGTATCTGTCGGCTTCTGTCAGCGAGTTCTGGAGGCGCTGGCATATCTCCCTCTCCACCTGGTTCAGGCAGTATCTTTACATTCCTCTGGGAGGCAACAGGAAGGGACTGGCGCGCACCTGCGTGAATCTTTTCCTGGTATTCCTGGCAACGGGACTGTGGCATGGGGCCAGCATGAACTTCATATGCTGGGGCGTGTATTACGGCATTCTTATTGTGGCGGAACGCCTGTGGATTGGCAGGATTTTAGAAAAAAATCCCCTGAAGTTCCTGAATCATCTGTACACCCTTGGGGCGGTGGCAGTGGGTTGGCTGCTGTTTCGGGTGGATACCCTGCACAACGGAAAAATACTGTTAAAGGCAATGCTGATTCCCAGCAAGGGACTGTGGAATCCGCGGATTTTTGCGGATAACCGCATTCTGTTTCTGCTGGTGCTGGCAGTGGTATTCTGCGGGCCCATCCAGCAGCTGATGCCCCGTCTCAAAGCCCGGCTGTTTGATGAGGAGAACGTGACCGCAGCGGATGTGGCTGTGATGGCAGCCCTTTTGCTGCTGGGAACGTTGCTTATGGTCAGCAGCACCTATCAGGCCTTTATTTATTTCAGATTTTAGTCCATACGGAAAGAGAGCAGCACCTATGATGAAGAAGATTATGATTGCGGGGTTCTGGGCCCTGCTTCTGATACCCAACCTGCTGTTTCCTTTTGTGAAGGGAGGCAGCCAGACAGGCACCGGGGAAAACAGGAACCTGGCAGAGTTTCCCGTGTTTTCACCGGATACATATGAGGCGTATCCGTCTGCGGTCAACAGTTATATCAATGACCATGCGGCATTCAGGAACCTGTTCCTGAGCCTGAATTCCATGATTAATTTAAAGCTGTTCGGCTATGCGGATTCCCAGGATGTGATTGTGGGAAAGGATGGCTGGTACTTTTTTGCCGGGGGCATGAGCCTTTATGATGCCCTGGGAACACAGCCCTTTTACCCGGACGATGCTGCCTGGATTGGTGGACAGATCATAAAGGCAGCCGGATATTATGAGAGCCGGGGCATACCCTTTCTCATGATGATTGCTCCCAACAAGGAAGGAATCTACAGGGAATATATGCCGGATGCATATAAGCGGGTCTGGGATGGAAACCGGCCCGGACAGCTGGAGGATTACATACGGGAGCACTCGGATGTGACGGTTCTGGACCCCAGGGAGTACTTTAACACGAACCGGGATTATGTGTGGTATTATAAGACGGATACTCACTGGAACAGCGCAGGAGGATACGCGGCAGGCCAGATGCTCATTGAGGCATTGGGAGGGACACCGCTGCCCATAGAGGATGTGCAGGTGGATTATATCAAGGGAGCCCCGGGTGACCTGGCCAATCTGTTCCACCTGCCTGAGAAATACTGCGATGACCAGATTGCCCTTGTAAGCGGGTATCACGAAGACCTTGAGGTCACGGTGCAGGATGTAAACGGGGATAAGAATATTGTCCATACAAGTACACCCGGGGCGCCGGATAAGCGCCGGATTGCCGTTATACGGGATTCCTTCGGCACAGCCCTCATGGATTTCCTGCCCCGGTACTTTGCCAATGTGGACTTTTATCACTGGCAGGCCTTTGACCGGTCGCTTTTGGAGGAGAACCCTCCGGATGCAGTGATATATCTGATTGTGGAGCGGGACCTGACCCGGATTCCCCAGGATGTGGGGAAGATGGTGCCGGAAGAATAAAAAATCAAACGAATGGAAAGGAGAAGGAGAATCATGAAGATACTTAATTACGGTTCACTGAACATAGATTACACCTATAGTGTGGACCACTTTGTCAGGGGAGGGGAGACCATGTCCTCGGAAGAAATGCATGTGTTTTCAGGCGGCAAGGGGTTAAACCAGTCCATTGCCCTGAGTAAAAGCGGGGCAGAGGTATGGCACGCAGGTGCCATCGGCACCGGGGACGGGGATTTTCTCATTCGCCAGTTAAAGGAAGCCGGGGTGAATACGGAGTATATATCCGTGCTGGATGGAAAGACCGGCCATGCCATTATCCAGAAGGCAAAGGACGGGGGCAACTGCATCCTTCTCTTCGGCGGCGCCAACCAGCAGATTACCAGGGAAATGGTGGATGGGGTTATGGACCACTTTGAGAAGGGGGACTACCTGGTACTGCAGAATGAAATCAGCGAGATTGGCTATATCATGGAGAGAGCCCGCGAAAAAGGCATGGTGCTTGTATTCAACCCTTCTCCCATGGACGATAAAATCAGTACCTATCCCCTGGAATATGTGGATTATTTCCTGTTGAATGAGATTGAGGCAGGAGATATATGCGGGGAGCAGGGAAGCGGTGAGGAGCTGCTCCAAAAGCTTTCTGACAAATTTCCGGAGTCAAAGATAGTTCTGACACTGGGCGGAGACGGCTCCCTTTACAGGGACGGCCAACGAATCCTGACACAGGGAATCTATAAGGTTCCTGTGGCGGATACAACGGCTGCCGGTGATACATTTACCGGTTTCCTTATTGGCGGGCTGGTGCAGGGGCTGGATGCGGGAGAGGCCCTTGACCTGGCTGCCAAGGCAGCCGCAATTGCGGTTTCACGCCCCGGGGCAGCACCCTCCATACCCTCCAGGGAAGAAGTGGAAGCATTTAAGGGATGATTCAAACAGATAAAAAGTAAATAACAGGAAAAAGATACCTGTATCCGGTAGGAATAGGTATCTTTTTTTGGAAAAAATCAGAATATTTAAACAATTAATACAAATAAAAGGTTAAGACATGTATAAAAATAGAAACAATTGTAATAAAATGGATTCGAATATTAATAAACTAAAAAAATAATAAAAAAACTAAAAAAGTGTTGACAAATGCGGGGGCATTTACTATAATGAAAACAACAAAAGAACAGAGAACAAAAGATTTCAAGGAACTGTAGACAATCAGTTCACAAGTAATAAAATCCAAGCAAAGGAGGTACGGACCGCCAAAGACTTAAATTTTGTTTCATTTATAACTTAAAGAAATTTAATTATAAATGAGACCAGGAAAAACCAATCTACCAAAGTGAAACGCTCAAACAGATAAGTAATTTTAAGAAATTGATTTAAAGAAACAGGAATCCAATCGGTTGGTAAACAATTCAAGAAGTAGCAGGTTTTCATGAGTTAAAGAAACTAATATGTGAATGGGTAAGTTCACAGACAGATAATTTAATAATCGAAATACAAGTTATATAGATTGAATGTTTTAAGAGCAATTGCAGTTATTTAAAGATATGAATTAAAGATACAGACTGTTGAGTGAAGCATTTATAAACAAATGAATGATTGAATTTGTAACACTATCTCAAGAGTATCAGAAAAATAAATTCGGTTTGGTGATATGACGAGAAAGTATTATTAGAACGAAAGATGATACCGGATAGTAAAGAAAAAGCAATAAAAGAAATGAATCAGACATAAGTGAAGAAATGCAGAAGTAGGAGCGAAGTAACAGAACGTAGAATGGTGTAACAACTTAATATAGAAAAGCCAGAAATAATTAAAAGAATTGTTTCGGAAAAGTGAGGTTTAGTCCAATGGACGAAATAGTTAGAAGACGGATATCGTAATCTGCGAACGTGGTTAGTCAAAGATTCGATATCCGTCTTCATGTTTTTATGAGATTCAGGAAAGTCTTTAGAGAGCAGGTTTGGAGAACAGGGGAAAAGAAAAACGGGATGGCGCAGCCGGATGAGGCAGGCGCTTTTTTTGTTCTGAAACCCGTTCATCTGTCCCGAATACTTTTGTCCCGAATACCTTTGTCCGGAATACCTTATAGTCCTTCCAAATCAAAGGGCGGAGTATATTCTTCCCTGGCACTGCTTTTTTCCTGCATGAAGCCATCGGTGAGTCCCAGACGGATGGCGGCATCCACCACCTTGTCATATTCGTATGATGTGATGCGGCGGTTTAGTTCCGGGAATTCCTGGTTTTGGATGTAGGGAGTGTACTGGCTCATAAGGCTGATCATATACCGGCCCCGGGGCAGATTGCCGCTTATCCATTCCAACAGGGCAATGGAATCACGGCGCTGTCCCGGCAGGACCATGTGGCGGATGATGACACCTTTTGCCAGCAGTCCGGGAGAGACAGACTGGTAAACAGGAGCGCCGGTCTGGTCAATCATCTGCCGGATGGCGGCAGCGGCCGTCTCAAAATAGTCCGCAGCCCTGGAATATCTCTGGGCCAGACGGTTATCATAGTACTTGAAGTCGGGAAGCCATATGTCCACGTAATCCTTTAATGCCTTTACTGTCTCCGCACGCTCATAGCCGCCGCAGTTATAGACCACAGGTATGGTGAGCTTAAAGCGTACCTGGTCCAGGGCGGAGATAATATGGGGCAGGTACTGGGTGGGTGTCACCAGGTTTATGTTATATGCCCCCTGGTCCTGGAGACGGAGGAAAACCTGGCCCAGTTCCTCAGCGGTCATCTCCCGGCCGAAGTGCCCGCTGCTGATTTTATGATTCTGGCAGAAGCAGCAGCCCAGGGTACAGCCGGAAAAAAAGACGGTGCCGCTGCCGCCGGAATCTGAATGGGCGCCGCCGGGCGCTGTTAAACCGCCGTCTGCATCCGCAGATCCGCTGATGCAGGGCTCCTCCCAGTGGTGAAGGGCGGCCCTGGCAGCCGTAAGGACGCTGCTGCAGCCGCAGTAGCCTGCGGCGCGGCTGCGGTCGGCTTTGCACATTCTGGGGCAGAGGATACAGTTTCTGTATGTGTCAAAGGAAAGGATGTCAGGTGTATTCATGTCAGTCAAATCCCCTTATATGGTGTAATCCTGCTGTTCAGGCAGGCGGTGCTGCTCCCGGTACTCCTTGGGGGAAACACCGTACTCTTTTTTGAATGCCCTGAAAAAGCTGGTGTAGTCCTTGAAGCCGTACTGGAGGTAAACATGGCTGATGGGTTGGTCGGACAATATGGCGTTCTTGCTGGCGTGAAGCCGTTTTTTCAGGATGTACTGGTGGAGCGGGATACCCATGTTGTCCTTGAAGATGTGGGAGATATGGTATTTGCTCACATAGAAAAAGGACGACAGGCTGTCCAGGCTTAAGTCCTCCTCCAGGTGCCGGTTGATATAGTCGCAGATGTTCAGGTACAGAACATTTTCGTAGACAGCTGATTTCTGGTGGAGGCTGTCATAGAGAAGGCGGTTAATGTACACCAGGAAGGAGACAGCCATGAGCTCCGAGACAAGGCGGTGGAAGGAGCGTCCGCCCGCAAGCTCCTCCATCAGGTCGGTAAGCTTTCCCTGAATCTCCTGGGTGGTAATGGTGTCTGTGTGGAACCGGTAGGCCTGGTGGCTCTGGGCATAGTCAAAACAATATGTCAAATCTTCGTTGGTCTGGCGCAGCTTTTTGTGGTAATCCTGATTCAGCCAGAATACAAACCTGCGGTAGGGTTTATCATAGGAATGGAACTGGGGATAATGGGGGGTATCAGGCGGAATCAGCAGACAGTCCCCGTATTCCAGCTGATAGCTTTTATCACCGATGTGGTATGTAACATCGCCTTCCAGGAAAAAATAGAACTCGTAGTAGTCATGTTCATGGGCATCTACGGATTTAAGCGCAGTGTCATTGTAATAGAAGAGTTCAAAGTCTCCGGACTGCATGTATTGCCGTGTGTTAAAGTCCATGGACAGCTGTTTTTTCACGGGAGTCCCTCCTCTCGGGAAACATGATTTATCATGATTTTATCCCCATCTTAGCATGAAACAACAACATTTGCAATATGGACGGCAAGTATCACTATGGACGGAAAAATGGTTTCTGTTATAATAAAACCATAGGTTAGGGAACGTAAAACAACACTTATCAGGAGGAGTTTACACATGAAATTATCATTCAGATGGTATGGGGAAGACGACAAGGTAACACTGGAGAATATCCGCCAGATTCCGGGCATGCAGTCCATCGTTACGGCTGTATACGATGTTCCGGTAGGCGAAGTGTGGAGCAGGGAGAGCATTGCAAAGCTGAAGAAGCAGGTAGAGGATGCTGGCCTGGGCTTTGATGTGATTGAGAGTATTCCTGTCCATGAGGATATAAAGCTGGGCAAGGCTTCCAGGGACAAGTACATCGAGAACTACTGTGAGAACATCCGCCGTGTTGCGGAGGCAGGTGTTAAATGTATCTGCTACAATTTCATGCCTGTATTTGACTGGACCAGGACCCAGTTAGACCATGAGCTGGCTGACGGATCCACCTCCCTGGTGTACTATCAGGAGCAGGTAGATGCAGTGAATCCTCTTAACAGCGACAGCGACCTGACACTTCCGGGATGGGATTCCAGCTACACCAAGGACGGACTTAAGGCTGTAGTGGAGGAGTACCACAGCCTGACAGAGGAAAATCTCTGGGATAACTTAAAATATTTTCTGGAGCGCATTATTCCGGTTGCGGCCGAGTGCGACGTGAATATGGCAATCCATGAGGACGACCCATGCTGGAGCATCTTCGGTCTTCCCAGAATCATTACCTGTGAGGAGAACCTGGATAAGTTCTTAAAGCTGGTGGATGACAGGCACAATGGAATCACACTGTGTACCGGTTCCCTGGGCTGTTCCGCTAAGAACGACGTGGTTAGACTGGCCGGCAAATACGCCGCCATGGGAAGAATCCACTTCGCGCATCTGAGAAATGTGGCTGTGCTGGATAACGGCTTTGAGGAAAGAGCACATCTGTCCTGCTGCGGTTCCCTGGACATGTTCGGTATCGTGAAGGCCCTGGTGGAGAATGGTTTTGACGGCTATGTAAGACCTGACCACGGACGTATGATTTGGGGAGAGACAGGAAGAGCCGGATACGGCCTGTATGACAGAGCATTAGGCGCTACCTACCTCAATGGCCTGTTCGAGGCTGTGGAGAAAATGAGCAGGTAATGTCCTGACAGCCGGTCTGTACAGCACAAAATCAGACAAAAAACACAATATAAATCAGGAAAGGGCCGGGAAGAACGTTCTCAGGCCCTTTTTGTCCATCAGCCGGTGAGGATGAATGGGAAAAGAATGAAAGTAAAGAGCAGGAAGGGAGGAAGGAAAGGTGGTATTGGGGACGGATTTGACGGGAAAGATGGCGGTGGTGACCGGCGCGGGGGGAATCCTCTGCGGCATGTTTGCCAGGACGCTGGCCAGAGCCGGCGCAGCAGTGGCCCTTCTGGACATTAACCTGGAGGCGGCTGAGGAGACAGCCAGGGACATACGGGAGGCTGGGGGGACGGCTGCTGCCTATGGAGTGGATGTGATGGATAAGGAGATGCTGGAGAGCGTTCATGCCAGGGTGCTGGCCCGGTTAGGACCCTGCGATATCCTGATAAACGGAGCGGGAGGCAACCAGGCCAGGGCTAATACATCGAAAGAATATTTTGAGATGGGGGATATAGAGGCCGATGTGGCCACCTTCTTTGATATGGAGTATAAGGGGGTGCAGGGCGTGCTGGATTTGAATTTTTTAGGAGGATTTCTGACCTGCCAGGTCTTTGCCAAGGATATGGTGGGACGGGAGGGATGCAATATCATCAACATCTCCTCTGCCAGCGCGGCCAGGCCCCTTACCAGAATACCTGTATACAGCGGGGCCGTGGCCGCACTCAGCAATTTCACCCAATGGCTGGCTGTGCATTTCGCAAAAGCCGGAATCCGGGTCAATGCCATTGCTCCGGGTTTCTTTGTGACCCGGCAGAATGAGGGCCTCCTCTATGAGGAGGACGGAAAGCCCGCGGCCAGAACCGCCAAGGTGCTGGCCGCCACTCCCATGGGGCGGTTCGGCAGGCCTGAGGAGCTGAACGGGGCCCTCATGTTCTTGCTCAACAATGAGGCGGCCGGTTTTATCACCGGAATCATACTTCCGGTGGACGGCGGGTTTTCGGCATATTCCGGGGTGTGACGGCTGAGGCGCTTACTTCCTGCAGAGATATTTTGGCAGTCCGTTTTCCATGATGTGGTCCGGCTGCCCCTGAATCAGGGGAAGGGCATAGTCCAGGAATTCCGGTCCGATATCGGAGCCTTCCGCCGTGATCCACTCCACAGGAAAGGATTTTTCGCGGTTGCACACATTGCCTACCTCTGTAAGTCCATATTCAAGTTCATATCCGGGCCCTGACAGGCGGGAACAGGTAACCATTTTGCCGGTTTCTCCCTGCAGGGCCTTTTCTACAGCTGTTCTGCCGGAGCTCTCTGCCTCCTGCACATCGGCGGCAGAGGCCAGAAGGCTGCTGCAGCGCTGGTTTACATTCAGCTCCACGGAGCGGACCTTTACCTGGAAACGGTTGCGGACATAGCTTTCCAGTATCTTGGCGCAGCCGGTAAGCATCTTGTGGCCGAAGGTGTCAATCTGGGCGTCATTGGTGTATTCGCAGATAAAACGGCCGTTTTTGTCGCAGATGCCTTCGGATACGCAGATTACCACATTGGGCTGGCGGGACAGGGCCTGCTCCACGTCCTTAAAAAACTGTTCCATGGAGAACGGCACTTCCGGCATATAAATGAGAAGAGGATTGTCGCCGGGGAATTTTCTGGCCAGGGCGGCAGCAGCCGTTACCCAGCCTGCATGGCGTCCCATCAGTTCCACGATAGTGACAGCTGGCTGCTGGTATACAGAGGCGTCCAGGGAAATTTCACGGACCGTGGAGGCCACATACTTGGCGGCGCTTCCATATCCGGGGGTATGGTCTGTCACAGGCAGATCGTTGTCTATGGTTTTTGGCACTCCGATGAAGGAGATGGATTCACGGCGGATCCGGGCGCATCGTGAGAGCTTGTCAACCGTGTCCATGGAATCATTTCCGCCGATATAGAAACAGGCTCCTATGTTCATGGATTTGAATTTTTCAAATAAAAGGCTGTAAACCGGCGCATCCAGGTTTTCAGGCAGTTTGAACCGGCATGAGCCCAGATAAGCGGCCGGAGTCTGCTTAAGCAGGATGAGGTCCTCATGGGTAAGAGAGGACAGGTCCATGACGTGGCCTGAGAGGAAGCCTTCGATGCCGTTTACCATGCCGTACACATGGTCCACCTCTTCCGGCCGGGCCATGCCCTCTGCAATGACTCCATATAAGCTGGCGTTAATGACGGCTGTGGGGCCGCCGGACTGGCCCACCAGGATGTTTTTTTTCATAATCATTCTCCTCGCTGTAATGTTTCATGGTCAAACACGGTCAAGTATATAATAAACAGACACACAACGCAAGCCTTACTGTTGTGAACATGCATAGAAAATCACTGCAATTTTGTAGAATATGCCCATTGAAAAAGATATACGACTGTGTTAATCTGTATACAGAATTAAAAAGTTGTATACAAGTTGCTAGAAAGAAATACAAACTCAAACTCAAACTCAAACGCAATCTAAATCGCAAAGGCAAATGTAGACACAAAAGAAAGTCAAGATTAAAGGAATCTAAGATTAAAGGAAACTAAATTTAAAGGAAATCAAGTTTAAAGGAGGAAACAAGATAATGGATATTCGCTATTCTGCAAATCAGAGGGATGTAAAGCGTTACACCACCCAGGAGCTGAGGGATGAGTTCCTGATTCAGAACCTGTATGCGGCCAATGAGGTAGTGGCTGTGTATTCACATGTGGATCGTATGGTGACATTGGGATGTATGCCTACCACAGAAACTGTTTCCATAGATAAGGGAATTGACTGCTGGAAGAATTTCGGAACTCACTATTTTCTGGAGCGCCGCGAGATTGGTATTTTCAATATCGGCGGAAGCGGCAGGATTGTGGCTGACGGACAGGAATTCCAGATGGGATATAAGGACTGCCTGTACATCACAAAGGGAACAAAGGAAGTATATTTTTCCAGCGACGACGCTTCTGCACCGGCTAAGTTCTACATGGTAAGCGCGCCGGCCCATACTTCTTACACCACCACCTACATCCCCATTGCAAAGGCAGCCAAGAGGCCCTGCGGAGCATCTGAGACAGCCAATAAGCGCGTTATCAACCAGTTTATCCACCCGGATGTACTTAAGACCTGCCAGCTGTCCATGGGCATGACTGTGCTGGAGGAGGGAAGCGTATGGAACACCATGCCGTCCCACACCCATGAGCGCCGCATGGAGGTTTATATGTACTTTGAGGTTCCAGGCGACAACGTGGTATTCCATATGATGGGAGAGCCCACCGAGACAAGGCACATTGTGATGAAGAACGAGGAAGCTGTTATCAGCCCTTCCTGGAGCATACACAGCGGAGCCGGCACATCCAACTATACATTTATCTGGGCCATGGGCGGAGAGAACATGGAGTTTGACGACATGGACACCATGATGCCCAATCAGATGAGATAAGCAAATCAAGGAGGAAAAAGAAATGGCAGATTATTTAAATAACTTTTCACTGGAGGGCAAGGTAGCCCTGATTACAGGTGCATCCTACGGAATCGGCTTTGCCATCGCCAAGGCCATGGCAGGCGCAGGCGCAACCATCGTGTTCAATGATATCAAGCAGGAGCTGGTTGACAAGGGACTGGCTGCATACAAGGAAGAGGGAATCGAAGCCCACGGCTATGTATGCGACGTGACCAGTGAGGACGCCGTCAATGAGATGGTTGGAAAGATTGAGAAGGAAGTAGGCGTGGTGGACATTCTGGTGAACAATGCCGGCATCATCAAGAGGATTCCCATGTGCGATATGACGGCTGCCGAGTTCAGACAGGTTATTGACGTGGACCTGAACGCGCCGTTCATCGTGTCCAAGGCAGTTATCCCCAGCATGATTAAGAAGGGCCACGGAAAAATTATCAACATCTGCTCCATGATGAGCGAGCTTGGCCGTGAGACCGTATCCGCATACGCCGCAGCCAAGGGCGGCCTTAAGATGCTGACCAAGAACATTGCTTCCGAGTACGGAGAGTACAACATCCAGTGCAACGGCATCGGGCCCGGTTACATTGCCACTCCCCAGACCGCTCCGCTGCGTGAGATTCAGCCTGACGGATCCAGACATCCATTTGACCAGTTTATCGTGAGCAAGACTCCGGCAGGGCGCTGGGGCGAGGCCGAGGATCTGGGCGGACCTGCCGTATTCCTGGCTTCCGACGCATCCAATTTCGTCAATGGACTGGTGCTGTATGTGGACGGAGGAATCCTGGCATACATCGGCAAGCAGCCTAAATAATCCGGCTTGAATTTTCCGGGGGAATCATTTATAATATAGACCAGTTGGCAGTCCGGCAGCTTTTGATGCGGCCGGACTGTTTGATAGGAAGAGCGGCATTTTATGCCTGTGCTGTATGCGGGTATTGATAAGGGGGTCCAGCCATGGGAGAGATGAACTTCAAGAACCGGGGAGAGCTTGTATACGAGACACTTAAGCAGGAAATCCTGGATTTAAGGCTTAAGCCGGGCCAGATGATTAGTGAAAATGATATATGCGAGCGCTTTGGGGTGTCCAGAACACCGGTGCGTGACGCGCTCCGGCTTTTGCAGGAGCAGGGATTTGCAGAGACCATTCCCTACCGCGGCACTTATGTGACTCTTCTGAGCCTGGACAACATCAAGCAGATGATATATATGCGCGTGGCCGTGGAAACCATGGTGCTCAGGGATTTCCTGGAAATCCAGACGCCCATGGTCATGGAGGACATCCGCCACAGCATTGCGCAGCAGAGGGCTGTTATCAGGGAACCGGGTTTTGAGCCGGAGCAGTTTTACCGTATGGACGCGCAGATGCACTCCATCTGGTTTGCGGCTGTCAGGCGCCAGAAGCTGTGGGAGATGCTTCAGGCCCAGCAGCTCCACTATACCAGGTTCAGGATGCTGGACTTTATCACGGAAACTGATTTTATGCGCATTATCGGTGAGCATGAGGATTTATTCCGTCTGATTGCGGATAAAAATGAAAAAGGGCTGGAGGAAGCCTTGAAGGAACACCTTTATTACAGCATGAAACGTATGCGCCGTTCTATTGAGGTGGACTATAAGGATTACTTTGAGGAAGAAGATGAAGAAGGGCGGTTTGTCATTTGACAGGCCGCTCTTTTACGTGATGGAAATATTGGATGGATACCTATTTTTTCAGATAGATTCTCTCGTCCGGGTTCTCATCCAGATATTCTTCCAGCTCCTCAGGGGACAGATGGGAGCGCACCTCCTCGAAATAGGCCGCACCATCCATGGCCATGAACTCCGTCAAACGGCGGACTACCTCTTCATCCTCCAGAAGCTTTTTCATGCCTTCTTTTGTGAAATAATCCATTTGCTTTGCCCTGCCTTTCAGATATGTAAATAACAGCATTTACATTTATATAGTATATTCGTAATTGCGAAGATATTCAAGATGTGAAATCTAACTTATGCTTAATCTATCTAAGAAACCAGCCCTTCGGCGGCTTGAGCGTATACAGGAGATAAAGATGATAGATTATTCACCATTCTGGAAGACACTGGAGCAATCTGAGGAAAATTGGTACACACTTACAAAGAAGCACCGCGTGTCGGACAGTACCCTTCACAGGCTGAAACACAACATGGACATATCCATGAAGACTGTGAATGACCTTTGCAGGATACTGGACTGCGATATTGAGGATATTGCAGTGTATGTGCCTTCCGAAAAGGACCAGCTGCTGTGATGGTCCACGGCTTACGGCCGGCGGCCTCAGGAAAACGCCTATGTCAGTAAATACAGACTGCCTTACTGGCTGCAGGCGTTTTTTGCTGCGCAAAAATACAAAGTTCCGCCATGTTTTTGGTTTGTCTCTTCCAAAATGTTAAAAACTATTATAGAATAAGCTATGAACGATGGAGGTAGACTGGATGAAAGGAAGGCAAGGAAGAAAACTGCATGGTATTTGGATGTCCTGCTCCCTGGAGCGGAAGGTCAGATGGATTACCATTTCCACGGCTGCCGTGGTCATCCTGTCCATAACAGCGGTGATGCTGATCGCCGGCTATGGCATGAAGGGATTCGGGGATTTGCTTATGGGCAATTCGCGGAGCCTGGCCTTCTGGTCGGCCATGGATGCTGAGAGCAGTTCCTTCCAGTATTATGCAGGGGACAGGTCGCCTGAAAACAGGGAGAAATATGAGATGTCCTGCGCCAGGACCCGCTCTGCGCTTAAGTCCCTGCCCTTTGACTATGAGGAGATCGGTGCGGACCGTTATGGGGTCACCTGGTCCATTTTAAATATGTATGAGAATTACGCCGCTGCCAGGGATGCGTTTCTGGAGATGGAGGAAGGGGCGCCGGATTATCTGGACCGCCTCTATACCATTTACCGGGTTCAGGGATATCTGGCAACTCATGCGGGCCGTCTGGAACAGATGACCGTGCAGTCGGGCAATGAGCGGTATGAGATGCAGCGCCCGCTGTTCATTATTGTGCCGGCAGTCAGTATTTTGTGGGGCGCGGCAGCCCTTTTGATGGTCAGATGGCTGAACCGTTCCGTCCAGAAAAACATTGTCCGCCCCATGGTAGAGCTGGCGGAGGACTCCAGACGGATAGGGGAAAATGATTTTACGGGCCCGGACACCTGTGCGGAGGGCAGTGATGAGATCGCCAGCCTGGTCAGGGCCTTTTGCACTATGAAAGCCAGTACCAGGGGATATATTGAAGCCCTGACGGAAAAGCACAGGATGGAGAAGCAGCTGGACGAGGTGCGGCTGCAGATGCTGAAAAACCAGATAAATCCCCACTTTCTGTTCAATACACTGAATATGATTGCCAGTACGGCCCAGATTGAGGATGCAGACACCACAGAGAAGATGATCCATGCCCTGAGCAGGCTGTTCCGCTATAACCTGAAATCCACGGACTCCGTGATGCCCCTGGAGCGGGAGCTTAAGGTGGTGCAGGACTACATGTATTTGCAGCAGATGCGGTTCGGACAGAGAATCCGCTATGACACGGACTGTAAGCCGGATACCATGGAGGTGCTGGTGCCCTCCTTCGCCCTGCAGCCTCTGGTGGAAAACGCCATTATCCACGGCATTTCTCCCAAGGGACAGGGGGGAAGGATACATGTCCGTTCCTGGATGGAGGGAAGGCGGCTCTGGATATCGGTGGCTGATACAGGACGGGGAATGGCGCAGGAACGGCTGGAGGAAATACGCCTCGCCCTGGCAAGGGGAGAGGAGAAGGCCACCGGCGTGGGCGTGGGAAATATTTACCGCAGGGTCCATGGAATGTACCGGGACGGCGAGGTTTTCATTTACAGCAGTGAGGGACGGGGAACGGTCGTGCAGATGGCCTTTACACCCTGATGACAGGACGAAAGGATGAGGTATATGTATCGTGTATTGCTGGCGGATGATGAACAGATTGAACGTATGGCGCTGGCCAAGCGTCTGAAGAGGCATTTTTGCGGCAGCCTGGATATCAGCGAGGCAGTGAACGGGGCAGAGGCCCTGGAGACATTCAAAAGGGAAAAAAGCCAGATTGTGGTCATGGACATATCCATGCCGGAGATGAACGGGGTGGAGGCGGCGGAACGCATCCGCAGCCTGGACGAGGACTGTATTATTATTTTCCTGACAGCCTATGATGAGTTTTCCTATGCCAAGAGGGCCATTGTCATACGGGCCCTGGATTATCTGCTGAAGCCCTGCGAGGAGGATGAGCTGGTGGCTGTCATGGAGGAGGCCATGCGGCTGACGGATAAACGGCTGAATGTTTCGGGCGTTCCTTCTCCAGGTGTTCCTTCTCCGGACATCCGCCGGGAGGAACATGCAGAAGCCATGCCCAGGGATGACGGGGACGGACGCCTGGCCCAGGTGGCGGAAACCATTCGGGAGTATATACGGAATAATTATATGAAGGAAATATCCATGCAGGATGCTGCCAGGATGATGAATTATTCAGACGCCTATTTCTGCAAGCTGTTCAAACAGTGCTTTGACCAGAATTTCACCTCCTACCTCACCGGTTTCAGGGTAAACGAGGCCAAAAAACTGCTGAAGGACAGGAGCATAAGCGTCAAGGACGTGAGTATGCAGGTAGGGTATTATGATTCCAATTATTTTGCAAAAGTGTTCAAGCGCATGACCGGAATGATACCATCCGAGTACAGGGATAGTGAGACTGCACAAAAATAGAACAGGTTTTTTGTGCATTTATGCGAAGGTAACTAGAAAAAAATGGGGAAGGACAAAATCTTCTTCCTGTATGACAAACTTTTACGGTACAAAATAAAAGCCCCTGGCTATATAATTAAGAAAGTGTTAAGAAGGCGCCAAAAAATCTTAACGTTTTCTGGTTGATAGCCAAGGGGCTTTTGTTGTGGAGAAAAGGGCCGGGACTCTGAAAGAGCTGGGCAACGGGCAGCAAAAGGCCGCCGTTTTGCGGTATGGGAAACAGTATTTCAGTCCAGAATAAACAGGAACGCAGGTTTCTGGGATGTATTGAAACAAAAGAATTTGCCGTATAAAGGGAAAGGAATGAAAAAAGTGAGAAAATTCATAAAGAGAGTGGCGGCTGCCGCCCTTGCGGCTGCTGTGGCAGCAGGTCTTACAGGCTGTGGCTCAGTGACTTCCGGAAAACGGATTATCCGTGTATCCCATGCCCAGTCAGAGACGCATCCGGAGCATATAGGGCTTTTAGCTTTTAAGGAATATGTGGAGGAACGGCTGGGGGACAAGTACGAGGTCCAGATATTCCCCAATGAAATCCTGGGTTCTGCCCAGAAGGCCATTGAGCTGACCCAGACAGGGGCCATTGACTTTGTTGTGGCCGGAACCGCCAATCTTGAGACGTTTGCAGGCGTATACGAAATATTCAGTATGCCCTATCTTTTCGACTCAGAGGATGTGTACAAATCTGTAATGCAGGATACGGACTACATGGAAAAGGTTTATGAATCCACGGACGAAGCCGGTTTCAGGGTGGTTACCTGGTACAATGCAGGCGTCAGGAATTTTTATGCCAAGACTCCGATTCATACCCCTGATGACTTAAAGGGAAAGAAGATAAGGGTTCAGCAGAGCCCGGCCAGCGTGGCCATGGTCAATGCCTTCGGAGCAGCGGCAGCCCCCATGGGATTCGGTGAGGTGTATACGGCTATCCAGCAGGGCGTTATCGACGGTGCGGAGAACAACGAGCTGGCCCTTACCAACAACAAGCACGGCGAGGTTGCCAAGTATTATGCCTATAACAAGCATCAGATGGTGCCGGATATGCTGGTTGCCAACCTGAAATTTTTAAACGGTTTGAGCCCTGAGGAATACCAGGTATTCAAGGACGCTGCAGCACTGTCCACAGAGGTGGAGCTTGAGGAGTGGGATAAGAGCATTGAGGAAGCCAAGGACATTGCACAGAATAAAATGGGCGTGGAATTTATAGATGTGGACGTGGATGCGTTCAAACAAAAGGTGCTGCCTCTTCATGAGACCATGTTAAAGGATAATCCCAAGATTGTGGACCTGTACAATCATATCCAGGAAATAAACGAAAAAGCGAAGGGAGGAAAGCAGGATGGAGACAATGCATAAAGTGAGATCCAGAATCATGCAGATTCTGGGAGTTTTTATCATCTGCCTGTTTATGCTGATGACGATAATCGGGACCTACCAGATTGTTACCCGCTATTTCTTCAATAAGCCCAGTACTGTTTCAGAGGAGCTTTTAACCTACAGCTTCACATGGATGGCCCTGCTGGCTTCCGCCTATGTGTTCGGCAAAAGGGACCATATGAGGATGGGATTTCTGGCGGATAAGATTAGCGGTTCCGCCAAGAAATATCTGGAAGTCATCATTGACCTGCTGACCTTTGCCTTTGCCGGTGTGGTCATGGTTTACGGCGGTATCTCCATCACAAAGCTGACCATGATCCAGACCACAGCATCCCTCAGGGTGCCTATGGGATATATCTATGTGATTGTACCTGTGACAGGCATTATTATCATGATGTTCAGTCTGATGAACGCGGCAGACATGCTGCACACGGATTTTGGTAAAAAGGAGGATGCAGGAGTATGAATATAGCAGTAGTCTGCGGACTGATTATTTTGGTGCTTTTGGTAGTGATGCTCTTGGCGGGGGTTCCCATTGCGGTAGCCCTGGCAGTGTCATCCATCTGTGCCATTCTTCCGGTACTCAATACGGGAGCAGCCGTGCTTACAGGGGCACAGAGAATTTTTTCAGGCATATCCGTATTCAGCCTTCTTGCCATTCCGTTTTTCATCCTGGCAGGAAATATCATGAATAAGGGCGGTATTGCCATCCGTCTCATCAACTTTGCAAAGCTTTTTACAGGAAGCATTCCCGGCGCCCTGGCCCATACCAACGCAGTGGCAAACATGTTGTTCGGCGCCATATCCGGTTCCGGTACCGCGGCTGCCTCCGCCATGGGTTCCATCATCGGGCCTATTGAGGAAGAGGAGGGCTATGACAGGGATTTCTCTGCTGCTGCTAATATTGCCACGGCGCCAACCGGCCTTCTGATTCCTCCCAGCAATGTAATGATTACCTACTCCCTGGTCAGCGGCGGCACCTCGGTGGCAGCCCTGTTCATGGCGGGATACATTCCGGGCATCCTCTGGGGCCTTGCCTGCATGGCGGTTATCTTCTATTTTGCCAAGAAGAAAGGGTACCGCAGCACAAAGAAATATTCCAACAGTGAAAAGGTAAAGGTTTTCTTCCAGGCCATTCCCTGTCTGCTGATGATTGTCATTGTTATCGGCGGCATTATCAGCGGTATTTTTACCGCAACTGAGGGAAGCGTGGTGGCGGTGGTGTACAGCCTGATTCTTTCCCTGTTCTTCTATAAGTCCATAAAGTTCTCTGAGCTGCCTAAGATTTTCCTGGACAGCGCGGAGATGACAGGCATCATTATTTTCCTGATTGGCGTGTCCAGCATCATGAGCTGGGTTATGGCCTTTACCGGAATCCCCACAGCCGTGTCAGAGGCAATGTTAGGTATCAGCAACAACCGGTATGTGATTCTTTTTATTATCAATATCCTCCTGCTGATTATCGGTACATTTATGGACATGACGCCGGCCTGTCTTATCTTCACACCTATCTTCCTGCCAATCTGCCAGGCCCTGGGTATGAATACCGTACATTTCGGTATAATGATGATATTTAACCTGTGTATCGGAACCATCACGCCTCCGGTAGGAACGACGCTGTTTGTAGGTGTAAAGGTGGGTAAGACCAAGATTGAAAATGTAATTAAACCCCTGCTGCTGTATTTTGCGGCTATATTTGTTGTACTGCTGCTTGTATCCTATGTTCCGATTCTGTCCATGTGGCTGCCGGGACTGCTGGGATATGTATAGGCGGTACGGGAATCCGGAGTATAAAGCTGCCCTTTAAAGGAGACAGAGGACTGGGACACATGTGAGCATGTGTGCTGTCTCGCAAAGGGATTGGAGAGACCGGCGCCAGGTTGGGCGTCCGGTCTTTCTTTCTGTCCTCCGGCTGTACTGGGGCTGTACTGGAGTTGTACTTGGGTTATACTGGGGGTGTACCGGAGACGTACTGGAGCTGTTCGGGGATTCCTGGGGATTTGTCCGCCTCAATTTGTCTGTCTCATATTGTTTTGTTATTGCAGTCTGCCGTTGTTTTTGATATTATAACAAGGACTTGCGATAACCAGGATTTGCGAAATGAAGGTTTAAATCAAAAGGTTTAAACCAAAAGCCGGGGCGGGAAGAGAAAACGGATGGGAGAAATGATAAAATGGCAGAAGTGTTGATGAAGGCCGGATCTTTTGTGGCTGTCATAATAATGGGAAATCTGCTGAGAAGAGCAGGTTTTTTTAAGGAGGAAGATTTTTATGTCTTATCGAAAATCGTACTTAAAATAACCCTTCCCGCGGCGATTATATCTAATTTTTCAGGGATCGACCTGAAGCCGTCCATGCTGGTGGTGACACTGCTGGGCTTTGCAGGCGGCATTTTGTATATCGCCGTGGCCTTTTTCATGAGTATCGGAAAAGAACGGGAAGAACGGGCATTCAATATACTGAATTTGCCAGGATACAATATAGGTAATTTTACCATGCCCTTTGCCCAGAGCTTTCTGGGTCCTGTTGGTGTGGTGGCAACCAGCCTGTTTGATACCGGAAACGCGTTTATCTGTCTGGGCGGGGCCTACAGCGCGGCGGTGGCGACAAAGGAGAAGAACGCCAGGTTCAGCATGTTTCCGGTTATAAAGACGCTGCTCAAATCCATTCCTTTTGACGCATATCTGATTATGACCGTGCTGTCGCTTCTCCATGTGGGACTGCCGGCCCCCATTACCTCATTTACCGGAGTGATTGGAAATGCAAATGCATTTATGGCCATGCTTATGATTGGGGTGGGATTTAAGCTGAACGGGGACAGCAGCCAGCCGGGTAAAATCGTGAAGATACTTGCGGCCCGGTATTCACTGGCCATTGTACTGGCTCTGGTCTTTTATTTCCTGCTGCCCTTTGGGATAGAATACAGGCAGGCTCTGACCATACTTGCCCTCAGCCCCATGTCCTCTGCCGCACCTGCATTTACAGGAAACCTGGGGGCGGATGTGGGACTGGCAAGCGCGGTGAACTCTATATCTGTCGTCATCAGCACGGTGCTGATAACCGGGACACTGATGATGATACTGTAGGGACAGAGCGGAATAAAACAGACGGCAGGGGAGCGGGAATGGCGGGAAAAACAGGGGAAAGGAAAATAATTTAAAAAAATGTATCGGGTGTGTATAATTCTTTGGGATGGGGCCATAATAGGAGTATACACGAAAGAGAAAATAATTAATACTTATCCTCCCCTTTTTATTCAGGCTCACCGCAATGGCGCGGTGGGCCTGAATTTTTCCTTTAAATACAAGGTGATACGGCTCTTTTGGCATTCCAAAAGAATTGTAAAGAATCGGAAAGAATTTAGAAGAATTTGGGGCGGTTAGTCACAAATTAGTCACAAATTAAATTTTCGGAATCTTAATTTTCTGTATCTGTTTTTGCAAATCTGATAAGCTGCGGTGGCCGTATGTTTTATTGGTTATATCGTTACCGAAGGAGTGGCCTAACATGCGCTTCCGGTCATTCTCATTAACTTTAAAGTCCTCGCAAAGTTTAGAAAAAGTATGCCTGCAATCATGAGGTGTATGGTGGGTTATTCCAAGATGGGTTAATAGGTCCCTTTCATCCAAGTGCTTGCGAAAGGTCTGGTCGCTGGTGAGCAGGCAACCATCCCGGTCCAATCGACGCTTGACCAGAGGAAGAATGCCTTTGTGTATAGGGACAACGCGATTCTTGCTGTACTTATTTTTGACTCCTCCACGGAAGTACTTTTCTTCCAGGTTAATTTCCATATTCTTATAGGCTGAAATTCTGAATCCGGAATAACACATTATCAGCAGGAATTCTACATCCTCATCATCCTGGTTTTTCCATAATTTTATCAGATCATCATTTGTGAATGGAGCGCCATGTTCTTCTTCATCGGGCTTATTTATCTTAAGATATAGGGAACAGTCCTCATCCGTTATATGATATATCTTTGCATAGGCATACATCTGATGCAAGAGATTGATTACTTGTTCGAGACTGGCATATTTAAGAGGACTGTCGTCTATGACCTTTTGTAAGTCATCATAGGTAATTTGACGGAATTCCTTATCATGTAAAGTCTTACAACGTTTAAATGCTCCTCTCGTTGCATTCAATGTATGGGGGGAATAGGTTCGGCTTTTGTCACGAACGAATTTATAGTCATACCAATCTTTATATACTTCCTCGAAAGTCTTACCTTTGTCAATTTCATCAGTTTTTTTAAATCGGTTATAATCGGCCAGAATCTTCTGAGAGAGACCTTTTAAATCCTCAGTTTCTTCAATTTCCAAAGTACGTTCATATCCGGGATAATATGTACCGCCTTTCAGTGCGACTAAGACTGTAAATCCTTTTATCCAGGCATCTACATAGCATAGGGCAGGAGGCCGCAAGGGAATCCCATTCTTTGTAAATTCGGTTGTAGGAGGATGAACGGCGTAGGGATTGCGCCTCTTCTGTCCAAGGTATCGAATGGTACCAAACTTATTCGGAAGTTTTGGGTATTTGGTTCGTCTCGCCATAATATCAATCCTTTCTGGAATTTTGGGTATAAAAAATACGCCCTTGCCAGAGCGCTCCAGAAATGATATAATTTGGTTGCGAAGCAAAATATATCTTTCGGAGCAGTCCGGTAAGAAAATTATGTCAAAAGTCATTCCTGCGCCAATAGGAGTGGCTTTTTTCGTTTATATACTCATAAATGTCAAAAGCGGCTCCATCGGGAATAGTGTTTAGTGACATCAGATGTAATCCACTACGCTCTTGTTGCTTTTTGGATAAAATGTTTATGTCCACTAATTCCGTACCAGAATAAAATTGTAAGATTTCATATGCTAAATTTTCTAATCGGTATCGTACTGCCATTTCGGGTACCACGAAGGTATCACAAGCCGTCTTGATAAACGAATCTATATCAACGTTTGTGGGCTTCCATCCAACTGCATCACGAAGCATAGGAATGAAAACGCGATACGGCATAAAAAATTCTGCCGACCCTTCATTTGCTTGCCATTCTAAAAATGGATCCTGGTTTGGGGTAGGTCTGTTATAACAATTAAAAGTAGTCCTTCCAGTGTGCCTATGTAAGGCTAAATGCACTGTTTCATGGCCGCAATCAAAATTCTGTTCATCTGGTGACCGGGCGCTATTTAAGAGTATAACATCCGGTTCCGGCTTCTCACCTACGGCAGCCATGCCACGTAATCCACGGGTTTTAAATGGTATAGCTTCTGTTTTTATTCCAAAGCTTTCAAATTCCTTCACAAGATTTATTCCATATTGAAAATCTCTAAATCCCATGAAACGCTTTATACGTATGATATCACGATATAGCTCTAATTTGCAATTCTGGTTCAACTATTTTCCACCTCTTAGCCTTTTAATAGTATCTATTGCAAGGCGTATATCATCAGGGTCAATTCCGCTGTCCTGGGCTTCCTTGGCGTAAGATAGGTATATGCCCTTTAGGTTGCTATAAGGATTCTTTTTTTCGTCTAGCTCATCTTTTCCTGTCATTAAATAGTCTACAGATACTCCAAAGTAGTCTGCTATTTTTTGTAATTTTTCGGCTTTGGGCGAGCTTTTTCCCTTCTTCCAGTCAGAAAAAGTCGATGATGGTATTCCTGTGGCTTTTGCTACATCTGAAGCTTTTTTTCCTGTTCTGTCAAGTAACTGGACAAAAATCTCGTACATTACTATCCTTTCCGAAAAATAATTAGGAAATCACAAAAACAGTGCTTGACAAATTAGGATTTCTCAATTATACTTATGTCATAAGTTAGGAAATCCTAAAAATCAAACCTAATATTCTTCTTATAATATATTCGTCACAAATATATTATATAGGATTTCCTAAATAAAAGCAATAAGAAAATTAGGAAAGGAGAAAAAATAGTGTACAAAAAATTTGCTGACCTATTGTTGAAAAACAACAAGACAACCTATCGAGTAGCCAAGGACACTGGGATATCGCCAACCCTTTTTTCAGACTGGAAAAAGGGGAAAAGCAAACCTAAGGTTGATAAACTTCAAATCCTGGCAGATTATTTCGGAGTTCCACTTGATTATTTTCTTAAAGAATAAGAACATATGTTCTTGTGGCTCGTAGTGTAATTGTAACTCTGCTACGGACCCCTGTCAATAGGAGGGGGATGAACAAAATATGGAAAGAAGGAGGATGATAGTAATGTGTGAAAGGGTTCCTATTAAACAGGCAGCTCAAGAATTAGGCATGTCAAGGCAGGCTGTTAGGGAACACATGAGGAGAAATCTATTTGATATAGGTGATTACATACCTAAAGAAAAAACAGGTAAAAAACAGGATGAATTTCATGTTTACCGGCCCAAACTGGACAGGCATCTAGGAAGGATACGGGAGGAGGGACAAACATAATGACAAAAGTAACTGAGTTAGCCATCCGCGCCAAAGCAGCAGTCCAGTATCCCGGCTGGCGTGTGGATTTTGTAGGACCGGCCACTGCGGTAATGACCAACATCATGGGGCACAGGTGTATGGTGACCTTCAGACGGTACAGGAGGCGCCGAGACGGCCCAATCATGAGGGCAGCTAAGTGGATTGTGCCGGCGGTCATCTGGCTGTTGGGGATGTGGATGGTATCTATCGTGGTCATGGCGGCGGCCATGGGCGTGAGGCTGTGAGAGGAGATGAGGATAATACAGAGACAAGTTATTAAAGGTATCATCATACAGGCCATGGTCCAATCTGGTGTCGTTATGACCGGAAACGCTGATAGGATTGAGGCGGGGGCTGAGGCAGCAAGTAATGAGATATTGGAAGAAATGAAGATGGACCCCAGCGGCGGCAACCGCAAAGAGGCCCATGGACAAATAGTTTAGCACACCCTTATTATAAAGGGATTTTAAGGAGATTACAAGATGAAAGTGATTAAACTGGTTTCGGCCAGATTTGAAAATTTTAAGAAATTGAACCGGCAGGTTGAGTTTGGAGAAAGAAAAACCTGGATTTATGCCAAAAATCGGACAGGGAAATCCAGTGTGGCAGATGGGATTTTTTGGGTATTGTTTGGAAAGTCTAGCACAGGTAAGAGCGAAGGAAAAGAATTTCGTCCCAGGCCGTATGATATGCAGGGAATAGATGTTGACCATGTGGACGTGGTTGTAGAACTGACACTTTTAATCGACGGTGTTGAGGTGCTTCTTCAAAAAACTCAGCGCCAAAACTGGATTAGAAAAAGGGGAACCACATCAGAGGTCCATGAAGGGGACAAGAACATTTATTCATGGAACAACGTAGAGATTTCGGAGACAGAGTTCAAGCGGCGCATTGCTGACATTGTATCAGAGAAAAACTTCCAGTTAATTACCAGCCCTACATATTTCTTCACGTTGGATAAAAAGGAAAAATTAAATCTGATTTTATCATTAATTGCCAATGTGACCGAAGAACAGATTTTGGTTGAAGTTGGAGGATTTGACGAACTTCTTACATTTATCAGAAACGGAAAGACGCTGGACGAAGTGCGAGCTACAGCAAAGCGTTCCATTGCTGATATGACAACAGAGCGTGATCAGATTTCAGCTTTCATCAATGAGAGAAGTAAGGACATTGTGGACGTGGATGTTTCTGACATGGAGCTTCAGCGGAACGTAATTAACGAAAAAATTGCGGAGATTGACCGGAAAATAGAGAATTCCACGGCAGTAGTTTCTGATTATGATGAAAAGTCTAAAAACATTATTGATTTGAAAATAAAGCAAGCGGAGCTTGTTCGGGTATCTAATGAAGGTCTGGTTAAGCTAAAACGGAAAATTCAGAAGCAGATTGATAAGGCTGATGATGATTTCCGGACAGCTATGCAGAAGCAGAAAATGGCGGAGTTGGAGATTGAGCGGCTGAATCGAATTGTAGAAAGCAACAAGATGCTTCGGTCGGAACTTTCCAAACGTGTCGAGGTCGAGGAAGCAAAAGTTTTTCCAGAATACGTGGAATTGGAACCAATGGCAGCAGATGCGCTGGTTTGCCCTACCTGTGGACAGGACTTGCCAGAAGAATTGAAACAGAAGAAAATTGAGTCCTTTGAAGCAGATAAAAAGCAGCACTGGGAGAAATACGAGGCTGAAAAGGTAGCGTTTGAAGAGAGCAGGAATAAGGCGCTTGAGAGAATCTGTGAAGAGGGTCAAGCCTGTGTTGAGAAAATCAATAAGACAAACGAGGAATTGAAGGAAGCGGAAAAAACCTTGGAATCTGCGAAAGCAGGTAAAATATCTGCAAACGCAGATAAGACCAAGGCAATGGAGGAACTTGCGACACTTCCGGAAGAAGTGGATTTATCTGAAAACCAGGAATATGAATCCATGTGCCTGGAAATCCGGACGAAAGAAGAGGCACTTCGGAACATGAATACGGGTGCTGATTACCGTTCCCAGTTGAGAGACGAAAAGGCTGAATGGGAAGAACAGCTTGCAGAGGTTAACCAGAAGTTTGCAGCGGTGGACAAGTCTGATGAAGCCAAAGACCGTGTGGCAGAACTGGAAAAGCAATTCAAGGATAAGGTTCAGTTGATTGCTGACCAGGAACGTGTTCTGATGATGTGCGAAGAGTTCCAGACAGCCAAAGACAATTATCTGACTGAAGAAGTAAACAAGCACTTTAAAAATGTACGATTTCAGTTATTTCGACAGCAAAAGAATGGCGGTGTAGATCGTGTATGCGATGTTTATACGAAGAATGGTAGTCCATATGGGGAGAATACTACATCGGGTGCTGAAAAGCTTATTATGGGACTTGAGGTCATCAATGTATTGTCTGAAATTATTGGAGTTACCGCACCTGTAATCATTGATAATGCTGAGAAAGTAAGCGCAGGCAATATGCCTCTTCTGGATACCCAGATGATTATGCTGTCGGTTTCCAATGATGAGGATTTCAAGATTGAGGTGGATTCTGAATGAAAAAATGTGAGGACTGTGATGAGTGTGTATACATCTGCGAGGGAGATTTCATCTGTACAAAAGGGGAACCACAAATAATCCTGACAGACTTTTCGTTTTTAAAGGGAGACAAGCCATCTGGCAGGGAATATACATATCGTTCCAATATTCCGGTTAAGGTTAGCGACAAGGTGCAGATTAACAGCTCTGCAAAAGGTATCGTGACCGAAGTCGATGTGCCAAAGGAAGAAATCGCGGCGTTTGCCGATAAAGTAAAATCCATTGTTGGCCTAGTGAAAGAAAGCGAGGATGAAAATGAAGGAACGGTTTGAAAAACTGCTTTTATCAGTAAAACGTAATGGTATGGATAAACTGCTGGAGTTCATTCGCAAGAGTGATTTTTATACAGCACCGGCAAGTACACGGTTTCATGGAGCTTACGAGGGTGGACTGCTGGAACATAGCCTGAATGTTTATGATTGTTTGGACAAAAAGACTTCTGGCTCTGAACACAACATTTGGAAAGGATTGCTGAACACGGAAATCAGTAATGACAGCATAGTGATTGTTTCTCTTCTTCATGACCTGTGCAAAACCTATTACTACACCACTGAAATGCGTAATAAGAAGAATGAATCTGGTGTATGGGTACAAGTTCCTTTCTATACGGTTGATGACCGGATTCCTTATGGACACGGCGAAAAGTCAGTCATGATGATTGAAGAATACATAAAGTTACTTCCAGTTGAGCGGTATGCAATCCGCTGGCATATGGGAGCCTACGAGCCGAAAGAGAACTGGAACACACTGGGGTCGGCTATGGAGAAATATCCGCTGGTATTGGCTCTTCATGAAGCTGATATGGAAGCAACTTATTTGCTGGAAAAGGAGAATTGATGACAGTTTACGAAATGATTCAAGAATTGGCGAAGTTTCCTCCAGATATGGAGATTGAGGTCAATGTCTATAAAAATGGGTATTCCGCTATGGCGGAGATATCAGAGAATTGCAATGAAGGAGAAGAGACTATTGTGGAGATTGATATAGATGAAAACACCTCTGACATTGTGATTTCAGAAGAACGAAAAAGTTGGGGAAGTAACGCACAAAAGTATGTAAGAATACTTGCTGAATTATAAGGAGGACAATTAATCATGGCAACAGTATTAAAGCATAAACAGAGAAGCCGCAGGAGTAATCAGCAGAATCGGAAGGTCATGGGGAGTTTGGCAGTCGCGTCAGCGTGTTTGGCTAGCAGCCATCATTACAATAAGATGGCACATAATGAGGGGAACTGGTTGGACACTTTTAAGCAAATGTTCCGAATGGGACAGAAAGGGAATAGATAATCATGGTAGTAAAGCAGACAGAGAATAAACAGGATTCAACTACAGTACAGCCACCGGTTAAGCCAGCTACAGTTGCATTTAGGAGTGAGATTGCAACGGTTACAAATGCCTGTGTAGAATCTACGCGGCAAATGCTGGAGGAACGTGGCGTGACCTTTGACGAATATTCCAAACAGTGTGTAATTGCGGCAATGGGAAGTATTTACAGTCTAATACATAATCAGGGACTTACCCCTAATGATATCAACCCGGCAAATTTGCAGAGTACGCTATTGACCGTTGCCGCGCTTAAACTCAATACTAATGCAGTTCCTAGAGAGTGTTATTTTCAAATTCGCAACGTGAATACCGCGAAGAAAGGGCAGGCTGATAATTGGGAAAAGCAAATTGAAATGGGGCTTGAGGGTGATGGGAATGATGCTCTCACAGCAAAATTTGGTAGAGGAATCAAAACGGTACACCCATATTGGTTAGTTCGTTCTGGCGATGCCTTCTCATACGGGAAAAGAAAGGGTATCGAGGTGGAGCCGCCAGAATGGGAACCATCTGGAAAAGGTGAAGTAATAAGGGTAGTTTATCCCATTGAATATATGGACGGGCGTATTGAATATCACTTTGGAGAACGTGATGACGTATTGAAAAACCTGTATGCGCATATATCAAACAATCTTATGGATAAGACATTTGGAATTTGTGAAAGCAGGTTTAAAGCCACACCTGCACAAAAGAAGCAGATTGCTGAAAAGAAAAAGGAAATCATGGACAAAGCAAAGGAACTGAATGATTTGGATAAGATTTTGGATAGTCTGGAATTGCAGCCTTATCTTTCTCCAGCATGGACAGAACCACAGTCCAGAGAAAGTATGATTATTCGAAAAATGCGTAACAACGTTATGAAAAAAATTCCGAAAGATTTTGGAAATCCAGTGGCGGCACAGGAATACAGGCAACTTGATGATGTTGTGTATCAGCAGGTTCAGGAAGAAATCAATTACAATGCTAATGCCCAGGAGTTTCCAGTAGATCCAGAACAGCAACAGGTAATCGAGCAGAAGGATCCGCCTAAAACCATGGCAGATATGACAGCAGTCCATAAGCAGAAAGAACCTGCTCCCGTGGTGGATAAAAGCTGGATGGAGGGATAAGTCCATGGAGTGTATGTCTGCGTTATCGGTAATAGCAAAAGGCATGGAAGATAACCTCTACAACTACACGGTTAATGGAAAATGCTCTAAGTGTGGGAATTGCTGTTCAGATATTCTTCCGTTGTCGGATGATGAAATCCGCAAGATTCACAAGTACATTCGTCAGAACGGGATAAGGGAGAGTAAACACCTTATTCCAGTGGCGAAGCCGGTACTTGACATGACCTGCCCGTTTCGGGACAACGGAAAGAAAATCTGCACGATTTATGAGGTAAGGCCGGAAATTTGCCGCCAGTTTATTTGTGACAACGAACAGCAGTCAAAAATGAATCGCGAACGGTTAAGAGTTGGTAGGTGCGTGTTTTCTATGAGGGAGGTGTTCTTCGGTGCTGATTAAAAGTCAGAATGGAATACAGATAGTTAATCTGGATAACTGCATCTCGATAAGTATTGATGGGAATAACCATATTATCGCATTTTATCCGTTTGTTGATGGCTACGATAAGTTAGGCAAATATTCCTCTATAGAGAAGGCACAAAGAGTTCTAAATTGGATTTGGGAATGCTACAGAATGTTTCAATTATTGAAGCTGTATTCATATGGAAATCCGAAAGAACTGTTCGATGAGTATGTAGCAGACCAAAATTTCGGATTATTCCGGATGCCGAATGACGAGGAGGTTGAAGAATGAGAGTTATCAGCCAAAATGGAAAGTACGATGTACCATATGAGAATTTTGTGTTTGTTTTTGAACAAAATATGATTTACGCAGTAAGTATAGCTGGCTCTGGCACAAAGCAATGGTTAATGGCTGAATATACTGGTCCGGGGAAAACGCAGAAAGCTATGGAAATGTTACACCAAGAGTATACCGGCATTATGTCAAGTCTGGTGACTGACAATGGACACAATTTCGATGCAGAGAGCATGGAGGTTTTGAAAAGTTCTACTGTGGGAGCATTTATCAAACCAGTAAATTCAGGAGATGTAGAAGTACATACGCTGCCGAGGCTCTTCTGTTTCCCTGCATGTGATGAAATTGGGGTGGAAGAATGATTGCTGTAATAACACCCTCTGGTGCGTTTCTATATGAAATGTCAGAAAATGAATCGGATGTCTGTGCTGAAACCAAAGGATTTCTTGATGATAAGGCTGCTGATAGAGTGGTAGGATGGTTATTCATAACTAAAGATATGCCGTATCAGATATTAAAACTAGGAATCAGCATCTGTTATGTTGATATTGATAGTATGCGGACTGTACCCAAAGGAGTAAATGATTATATGAAAATTGGAGTAAAGAGTTTGCTTGATATATGGAACCAGCTATATCCTATTGGGAAACGTATAAGGCCAAAGGAGATGACAAAATGATATTGAAATGCATCGACTCAGGTTCAAAAGGAAATGCCTATGCACTGATTGCAGAGGAAGAAATTCTACTTTTGGAAGCTGGCTGCCGTTTAATGGATGTGAAAAAAGCTATTGGTTTCCAGATTGGTAAAGTAGTTGGATGTTTGGTGACTCATTCTCATAAAGACCATATCGGCTATGCAAAGGATATCCTTGCTACAGGAATCAAGATTTATACCAATGACGAGACAAAACAATTGGTTGATTCCGTGCATGGAGAGCGGTTATACGGTAAGCCAGAAATGAAAATGTTTGAAGTTGGAAGATTTAATGTAACGCCGTTTTATGTGCCGCACAATGACATTCCCAATTATGCGTATTTGATTGAGCATGAGGAAATGGGAAAACTGCTGTTTGCTACAGATTTTGAATATCTTCCGTGGACATTCCGGCAACAACGATTAAATCATATGCTGATTGAGTGTAACCATATGGACGATGTGGAGAACACGGATGCGAACTATGAACACGTTATGCGTGGACACAGCAGTTTATCAACGGTACTTGATGTTGTTCGTAAAAACCAAACACCGTGTTTGCGTAACGTCATATTATGCCATTTAAGCCATTTTAATGCAGACCCTAAGCAAATGTTGGCTGAGGTCGAAAAAGTGGCTGGAAGCCGCGTTAAAGTGTTATGTGCAGAGGCTGGATTGGAAGTGGAGTTAAGGAGAGCACTATTTTAGGGAGGAGACAAGAAATGCTGAAAAAAGCAAATATTCAGTGGAGCGGTAAAACGCTGCGGAACCAGATTGAGAAAGGACAGGTTTCTTTTGACTGCGCAGTTCAGAGAAATCCGGTTTGGGATGTGTCCAGAAAATCTTTGCTGATTCACTCTATGATTGAGGGATATCCGATTCCTCCATTCTACTTTGCTCGGAGAGATGATGGAAAATATGATGCTTTGGATGGTCAGCAAAGGTCACTGGCTATCAAGGGATATTTGGATGGTGAATTTCCACTGTCAGAAGATATGCCGGCGGTGACAGATGAAAACGGATATCCCGTAATAATTACTGGCATGATGTTTCCAGAACTGCCAGAATGGGCGCAGGACAATATTAAAGATTATTCACTGACAATCTATTATTTTGAGGGCATTACTGAGGAAGAGATTGCAGAACTGTTCTTCCGTATAAATAACGGAAAGCCTCTTACCAGTGTAGAACTGACAAGAGTTAAAGCGAAAAGCATTCTGAAATTCCAGGAAATTGCCAAGCATGAAATGATTGCAGGGGCAATTACTGAAGCAGGGAAACGTCGCTACAATGACGAAAATGTTGCTATGCAAGCCTGGGCATTATGCTTTTCGGATTGCCGGGACTTCACGACAAAAGGCTTTCGTCCTCTTATCGAATCAGCGGCGGTTACAGAAGAGCAGGTACAGGAAATTGGACAGGCCCTTGATTATGTTAAGGAAGTCAGCGAACTTTTAAATCCTGAAGAAAAGACAGATAAGCGTGTATTGAAGAAAATTAAGACCAGAAGCCATCTGGTGTCCTGTACATATGTTGCACTGAAAGCATTACGGGCTGGAAAGTCGGTGGATGAACTGAAAGCAGTTCTGTATAGGTTTTTTGATTCTAACCAGACGAGTGTGAGCGAAATTTACAATAAGTCTGTTGGGAGCGGTTCTGCAAAGCCGGATAAGGTACAGAGCAGAGTTCAGGTTCTGGATTCATTAATTGGAGGTTGAGACAAGATGTCTGACAATGCAAGATTTGAAAAATGGCTAAGTGAGCATGATGGGGAAGAACGTTGCAATTATTGTATTTATGATGATGAATGCCCGCATGGTATAAGGTGTTACGGAGGCGCACCTATTGAACCTCCGTGTGCTGGCAGAGAACTTGAGGAACTTCTGGATATAGAATCCATTCTTAAAGATTTGGAGGACGAAAGTGAATGAAGAAAACTGCAAGAGTAATTGTTACATATAACTGTCCCAGACATTGCCCGAACTGCTGTAATGAGCATATCGGTAATGTGCCAGAGGTCAAGTTTGAAGATTTGTTGAAGTACGAAGAGCTGGTAATTACTGGTGGTGAACCGATGTTGATTGCTCCAAGGGTGGTAGAGATGATTCACCGCCTTCAGGCACAGGAATATAAAGGAAAGGTTTGGTTATACACTTCATCCATTAAAACAGCCAGATGGGCTGACAGGGAAGTCCTGAAATTAGTTGATGGAATTACATATACATTGCATTACAAACCATCACAGACCGATTTGAGAGATGCCAGAAAACTAAATAAATTCGTTATGGAATATCGAGACAATAAAATAACCAGACGATCAGACCGGCTTTTAATTGATAGCCGGTGCTATACGGAAGAAGTGCTGAGCATTATTGGTTTGTACGATACCAGAACAAAACACTGGTCAAGCGTCAGGCCGCTGGAATGGAAAGAGGATGAGTGTCCGTTGCCAGAAAATGAGGAACTGGTTTTCTATGATTTGGAAAAGGAGTAGGGCATGGTAAACAGTTCAGTTTATGAAAAGGTTACATACAAGCAGATTGATGATATGAAGCACGCCATTGGTTTTGATAACCAAAAAGTGCGTGGAACAAAGCACAGGAAATATGAGCCATATCGAAACTATTTTGACGCAGGCCCAAGAGATTCAGAGGATTGGGAACAGCTTGTGTCAATCGGATTAGCAACAAAAAGCGGAGAGCATTGGTATCGCGTTTCCGATGATGGACGGTTGTTCTTAAAACGTGTAACTGGTGTGGAGATTTTGCCGGAAAGTGATTAACATATGGGCGTAATCCCAATCAAAACTATGATGTGATTTTAATAGGCCTATTAAATAAATGTAACCCTTAAACATATTGACTATGGAGGAAAATATCATGGCAAAAGTAAATCTGGAAGAAATGGTAGGCGGTGGCTTACAGGAAGTATTTGCAAAAGCGATGGAGGAGGTTGTTGAGAATATGCAGAATCCCAACACTCCATATAAAAACAAGCGTGAAATCGCAATCAGACTTAAATTTGAACAGAATGAGGACAGGGATGACGCGGCGGTGGATATTTCTGTTACGACAAAGCTGGCTCCGGTAAAGCCGATGGTCACAAGAATGGCAATCGGAAAAGATTTAAGAACCGGAGAAGTGTACGCACAGGAGTATGGAAATACCATTCGTGGACAGATGGAATTTAAACCAAGCGCCCAGAATCCGGCGGAACTTGTAGTGGATGGAAAAACTGTAGACCCGGAAACAGGAGAAATTAAAGAGTCTCCAGTAAAGGTTTTGGATATGAGAACAGCTAAACAGGCATAAGGAGGATATGAAAAATGGATATGACAAGAGACGCTTTACAGTATGTTGTTGGTTTAAAAACCGCAGAAGTTCTGGATATCAATGGCGAAAGGTATGTTGATAAGGACGTATATAGAGTAGAGAATGAACTGAGAGCTTCTGCCATTCAGATGAACACGCTTACCAGTCTGGTAGATTATCTGAAAGCAGGCGTTGACACGATGGCAGAAAAAATGTTGGTGCAGGTCGTTACTCCTACGAAAGTAAGAGTGCTCTCAATGTTGGATGCAGACCGGAAACGCGAGGAATTGGTGGATGTAGAGGCCATGATTCCGGATTTTGAGTATGGGCGCTACATGGGGAACGAACGTTTCATCATAGCCTTACAGTCTAAATTCATTGACAACGATGACCGCGCGTTGCTATTAAAGTTTTCCGGTACGGTAAAAGATGAATCTATTGTAGAGTATGGCGATGATGGAGTGACGCAGAAAGCTACGGTAAAAACAGGAATTACAAGTGTGGGAGATGCTATTGTTCCAAATCCGGTTAAATTACAGCCATTCAGAACATTCATAGAAGTAACACAGCCGGAGAGCGCATTTGTTTTCCGCATGAGACAGGCTGATGGCCGTGGTGTGGAATGTGCTATTTTTGAGGCTGATGGTGGTGCGTGGAAGAATGCGGCCATGAAGTCAATTAAGGAGTATTTGCAGAATGAACTGGCGGAACTGCCACAGTTCACCGTAATTTCCTAAGATTTTGATGTTACCGGCTGTCTCTCGGGGCAGCCGGAGAAAGAGAGAAAAGGATATGAACAAAGTTATAATTATGGGGCGACTAACAAGAGACCCTGAAATCAGATATTCACAGGGAGAGCGTTCCATGGCTATAGCCAGATACACCCTTGCAGTGGACAGGCGGGGCCGCAGGAGCCAGGACAGTTCCGCCGAGCAACAAACAGCCGACTTTATCAACTGTGTTGCATTTGACCGCGCTGCTGAGTTCGCCGAGAAGTATTTCCACCAGGGAATACGGGTGCTGGTGTCAGGCAGAATCCAAACAGGTAGTTATGTAAATAAAGATGGTCAAAAGGTATATACAACAGAGGTCATCCTGGATGACCAGGAGTTTGCGGATAGTAAAGGAGCTTCTAACGGTGTAAATCAACCACAGAATAGACCAGTTTCAACAAGTCCTGTAGGCGACGGATTCATGAATATACCAGATGGGGTAGAGGACGAGGGATTGCCATTTAATTGACAGTTTGCTACCCATTATCGAAAGGGGGGATAGAAATGCTTATATTGGAAGATACTCGTCAGCAAGAAAACAAGCATAAGAATAAGCATGAGTATTTCCGGTCAGTAGGAATTTACTGGAACCGCACAGCTTTGTATTGTGGCGATTATACGTTACCGTCAAATCAAAGTGTTTGTGTGGACACTAAAAAGGATATCGCCGAGTTAATTGGTGATATCCAGTTTAAGAAAATGCCTAAAAGGGAAATACATAAAAAAGTATACGATATTTGCGAAATGCAAGGAGTTTCTTTTGATTTGGCAGAGCGTCTTTATCATGCTATTTGTGATGATGATGAAAATAGATTTGCCGAGAAAGAGATTGCTACTTTATGTTTTGAAAATCATATTGCTGAACGTACTACAAGCGATTTTCAGACGCTTTACGTTAAGCGGCATGGATTCTTCCACCGAGGATTAAAGAGGGCACAAAACAGTGAAATACAGCTCTACATTCTGGTCGAAAATAAAGATGGGGTTCAGTCACTTGAGGACCTGACCATATGGCGCAATCCGAGGCTGGATATGTGGAAAAAATCTAAAGAAATTATTGGGAGTTGGAAAAATGGTAAACCCAAATATAAATTAGTGCAATGTTTTCCAGATGCGGCAACCGGTGAATGGCTTGCTAAGTCCTGTTCAACAATGCAAAACAAATATGGAGTAAAGTTTCTGTTTTGTAGACCAGAAGAATCAGGTAAAAGAATTCTTGAATTGTTGGGGGTGATGTAAATGTCTGGGCATCAAAAGCGCAATAGCATGTTCGAAGAAAAGCGGGAATTCATTGTTAAGAATCTGGAAGATGGCTGTTCTATCAAGGAAGTATTTAACATGATTGATGATGGAAGCGATTTTTACGACCTTGATACATTTTACTACTATGTTCGAGAAATTTTACATTATAAGCGGTTTAAGGCTGACTGCGAACATTGCACTAATATTATTTGGGTAGATTCCCCTACGGCAAAGCAACAAAAGCCAGTCTGCCTGGCTAAAAAGAAAATTTTGAGGACAGATTTCAAGGACAAGCCATTTAAGTGTCCAAATTATGGAAAGGCAGAGGTTAATTATGGCGGAAAGACGTATGATGTCAAAAAAAATCATTGATAGTGATGCATTTACTGAAATGCCATTATCTTCACAGGCATTATATTTTCATTTGTTATTAAGGGCAGATGATGATGGATTTTTGAATAACGCAAAGAAAATAATGCGGAATGTTGGAGCAAATCAAAATGATTATGACATGCTGCTTATGAAGCGTTTTATCATCCAGTTCGATGAAGGTGTATGTGTAATAAAACATTGGCTTATACATAATTACATTCGAAGTGACAGATACAAACCGACACAATATATTGAGGAAAAGGATATGCTTTCTATTAAAGAAAATGGCGCGTATCAGTTAATAAAAAGTGACAATGACATACCAATAAGCAACCATATGGACCCCATTGGTATACCAAATGCAAACCAAAAGCACACCACATGCGACACAAATGACAACACTTTGCTTACCAGGGAGACGCAGGTTAGGTTAGGTAAGGATAGGATAGGTATAGATAAAGATATTATAGTGTCTGACGACACTATATGTCGGACAGATGTCCAACGTGTGGTTGAAGCCTGGAACGAGTTGGGAGTAAATCCCATAAGTAGAATGACATCTACATCCACTCGATACAAAATGATTTCTGCCAGAATAAAAGAGTATGGTATTGATGATGTTCTCAAAGCAATACAAAAAATAAATAGCAGCACGTTTTTGAAAGGAGGAGGCAATCGTGGTTGGATGATTGATTTTGAATGGTTTGCCAGACCTAATAATTTTCCAAAAGTGCTTGAAGGTCAATATGATGACAAGAATAAATCTGGGAGTTTGGAGGGATGGCTGAATGAGTAAGACAGAGTTTATGGATGTTATTTCCATCATACGCGGAGCCTATGCCAGAAGCGATATGCTGAAGGATGTTAACGAGGTAAATGTTTGGTTTGAATCTTTGTGCGATTTGGAATCCAAATGGGTAAAAAATGCAGTATCTCAATGGGTCAAAGAAAATAAGTTTCCACCCGCAATTTCTGAGATTAGGGATTTGGCAAAAAAAATTGCGCAGCAGGAATATGAGACTGGGAATGCAAAGAGGTGGCAATGATGGATGAAACAGATAAAATCATCATTTACACAGATGGTTCAGCTCTTAATAATGGTTCACCTGATTCTGGCTGTGGATGGGCGGCTAAGTTAGTCTACAATGACAAATATCGCTTAAAGAGTGGTGGATGTCGCGGGAAAACAAATAATCAGATGGAGATGTTGGCAGTTCTGAATGCCTTGAAATGTATTACTGACCGAAGTTTGCCGGTAGTCCTTTATTCTGACAGCAAATATGTAATCGAGACCTTAAAAGGGACATATCGGGTGGGAAAGAATGTTGAATTGTGGAATGAGATATTTGCGCTTTATAAGCAGTTTGCGGATATTTCTCCAATTTGGGTAAAAGGGCATAATGGAAATATACATAATGAGCAAGTGGATGGGCTGGCAGTAGAGGAGTCTAAGAAATGGCAGTAGGACAGAAATTATTTGAGTTAGACGAAATCCGAAAAACAATACATGCCTTAAAAAATGATGGTGAGTTGTTTGAGGTTCGTTGCCTGGAAGCAAATGGCAAGAGGGTAAGCAGTGGCTATTTTTGTAATGCAGATACTATGCTGGAACAACTTTGCCATCTGAATTCATCGGATAGTAATATATACATGGTTTTGAACGACATTAAGCCAGATTGCTATTCCAGAGAGCAAAGAAATCGGTTTGTAACAAATACAAAAGTTCAGACAAGCGATAATGATATTGTTGGTTATGATTGGCTTTTTGTAGATGTAGACCCCAAACGTCCTTCAGGTGTATCTAGTTCGAATGAACAGCTACAAAAGGCAAAGGAAACTGGAAATAGAGTTTATGCGTTTATGAAGAATATTGGTTTTAACTCACCAGTCACAGCTATGAGTGGAAATGGAATACATTTGTTATATCGGATTCAGCTTGCAAATTCAGAGGAAAATAAAACTTTGGTAAAGAGTTGTCTTATGGTATTAGACATGTTTTTTAGCAATGAGACTGTATCTATCGACAAGTCCAATTTTAACCCGGCAAGAATCTGCAAATTATATGGAACCATGGCCCGCAAAGGAAGTAATACACCGGAGAACCCGCACCGAATGAGCCATTTGTTGTCAGAGGGAAGTAGGGAGCCGACCGACAGGGCATATCTGGAGAAACTGTCTGCTATGCTTCCGGTACCAGAGAAGCCACAGAAATACAATGGTTACAGCCCCAGAGAATTCGACTTGGAGGAATGGCTGATAAAATATGGATTGCGGTATCAAAAGACCAGTTATTCGGACGGAACCAAGTATATTTTGGAACAATGCCCGTTTGACAGCAACCACAAAGGAAAAGACGCCTGTATTTTCCAGGCGCGGTCAGGGGCAATCGGATTTCATTGCTTTCACAATTCCTGCCAGGATAAAACCTGGCGGGATGTGAGAATATTGTATGAACCTGATGCATACGAAAAGAGGCAACAGGAATATGAGCGGAAAATTTATTCAAGGCAACCAGTTCAATCCCAAGTAAAGGTTATTCAACCGGTAGATGGAAAACCGATATTTTATACGGCTACGGATATTCTAAACCTGCCGGTGCCTGATGAACGTTTTATAAAAACTGGAATTGCAGATGTTGACAAAAAAATGAGGGGACTAAAAAAGGGATATGTTTCTGTTATGTCAGGGTTGAGAGCAGCTGGTAAAAGTTCTGTTATTTCCGAGATGGTTCTGGACGGCGTTGAGGCTGGAAACAATATTGGAGTTTTTTCAGGGGAATTGGCCCCAAAGAATTTTATGAGATGGATGAATCTACAGGCTGCCGGAAAAGGCTACACAGAGCCTACTCAATTCGAAGGTTATTACAATGTACAGAGAAAATATCAGGAGCAAATTGCGGAATGGCTGGATAGAAAATTCTGGTTATACAACAACGAATACGGATTTGATTTTCAAGCGGTGGAAGAACAATTTAAACGTAAAATAGAGGCTGACAAGTTGGATATGTTGATTTTAGATAACCTCATGACCTTCGATATTTCCGGTATGTCAGAAAACAAATATGAGGCACAAACCAAATTTATTTTGACACTGCAAGGTGAGATTGCTAAGCCTTATAATGTACATATTTTGTTTGTGGCACACCCTCGCAAGGCTATGGGATTTTTGCGGTTGGACGATATTTCCGGTACAGCAGATTTAGGAAATGCTGTAGATAATGCATTTATTGTGCATAGAGTTAATCAGGATTTCAAACGCCTTAGTAAGCAAATGTTTGGTTGGAAAGATGATAACCCGATTTACCAGGCAACAAACGTAATTGAGATTGCTAAGGACCGTGATGGCGGCATGATGGATTACTTTATCCCACTTTATTATGAGCCAGAAACCAAACGTCTGAAGAACTATTCATCCGAAACCAAAATATATGGATGGAATAAGACTGATACTGGATTTATTGCAGTACAAGGGGAAATACCGTTTGATTAAACACGTATTTAGAAGAGGATTGAAGATGAAGTTTGACAAAGAAAGGTTTGAATGGTTGCCGTACGAAAAAAAGATGGGTTTGATAGAACTGGAGTTAAGCCTGGCAACACATAATGCAACAACAAGAGCGGATTTACTCATGCTTCTGGACTGGATATATCGAAGGGTAAAAGCAGATGAAAAAAGGATTGAACATGCGATTGCTCGTTGTTATATGGTTCGGCGCTGTGAAAATCCAGGAATGGAGGAAGGCTTATGTGCCGGATTAAGGACCATTGATGGGGAGGGAGAACCCTGTGAAACCTGTAAAGAATGTCGCTTACAGTACCAATATGATGAAATGCATCAGGAGGCAGGGGGATGAAGGATAGAAAATATTTAGCCGTAAGTATTAAGCATTCTGCCGGAACCCGGTTCACTTTATGGGGATGGGAAAGGACCAAGGATGAGCAGGAGCGTTGTTTTACTGGATATTTAGGCACCATGGATTATGACAAGTGCGAATTATATAGTCTTGAGGATTTCCAGGAGCATTATGGACATGGTGTAATAAAGTGTGACAAGCCTGTAAAAATGACCATGGATTTGGTGCGGAAATGGGATGAATATGATACCGTGCTGGTAGATTATGAGGAATATAAAGCATTTGTAAGTTAGCAATCGTTATTTTGAAAACTAAGAAAGGAGCCAGCCTCCTGCAGGGGTAAGGGTATACCGGGCTTCTATGAAAAATGGTTATTGGGTTACACGATGCGGAGAAAGAGCATTTCAAAAATAAGATATTCCCTAATTATGCATTGATGAAAATTTCGGCTTGGCATAAGGCACAAGGTGACACTGTGGAATGGTGGGTGCCGGTATTGCATTACGACCGGGTATATAGCAGCAAAGTGTTTGATTTTACACCAGACAATCCTGACCTTCCAGACGATGCGATTCGTGGTGGGACAGGATACCGGGATATCCCTATTAGCCGGGAATTGCCACCAGAGATTGATGTCATGCAGCCAGATTACTCCATCTACCCGGATTGTGATTATGCGATTGGTTATCTAACCCGTGGATGCCCTAATCACTGCCGCTGGTGCGTGGTGCCAAGAAAGGAAGGGCAGATAAGGTCATATAGTCGCTGGCAGGAAATCGTGAGACATGATACTGATAAGCTAGTGCTGATGGATAACAATATATTGGCCTGTGAGCACGGCATAAAGCAACTTGAGGGCCTGATTGGGACCGGATACCAGATAGACCTTAACCAGGGGATGGACGCAAGGCTGGTAACGGATGAAATAGCTGGTATTCTTTCCGGGCTGAAATGGATTAGGTTCATACGTTTTTCCTGCGACCAAAAAAGCCAAATTGAACCAATCAGAAGAACAATAGAGTTGCTGGGAAAGCATGGGGTAAAGCCATACAGGATATTTATATACATATTGGTGACGGCAGATTTGGCGGATGCGTCAGAGCGAGTGGAAGCCCTGAAGGGATATAAGGCAGTCAACCTATATGCCCAGGCCGAGCGGAATGAGCGATTAGGCGTAGTCCCGAATGAGGGACAGTTGGAGTTTGCACAGCGGTATGTCTACGGTGGCAGCTACCGGACAGAGATATGGGCGGAGTATTGCCGCCGGAATGGATTTAATTATCAATATTAGCGTTTCCAGGAAACCAGGAGGAAAAAATTATGATTACTATGAATGAAATACTGGATTCTGGCTTTGATGTTGGCGAGACCTGCAAGGAGTGTATAAGGTGTTACGGATACAATAATTGCTGCGAGGAAACAGAGGATGAATGTCATAATTTTGACGAAGTGAGAAGCGATTATATTGATTCTAAAAATTAACATTTTGGAGAGGAGAATGACGGATGGAAAGAGAAATAACAACCAAGGATAATCTATGTGACACCTGCATATTATCATATCCAACATGTCCAGCATATGAGACCGATATTGAGTTTGGAGATGGCATTGGAGAGGATAATGTAATTGATTGCACGTACTACGTGCCAAAAAATTAACGTTTCTGGTAGAACCGGAGAAAGGATATTATGAAAAAGAGTATAGATTTTTTTTACAGAGTGGCAAAAGAAGCAGGATTCGCAGAAGATGAAGATGGAAACCCATCGGATTGTTATTTAAAAATTGGCTTTAACTTAAAAAAACCAGTCAGTGCCGAAAAGATTGAGGCTGAAAGAGAAAAAACGAAAGACGATGCCTTAAAAGCTGCTGCCGAGTTCCTGAACATAGATGTTTCACTATTAAGCATAGTCTCCGAGGAAGAATATCTCACAGAAACCGAAAAAGATTTACAAAACTGACATATGCACTATTAAGTATTTACAAAGGAGCGAAGATGAAAGCAGTAATGAAATATCCAGGCAGTAAGTGGAGTATATCAAACTGGATTATTAGTTTCTTTCCGCCACACCACAGTTATCTGGAGCCATTTTTTGGGAGCGGAGCTGTTTTATTTAATAAACCCCGCAGCCATATTGAAACTGTGAATGATTTAGACAGTAATATAGTTAACTTATTTGAATGGATGCGCAAAGACCCAGAACGTCTGGCCAGAGAAATATATTTTACACCATACGCTAGGAAGGTATATGATGACGCATTTGCAACGGTGCCAGCAGATAGCTTTGACAGAGCTGTAAATTTTTACATACGTCTGAACATGGGGCATGGATTTCGGACGAACGGTGAAAAAGTTGGATGGAAGAATGATGTCCAGGGGCGAGAGCGTTCGTACGCTTTGCAGGATTGGTGCAATTTGCCGAAAAAGATTATGCAGGCGGCCGAACGACTTCGTGGAGTACAGATAGAAAATCGGCCAGCTGTGGAACTTATACCAAGATTTAACTATCCGAATGTATTAATTTATGCGGACCCGCCTTACGTTTTAGGTACCAGACATGGGAAACAATATCGGTTCGAGATGGACGACAAAAATCAGAACGATTTGCTTGACACGCTTCTGGCACATAAGGGGCCGGTCCTTCTAAGTGGTTATGATAATAAATTGTACAACGACCGCCTGCAGGGATGGTATAGGGAAGAAACAACTTGTTATTCCCAGGTGTGTAGTAAGAAACGAGAAGTATTGTGGATGAATTTTGAACCAGTGAAGCAGCTTGAGCTATTTAGCAAGAATTTTTGAAAGGATGATATAAAGCAGTGATAGAAAGAATGAGGCTTTAATAATACGAACTAATAAAAATAGGTTAAAAGAAGGTGAAAAAGTGACTTATGAATTACATATGTGGTTAAGAAAAATTATTATGGAGGCTAATAAAAAGTCATGTTCCACATGTAGTCACTATGATGGAAAGTTTGGTGATGATAAGTGTTTTAGTTGTTTGTGCACGGTAAGGGCGGTGGAGTATGAGCGAAGAACAACTTAAGAGGTACTGGCAAGCCTACACAGACGCATGGATGCTAATGAAAAACTGTAAAAAGGTTACGAAGAAACATATAGAAGAAATGCTATGGAAGCATGACATTGGAGTCATGAGACGGCTGTTTTGCCTAGCCGTTTGGCAAGAAATAAAGAGAGTCAGGGCAGGTGGTGAGCCATTGTTGGAAAAGGATTACCAGAGGGCATTTACATATACATGGAAACTGTTTAAGCAGTATAGTGAACCCGATGATTCTGATAAATACTGGGATGGTCTTATAGATGGAATAAAAGACTTAGGGAAGGAATTCGGAGAAAGTCAATTCATCAAGAATCTATTAATACATGTCTTATTGGAAGAAATAGAACGTATTTATAGAGAAAAAAATTGATACTGTATGGATGATAAAGACACATGATTTGTAGAAGGAGTGAGGAGATATTATGACACGAGCAGAAAGGCGCCGCGTAGAGCGAGAGAACAGAAAACAGCCTACATATAATCTATCCAGAGACCAATTGCGGGAAATTAAACAAGAGGCTACCCATGACGCGGCAGAGACTGCTTTTCTCATGATGTTGGGTATTCCAGTATTGATGTTTAAGGACCATTTTGGTCAACTGATACGTAGGGAAGTGGACGGAAAGAGCCGGGAACAACGGTTCGTAGATTACTGTATCGAGTTTTATAGGCAGTTTGATAAGGGGTTGTACACATTGGATGATATCCGTTCCGTGTTGAAAGATGAATGTAATATTGAAATTGAAATGAAATAAGCCGGGGGGAGTACCCCCGGCAATAAAAAACATCACAAAAGAACATATGTACGAAAAAAGAAGCCCCGTGTGCTTGGCGGCTGAAGGGCTTCTCCTCATTGGATAGGATAATTATAACCTATCCTATACAAGATTACAAGGAAAGGATGGGTGGAAATATATGGCAGAACAAGTAAGTATGGATGATGTTGTCAGGCGTGTGATGGATAATATTGTAGATATCATTGAAGAACAGGAACGACTTAATCAAGTAAAACAGATACTCAACATGTGTTTATCCGGATTTCAGTTTTTTACAGAAGAAACAGCGTTATCTAATGAAATAGATATGTCAGTGGAATACCTTAATGCCTATTTGCTCCAGATGAAGTTAGACGGGTGCACAGATGGTAGTATTAACAACTATAAATGTAATTTAAAAAATATGATGGCACATATAAATAAAAATGTAAAGGAAATTACATATCAAGATTTAAAGGGATACCTTGCATATGGAAAGCTTGTTCGTAAATGGAAAGACAGAACATATAACAGTAAACTTATATCTATTCGTAGTTTCTTCTCTTTTCTGTATACAGAGGACCTGTTACCAAATAATCCAGCTAAGAAATTAAAAGAAACACGGGTGGAATATAAAATAGGTTCGACATTGCAACCAGAACAACGTGAAATGGTAAGATGTGCTTGTGAAAATGAATTTGAGTTGGCATTATGTGATATGTTATATGTAACAGGCATAAGGGTATCTGAGCTATGTGGAATGGATATTACAGATGTGGACTTTCATCGTAAAACTGCTGTGGTTTATGGAAAGGGAAGAAAAGAACGGCAAGTATGTTTAAATGGACAAGTGGCATTGCATCTTTGGAGATATCTCGACAGCCGTAATGATGATAATCCAGCGTTGTTTGTATCACCACATAGGCCACAAAGCCGCATAGGGGACCAGACAGTACGAAATATTCTTAATCAAATAAAAGAACGTGATGCGGACTTAGAGGGTGTCAGAATTACGCCTCATGTGTTCAGACGTACGGTAGGAACAGATATGATTAACAAGGGTGCTCCAATTGAGATGGTAAAGGAAGTGCTTGGTCATGAAAAAGTTGATACAACACTTAAGTGCTATGCAAAAATTAGCAAAGAAACGGTACGGCAAGCCCATGCCCGTTATGTTGGATAGGGGGCTTTGGTGTGACAGCAAAAAAGTATTTAGAACAGATTGAGTTGATTCAGTGGAAAATCGCACAAAAGACAAGAGAGCTAGATAGACTGAAACGGTTAAATCGTGACGACTTAAAAGAGAAAATTACGGTTTTAGAAGAGGAGATTAGTGATGATATAGCATCTTTATATGAAAGAAGAAATGAAATAGTTAATCGTATTTGTGAATTAAATAATAAATTATTTATTGATATTTTGTACAGGCGTTATGTAATGGGAGAAAAGAATTTCTTTGAAATTGCATATGATATGAACTATGCATATAAGTACATTATTAATATGCATGGAGTAGCAATAAAGTTATTCGAGGAAATACATCATGATATTTTAGATGGAATCCAAGTGGAATAATCATGCTTTTAAGTATGGTATTCTTTTTATAAAATAATTGGAGGTGAATGTATCTTGAATAGCTTTATAACTTGGATTGGTGGAAAGAAATTGTTGCGAAAAAATATTCTTGAACAATTTCCGGATTCAACAACATATAATCGTTATATTGAGGTTTTTGGAGGGGCTGCATGGGTACTTTTTGGAAAAGATAAAATTGCAAAATTAGAAGTTTATAACGATATTAATGGGAAGCTCGTTAATCTTTTTAAATGTGTAAAGTATCATCCAGAAGCATTGCAAAAAGAACTTGAATGGATATTTATGTCTCGCGAACAGTTTTTTGATGCAATAGGACAAATGGAGACAAGAGGACTGACAGATATTCAAAGAGCGGCAAGATTTTATATAATTATTCATGAATCATTTGGAGGGAATTGCGAGTCTTTTAGAGTCAGCAGCAAGAATATGCAAAAGAAATTATTGGATTTACCAGAGGTATCCAATAGGCTTTCAAGTGTTGTTATAGAGAATTTGGATTTTGAACATTTGATAAAAACATATGATAGACAGCAGGCGTTATTTTATATTGACCCGCCATATTATGCATCAGAAATGTATTATGCAGATAAATTTATTCCAGATGACCATATAAGGCTTCACAATGTATTAACGAAAATTAAAGGCAAGTTTATTATTTCATATAATGATTGTCAAGTGATACGTGATTTATATAATAAGTTTTGTATCATAGAAGTCGATAGATTCAATAACTTAACTGTTAAAGGTGGGGGCAGGCGGTATAATGAGTTGATTATTAAAAACTTTTAAAATGGGGTAATAAGGTAAATGATTTTGATACCCCCCTGGATATCAACCTTGAGAGAAAAATATTGAAATTAGAAATAGAAAATTTTTGTAATTTCAAGATACATAAAACATTTAAATTTTAAAGAAAAAATCCTTGTAAAAAGCCATGCAAATAATTACAATTTTGGAAGCCCTGGAAGCCCTGGAAGCCCTGGAAGCCCTGGAAGCCCTGGAAGCCCTGGAAGCCCTGGAAGCCCATGTAATGCCTATAGCATATCACGGACATAAGTAGAGCGCAAGCAATAAAATATGGCTATAACGCACCAGAACGAACGTAAACGGATTTAGACGTTGTAACTATTATAATATCGAACCGAACTTGAAATCTGAATATGGGCTAAATATGAGCTTGTTAATGCGAAAAAAGTCCTCGTATCTGCTACGGCATCGGACTGAATACCGGGCAAACTGAGAACTATTGCGGCGGACTACGTATGTGGCTACTCATGGCCGTGGCTCCTCTCATTTTATTGATTTTGCTAGCAGGAAATACGCCTCCCATCCGTGTCCCGTCCCACAACTGATAGGGTGGTGTATAGCCTGCATGCAGGGGGCTATCGCGCAACCGTTAAGCGCCGGATTACGTCACCGGGGCGATACAGGGTTTACAGTGACCGGCTTGATGCGGAGTGTAGACGGGTACAGCTCCGTAACAAGTACTTGCTCCCACGTGGGGAAAACCCGCTCGCAGGCGTTGCACCTGCTGGACGGCGTGGAACCGTGGTGGAGATATGCCAATGCGCCCGGATTGCGCCGGGCGTGATTGTTATTGGATGCCGTAAATTGCTAAAAAATCATAGTTAACATTTTTCCAGTAGGGCGGGATTAGTGCATCATATTTACAAATCCGGCGCAGTTTGCACAGATGCGCGCGGAGACGGGCAATCGGACACCAGCAAGACGAACCCGCGCCGCTGCCACTTTTGGCAATGCTATACAGCATATCGCCATATTGCCACAAATCCCAATTACTGCCCATATTTGCCACTAAAACGCCGTTTTTTACAATATTGTTTTCTTCGTTTTTTGTCATTTTTGCTTTCTCCCCTTATCCCTTGGGGGCTAGGAAATAAAATTACCGCTGCCGGTATTGGTCCGGTTGGCATTCTCTGCGGCGATTATTTAAATAATTCCAAAAAACCCGTATAAATTGCAACTGGTAATTTACAATCCCGTTTTTTTGCGCCGTCCGGCGTGATAAAATGAAAACTGAATAAATTCGGGGCGGTTGGTATGCCATAAAATTCGGCAATTTTTAAAATATCTCTGTATTCGATATTTTCCGTCGTGACATTCCCAATTAATCCAACAACAATACTTTTTTCTGTTTCCGCAATTGTCGAAAAATGTCCGTTTAAATTCATTTTGTCCCTTTCTCGCCTGCCATCATCAGCGCAGGGCGGCGGTTCCCTGCGGACGCTCCAGCGGTGGGAGCGTTTCGGTTAGTATTCGGATGGAAAAAGCACGGTTACAACATCGTAATCCTGCTTAATCCAGATTTTAACGCCATCAGGCGCAGTGTATGCGCTTAAAGCATAGAGCGGATCGCTTGTATTGGCGGCGGCGTCCTCTTCGGAAATATCGCCCCAATCGCCAGAAAAGTGGCGGTTGAGTGAATTGTTAATAAATCTTTCAAAACCAGTGTTTTTATGCACCTTTTTCGCTATTGCAGCGGTTGCTGTCACTCTAATTTGCATTATATGTACCTCTCTTTCTCTTTTTTGTGAAAAGGCAGCAGGGGCGATGCTCCCCGGTTCGCTGGCCTGCCTGTTATGCTACTTTCTTCCCAGTCAGAATTTCGGACGGGTCAAAACGGAAAATAAAAGCTTTCCGGAATTTAGAATAGTATCCACCGCGCTCCTGCATAGCTTTGTTTTCGGCAGCGTATGCGACGCGGTCAAGTGTTTCATTAATCCGCACAAGCCACAATTCGGAACCGTCCCGGGTGTCCTCGCCTTTGGTTATTTTGTAAGTATATGCGGACTTTTCGGTGATTTCCTGCGGCGTTTCTGGCGTTGCCTGTGCAGCCTTTTTTGTTTTTTGCGGTGCTGTTCTCTGTTTTTTGATTCTGGCGGTTTTGGGGACTATTTTTAAATCAACAGGCTTACAGCCAAAATAATAAAAATCGACGTGAAAAAAATCTATTTGACCGTCACAGTCTGAAAAATTGTAGGAATTAACAAAACAGTTTACGTCATCTATTATTTTGGCGGTTACTTCATTATAAATTTTGTAACAATCACTTTTATTCCAAGCGGCTTGAATGGCTTCATCAAGTTCCCAATCGTACCATGAGTCTTTATGAAATAGATTATTATAGCGCAAACTACGCAGCATATCGGTTCTTTCATCCTCTGTGAGTTCGGATGGGGATTTTTTATAGATGTCCGCCGGGGCTTCCTTCAGCGCCACATGCAATTCCTGGCACATAGAAGCGTAGGAGGTGCGCACGCTAAATTTGTAGGTTGGGTATTTCTCCTTGACATATGCCCGGACAATCTGCGCGACCTCTTTCAAACTGCGGTTCCAATCATGATTTTTTCCTTCCCAACCGCATTCAGTGTAGAACTGGCTTCGGGTGCTGTCTGCGGACTCCGTGGTTTGGTTCTGCGGCTCTGCGGCGTTGTGGAGGTCTTTCCAGATTGGGAAAAGCGCGTCATACTCGCAGTTGATTTCCTTCATGATTTCGACGTTGCCGCCGGCGTCCGGGTGATTCTTCCGGGCCAGGGCCTTAAACTGATTCTTCAAGTCCTCTAAACTGGTTACGTTCTTGAAATATTTCGTCATGGTATTTTCTCCTCTCGCTCTGGCGGTTACTGTTCACGGTCCCGACCGGCGCGGAGCGCGTCCGGGGCGTTACTTCTTCGCCTGTGGTTTTCAGTTATTCACACTCACCATCGGTTGATTCAATGGTGTATTCGTCTTCCCATTCTTCGCCATATGCCCTTGCTTCTTCATATGTCGGGAAGTCTTGGGGCATCCTGTCCGGGTCTTTTGGAAATACCGTGTAAATCATATATACTAACCTCCTTTCCCTCCGCCTCTGCGAACTTCCTCCGGGGTTGCGACCGGATACCCGCATTAGAGGGGCGGCAGTGCAGCCTATTGTATTATGGCTGTTTCTTCTTCGTTGGCCGGCTCCGTGTGTCCGTCCGGGTACTCGCGGTATACAACGCCGTTTTCCTCGACTACAAAATAATCAAGTTCTCCCGTTGCTTTGTCTACTACTGCTATGTCTTTCATGATTTCCTTCTTTCTCTGGCGTCAGTTCCGTCAGCTTAAATTTTTACCATATCAACGACTGTGAATATCTCAGACACGTTTTGCGTAATGGTAAAGCCTGCTTCAACGTTCTGGATTCCCAGGGCCGCCGCGATTTTGTTTTTGACTTCATTTCTGTTGGCTTCCATCTTTTCCTTGTACGCCACCCATTCTTCCTCACACTCATAACAATAGCGATCATTTAATATGCTTGATTCTATCCATTCGTTCATAGCATCTGAATTCAACCGAATTACAGTAGTATGAATCACGAGGCCGCAATCCTCAAACTGTCCCCTTGCTATTACCTCGACTCTAAATTTTCCTTCTAACATAGTTTTCCTTTCTGTCCTCGTGACCTTCCGGGCGGGAGAAAATTACTTTTTTACAATGGCCATTTTAAATCCTTCGGTTCCACGCTGCCGGTGGGACCCGATTGCTATATCAATTTTCACCCCGATATCTTCAGGGGTATAACCTGCACTGACGATTGATTTATACAGGTTGCTATTTTTGTTCCTGGGTGCATATAATCCGTCCACGTAAGCGATGACCTCTCTGCCATTAATTGCTATTTCAAACATGGTTGTTTTTTTCATATTTATTTCCCCTTTCGTTTGTCGCTGTTGTTTGTTATGTCTACATGATACACCAAAAATAATGTATTTACAATATGTAAAATACACCAAAAATAATGCATGAATCAGATAAAGACATTGTGCATTATTTATAATGTAATGCGCTTGTAAATGCTTTTGAAATAATGTATAATGATAGAGAGTGCAAGCAGGAGGTGCAAAAATGTTTGTCTATAAAATAGATGTTTTAGAGACGCTAAAAGAGAGCGGGTACACTACAACAAAATTAAGAAAAGAAAAGCTGTTAGGGGAAAATGCAATACAATCTTTGCGTAAAAAAGAAATGGTTGGAATTATTGCCCTTGAAAAAATATGTTCTTTGTTAGATATGCAGCCAGGAAACATTATAAAATATGTAGAGGATACAAATAAACAAAACATTAAATATAATGTAAAACGTGATTGACAATACATTATTAAAGATGTATAATTGAAGTATCAAAAAAAGAGGAGTTGAGACAGTGCCAGAAATAGCAAGGTTTTATGGAATCGTAATTAAAATGTTCTTCAAACCGAAAGAACATGAGCCCAGCCATTTACACGCCCTGTATGGTGAGCATATCGGAATTTTTGATTTGCGAACCATGGAGATGACTGAGGGAGATTTACCCCGGAAAGCGCAGGAACTTGTGAAGGAGTGGATGGAGCAGCACCAGAAGGATTTACTGGACATGTGGGAAACTCAAAATCTTAAGAAATTGCCGCCATTATAAGCGGCTTTTTCGGCTGTCTGGAGGTGGTGGAATGATACCAAGAATTAAAGAGGTAAAGCCATTAGACAACTATATGTTGTTGGTAGTTTTTGACGATGGGAAAACGGTTTTATATGATGTCAAAGAGGATATAGAGACAATACCGCAATATGGAGATTTAAAGGATATTTATGGCCTATTTAAGCAAGCACAAATGGACCAGAGTCGGACTTGTGTATACTGGACAGATGATATAGATTTACCCAGTGACACAATTTATGAGTATGGAGTAGAGCAATAATTATCTTGACAGTTTTATATTTTTCTGCTAATGTAAATCCAGATAATAATTTATATAGCGTGTATGTGTGCTAGTGTCTCGGATGCCTTGACCACACATATAGACCGCCGGCCAGGAGCGGCGCGGCGATGTATAACCAGCCCATGGGGCCTTGACGTTATAGACAGATGTGGAAATCTGTTTATGCGTTGGGGCCTTTTTTATTTGCCTTAACCGTGATATTCTTCCGGATGCATCGGACCGCCAGGAGCTGGCCGTGGAATCTCAGCAGACGGATGCACTATGTTCCCACCCATAGTTAAAACAGGTACAGAGCAGTGGGATATAGATATATATTATATAGCTCCCATATATAGGGATAAAAGGTTATATATAGACCAGAAAAGGAGATATACAGATATGGCTAATAAAGATAATAATTACACCATAGACAGTTTTGTTATAGAGCTGGATACAGATGATAAAGAGCAATCAGAAAGAGAGTATATAGAGTTTATTACTGCTACTATCATGACTATCTGTAATGACTTTATATCTCGTCATCCCAATATTAACCTATGTTCATCCCAAGGTTTAACAGAGCTGTTAAAAGATGTAAGACGTAAATATAAGGCTGATATTGATAATATTAAGGAGTTAAATATACTCTGGGATATCTATACTGTTATCTGCTGCACATGTAGGATTAAACCAACTTTGATGCGATATTGTATTATGATTGGTATTCATCCTGATACCATGAATAGCTGGGATAGGGGCGAATATAGCGGCAGAGTAGCCTCTGGACACTCCGAATCGGCGCAAAAATGGAAAGCTGAATGTGAGTCAAGCTTGTATGATGAGGTCATCCAGACCGGTAACATTGGTTGCATGTTTGCCCTAAAAGCCAACTATGGATACCGTGATAATATTCAGATTATCCAGACCGATGGGAGGTCAGATAGGCCAGAATTCAGCCGGGACGAGATACTGACCAGGGTAAAAGCAACGGAATCTCTGCCTGGCTCCGTCGATGAGTTGCCAGATTAATACTATGAGTTATCTGATAATTCAATGGATTTGCACGGAGGAGGGCATGGATTATAAGCGATTGTACTAATCACACAATATAGTCCCCTTTTCTTTGTGCAGAATCCCGGGTGAACTATTCGTGAAATTGATATTTAGCGAATAGTTGAAATGATTAGGGACGGAAGGCACCCTTGAAATAGCAATATGCATAGTTTTTGAATCGAAATTTGTGCAGTATTTCAGCCAATCAACCGTCATATGCAAATGGGGCGGGAGGGGGGTCTGTAGGAAGCCGCTGGCGGCGCTAGTTAGTCCCTTTAATTCCGAAAAAATAAAAAAGGCCTTCCAGCCAGGAGGATACCCACATGGGATATAACCAAGAATAGTATATCTGTAAGACAGAAGGATTCAGTACAAGAGGATTCCAAAATACAATGAAGATATCAATAGGATGGTAAGAGTTAAACATAGAGATGTGGTTACATCAGAGTCAAAATTATCTGTGGAAAGATGGAATCTGTCTGCGCCATAAAGAACGTATTTTGGGAGATTATCATTTTGAAAAATTCTCAAAAAAATAAAAAGGCAATGTGAGGAAAGATGAGTGAGTATAGGCGATTTTATGAAGCATTGAACTGGGAGGATTTACAGCTACATAGAGATGCTGAAAACACAAGCAAACTGGACACATGCAGAATTTATGAAACTTCATTGGAAACTATACAGCGTGATTTTGCGGAACACAATACCGGAAATCTGGAATGTTGTATGGGTGATGTGGAGCAGTAACGGGAAAAAGTTTTTACTTTGATTGAAGTCTGACTTCAAAATTTTTCAAAAATCAAAAAGGAGTTTTTATGAAGCAAGCAGAAAAGCAGTTGGCTGGTATCTGTTTCTTGTAGCTATTTGGCAACTATTGGAATTGATTTTCTACAAGGAAATACAACCCAGGATAGTAGACGATATAATGAGCTTGTTGTTCTTTCAATTCATTTATCGGGCAATGGGAGAATAATAGGAGGCGCCTTATGTGTGGAATCTGTAAATATCGCAAGTACATAGACGATGAGTGGGTCTGCAGCAACGAGGATAGCGAGAACTACGGCCTGGAGGTCGGTTTTGACGCGAGGAGAAAGGCGAGTAGGTGTTGGATAAATATGATTGCTGTATGTTTACGAAGCAGGAAATCCAACAGGCAAAAGATAAGGGGTGGGTCATTATTACCGGCGCTTCCGACGATTTGATGGAGTTTGACGGTGCCATGGATGATGAGGGCGGTTGTTTTGATGGTGGAAAAGTCTTTTTCTCACAAAAGGCTGTCTGGAATGGCGAAGATGATAAATCAGTTTTCCCGAACTGCGTTGAAGCTATCTGGTGTGGCAAGGAGACTCTGGACGAGAATGGAAACGTGATTCCATGGACGTACAAAACGGACATTCCACATGAGACATTCATGGTCTACGAAGATGGGAAACCGTACTGCACGGGAATTGTGTTCTCGGTTGCAAACTTGAAATAAGGGGTGAATGTGATGCAGTGGACAAGAGTTGTAAAATGGATAAGCGTAGCGGTTGCTGTTTCTGTTGGGATTTATATTACAAAATCGGCATGGTGTCTGTGGGCATTTATATTACCGATTTGTGGTGATTGAGGTGAGAATGATGGATAAAACGAAAATAGATTGGGCGGACAGTAATTGGTCTCCGATTACCGGCTGCCTGCATGGCTGCGAATATTGCTATGCAAGAGGAATTGCAAATCGTTTTGGAGGATACCGTGATGCTCCTGGAAAGATTGTGGAATTGGACGAGCCTGTTATTGATTCACTGTTTAAGCGAGAGCCATATCCATACAATTTCACACCTACTCTTCACAGATATAGGCTCAATGAGTATCGGGATAGGAAAGGCAGAAACATTTTTGTTTGCTCCATGGCTGACCTGTTCGGTGACTGGGTACCGGATTCGTGGATTGAGGAAGTGTTTGATGCTTGTGACAGGGCACCGCAACATAATTATTTGCTTTTATCAAAGAACCCGAAACGGTATGCTGAAGCAGTCAGAAGCAATATAAAAAGTCATGTGTCAGGTCATATGGATAATTATTGGTTTGGCACGACTGTTACCACAAATTCTGATGTTGCCTATAATAGTTATGAACTAAGCGAAACTACTGAACAGTTAGCAGGCACTGTAGGTAAAATAAATACGTTTGTTAGTATCGAGCCTCTTTTGGAAAAACTTCTTAGTCTTTCTATCAAATGGTTGATGGAGTTTGATTGGATAATTGTGGGTGCTGAGACCGGTAGAAGGAAAGGGAAGGCTATACCTGAAAGAAGATGGATTGAGAGTATTGTAGAACAATGCAAAATAACAGGTACTCCGTTATTTATGAAATCCAGTTTGGTAGATGTCTGGGGAGAACCGCTGATTCAAGAATTTCCAGTGGGTTTGAGAAAATTGGGATTATGAGGTGATGATATGCGAAAAATTATTGCTGTTATTCTGGTTGCGGTATTTGTGACAGGATGTGCGGGTGAGGTTATCACACGGGAAGAAGATGTGGCAAGCCAGATTCTTCATTTTGATGAACATAAATTGGATATGGAATATTCAATTATTGTAGATGCAGATACGGACGTTTGCTATTTGATAAATACAGATATTTATGGAGGAGGAATGACAGTTCTACTTAATCCGGATGGTACTCCAAGGCTTTGGAAGGATATTGAGAATGAGAGCAAATAGGTAAGGGGTGAACGCATGGTTGGTATGAAAGATTTAGACATTATGCAAGAGTCTTTGCAAATAGCAACATGTAAGCTGCGGAATGAGCTAATGAAAAAGGGCGACTGGTATGATGGTTTCGTAGCAAGCATTAGTAGCTCATTGCGGGAAATTGGCGTGTATGAGCCAGATATAGAGGATATTGCAAAACGTGTATTAAATAGAATCATCGGCTTGGAGGAATGAAATGGAAGCAATCAGATACTTTGTCACATTTGTAGATATGATAATTGCATTATATGCTGCATGGAATGCACTATTTGGTACTGATGTCAAGGCTGAGAGAAATTTATGCCTTGGGCTATTCTCTTTTTTTACATTGAGTATTTGGTTAATCTGGTGGGGGTAAAAAGCAATGTACATATGCATGACAGAAGAGCAGAAAAACAGTATTGTTAAGCATGTCAATATTATGCTTGTGGAGTACAAGCGGTTAATTCGGCGTATTATCGAAGCAATGAAATCTCTTATCATCAGAATTAAGCAGTGCGCTTGTGAAATGGAGATATTTCGAGAAGCTTTTTTGCATTTGTCACCGAGGGAAAAATATAGGACAATGCGCCGATTGAATAAACGAGAATACACTGAAAAGGAAATAAACCAGATGATGTATGGTGTATATCACTGTCGGAATAATTGCTAGGAGGAAAAAGGATGAAACATATTATTGCTTTTGTAGTAGCTGCCGTTGGAATTTTATGTGGTATTTATGTTGGAGGCTGGCTGATGTTTATTCAGCCGATTATAGCGGCGGCAAGCGCCTTTGATGCGGGTCTCTTAACCGGAACTATGGTTGCAATTACCATTTTGAAGTGTATTTTTGCCACGTTTGTTGGAACGGTTATAGCTGCTATGGGTTGTTGGATAGCGGGAATTATTCAGATACTGGGAGGAAAGAAAAATTGAAGAATATGAGGAAAAATATTATTGTCCTGATGCTTGTAGTGGTGGTAGCTATGGGATTGGCTGGATGTGAAACTCAGGCTGATAGAGTTTCATACAATCTTTCTCAGGAGGCAGATAATTTTAATGTTATCCGGCGATTGACGGTGATTAATTGTATCGAAGGAGATGTATTGTTCCAGATGACGGGCAATATGTCCATCAAGGCTGATATCTCAGATAACCAGCTTGAAATTATCGTAGAGAACGGCGGAAAGTATGAAAAGCATTTTGTTGGCCTGAGCGATAACGTGACTTATGTGGTGGAGGATTTGGGCGCACCGGCGGTCAGCAAGTACAAATATACATTGAATTTTAATCCAAAAATGTGGATTCCGGTAAACGTAGATACCATAGACTAATTAAAATTAATCGGTTGGAGGACAAAATTTGTGATTTTCACCTATTTCGGAATTATCCTGTTCCTTACATGGGAGTGGGTTAAATTCATAAAATTAAAACCACCGTCAATCTCCAGACGCTGTGGGGATGCATATGAGATTGAGCGGTCGAGGCATCCAGAGTAGCTGGTGCCGTGCAAATGCTGAATATTGCGGATGAATATGAAAAATCCCCAGAAACAATATTCGGTTGCTGCGGGCCAATGGCAGTGCAACTATGGCGGTAAACTACTGAAATGTCCGCCAAAATGAGGAAACGTACCCAAGTTTGGTTGAAGGGGACTGGTTGCTACCAGATAGGCTGTAAAAAGTGTTGGAGTTCGAATCTCCACGTTTCCGTTTCCGCATAGCGCCAAATATGCGGAATGGGTGTTAGCATAGCACCTTCCTTTCATACCTCATAGCCGACAGGCTGTTAAGGCGGCTTACGACCGCCGTGAGGTGTTTTGCCTGGGAAGGATACACAAGAGAACTGGGCGTTGCAATCCGTCTTGAACGGTAAACGCAGGGGAGTATCCATACCAATGAGTGGTTATCATTGGTGTCCATAGTGCCGTCATAGCTCAAGTGGTAGAGCAACTGACCTGTAATCAGTATGTTCCTGGTTCGATTCCGGGTGGCGGCTTTGGAATGTAGTCATGCAGCATATGAGTTGGCACTCCCTCTTTGGAGTTCCTGACACATAGTTGGCAGACGTGTCACCTGTATGGGGGTTCCAGAAACAACCTTGCTAAGATTTTCCCCATAAACACCAGTGGCAATTTTGCATGTGAACCGATAAGGAAAGGGGAAAAGCCTGCGGGTGAGAAGAGATTGCCCGTCCAGTTTTGCGAGGTAGCTGGATAAAAGAGTTGCCGGTGAAAGGCTGCAAACCGGATAGTGTAAAGCATATGCACGATAAAGATGTTGCTAACGGGGGCAGCCCCGTTCTGGGGATTTAGCTGAGAGGTATAGCAATAGGCTGTTAACCTATGTACATTGGTTCAAATCCGATAATCCCCTTTGTCGGTAGATAGGTGACTTACCCTTTCATAAGGGTTCTACGCACATGGACAACGGTAACGTGGGAAAAGGCCTATCGCAAGGGAAGTAAGCTAATCTGGTGAAAGCGCCTGCCTGAAGAGCAGGAGAGATAGGGTCGGAACCTGTACTTCCCATTTGGCCGGGTCGCGCCCGGATGAACTGAGAGTGAGCGCAACGCCTCAGAGAGATTGACAATGCCCACTGAAAACTACCGGAGCATATTGGTGCACAGATATGCTTGTGAAACTGGCAGGAGCTGGATAGTAGACGGTGTGATAATCTAAGTGGGCCGTGCTTGGGACGTTTAGCAAAGTGGTTAATGCATCTGGCTCATAACCGGAAGATTCCTGGGTTCGATGCCCAGAGCGTCCATTGTAGTAAAAGCTTGTGAATCGTAAAGGTGTGTGAAATATGAGATTTATTAGAGAAACCAATCATTCTTCTGCAATTATTTGTGGAAAACTTTATAGAACAAATAATGCGGAAGTAATTGGTGAACAAAATGGTAGAAAATATTTTATGACTTTAAGACAGAACTTCTTTTCTGCAAAATGTGAATATGAAGATTATCAAGATGGATTTGGAGATGGTCACATAATTACTACTTACTCTGATATTAGGACCGAATCAGTAGAAAAAGCAAAAGAGATTCTTGGGCTTACTGATATTAAACGATATTGTGAAATTTTTGGACAAGTAGAAGAAGCATAGATTTATGGGCTATCGCCAAGTGGTAAGGCACAGGACTTTGACTCCTGCATTCGTTGGTTCAAATCCAACTAGCCCAGTTTTGCACATTGAGAATTGAATATTGATGGTTGATGATATATAATTATCTTACTAAAGGGAGGTATACTATGGCGGCAGAAGATTGGTTTGATGGTATGTTTACCGAAGTGCTGGGTGAGATAATTAAAAAGGAACAAGAGAATGGGACATCTGATGAAATGATATTAAAGATTTTACAAGAGAAGCCCTTGGCTCAATTATATTCTCGGACTGCGGATGGTGCTTCAGATGCATTTCTTGAATCAATGGAAGAAATTATGTATGAAAAAGTTTTTGAAAATAGGGCATTAGATGGAGAGTTTATGGCGAAGCAAGAGCAAAAATGGGGTCGAGTTTTTGTGGCAGCTGAAGCCATGTATTTATATGTCCTTGAATCAGTGGAAAGTTATGTCGAGTTTCTTAATGAAAATTTTGGTAGTGAAATTAGCTTTATATATCATGCATTAAGAAATATACATGCACGTTCGATGCAAGTATTCTTGGAAATTTTAACACTGAATAAAAACGGATTTGCAGATGGGGCATATGCAAGATGGCGTTCATTATATGAATTGAGCATAACAGCGTCGTTTATCAAAAAATATGGAGAGGATGTTGCCAAGGCATTTCTTGAATCTGCTAATACAAATGACAGATATGAATGGGCGAGAAAGGCAGAATGTTTAAGAGAATCCAAAAAGCGGTATATAACATTTTCTGATATCCAAAAGAATTCTGGATTAGAAACAACAGAGTGGAAAAGGGAGTATGACTTTGTCAATCAATTAGTTCATGCATCTCCACAAGGCACAATGTTCAGACTAGGAGAGCGAACAGGAAAGGTTACCCCAGTTGGAAAAACGGATTGGGGAATGTCTATTTCTACTATTCATGCTGCAATTTCCTTGTCCCAGATTACGGTAGACTTTTTTACCATTTTTCACCACGGAGATAGCCTTATAGCCGCTATGACTTTACACAAATGGGTTGAAAAGATTTCAGAGTATTGTGATGAAGTTGAGAGAAATTGCTTTAGTGATGATGACTATTTTGAGTATATTTAAAATATTTACCAACCATCAATATCCGGTGGTTGGTTTTTTATTGCTTAAAACTATATAAATGGGAAAATTGACTGTCAGAGACAAATTATGAATATGGCGCCAAGTCCGAAGGAGGGGTGATATGGTCTGGGAATTACAAGATAAGGTAAATTGCTATGAAAAACAGATAGTGGATATGCAGGCACATATTGACTGTCTAAAAGCCGAATTGCGAGAAGTACAATGCCACTCTGATAAATTGAAGCAGGAATTGGCGATGAAAGATGGAAGCAAAATGTTTGATACTCTTATGGAAAATTCTTCTGGAGAGGCGAAAGAACTTCTTTCCAGACATCTGTATGAATCCCTTTGTTGTGTTGAGATGAATCGAGAGGAAATGAAGTTAGAACTTCCATCCGCTCCTATTGACGTTGCAGCCATGCTTATTAGAGAAACAGTAAGATTGAAAACAAGTCCTATCCAAAAAATGTTTAATCCTAATATGCCAGAAGAATATGAGACAGATAAATACTCTCCCAAAGATTTGAAGGAGATTGCAGAGCATTTGTTGGCCTACTGTAACAATAATGCAGATGGTGATTGAGAGGGCTTTTGAACCATGGAAGAAAAGACTGTTTATAGAAATATAGGAGATGGAAGCAAACTCACGCCGATACCGCGTGAAGTCGTAGAACACTTTAACCGTGAATATGCAGGTAAAAGAGTGCCACTTAATGCTGACCGTTGTAATGCTATAGCGGAGATTTTGCGAAAACAGGGAGTTGATGTGTGACATGGATGGATTTCAACTGTTATTAAATAACTTTTGTTCTTATTGTCCTGATTTTGCGCCAGAGTTGGAGCAGGAAGATTGCACTATGCTGGGAGACTCTACTCCAAAGACAATGAATAATATCCGGTGCCAGCATGAGCGCAGGTGTGTCAATATTGCAGAGAATATGAAAGGCCAGGTGTAATTATGGCAGTGTATCAATCAATTTACAAATGCAGATTGTGTGGTATGGAATTGGGGGCGCAGAGAACCGGAAAAGATTTTGCCATGTGTGAAACTGCAATGTTGGCTTGTGGATTTTACGATAAATGTAAATCACCAAATCATACAATTCATTTTTGTGATGATGGTTCTGTAGGACTGACTGATTTTCAAGGATTCAGAAGGGTTGAGTGATTATGCCTATTAAAGAAAAAGAGGGATGTAGAATGATGATATGTGGTAACGGAAGCACATTTGTCTTTCCAGATGAAATCCCGGAGTTGCATATTGATTCAGAATCAATTGATGAGGAAACTCAGAAAATGTTTGATGCATTGCGCGAACCAGTCGAATTGAGTTGTTCTTTCAACCTGGATATTTCCTCAGGAGAATTAATGCTTGTTATGTGCGGGGGATGTACATGGGAGCAGATACAACAAAATAATTGGAGGCGGCTTCACGGCTTGCCAATGAGGAGGAGGAGATGGCATTAGCGTTAATATCAGTAAACTTGTTGAAAAGGGAAATAAAAGAACTTTCTGAAGCAGATAATTTAGATAATCAACAGGTTTTCTATTTATCAGTAGCAAAAAAAGAATTGCAGTTACTGGAGAAATTAAACATCGAATGTAATATGCAAGGTACTGAACAGGAAGTGATGGATAGATATTCGTCACAAGTGCTGTGGCTATTAACACCAGACGAACGAGAAAAGTACATTAAGGCTTATAAATTTTATTTAGAACTTCAAAAATTTAGTCATGTTTACGGAAATATTCAGTGTGTATGAGTTATGATAACCGAGGAAATGAAGGTTTGCGGGTTATGCGCTTGAAATCAACGACAAACTGGTGAAAGCAGGATTTGAAACGAGGGTTGTGAGATGAAACATGTTAAGGTATTTTATACATGTGACCGTTGCGGGAAACGAATAGAGGAAGTTCCAGAAAATACAGCCAGAAGAATAATATTTCCAAGTATTATCCATAAGGTATTTGATACAAGGATTAAAACATTGTCAACAGAACCTATGGTTATGAATCAAGAATCAGAAATACAAAAAATTAATGAGCATTTGCTGGTAGAATCGCTTAAATTAACTTATTGTTATTATTCTAAGGAAGGTAATTACCATTTATGCCCAGATTGTAGAAAAGCATTTGAACTTTTTATGAGGAATGAATTATGAGTAATGGTGAATTACTCAGGCCTGGAAATGCACAAAGTACGGAGTTAGTGGGAGGATGGAATAAATGATAAGGAAATTCAACAAAGGGGATATAGTGCTGTGTACTAAGTTTAGCATTGAAAATATGATTCAGATAGATGCTTCTGGTTTAAAATCAATTCCATATGTTGACGATAGGTTTTTTAACCGGAGAGCATATATTAGTAAAACCTTTAAAGAGTACATGGATAAAGCTTTAGGGGTATCCCATGACGAGAGAGATGAATATGAAATCACTTTTTTGGATGATGGTAATTCTTTGGCTTGGGTGTCTGCAAATAATTTGGTTCTGATTTTAAAGGCAGAAGAGAAACATATGAGATGAGGTGGAAAAGGGAATGAATTTTTCAAAGCATATGAATCCGCCAGAAGATGGATTTGACGGTCAGGCGGATATAAGGGCAGGCTTTGTTATCTGTCCTTACTGCCAGAAAAAGCAGTTCAAGATTAATCCGGATACGAGGATTGAGAAAATGCCGTATAAGTGCAAGAACAGCAAATGCCGGAAGGAGATGATTGTTAATGTGGAGTAAGCTAAAGCATTACATGAAATGGAAATTCATGACTGGGCATTTTAGCATTGGAAGTTTAACGGTGTATGGGAGAAATGCTATGCACTGGGGCGTGCAGTTACATACTAAGAAATACGGGTATATTTGCTTTAGACTACCTCTATTGTGTGATGGACATTGGTGGCCGCTATACTTCTATTGTAGTCCAAATGCAACGCCATGGGCGGCAATACTCATGATAGGGAAGAAGCATGACTATGAAGATTGGGCAAAGTCGAGAATTCGCAGGCTTTGTTTTGGACACAATTTTGATGTTCATGGGTGGAACAAGGAGTATGAATGCGAGAATTATGATATTCTCCGGGGAATAAATAGGAGTGTCGCAACGAGATGTTGGTATTATCAAAAATGGCAGAAAGAACACCCGGAGAGCGAATAAACTAAAAAATATGTCGATTTAAACCAGAGCCTAATGAGCCTTCGACCTTTGTGAAATAAGCAAAGGAAGGAGGCTCTTTTCTATGGATTTTCAGGAACACCGGGAAATAATCAAAAAACTAAAGCGGCAACTGACAGAGCCGCTATCTTTGGACATTTTGCAACTTCTTCTGTCCGAACTTCAATATACGATGAAAGATAATCCGGAGCTGCCGGTTGATGAGCGGGATTTTATCATGGCATATTCTGGATTCATAAAGAAGCAGGCAACTTCTCTGTTTGCAAAGACCATGGACAGCCAGTGGGATGACTTATATTGGCGAACCATGTTGTTTGAGGCACCGTATTTACTGGATAGTTATTGCCTGTACATAGAGAAAGACAGAAAGCCACGAGAACGATTTTACCAGCCAAGGCGCAAAACCTTGATAAAGGTGGTCAATAAGCTGCAAATGTTGGAAGATGACCGACTGGACGAGTTATTTGTACATATGCCGGCGAGGGTCGGGAAAACTCAAATAATCACTTTAGGGACAAGCTGGCATTGCTGTCGGGACACTGAATTGAGTAACTTGTATTGTTCATATAAAGAAGATGCCGGTGGGGCGTTCCTTGATGGAGTGAAGGAAATATGGACAGACCCAGTGTATTGTCATCAGGATATATTCCCAATGGCAAAAATTGTTGATACTGACGCAAAAGCCAATACAGTAGATTTGGAGCGCAAGAAAAAATACAAATCTCTCTCTGGAAAAGGTCTTACTTCTGGATTGAACGGTTTGTATGATGCCACAGGTTGGCTGATTGCGGATGATATTTTAGAGGGAATACAAGATGTGCTTAGTCCAGACATTTTGCGACGAAAGCAAACGATTTTTGACAACAACCTTATGAAGCGTAAGAAGGAAAAATGTAAGGTTATTTATAACGGTACAATTTGGAGCCTGCATGATATTTACATGAATCGTATGGCATTTTTGGAAAACAATCCAGAAGCCAAGGATATTCGGTGGGATGTGCTTAAAATACCGGCGCTTGACCCCGAAACAGACGAAAGTAACTTTGATTACGATTATAATGTGGGATTCAGCACAAAGTATTATCGTGTAGAGCGTGCGAAATTTGAAGAGAATGATGATATGGCTTCGTGGTTCAGCCAGTGTCAACAAGAGCCTATTGAGCGTGACGGCGCAGTATTTAATCCAGAACACATGAATTTTTACAATGGCGTATTGCCAAATATGGAGCCGCTAAAAGTTGTTGCTGCCTGTGACGTGGCTCTTGGTGGTACAGATTATCTGGCTATGCCGATTGCATATGTCTATGATGATGGTTCCGTATATGTCCATGAGGTTGTATATGACAATAGTGAGAAAACAATAACACAACCTAAAGTCATTGATGCGTTGATTAGAAATCATGTGACTAATGCCTTTTTTGAAGCCAATGCCGGAGGCGAGGGATACAAAGACGAGATTGAAAAAATGTTGGAAGAAAAGGGCGTGAAAATCAATCTGGTATCGAAATTCGCCCAGCAGATGTTGATAGGAACTGGCGGCAGTGCAACAAAAACACACCAGAGAAAAGAACAGCGCATTTGGGATAACGCTCAAGCTATCAGGAATTTTTATTTTTTGGATAGTGGATATCAGAAGATAGAATACCGGAAGTTTATGAATAATGTATATAGCTTCACCATAAACGGAAAGAACAAAAATGATGATGCGCCGGACTCTTTGGCGAGTTTGGCTGTGTTTATTGCAAAGGGAAGCGGAACTGTGGCTAAAGTTTCTGTTATGCCGCGACCATTTTAGGAGGTGTTTTGCATGGCGAAATATTTGAGAAATCCTCAAAAAGAAAACCAAAGATTATGGGAAATATATCATGGGATGAAAAAACGATGCTTGAATAAAAACGATGCGAGATATAAGGACTATGGCGGTCGTGGAATCGAAATATGCCATGAGTGGCTTTTGAGTTTTGATAATTTTGCTGATTGGGCAAAAAACAATGGATATGATGATGATTTAACTATTGAGCGGATAAACGTGAATGGAAATTATGAACCAGAAAACTGCGAGTGGATTACTTTAAAGCAGCAGGCAAGAAACAAACGCGACACAATCTGGGTGACATATCATGGTGTGAAAAAGCCTTTGATAGAGTGGTGCGAGACATTGGGTTTAGACTATGACACAATACACGACAGGATTACTGCACGAAATTGGGATGTGGAAAAAGCATTTGAGACTCCATCTCAACGCAAAAATTCGTTTAGTAGTTTGTGTAAGGCACATCACCTTAATGCCGCAACAGTGTATGACAGGATACATAAGTTCGGATGGAGTTTGGAAGATGCTTTAAATACACCAAGTCTAGGACGAGGAGCAAATTCAAAATCATATAGAGCGGAACAATTTGGGTATAGGTTTTGTGCTATTTGCGGAAAGGAGTTTTTGCGTAACAACACAAAGCAAATTTATTGTGGGGCGAAATGTCGTGGAATATCGAAACGAAGAAGTTATAGGAGCACGAGATTGATTCTTGATGGGAGAAAAAGTCCAGAAAATTGCGATGAGAGGAGAATGCAATTATGATTAAGGCGTTGACAAGAGAGTATTTGGCAAATTATCCATATATTAGAGATGTAATTGCTAAAGATGAAAAAAAATTACAAAGATACAAAGATAATCCACCAGAAACCTTATATGGGAAGGTATATGGTTCTAATCCATGCTTTCCTTTTCAACGGCGAGGTTTTACTGTTTCAGGCCCGTGTGGAACTGATAGCAGGCAATGGAAAGAAAGAATACATGATTTAGAGTTAAAGATTGCTCAGGAAAAAAGATTCTTTGAACAATTGATGGTGGAGATTGATGAGTTGATTTTGTCGATTGAAAACCCAAGAGATAAGATGGTATTTGAGTATCTATATCATGATGGAATGAAACAAAAGGATGTGGCTAAGAAGTTACATATTGATCAGAGCTTGGTTTCGCTGACTGTGAGCAAATATGTATCTTAAAAAAGTAGCAATTTACCATACATAAATACCAGTAAAAAAATCAAAGATGGGTTTGCTAACGGAATCAGTTGGACGGCCACAGAAAATTGTATAGTCTGTGGTTCCATTGGTTTTAACTATTCAGTCCACGGGTGTACTGTATTCGTTAATAATGTAGCTATTTAGCTAAAACCGTTGAAAATATGAATCAGAGCTATCGTCTGCGGTTATATTGGGATAATGATAACGGCCTTATACAAGTATATGTAGGTGGTACATATAAAGGTAATCTTAAATTCACACCATAATAATTATTTAAGACCCAAAATGTAGATTGCATTAAGGGTAAATCCTGTATTGACATCAACTTCCATCAATGTTACTGTGCCAGCTGAGTAATTTATAGATAGCAAAACGTTTGCGCAATATCCGTATGATTTACCTGGTATTGCTATGTACCGTGTTTCATTTAAAATATGACTTACTAATGGCACAAGAGTAAAATTAAAAAACATATTACCATTACTTGTCTGCTGTATAATTACCATGATTTCGATAGTTTTATAATTTTTAAATGAAATTCCTGTCATTGTCTTATTATCCATGGATAAAGCGGCAAGTTGGGTTCCTGTCCCAATAGATGCTAAATTGCTATATTATACTTTTTGGCATAATGCGTATAGGGCCTGATTAAAAAATATTGACTGTAAAAGCAACTTTCATAAATTTCATAAAAATCTGTGGTAGAATTTATAATGAAGAAACTGTGTATAGCACCTGGATAACTCCGGGTGTTTTTTCGTGGGAAAAATTATGGAAAATAACAAACAGAAATCACATGATGAGAAAGAAAAAGTAATCTGGAAAACTAGACACACACCACTAAAGGATAGGAAATCTTCTAGTGGAATTACTTTTTGGCCAGAGAAGGTGAAAGTGAATGAACAAAAGTAGTTTTATAGATTTATGCCAGGGGCATTTTGGTAGAAAAATTGCATATACGAATGTCGATAGAATTACCAAAGAAAATGTCGTTGGCGTTGTCGGTAAAGCTATTTCTGTTTTAAATTACAATCGGCCAGCGATACGGTATCTTTATGATTACTATAAGGGCGACCAGCCAATTCATTATCGGGAAAAGAAGGTGAGGCCGGACATCAATAACAGGGCGTGTGAGAATCATGCGCTTGAGATTGTTCGCTTCAGCACCAGTCAAACATATGGGGAGCCGATACAGTATGTCAGCAGGAAAACAGATAAGATAATCAATGATGCTGTGGATAAACTGAATGATTATATGAAGGACGCTCATCGGCAGGCCAGAGATATAAAGCTTGGAAACTTTCAGAGTGCCGTTGGAACTGCCTACAAGGTAGCGCTTAAAGGAAAGCCAACCGATATTGTGCCGTTCCGCATTCATATTCCGAATCCGATGAATACGATTGTTGTGTATTCGGCTAAAGACGATTCAGATATGCTCTCTATCCAGGTTCTGAAAGATGAAAATGACGAACAGTATTATCAGTGCTATTCTGAAGAGTATTATTTCGTTATCAAAGGCGGGAGAGTAACTGAAACAAAAATAAATGGCTTTGATGGCATCCCGATTGTGGAATATCCGAATAATCCGGATAGGCTCTCCGACATTGAGATTGTGATTACGCTTCTTGACCAGATTAATAAAATGCAGTCTGACCGGATGAATGGCATTGAGCAGTTTGTTCAAGCATTTATGCTTTTCAAAAACTGCGAGATTAGCAAAGATGAATTTATTGAAATGTGTGATTTGGGAGCAGTACAGGTCAAGGATTCCGGTCAAGGTGTGCAATCAGATGTAAAACTTATGACTGCTGAACTTAATCAGGAGCAGACACAAGTGGCTAAGGATGACGTATACAGACAAGTACTTGTCGTTAATGGTATGCCAGACCGGCAACAAAATACAGGAGGCGATACCGGACAGGCGGTATATCTTCGGAATGGATGGGACTTTGCAGAACAGCGGGCAAAACTGGATGAACCATTTACGATTGAAGCAGAGAAAAAACATGCCAGAATTGTTTTGAACATCATAAATCAAACAACAAACGATGTTCCGTTAACTGTCAGGGACTTTGATGTGAAGATTACAAGGAATTCTACTGACAATATGTTGATTAAGGCGCAGGCTTTGGATTATCTGTTGAAAAATAAGATACATCCGTTAATTGCGATTACTGTTTGCGGTCTGTTTGGAGACCCAGAAAAAGTGTGGACGCAAAGTAAGCCTTATATGGATACTATCTTTAAGACCCAGGAGCAGATAGACATTGAAGCTGAAAAAGAACGTGCAATGGGGCTTTTGAAAGCAAAGCAAACTGAAACAGTTAAAACAAGAGAAGCTGAATAGGCTTTTCTTTTTTTATATCAAAATTTGGAGTCATCCGATAAATGGCAGAATCCGGCAGGCGCAACCTGCGGTAACAAAAGCGTGGATTAGAGAGGAGAAGAATCATGACGAGAGAACAGGCTAAAAAGAATTTAATTGCATTGGGAGTTGCAGAGCCGACAGATGAGCAGGTGACAAACTATCTTAATCAGCATAATGGCGAGGTTAAGAAGTATCAGGAAGATGCAGATAAGTGGAAGAAGGAAGCTGATAAGGCAGAGGAGCTCCAAAAGCAGCTGGATGAGATTGGGCAGCAGAACCTTACGGAAATTGAAAAAGAACAGAAGGCAAGGGCGGCAGCAGAACAAAGGGCAGCAGATTTACAGAAGCAGCTTACCCAGATGGCGGTTGAAGGGATTTTTGCAAAAGCTAATCTGACCGGAGAAGAATTTTCCGGAATAATTGGTGCTCTTTCAGCACTGGATCTGGAAACGGCAAAAACAAATGCTGAATCTTTTGTCAACGGGATTTCCAAGAGGGATGAAGAAAACAAAACGCAGTGGAAGAATGAAAACTTTAATAACACGCCAAATCCAGGGACAGGTGGAAAAGGTGACCCGGCCGGAGGCGGAGAAGAAAAGAGCGCAGCAGCTGAATATGCGAAACAGTATTCCCAGCAACATAACCCACAGCCGGCACCGGCGACCAATCCGGTTCAGGCTCCCACAATAACATTTTAAGGAGGATATGAGATGGCTTACATGAAAGTTGTGCAGGGATATACTCTGCCGAATTTTTTAGAAAGTGCCGTAGGCCTGGTACAGAAAACTGAAATGGTTACTCAGGCTATGGCAACCCAGGTGGATGATAAGAAACTGATTTATGCAGGAACGGTATTCCCATCTAATGATGCGAATGCTACAGGCATTGTATTTGAAACTGTTGATATAACGGATGATGGGAAGCGTCCGACTTCTGTGATTAAGGCTGGACGGATTTATGCCAATCGTTTAAAGACAGCACTGGAAGCAGAAGCAAAAAGCGCTCTGGAAGCCACGGGATTTGTTTTCCTTGATGCTCCGGAAGTAGAATTTTAAGGAGGTGCAACATGCCATTTAATGTATTAGATACTATTAATGTTACAGAGAGGCTGAATTTCTCACAGAATTTTACGGTTGCGAGACCGACCGTGCTGGATACGCTGTTTCCTGATGTGAAATCACAGCATTTTAAAGCGGAGTATTATCGCCTGATGCAGGGGCAGAATCTGCCGACGCCGGCATATGTTCATGCGCTGGATACCGAGGCTCATATCGGAAGCAGGCCGACTTTTGAGAAGGTACTGACCGAAAAACTGTTCATCAAGGAAAAAATCAACCAATCAGAGCAGTTGCAGATGTACATTACTAACGGCGTGCCAGACGATGATGGTTTGGTTCGGTGGGTATTTGATGACATGGGACGCTTATCTGAAAGCGTTGTTACCAGAACCAAGATTGCCAAAGGGCAGGTTATGAGCCGCGGCATTATGAAAATCAAGGAAAACAGCCTTGATATGACGATTGATTTTGGTGTGCCAACCGAACAGAAGATTACATTTGGTGATTGGTCTAATCCAGAATATGATATCTTTGGCGATATTCAGAAAGCTGTGAAAATCGGCAAAGACCAGGGTAAGATTTTCAACTATATGCTTACTTCTGACACCCAGGTGCAGAGAATGCGGAAGAACAAATCCTTGCAGACCGCTATTTACGGCGGGATTAATGTTGGTAAACTGGTAACCATGGCTGAACTGAGGGCGACTTTGGTTGAGGAGTTCGGCTTGACGTTGTTTACCTGCGATGAGCAGTTTGCGTTCGTTAAGGCAGATGGAAGTCGTGCAAACCAGAGATATTTTGATGAGAATAAGGTGACCTTCTTCAGCGCAGGAATGGGTGGACGTGTTGGTACCGGACTTTGGGGTCCGACACCGGAGGAAGGTGAATACGCTGCATATCAGGCCGCATTTGAAAAGATGTTTGTCACTGTTACCATGTGGGCCACAGAAGACCCGGTGGCAAAGTGGACGAAGGCATCAGGTATGTTTATTCCGGTTTTACCTGACCCGTATGGCATGGTTATCGCGACAGTGACCGTGACGGGGGAATGACAGGCTATACCCTTAACAGCCGGTCAGTGGAATCTGTGGAAATAGAGGACAAAAATAAGTCAGTAGTTTACTCTGAAAGTGATTTGTCAGAAATGACAGTTGCACAGATTAAGGCTTTGGCTTCTGACTTAGGGTATAGCATTACTAAAGTCATAAAGGCTGATGTTATAAGGGAGTTTTTGGCACAGCAAGGATAGCGAGGTGAAATGAGTGGAAGCGGAGATTCTGGCTGATATGGTTACATATCTTGGCGATGAAGTGAGCGAAGCCGACAATCCGGTTCTGCTCATCTTAATTCAGAGAGCAATTAGAAGAGTTTGTGCGAAGCGGTATCCGTTTGGATACACGGGCACGGAGAAAGAGACAGCGGTTGAGCGGTATCGGGACACGATATTTGCCGCCGCTGTTTACTATTGGGCGAAACAAGGGGCTGATGGTGAAAGTTCTCACAGTGAGAATGGAATCAGCCGTGCCTATGAAAAAGAGGACGATATCTATTTTGATGTTGTACCCATGGCAAAAATCTTATAAACCATTCAAGGAGGATTTTGACTATGATTTACGATTACAAGAACAGAAAAATTCATTTTGAGAACCCGAAAGAGGAAACAGATTACAAGACACATATGGCGGAGTATGGACCAGGAACAGGAAAGACACATTCGGATGACTGTCCGTATTGTGCAGCGCGGGGCTGGAAAACATTCCCTGGTACTACATTTGAAGCTGAATGCGATAAGTGGGCGGAGGAACATCCTGACGAAGTGGTCGAGGCAGATGAATAAAGTAAGGTAACTCTCCTTTAAGACGGTGCGTGTCTATCCGATACCTCCCCGGATGGGCGCAGGGTATGTGCAGATAATGGTGGTGGGCAAGCACATTTTTAAATGGGGGAAGAAGTGGAGGTAAATATCATGTTGCCAGTAGATGAAGGTAACGATAAATGCAGAAACTGTGAATATTTCGATTTGAGCTGTGGGTGCGTGCCAACATATACAGAGAATGGTTTGCCGCCGTGCGGACGCAATATTATTCTAACTCAAAAGTATTTCAAAAAACTGGTAAAAGAAAGTGGAGGCAAAGTATGTTTTTTAAAGAAGCCTATGAGGCGCTGAAACAGGGCGCAGATATAAAAAGACTATCATGGAATGGATTCTGGCGTAAGGAGGAAGGAACTATTGTTATGTATTGTAAAGATGGCTCCAAAGTCCCTTTTATGGAAACCGAGTGTATCTTTGTTGATATCGACCACATGATGGCTAATGATTGGGAAATTGTTGATGGAGATTCCATTACGGGACTTGATGTGTCAACCTTTACATTTGGAGAGGCGGTATCTAGGTTAAAGCGCGGTCAGCGTGTCACCCGTAAAGGCTGGAATGGCAAAAACTTGTTCGTGGTCTATCAGAAAGGTTATCCAGATGGAATCCCGTGCAACAAGCAGACCGCCAAGGCATGGGGACTGAAAGAGGGCGAACTTTTCCGCTGCGAGCCATATTTACAGATTAACACGGTTGATGGTTCTCATGCCATGTGGGTTCCGTCCATTCGTGATGTGCTGGCAGAGGATTGGGTGATGGTTGAGTAATGCGAGGATTAAAACGCAATCAGAAAACTTTATACTACCAGCTCTACGTCAGTAACATTCCGGTCTATGAGACTGATTTGGACGGCAACATCGTTAGAGACCCAGTTACAGGTGAGCCATTGCTGACCGGCGAAACAAAGGTTGGCTATGCTGACCCTGAGGAGTTTCGGGCGAATGTGTCTGCCGCAAGAGGTGAGGCGAATAGTGACCCATTTGGCATTGACCTGTCATACGATAAGACGATGGTTACCTGCGATATGGATTTGCCGATTGATGAACTGTCAGTGCTGTTTGTAGATAAGAAGCCGGAATTTGACGTTGACGGCAATCTGGCGAACTCCGCCGATTATAAGGTTGTCAAGGTTGCAAAGTCCTTAAATTCGGCGCTGTATGCGATTAAGAAGATTACGGAGGGAACGGAGCATGGCTAAGTTTAGAAAGAAGCCAGTTGAAATTGAAGCATTTCAATATGATGGTGATTTAAAAGGAAAAGACGGCGAATGGTACGTGCCGGAATGGGCAGTAAAGGCCTTTAGTGATGGTGTAATGTATTACGACAGCATGGATTGTGATTCGCCTCCGGTGGAATTGTTTATCAAGACACTTGAAGGCGTGCATCATGCTAGTGTAGGTGATTACATTATCCAGGGTGTAAACGGAGAATTGTACCCATGTAAGCCGGATATTTTTGAGAAGACTTATGACAAGGTTCTGCCGTTGTCTCCGCTGCCTGAGTAGGTGTCGATATGGCTAAGAGAGTCATCCGGGGCAACCTGTCCTCAAAAGGTGTCCAGAGTATTATAGACCAGTTGCAAGACTACAAGAAGGATTTGCACCGTAAGACTGAATTATTGTGCCAGCAATTGGCAGAAGCCGGATTGATTGTGGCACAGACGGCAGTAAGCGAATCGCCTTTAGGAAAGACCATTACCCTACGGATTCAGATGGAGTCGCGGGCTGATGGCTGTAAGGCTATGTTGATTGCCGCTGGTCATACAAAATCGAATGACTATGGAACGGTGAATACTTTACTCCTAGTTGAGTTCGGGGCTGGTGTGCATTACAATCCATCGGATAACCCCAAAGCTGGTGAGATGGGCTACGGTGTCGGTACATTCCCTGGACAGATTCACGCTTTTGAGGATGGTTGGTATTACTGGGGAGAGGACGAGAAGTGGCATTATACGCATGGTACAAAGGCAACCATGCCAATGTATAACGCTTCGGTAGCTATCCGTCAGCAGGTGGTGGCGATTGTAAAGGAGGTGTTTGGTGGATGATTGACATTTCCTCACTGGTCTACTCCAGACTGGTGAATGATGAAACATTGAAGAAACATTTAAAAGGAAGCGGAACCACCCGGAATGACACCCCTCCAGCATTTCCATATTTATATATAAAAACATTGGGTGAACCCACAACCAGCACTTCTCTTCAAAACAAGCAGTGTGCCATATTAGCCAGTTTTGAGATTACTATTTACGATTCCACGTCTGCCACAAAAGCACGTCAGTTAATTTTTCATACGGCAGAGCTCATGCGCCAGATGGGATTTACGATGAACTATGGCCCGATAGAAGTTGACCGAGCTAGTACAACAGAAGCATATTGCTGGCGGGCAAGGTTTAAAAGAACCTATTGCGAAGGCGATATCATATAAAAACTAAATAAGCTATGGGCCTTACAAAAAAATGGTGAGGTTCTTTTTTTATGTGAAATTACAAGGAGGATATAAAGCTATGGCAAAAAATTTTGTGGACCTTTCCACAGCAGGAATTCATGTTGGGTATGCGATTGAGGCAACCGCAGGTACAAAACCAACAGCGTTTATCGACCTGCCAAATCCTAAATCAATACCGGATTTCAACCCGGAAACTGCAACCTACGACGTGACATCTCTTAATGATACTATTTGGAAACGATACATTGACGGACTGAAAGACCCAGGTGGAGCACTTGCAATCACGTTTGGCATGTCCGATGGTTTCCGTGAGATGTGGAAGGGGATTTGTGCTGAATATGAGAGCGTAAAGTCATCCGGTAAGCGTATGTGGATGGAATTTTTTCATCCCGGGTTGACTGAGGCATTTTTCTTTACTTGTACTCCGTCAAGTCTTGGTTGGTCGGCTACTGATGTAGACAATGCCTGGGATACTACAGTATCCGTAACTCCGACTGGAGAAATTGGCTGGGCTGAACCGATTGAACCAACAGAAAAAGTAGACACACCGGCATAAAAAGAAATAGGGAGGTAATTTGTAATGAGAATATTAACGATTGGCGGAAATGAATATAAAGTGGAGTTTTCCTTTGAAGCGGCAGAATATAAGGCCTGCGTGGACAAAGTGTTTAAAGTGGTTTCTGGTGGCTACATTATGAAGCGTGGAATTACTGGAACAGATAAAAAGGCTGAAATGGCAGAGGCGATGATGGACAGCACAGCGGATATGTTTTCTGATATGGCGTCCCTGTCCATTACTTGCTTTTATGCGGGTTTACTGGAAAATAATCCTGTTGAAGATGAAAAGGCAGCAAGACAGCTGTTTAAACAGTTTGTAAAGGAAAATCCAGACGATGACCGTGCATCTTATTTCGGAATGTATGAATTCTTGAAGGAATGCATGGAGGAAGATGGTTTTTTCAAATTGACCGGACTGGACAGATATCTGAAGGACATGTCCGAATCAATGGCGAAGGCAATCAAGGAAGCAGAAAAGGAGACAGAACAGTCCACATTGCCGAAAGTTCCGACAGACCGAAAGAGGAAGTCAACTTCCACAAAATAATTTGGGAGCATTATCTTCCGCTGGGGATTAAGGTAGGAGTGCCCTATGCGACGTTTTGGCATCTCAATCCTACCAAAATGATGCCGTTTATTAAAGCGTATGGACAGAGACAACAGGAACGTAGTGACGAAATGTGGCTAATGGGTCAATATGTTGCTGCTGCATTAGATGCCACAGTATGTAATGCAATGCCATTCGTCAAACGTAGGAGAAAGGGAAAATACCCAGAAAAACCAGTCAGAGTGACTCCGTTGACTCCAGAAGAAAAGCAAGAGGAAGAAGAGAAAGCTTTAGAACAATTTATGAATTTCTTTAATTCAATGGAATCTGAGAATAAGGGCAAGTAGGAGTCATATCCTATTTGCTCATTTATCCACTGTCAGTGAATGACAGAGAAATAATCTGATAATTTGTAAACCAAAGGGCGAGTGATGTGCAGTCACCCGCCTTTTTTAATATTCAGAAAAGGTAGGTGAATACTATGTCAGATGTGATTGATGATTTAAAGGTCCAGATAGATGCCAGTACACAAAGTGCAGATGCTAAACTAGATAAATTTATTGCACAAATGATGAAACTCCAGTCCACAATTACTGGCCTGGAAATGTCCAATGTGAGCAATATTGCGTCCGGAATAAATCAGATATCGGCTTCTATTCAGAATTTTAATAACAGAACTAAGACGGCAGATTTTAGTAGAGTTACGACTGGAATGAATAAGCTGGCAACAGTAGATGCCCAGGGGGTTGCAGCGACGGCTCAGGCCATGTCTACGTTTACAGCTAATATGATGGGGCTTAATGATATTCATGTGGATTCTGATGGGATTTCGAATATAGCAAATGCCATATCTAAACTGGGGAGAGCAACAGTCACAGAAGCAACACAAAATTTGGAGTTTTTGAAAACCAGTATGAAAGATTTTATTACTGGAATGAATAGCGTTGGAGGTCTAACTTTTGATGCAAATGGACTGGTAACGTTGGTAAACAGCGTGAGCCGACTTGGGAGCATAAATGCTACACAGTCTGTAAAAAACCTTCCGCAACTTTCAGCTGTTCTGCGGGCTTTTATTATGGATATGAATACCGTGGGAGGCGTTACATTCGATTTTACAGGACTAAATAGCTTTGTAGGTAATATAACTAGGCTTGGGGGAGCTAAGGCAACACAGGCGGCAATGAATTTAAAACCGATTAAAGACCAGATGCTACGTTTTGTGAGTGGTATGAACGGGATAGGTGCGCTTAATTTTGATACTACTGGTTTAGCTAATCTGGTTTCTTCTATAACAAAATTAGGGGGTAAGTCGGCTACCACAGCAATTCCAAATATTCAGGCGCTTGGTGTAGCTTTGAGTCAATTAATGGCAACATTGTCCCATGCACCAGCAGTAAGCCAGAATCTTATACAAATGACAACCGCTCTGGCAAGCCTGGCCGGAAATGGTTCAAGAGTTAGCAGTGCCTCGACGGCGATGTACCGAGGTTTAAACTTATATTCCAGTAGCGCAAGTAAAGCGACCAAAGCTACAAAAGGTTTAGTTTCTCAAATAGGTATGTTCTATGCTAAGTGTTTCTTGTTGATTCGTGGGGCCAAAGCATTGTGGAAAGCTACAGAATCATCCATGGATTATATAGAAACATTGAATTACTTTGACGCTGCATGGGGACAAGTTGCAGGAAACGCGGCAGGTGAATGGAAAAAGGCTGGTTATGAGTCTGCTGAAGCTTATGCTAAATCTTTCAGCGAGAGAGCAAAAGCCTTGACAGGTAAAATGACAGGATTTCAACCTGATGCTTATGGGAATTTAATAGCAACCGGAATGCCTAGTCTTGGACTTGACCCGGAAAGGCTTATGAATTATCAGGCAACGTTTGGGCAGATGGCCTCATCCATGGGCGTGGCTTCTGAGACAGCTCTAAAATTGTCCAATGCTTTGACTATGATTGGTGCAGATTTAGCCTCTGTGAAGAACCTGAAATTTGAGGATGTATGGCAGGATATGGCATCTGGCATGGTTGGTATGAGCCGAACTTTGGATAAGTACGGTGTTAATATTCGTAATGTGAACCTACAGGAGAAACTATATGAGTTAGGCATAGATGCTAAAATAGCAAAACTGGGACAGCAGGATAAAGCACTTCTGCGGACTATTATTTTGCTCCAATCTACAAAATATGCCTGGGGAGATATGGCGTCTACGATAGGACAACCGGCAAACCAGTTACGCTTATTACAGGCCAATTTTGCGAATTTAGCTAGAACTATAGGCAATTTACTTCTACCAATAGTGTCAAAAGTTCTTCCATACATAAATGCGCTGGTCATCGCCATACAAAGATTGTTTTCTTGGATAGGCGGTTTGTTGGGAATAAAGATAGGAGGTTTCAGTTCTTCTATAGGTTCAGCTGCAACAGATTTTGGAGATATGGAGGATGCAGCTGGTGGTATTGCAGATAGCACAGGCGATGCGGCAAAGAACACAAAGAAGATGGCAGACAATCTCCAGGGATTTGATAAACTGAATGTTATTAATTCACAAAAAGATTCTGGAAGCGGTGGCAGTGGTTCTGGAGGCGGCGCCGGTGGCCTTCTGGACGATGCGTTTGCAGATGCATTCGCTGAATATCAGTTGGCATGGGACAATGCATTTGCGAATATGGAGAACTCAGCTCAAGAATTGGCTGATAAAATCACAAGGGCTTTTCAACGTATTTGGGAAGCTGCTGAGCCGACTAGGGAATCTTTAAAGAGACTCTGGAATGAAGGGCTTGCCCGTCTGGGAGATTTTACATGGACTGCCCTAAAAGATTTTTGGAATGAATTTCTGGTTCCTATAGGCAAATGGACCCTTGGCACCGGACTTCCTATGCTCATTGACAATATAAATGCCTTTTTGATGAAGATTGATTTTCCGGCGATTAATGATGCTTTGCGAAACTTTTGGCAGGCGTTGGCTCCGTTTTCTATGAAGGTAGGGGAAGGGCTTATTGACTTTTTTGGAGATTTACTGTCTGTAGGTGCAGATTTTATTAACTTCACAGTTCCTAATGGTATAAACAGTGTGGCAGACGCATTGAGGAATATTGACCCTGGGACAGCCGAAAAGATAGGTTATGCTCTTGGCATAGTTGCGACCGGAATTATGGGATTCAAGACTATAGATGCAGCGGTTAAAGGTGTAAAAAACATCTATAGTCCATTGCAAAAACTTTTTAGACTCATAGGCCCTATGAAGTATGTTGCGATTGCCGGTGGGATTGCTGGAATTGTCATTGCCCTAGATAAGTTCGGCGTGATTGATGTGAATTGGTCTGTTTTAGCTTCAGGATTTAAAAATCTGGCCTCGGCGCTTGGGAAATTTGCTTCTGGTATTGGGCAGGGACTCATCAACTTCATCAAAGGGATTACTCCAATTGTATCACCGACGCTTGAAACGTTGGTCAATGGAATAGGAAAGGCATTTGATTTCATGGCAAATGTGTTAAATGCGATACCTGTTTCTGTAATTTCAGGATTAACCACAACCTTTTTGAGCTTTTTTATGGTTTGGAAAACATATAGTGGTGTAACATCAATAATGACTGGGATAACTGCTGCACTAAAACCGCTTTCAAGTGCATTTCAAACGTTTGGTGTAATAATGTTGGAAGCAGCCGAAACGGGTAGCATTATAGATGGTTTAACCTATGCTCTTGGACCAGCCAAATTAGGCGGAATTGCCTTTACTGCAATTGCTGGTGGGATTTTGCTGATTGCACAGCGTATTATGCGGGTTACTGATGAGGCGGCTAAAAGTTCAGCAATAGGTCAGTTTTCCCAGGCTATTAGTGATTTAAATGATGAGGTTTCTCAGAAAACAAATCAGATTAACACAAGTCTGGATAACACAAAAAATGCAATTGAAACAGCTGGCGTGGCAGAATCTCAGATAGCCCGTGATTTGGCAAAAGAGTACAATGAGCTGTCAGATAAAGCTTCTTTAAGTGCGGATGAAAAAGAACGGTTAAAGAACGTATCAGCAGACCTTGTTGATATTATTCCTGATTTAAGTAAATATATTGATGATGAAACAGGATATTTAGATATTCAGAAAGAGTCATTGGATGCAGTGATTCAGGGATATGAAAGCCTTGCACAGAAGCAGGCAGCACAAGAATATCTGGTCCAAGCGTATAAAGACCAGTATGAAGCGCAAATGAATGTGAATAAAGCACAGGAGGAATATCAGAAAACCCTTGATGATATTATTGTAAAAAATCCGCAATTGTCTGATACGGTTAAAGAACTAATAAAAGCAGGAGATATCGAAGCTATAAAAGATTTGAAAGAGCAAGTATTTGATGTTAATGGAAGCACAAAACAGTTACAATATTGGTTTGGCGAGAGTGCTATAAATGGAAGAGCAGTTGATAAAATGTTAGATGAATTAACTAGCACTACGTCAGAATATGATTCTATAGTGCAGAACGCGCAAGATACGCTGGATAAGGCAAATTATCAGTTGGATTTCACAAAAGGTACTATTGATGAATGTACGCAAAAGGAAAAAGAAGCTATAGAAACAAAAAAGGCAGATAAAATGGCTACAGACGAGTATAAACAATCCTTACGAGACTTGAATACGGAATTCTCTAATTTGGATTTAACATTAACGGATGATTTTATGCAGAATTTAGCTTTGGATGAAAACTTTGATATTACTCCAATTCAAGAATTCTTTAAATCTTTGGCAGAAGGTGTTCAAGCATCTGGAGATGAAGTGCAGAGTGTTTTTAAGAGTTTAGGATTATCATTGCCAAAAGAATTAGCGAATGCTATTGCTGAAATGGAACCTGAGGCCCAAGCGGAAGTTACAAAGATGCTTATGCAAATCCAAAGCGGTACTGAAGTCCAGATACCGGAATTAAAGTCATTGTTTGAGCAAATTGGTTATGATTTACCTGATGCAATAGTAAAGAACTTTTCGGTAAAAGAAGTCATAGTGCAGAAATCAACAATGGATTTACTCGCCAGAATACAAAATGGGCATAGTTTGACCGAAGGTAGCTTAATCGAATTATTTGTCGGATTGGGAATTAAAGTTCCTGAAGCACTGATAGAACAGTTGGGTGATTCAAAAACAAACGCCGAAGTACAGGCTAAAGCAGTTGAGTTATTGGCACAAATTTCATCAGCAGAAGAATCAGAGCGCCCTGGACTTATTGAAAAATTTAAGACGCTTGGAATTGATGGGGCTGATAGTCTGGCTGAAGGAATAAAAAGTGGTCAAAGTACAGTAGAGAATGAAACTAAAAATCTTGCTGGTGCAGCAAAAACTACCATGAATAATGAGTTTAATCCAAATGATAAAAGTGTTGGTTCTCTTTATGATGCTGGAGCCAATGCAAGTAAGGGATTCTGGCAGGGAATGAAGGACTGGTGGGATGATTCATGGCTTGGAAGAAAAGTTGATGAAATAAAGGAAACTGTAACTGGAAAGAAGGGATTGGATGAACATAGCCCTTCCAAAATTATGGGACAGTTTGGTGCATTTGCTGGTATTGGATTTAACGATGAGTTTAGTGCTGAAATGGACAAAACCGTGCCAATGATAGAACATTGGATAGATTCTATGAAATCTGTATTGAACGGATACAGCATAGCACTCCCGGGGTCTGATTTTACTTATACATTGGGAAAGTACAGTTTACAAGGGACTACACAGGGTAGGTATCTGACGGGAGGGGTGCCG